>ODAI013229201.1_pt1 | contig 22720 bp, 19 predicted proteins | sample 1539321 | NCBI WGS metagenome assembly ODAI01 (sample SAMN02144231, study PRJEB22623) | gut metagenome | biome: sheep rumen | host: Ovis aries | place: New Zealand | reverse complement strand
ATAATATCAATTTTATTGTTAGGATATTTGAGTAATACTTTTTTAGAGGCACTAATATTTTTGATCACATGTATAATACTTAGACAATTAACAGGTGGTTTTCATTTTAAAAGTTATATTCTATGCAATTTTTCTTTTATATGTATGTATTTATTGTTTTTGCTATTTTATTATCTAAGAATATGGGAGTTGATTCAAAATATTTATTTTATTATTATTAATAGTTGCTTAATATATATAATGTATATGACACCTATAGAAAATGTAAATAAGCCATTAAGTAAAAACAAATTAAAAATACTTAAGATAAAAAAATTTTACATATCACTAATTTTTTTATGTGTTTATATGATTTTTAAACCTTTAATTATAATGAATGCAATGGCTTATGCGATTATATTGGATGTTCTCCTAATAATTATAGAAAAAGTAAAGGAGGTGCTTAAAGATGAAAAAATTAATTTGTGAGCTATTTTTAAAATTTTTAAAAAGAACAGCAATTAATTCTGCGTTGTGTGCATCAATATTTGGGATGGGCCAACCTAAAGAGCCTAAATCATTAAATGATTTTAAAATAATTATCAAATTATAAAATATTTAATAACTTATTTATATTTTATTATGCTTACTTTAAAAGATTATAGCTTGATTTGTAAAAATAAAGTAGTTTATAAGGAACAAAATAAAATGAAAAATATGGATATTAAACGATGTATTAATAATATAAAGTATATTTTGAGTATGATTCTTAAGTACAAGAAGAAATATTTGATTGTTTTGTTTATAACAACAATTTTTACTAGTATATTACCGTATATATCTCTTTTTAATACACAGAGAATAGTTAATTTAATACAATTAAAAAGCACTGATTTTAATAGTATAACTATAAATATTATTTTGTTCATTGTTATAGGAATTTTATCTATTGGTTTAACTAATTTACAGTCAAATTGGTTAAGTAAATATAAAGAGTATTTGTATTATGAGTTAAATGCTAAAATTTTACAAGAAACTAAAAAATATAATTTATGTGATTTTGAAAATCCAAGAATTTATGATATGTTACAAAGAGCTGAACAGGAAATAGGCGTTAGACCAATTAATATTATTTCAAATTTGCTAACAATTACATCTTCCATAATTTCGTTTTTAACCTCTTTGATTATACTTTTTAGTTGGCACAGTTGGGCGATAGTGGGCTTTTTATTCTTGCCTTTCATTGCTTCGAAGTATTTTGCATCGATAAGTAAAAATGAGTATAAGGTAGTATTTAATCGAACAAATTATGAAAGAAAATCATGGTATATTGCTCACTTACTTACCAAAGATCAATACATAAAAGAAGTTAAATTGTTAAATTTGTTTGATTATTTATTAGATCTATTTAAAAAATTGAGAAAAAAATTTTTTATTGAAAATGTAAAATTAATTAATAAAAAAAGTTTATTTTCAATATTATATCAATTATCAAATTTTTTAATTACTGTAAGTTTAGTTATTGTAGCATTTATAGAAGCTTTCTTTCAAAAAATATTAGTTGGTAATTTAATGACGTATATTAATACTACATCAAAAGTTGAAACAGCAATAAAAAGTATAGTTGGACCTTTATTTACATTTTATCAAGATGGACTTTTTGTTGAAAATATTAAAAACTTTTTTGAATATAGTTCATCAAAAGAAAATATTGTAAAGAAAAAAATACATATTGATAAAATAACGTCTGTAGAATTAACTAACGTTTCTTATAGATACCCAAACAGAAAAGAATATGCCTTGAAAAATATTAATTTGAAATTAGAAAAAGGAGAGATAGTAGCCTTGGTAGGAGAGAATGGCTCAGGGAAGACTACATTAATAAAATTATTAAATAATTTATATACAAATTATGAGGGTACTATTCTAATTAATGGAATTAATATAAAAGAAATAAATAATAGTGATTTAAAAGAAAAAATTTCTACAGTTCTTCAGGATTTTAATCAGTTTCAATTTACAATTAAGGAAAATATTGGATTTGGAGACATTAATAATTTAAATGATATGAACAAAATTAAACAAGCAAGTAAAATGTCTAGTGCTAATAAGTTTATAGAGTTGTTACCAAATGCTTATGAACAACAAGTTGGATATTGGTTTGAAGGTGGAACACAGTTATCTGGAGGTCAATGGCAAAAATTAGCAATTTCAAGAATTTTTATGAAGGGTGGAGATTTCTTTATATTAGATGAACCAACTGCTGCTCTTGATCCAAAGGCAGAATATGAATTTTTTGAAAATTTTAAATCGAATATTAATGATAGAATTGGTTTGTTTATAACTCATAGATTTATAAATGCAAAATTCACAAAAAAAATAATTGTTTTAGATAAAGGAAAAATTATAGAGCAAGGATCTCACGAAGAGTTGATTAAACTAAATGGTATATATAAAAAAATGTATGATTTTCAAGTTAGATAAAAAAAGGATGTATAAATTATGAAAACAAAATATGATTATAATCAAGTGATTAAAGTGGGATACAAATTATCAGGATTATACTTATCGATGTGTTTTATTTTAGCATGTGTATGTTTTGGATTGCTAAATTATTATTTAAGAGTAATTCATTTTAAGATGAGCATTTTCATAGTAATTATAATATATATTTTCTTTTTGTTGGTTATTAATGGAGAGTATAAAGAATTTAATGGTGAAGGAGTTATTTTCCACAATAAATTAAAATTCTGTGACTTATTGAAATTTCATATTAGTAGTTATTATAGAAGAGAATATGAAAAAAAATATCAATATATACCTTATAAAATGATAAATAAATGTTATGTAAAAAAAGAAAAGTTTCTATATAGTGTTGTATTTGAGTATAAAATTTATGATTCTTTAGAAAAAAAACAATTTAAATTAAGTAAGAGAAAACTGATTCCTGTATTGGACAAATTAAAGAGATTGAATATAAAAATAGTTTGTTATTGAATATTTCACTTTGAAAATCGAATAGTGTTACTTATTTGATGTCGTCATCACACCAGTGTGATGACGATTTATGTATACGAAAACCCTCAGATAGTCTGAGGGGTGGATAGAGCTTTAGCGATGAATAAAAATCTCCTTGTACTATAATATAATTGCTGCCTGGAAAACTGTAAATAAAATATAGACAAGGAGAGACAGAAAATAATCACATAAACGATTACAATTCCATACATACTTTATCACATACAACATTGAATTGTAAGTATCATATTGTATTTGCACCAAAATATAGAAGGAACGTATTCTAAGGAGAAAAAAGAGAAGAAATAGGCAAGATACTGAGAGAACTTTGTGAATGGAAGTGAGTCAAGCTGCTCAATGCAGAAGCGTGTCTAGACAATATCCATATGCTGGTGGAAATACCCCCAAAGATAAGCTTATCAAATTTTATGGGGTACCTTTATGTAAAGCTTCACATAAGTACCTTAAGGGGAAAAGCAGCGTAATTATCTACCAGAAATGGGGGAACATCAAATATTAGTACAGAAACAGATCATTTTGGGGCAGAGGATACTATGTGGACACAACAGGAAAGAACACAAAAAAAATAGATGAATACATCAGCAATCAGCTGAAAGTGGATAGAAACGGTGTCAGGCCTTTTAGTTTTACCTTGATTTTTTCTTCATTATAGTATTTTATATATTCTTCCATTGCTCCCTTCAATTCCTGTAGTGTTTTGAATTCTTGCTCATGTCCATAAAACATTTCATTTTTCATTTTTTCAAAAAAATTCTCCTGATTATTATAGTGTAGATGATCAATAATTCCGATTTCGATTAATCATCAATTCCAGTCAAATAGCTCACCTATTCCGATCAGGGTGATCAACCATATAACATGAACTCCTTTTATTGTAATATTTAACTGTAAATATGCATCGAATCTACAAAAATATTACAGTGAAAGGAGTTTTTTTATTTTGAAAGAATATGAAGAAAAGTACAAACAAATATTTAGATATCTGTCTTTAGGCATGTCACAAAATGAAATATCTAAAATACTGCAAAAGTCAATATAAAAATGTATGTTTTGGCCAATATAAGAATGTAGATTTTCCTACATTCTTATATTGGCTTTTTAGTCTTCATCCACTATGAATTGAAGCTGATCTTTGAGTCTATATGACGGACCATTGATGTTTAATACAGAACTATGATGAAGAAGTCTGTTCAATAAGGCATTAGTAAGAACAGGATCACCAAACACCTCTGGCCATTTAGAGAATGTTAGGTTTGTCGTGATAATCGTACTTGATTTCTCATATCTTTTCGCAATGAGATTAAAGAACAGATTGGCAGTATCTGCATCCATTTTCTCATATCCTAATTCATCAACTATAAAAAGCTTATATCTGCAGATCCACTTGATTCTTTGTTCCAGTCTGTTCTCATATTTGGCCTTTCTGAGCTGTGCTATGAGGTCATGAAACTAAATACAATATACGGAATATCTCTGTTTGGCAGCTTCTGTACCAATACCTACAGCTAGATGCGTCTTGCCTACTCCTGGCGTTCCTCATATGATGATATTCTCACAGTTTTCAATGAATCTCAATGTAGCCAGATCTCCAATCTTCTTTCTATCCAGTGAGGGCTGAAAGCTGAAATCAAAGTCCTGAAGACTTCTCTGAAAAGGAAAGTTAGCTACCTTCACACAGCTGACTATGGCTAAATCCTCCCTGTATTTCATCTCCATCTGCACCATCTCATCTATGGCTTCCAGCGGTGTCTTTACCCCGTCAGACATCATATCCAGGTACTTGTTTATATTCTCCTTCATCTAGGGAAGCTTCAGCTTCCCTAGATTATTCATTAATATATTTATTGAACTCATACTATTAATCCTCCATTTTCATTCTGTATGCTTTTAAATAATCTGTTGTCTCTTTTTCAAATTCTTGGTAGATTGAATCATAACCTTCCTGTGATAGAAAGTTATGGATATCCATAATATCAAATCCCCACAGATTCACTCTAAGAATATTCAGTTCATTCTTATTGGCTGACTTTTTTAATGTAGAGAAGAACTGTTCTTCATCAGTGATATATGGAAGAATCTTTGATACCTCTATATAAAAAGTCTTTCGTTCTTCCTTGTTAAGTTTCTGTATAAATCTCTTTATCCAGAAACTGAGCGATTCCTGTGATACAAGATACGCAATCATATGATCATAAGACTTCAATGCATCATTCCTAGTTAAAACGATTTCTCTTGAATCAAGCAGTTTATCCATAATGGATAGATTGTTTGCGACAACTTTACTAAAATCTTTGTTTCCTACAAGCTGTTTGGATATAGACTGTTCATAGTGCTTCTTTGTGTAATTGTTTGGATTTCTTGATATAGTATGTACTTGTATCAATTTTCCTTTATAATATATCTGAAGCATATCATCGAATGTCTCAACACTTACATATTCGTCGATATACTTCCTATCAACGGAATACTGAGCACCATTGAAATAGACAAGCTGCTGCGATGATACCTTTACTTTGTGAGGGCTTAGGTATCCATCCAGGACAGTTCTGTCAGGAAGAGGTGTGAGGTATTCCTTTTCTTTTATAAAAAGCACACAAGGAGACATTTGAGTGCCCTGACATATATTTGTATTCATCTTTACATTGAGTTTATCCACAATCTCCTGAAGCTCCTCTATGGAGTCAAACTCACCACTGTAGCTTCTAAGCCAGTCCATAACCTTATTGCGAGCCTCATTGGTTCCTTTTGTATAGGCATGTCTGGTCTTGCATGATTCCACCCTGAAATTCATATCCTTGGCGAACTGCACCATCTTATGATTCACTCTCTTGGGTTTTACGTTCGTATCTATGACGGTGGACATGTTATCAAAAAGTATTCTTTTTGGAACTCCGCCATAGAATTTAAATGCGTTAATAAGACATCTGAAGACAACTGGCTGCTCCTTTGAAAGAGTCAGTTCAATATAGCTGAATCTAGAGAATTTCAACACCAGATGGAATATATTGACTACAAAAGTCTCACCACTTCTTGAAGTAAGAATCATATTCTCTTTCCAGTCACATTGTGCCATATCAGCTGGATCAGTCTCATAGCGAGTGCCTCCTCCTGACGCAGCATCTTTGGATGGTGTAAGCTTATGCTTCTTACAGTAAGCCTTGAAGTTTGAATATGAACCTATTTCACTATCGCCATACTGATCTATTAGGAATTCATAGACACCTTTTCTTGATATTCTGGGAATACTTAATTTTTCTATAATCAACTCCTTATACTGGTCAAGCCTGCTTGGCTTTGCCCTGTTTCTAGGCTTTCCCTTGTAGCCTTCGTGATACTTCTTCACTGTTCTGTAATCCATGCCATACTTTCTGGCAAGATCTACATAGTTTGGTTTGCTTTTAGTAAAATCCATTACATTAAGTTCAGTCGCTAGCTGATAAAAATCATTTGAATTCATCGATATTACCTCCGCTCAGATAATATCAATAAAATGAAAAAGGACAAAATAATTATGTAGGTTTTCCAACATTCTTATGTTGTCTTTTACCTACATTTTTATTTTATCCTTTGCAAATACTTTCAACATCTCGCAATACTGTCCGAAAAGTCAAGGCATCTGCTGACAGCATCAGATTATCCTGGGAAGATGCCTCTAAAATGACCAGCGAATAATTTGCCAGGTTAATATTTCCAAAAGATGATGCTGCTGATAATGATGCATTACAGCCAAAGCCTGACTGTGGAATGTTGTACAAAGAACTGCGAAAACCAGGTGTGACAAGAAAACTGCTGTGGGAAGAATACTCTAGTGAGATCAGGGCTGCTGGAAAGATACCTCTCCAGTATTCTCAGTTCTGCAACTATTTTAACCGCTATCTTGAAGTGAACAAAGCAACGATGCACTTTGAACATAAGGTAGCTGAAAAAATAGAGGTAGACTGGTGTGGAACAACTGTTCCAGTAGTCAATGAATTAACTGGAGAAGTAACCAAAGGCTATCTGTTTGTAGGAACACTGCCATACAGTCAGTATTCATATGCCGAACTGATGGGCGACATGAAACAGGAAAACTGGATAAATGCACACGTTCACATGTTTGAATTCTTTGGTGGAACTACACCGATCATCTGTCCAGATAATCTGAAAACAGGGGTTATCAGACATCCTAAAAATGGAGATGTCATACTTAATCAGGCCTACCAGGAAATGGGTGACTATTACAATGTCGCCATCGTTCCTGCTCCCGTAAGAAGCCCAAAATCTAAGCCCAGCGTAGAAGGTATTGTCGGTAAGATTACAACTCATATTATTGCAAAACTGAGAAAGGAAGAATTTCATTCTGTCAGGGAAGCAAATGAAAGAATCATGAAATGTCTCAAGGATTTCAATGATAAAGCCTTTCAAAAACGTGAAGGAAGCAGAACAGAAATATTCATCAATGAAGAAAAATCATTTTTAAGACCGCTGCCAAAGGAGCCATATGAATATGCAACATGGAAAAAAGCAACAGTTCAGTATAATTATCATATTTCTATTGACAGAATGTATTATTTTGTGCCTTATGAATATATCAAACATAAAGTTGATATCAGACTAACCAGAAATATAGTAGAAATCTATTACAGGCATCACAGGATATGCTCTCATAGGCGTCTGTACGGTCATCCTGGACAGTATTCGACAAATACTGATCATATGCCGGCGAATCACCAAAAAGCAGGCGAATGGAATGGAGAACGTTTCAGAAAATGGGCACAGACTGTTGGTGCCAATACATACAAGGTCATAGATGGCCTGCTGAATCACTACAAGGCGGAGCAGCAGGCTTACAAGGGCTGTCGATCAATACTGAAGTTGGCAGACTCATATTCATCACGACAGCTTGAAGAAGCCTGTGAAAAAGCATTGCAGCATCTATCATTGCCCCGCTACAAAAATATTAAATTAATCATTCAGTATAATCAAGATACAAGACAAAATGAAGAAAAAATACAGAATACTGATGAGTTTGCAATCATTAGAGGTTCATCTTATTACGGAGGAAACAGCAATGAATAGAGATACATATGAAAAAATAATAGCTTTGAGACTGCCAGGTATGGCGAAAACATATCTTGAACAGGAAAAAATGGATGATATACGTGATCTGACATTTGATCAGCGACTGGAATTGCTGGTTGATGCTGAAGTGGACAGTCAACGAGCACATAAAATAGCTAGACTGATCAGAAATGAGCATTTTACAGAATCCAAAGCATCGGTTACGCAAATCAAATATTATCCTGACAGACACCCCGATAAGGAACAGATACTTAATCTAGCAACAAATGAATATATAAAGAAACACGAGAACGTTTTAATAATTGGGGCAACTGGAACTGGAAAATCATATATAGGTTGTGCACTTGGTGTTGAGGCATGTAACAGCGGACTGAAAGTCAGGTATATCAGACTTCCAGATCTACTGTCTGAACTGGAGCTTTCAAGAATACAGGGAACATATAAACATAAGATCAGACAATATGAAAGATGTGATCTGCTTATCCAGGATGAATGGCTGCTGATAAATACAAACAATATTGAACAGCGGGATATCCTTGAAGTATTAGAAAAAAGATACAGAACACATTCAACGATATTCTGTTCTCAGTTTGATGTTGCAGGCTGGCACCGTAAACTGGGTGGCGGTGCATTGGCAGATGCGATACTAGATAGAATTATACTCAAATCACATACTATAAAAATATTAGGAGACAGATCAATGAGAAGTCGATAGAGACAAAAATCCTGACCAAAAAGATCAGGATTTTTAGTGTTGGTCAACCGTGCCGGAACAATTGATCAGGATAATCGGAATACATAAAAAATCATTGCCTGGTCAGGTACATCGGAATGCGTGGGCAACCTTATCGGAACAGATGGTCAACATGAATAGAATAATCATCTCCATTACACAGTTATCAAGATAGTTCCCCTTTCTGGTCATCGACTATTTGATTCCCTTTTCTTTCAGTGTTTGACGATAATCGTACATAGAATAAAGAACTATGATCTTGCCTGTCAGCTGATATTTGAATACATTGAAGGATTTTATAATACAACAAGAATTCATTTCCACTGCGATTACATGTTGCCAAAGCAGTATGAAACAAATTATGAATTAGCAAAAATTAACATGCGAACAATGATGAATTCTCACGTTTAGGTTGTCCGAAATCTTGACATAGTACCATAATGTATGAAGAAATTGGACTTACTCTTGTACAAGATTGAAAGACAATATCAATATAAATCAACAATATTTTGTACTCAATTTAAGATAGAATCATAGCATGCTAGAATTGTTGGTGGCGTACGCGCAGATGCAATAATGGATTGAATTGTTCATAATTCAATAATTATGAATGAAGGTGACGTTATCATGTGAGAAGTTGAATTAATGATGAATAAAGAATAAAAGACTAGAGGCATAATTTCATAATGAATTTGGTATTCTATCATAGCCTTCCATAGGTCCATTAGACAGTCTTCTTTTGTTACGATCATTATCAGGTATATAAATAAAAGAATTGATGATTTCCTGTTTATGTTTTTTAATAGCAAGTTTGTAAGACAATCCTCCTAAAGTTAATCACCAAAGTAGTCTCCTAAAGTTGCAGTCTTTAAATTATTTTAATAGTCTTTTAGTCTTGCTATATACTTAAATCGTATATAATCATGTTTAATAATAATTATTATATGAATATTCTAATTTAAAGAGATGGTTTATTATGTGATGAAGGATAGAAAAATATTTATTTTTTTGTTCAAAAAGAAAAGTATAGAGATTTTATTGTAAATTGTAACTATTTTTTTGATAAGATTAGGACTTTTATTAAATAATTACCGTTCACGTACAGATTAATGTTGTTTGTGTTAAAAATGGTGAAAATAGAAAAATAAATATATATACTAACAACAGAGATGATAATTTAATAATAATATTCAATTGAGGAAATAATGTAAATGAAAAATATCTTAATAATAGGGGCACATCCAGATGATATAGAATTGGGTTGCGTAGGAAGTTTAATGAGACTAAAAAAAGAAGGAAAAAAGATTATTTATCTAGTAATGACAAATGGTGGAAATTGGGAGAAAAAAACATACAAAGATAGAATTGGTGAAATTAAACAGGCTTTGCATCATATTAAGGTTGATGAGATAGTTATTGGTGAAATTAGAGATGGATATTTATTACATAATCCTGAGGTTATTGATTTTTTAAGTAATATTATAAAAAAGTATTGTATTGATACAATTTTTTGTCAATATTATAAAGACTCTCATCAAGATCATGTAAATATAGGATTAAATGCTTTATCTGTTTCGTCATTATGTGAAAATTTAATATTTTATGAATCATTAACAAGTACTCAGTTTACAGCAAATTATTATATAGATATTTCTGAATTTGAAGAGGAAAAAAAGAAAGCCCTTAAGATGTATTCAACACAAATAAAAAAATATAAAAGAAGAAATCAAGATTTGATATCATATATAGATGCTAAGGATCGTTTAAATGGTATAAAATCACATGTTAATTTTGCAGAAGGATTTATTATAAATAAAATGTTACATTAATTATTGCAATAAATCATAAAGAAAAATGGGGTGTTTGTGTTTATTATGTACGAAGTAAGCGATAAATTTTATTTAAGAGTACCAATAAAACCAGTAGACTTTAAATTTGATGATAATAATATTATACAATACTGTAAAGAGAGATTTAGTGAGAATATTGCTATTAATTCAAGATCATTATTAGAATCAATGATTACAGGGAATGGGGATAATAAGAAGTGTTCAATTTCTTTGATTAAGTATTTAAATAGAGTATCTACGAGAACAACACCATATGGATTAAATGCATTTGTATCTAAAGGGGAATTTACTAACTGTAAAAATAAAATCAACTCATTTGATAAAATAAATTATAAGAAGAATTTATTGTTAGACTATGAATGGATAGTGGGATTTTTAAAAAAAGTTGAAAAAGAAATTGGTAAATCCCTAAGAGTTACCATGAGCAACACAGTAGAGATAAATGATGATTTAGTTTTAAATAAATGGATAGATTGTTTTCATGATGAAAAAGTATATTTACAGAATCATATTTTGATAAGGAAACAAAAGCCATTTAATATCTTAAAACAAGTAATTGGTAATAAATTTGAAATTATCGATAATTTAATAAATTGTATTCATTCTGAATATAGTGATATTGAAACTGGGATAATACATCAATATATTTTAAAATTATTAGAAAACGGATTTCTAGTTTCAGATTTACGTTTATCTTCTTTGGAAGAAAGAAATATTGAAAATTTGATAAAAGTCTTAAAAAAATATGAGATAGAATTAAAAAAATATATTGATGTTTTGAATTTAATTAAATTGGATTTTGAAACTTATAATACTAGTACAGTAGGAATGGGAACAGAAATGTATCTGAACATCATACAAAAATTGAACCAGATATATACAGCTAATAATACTATTTCAGTAGACTTGATTCATGATCAAACAATATATTTTGATGAAAAAATCAAAAATGATATTTTAGATTTTATAAATTTTCTAAGTTTATTTTGTGAAGAAGATTATTGTTTATATGACTATTATATGAAATTTATTGAGAAATATAATTATAATGCGGTACCTATGTCTATTGTATTTGATGAAATAAAAGGAATAGGGATGCCTAAAAAGCAAGGAATAAAATTAAATTATTTTAATAATTATCTATATAAAATTAATAATAATATATTAGATTTATCTGATGTCATTGTTAATAATCGTAAAAAAAATAATCAATTACTAAAAACACAATTTGAAATAGCACTAAATGTTTTTAAAAATGATAAAGGTTTCTATTATGTGACAACACCACTGTTAGGAAGTGATATGGCATATAAATCATTAGGTCGCTTTTATAAAATGAGGGAAAGTATTAAACCTGAAATTGAAGATGATTATGATAATGTTGAATTATTATATCAACCAAAAAAATCTAGAATTTTGAATGTATTAAATTGTTATAGTGATAGTAAGTACTATTTGGAATATGGAACAAATACAGATATAAAAGATAAAACTTCTTTAAATATCGAAGATATTTATGTTTGTCCAATAAATGGTAAACTTAGGTTTATTAATATAAAAACAGGTAGAATAATTCATTTTACTATTAACAATGTAACTAATTTGAATTTTGCACCCGAATTTTATAAAGGAATAGCTATCATAGAACAAAGTGCAAAAATAAATATATTTTCTTTATTTGAACAAATTAGTGAAACATTTAAAAACTCTATCATATGTCCTAAAATAATGTATAAAAATTTTATTATAAGACCATTTGAAATAAGGCTAAGAAAAGATGATTTTACATGTGATAATGAAATTAAATTCAAAAGTGAAGTGTTATACTTGTTAGACAAATATAATTTACATGCTAGAGTATATTTTGGATCTGAGGATAATTATTTACTATTAGATTTATCTAAATCTATTAATATGGAAATTTTAAGAAAACAGTTAATAATGAAGGGATATGTAAATATTAGGGAAGCATATTTTAACGAAGATAATGTTTTATTACATGATGTTAATGATAATAATGCATATATTAATGAATCGGTTTTTCAAATTAAATACAACTCAGAAACAAAAGATAAGAAATTAAATAAAGAAGTATATGAAGCATATATAGAAAATCGAGATACTGATTGGCTAAGCATCAAATTATACATGAATGAAGCATTTATGGATTTTTTCATAGTTAATCATTTGGACAGTATTGTAAATAAAATTGTTGATAAAAATATAATAAATTGGTTTTATATCAGATACAAAGATCCTAAAAGTCATATTAGATTGCGTATACAATTAAAAGATAAAGAAGACGTTTTAATAAGTAAAATAAAAAAATGTTTAGGAGATTTTGAAAAAAAAGGTATTATTAATTATTATATTATTGATGAATATATACCTGAAATAAATAGATATGGTGGATTAAATTTAATATATAAAATAGAAGAATTGTTTATTGATTCTACTATAGTAAGTAGGAAAATTTTAAATAAAACGTATAAAGATTTACATGCAAGATATAAATTATATTTTATATGGACTTTAAATTTAATTGAAATAGTTAGCCAATATTATGATATAGGAGAATTAATGTCAATATATAAAAAATATTATCGGAGAAATACAGATATTAATAATTTAAGAAAATATATCATCGTTAACTATACAAGTAATCAAAAAGATAAAGATTTTCAATGGATTCAGCAAATAAGTAAAACTTTTAATATGAAAATTCAGAATATCCTTGCTGAACTTGTTAATCAAGACAATTTTAAAGATATTATACTTAGTATATTTCATATGAATTATAATAGAGTTTTTGCAATCAATAGAGTTAAAGAAAATGAATTGATGAGTAATATAGAAAATGTGTTTTATAGTTTAAAAAGTGTGTTGAAGAAAGGAGAGAAAGTGTGAAACAAAAATCAATCAAAACGTATAAAAAAAGTCGAACTTAAAAACAAGTTTGAATAATTTAGAAAAAATAGAATAATTGAATATTATAGTTTAGTTAATTTAGAAACGTCAAAACCTGATTTTTAAGAAACTCAATTGCTGATTCTTCTGTTAAATCTTGTTGCTTTATAGGTGGCTTAGGATTTCTAAATGATTCATAATCTGAAGGATTAAATGTCTCTCCAGTAAGAATCATATGGTATATACTGACAAGCATCATTCTTGCAATTGCGATAATGGCTTTCTTGTGGCCTCGTCTCTTTTTGATACGAGAATACTTAATTCCAAAATAGCCCTCCTTATCTTTGATTGCTCCAAGAGCACACTGAACTAATAAAGGTTTTAAATATTGACCTGCTTTAGAAATACGAACTGATTTTTTCTTATTAGCACTTTCGTTGTTTGCAGGTGCTAATCCAGCCCAACAGGTTAGTTGTTTATCTGATTCGAATTGTTTCATATCTACTCCGATTTCTGAAATAATAAGAATTGCAGATAAAGTGCTGATACCTGGTAGTTGGGTGATGTGCATGAATTGATCGAACATTGGTGCTGCACGTTTCATCATTTCGATTTCACAGTTATCAATATGGACTTGTAATTCTTCCATATGAGTCATTGACTCATTCATTTTAAACCTTTGATCAGTTTCGATATTGCAGTGTTTAATGGAATCTAGAATCTTATCTTTATTTTTACACGATCCATGGATACATTTCAAAATTTTCTCATCTTCAATGATATCTGACTCAAGTACTTCTTTCATGATTGCTTGTGCAGACTTTCCAAACGGATCTGAAAATACAGAACCAATACCGATATTGGAAACTGTCATACAGTTTTGATATCGATTACGTTCAGAGGAACGCATTCCAACCAATTTATAGCGATAGCGAGATATTTCTCGTAAAGCTCTTATTTCTTTGGGCGGTATAAAAGAAAATTTGATTAGATCATGTTTAAATAAATCACAGATCCATTTTGAATCTTTCTTGTCAGTCTTCTTCCCTTTAATTGCTTTGACATATTTTGGATGAGTTAAGTAAATATTGATTTCATCTTCCAAGATGTTGAAAATTGGAATCCAATATTTACCAGTAGATTCCATGCATGCATCAAAGCATTTGTGATTAATGAGTCACTGTTTAAGATTCAGTAAATCAGGGTTTAAAGTTGAAAACGTTTCTTGGATGTATTCGGTAATACGAGTTTTCTTATTAGTAATACCGATTGTAGCCACAATGATATTCTTGTGAATATCCATGCCACAGCAGATTGGTCTAACAATCTTCATAAAAAAATCTCTCCTTTCATTGAAAGAAGAGAAGTGGCATTGACTGCTATCTAAGCTAATCACTCAGTTGATTGTACAATCATAAGTGTCCTGGCTCTAAGTCCAACTTATTTGTGCTTGAAAAGATAGCGGCAACTTATAAAAATTCAGGATATTCTATTTGAGCAGAATTGCCTACTCACCTTCACGTGCTCTGTAGTATACCACCTCTCTTTGATTATACTATTATATCGAGAGGCACACTATAGTTTTGGTGGATTTGATTTTGGTTAAATATTTGTGTCCGCGCAACGAAGGCGCGGGGAAATGGAGAATAAAATGAAAATAGCTTTTTTAACTAGTTATTCAGTAAGTCATATAATTCCTATTAAGGGTTTGATTCAATATTTTTTGAAAAATGGACATAGTGTAATATGCTTCATTCATAGCAATAATATTGAGTATTGTGAAAATAATGGTATACCTTACATTGCTTATCCTCATAGTTATTGGGAAAAGAAACATCATGAACTTGTTAAAGAAAAAGATGAAAAATTTGAAAAATATAATAGAGAAAAGAATTTTATGAAATTGTATGATGCTTTTTTAGAAAAAGATGCTATTGGAATTTTTAATTATCATTTTGGTGTGGCTAACTTTATTGAAATGAGATTGGAACAATATAATCCAAATATTGTGTTTAGAGATTCTACGGATATATATTGGATGAAATTAAAAGAAAAAGAAAAATTCAATAATATTAAAACTATAGGTTATATAACAAATAATCTTTATTCATGGGATTACTTAATGAGTAATTATGATACTATCTTACCTATATTTTTGGGAATTATAAATTTTCTTCCATTTGTAACAAAAAAATATTTACGAGAATTTAAAGAAAATATACAGGAAATATATAAAAGAATATCTTTAGAATTAGATGAGGATTATATTAGACCGTTTTATCAATATGATCCAGATGAAAAGTATAATGTAATATTTTCACAAGAAATCTTACAACCGAAGTTACCAAATAAGAAAAATATAATAATTTATCCCCCTAGCAAAAATGATTTTGTTATAGAAAACAATATCTCTTCAGATATTGTTGAATTATGTAAGGATAATAATATAATATATATTTCTACAGGATCATTTATGAGTAGAGAAATAGAATATTACAGAGATATATTAAAGACTATTTTAGAAAATTTTAGCAAATATAAAATTATTATTTCAGGTGGAAAAGCGACAGAATTAATACAAAATTTAATTATTGAGATGAAAATAAATGAAAAGGTATTAGTTAAAAAATTTATACCTCAAAAATATGTATTAATGCATTGTAAGTTTTTTATAACATCTGGTGGGTTAAATAGTATAAAAGAATCTATTTTTTTTAATACTCCAATGATTGTATTTCCTATATCAAGTGAACAAAGATTAAATGCTTTAATTATTGAAAATTTAAAACTTGGTTTTTCAATGTATCATTTGCCTGATCCAATTGAATATTTTAAGAAAAATATAGTCACTATTTTTAATACAGATTATAGTAAAGAATTTGAGAAATTGAGACTAGAAATTAATGATAGTGAGTCTATTATAAAACAAATATTAACTAAATTGGAATTAGACAACATATGAACAAGTTAATCAAAAAAGTAGATGAAACTGGACTGGTATTAGATTTAGAAGGGCAAATTTTAAAATTAAAAATGTCTAACAAATATGAAACGTATATGGCATATAGAGACTTAATAATTTATATATCGTATTTAGCATTATATACAAAGAAAGGAAAAATGTATTATTTTGAAAATAAGGAATATGTTGATTATTTTATCTTAGAAATTAAAAGATTTTTGAGAGAAGAAAAAAATTCTGTAGGTCTTGGATATGGATTTGCAGGAGTAGGTTATATGTTCTATGTTTTAGGAAAACTAACTAATAAATATGAAAAAGTGTTTAATGAACTGAATAAATATATTTTGGATTATTTTAAATTAGTAGAGGACAACCAGATTGTATTTAATATAAGAAATAATTCTATATTATTTAAAACTTATATTGACTATTTTAATGGCTTTATAGGTATTTTGAATTATATGGAATTAATTGGAGAAAATAATATAGTATTGAGAAAAGTGTTATTGCAAATGTGTAAAACAATAAATGAAATACAAAACTTTGATGAAATTCCTTTAGGGATTGCACATGGTGTTTCAGGTATGTTGTTGTATGTTGTTCAAACAAGATATCTAACTGTTGATGAAAAAAATTTTATTTGAATGAATTTAGTCTAAAAATTAGATATGAAAGAGAAATGCATGAAATATCATCCGATAATTTAAGCTGGGGTAATGGAATTTTTGGATCTTTGTATGTTTATAGTATTTTAAAAAAATTTTTAAATAAAAATTTTGATAATGAAATAGCTAAAATGTTTAAAATATTAAATTACGATAAATATAGTATTATCAAAAAAAATATATGTTCGGGATATTTTGGATGTGAAAAAATGATAATGAATTTATTTGAATATAAAATGATAAGTAAAGAAGAAAAAGATATATTAATATATTTATTGAATACTAAATTTATAAATAAAAATTTTCCAACTGAAGTTAGTGTGAAAGAAATTTCTATAATTAATGGCATATTAAATCAAAGAGTTATGGAAATTCTTAATGAAGAAGGCAGAAAATCTTTTTGTAGATATTATATGATTTAGACAATTTGAAAAGATTGTTTAGATATAAAATTAAAAGAAAGGAGAGAAAATATGTCTGAAAAATTAAAAGATTTTGATTTGGATTTAGTAGGAGAAGAAGGTAATGATGATGGTATTTCACCTGCAAGTCTTACATGGGTTACGACTTCATCAGCTCCTTGTATAGAGGCAACAGTAAGCCTGTTAACTGCTACATCTCAAATCACTACAGGATCAAATTATACTGAAAGTAGTGATTGTTAAATTTCAGCATTGCTTATCATAATAGATAAGCAATGCTACAACAAAAAAGGAGAAACAATGATAAATATTTATACCTTAATTGCTAGTAGACAAAAAAAAGGAGTAAGTAATCACTTTGCGGAACTGATTAACGCTGAAGTAGAAAAAAATTTTTTAAAAAATGGCGAGAAAATAAATAAAACAATCAAATATATTGAAGATTACAATATAAAGAATTGTTGTGGTTGTCAAAGTTGTTTTAAAAATGGGAAATGTATATTTCATGATGATCAAGAATTATTTATTCAAGATATAAGTGATTCAGATATAATTATTTTTTGTGTTCCAGTATATATTAATAATATACCAGGTGATTTGAAGGTATTGTTAGATAGAATTGCATACTTGGTGCATCTTATGCCTTTCATAGGAAAACATGGAATTTTATTTACTTCCACTTCATTATCGGGAATGGAAATGGTGGAAGGATACATGGAAATGATTTTTAGTTACTTAGGAATATCATTAGATTTAAAAATAGGTTACTTTGATAAAGAAAAAAAATTAAAAGATGATGATATTTTAAAAATTAAAACTTTTGTTAATTTATATATAAACAATAATTTTGAAATTCCCCAATTATTAGATCAAGTATTTAAATATTATCATAATCATTATACACCATATAGGGACTTGAATATTGATGATAATGAGTTAAAATATTGGGTAAAAAATTACTTGTTCTATAATAATATTGAAGAAGTTTTAAAATATAAAATAAATAAGAGGAGGAAATAAAAATGACAAAAATTTTATTAGGTAATACAAAATGTGGTTGGTCAGTAGATGATGAAAATAAAGAAATTATTATTTATCATCCACAAAGTCTTGTGGATAAAATGAAAAAAAAATCAAATACCACTCAAATAAAATTTCTAGATATAGAATATATAGAAGTAGGTTGGAATAATGTCCCTTTAGCAGTAGGACAAAATCAACATTTTGTGATTTTTATTATAGAATTAAAAAACAAAGAGAAGATACAATTTGATGGAACTTCTAATGGTATTACAAGAGATACTTTTAAAGAAGCTATTCTAGTTCTGCAAAAGAACAATATTGTCTTTAAAGATGAATATCATATTATGGATGACATAATAAATACAGATAATTCAATTTGGAATATTTTGAATAAGGCTGAACTAAAAAGGAGAAATAAGTAATTATAGTGGTGATTTAAAAATCTGGCGTGGTCGATTATAAAAGTATAAATATTTACACGTGGTGATTATGAAAAACTTTAAGGTAATTATGTGATGTGATGAAAGAAGCTGTAACGAAATAATTTTTTATGAAGTTATTATTCGTTTAGCTTCTTTTTTGGTGCTTACCAAAGCGTAAGGAGAAAAATGACTAAATGGAATTTGAATTTATGACTGCAAACACCGTTCTACCGTCCGGAAACACTTTGCGCTGTAAGCTGTTCTCATTCAGCAAGTTTAACACAAACTGTCTATACTTACTTGCACGGGCTAAGTATAATTGTTAAACCGCAAACTCTACCCATCTGATGACTGCAAATTATATTACCCTATATAATAATGTATTTTTATAGCGACCGCAGTTTATTTCAATCAATAAATCATAGATAAAGAAAAGATGTACCACTAGAGTACATCTTCACTGTAATTTCTTTCTTTATAGACTGTATTTACAGCATAGGCAATCTGTATACTTAACTCTTCATCCTCTATTTTTTCAAAGATTGCATTTGTATTCCAGAATATATCTGTTGGATGTGCAAGTTCAACGTCTATTTCATAATCAACTATACATAAGTGCCATTCTGACAATAAATGATCAAGATAACAGCTTATTGTCTGTTTATCTGCTGTAATTTCAAAGGCAAAGAACGGAGTAATAGTCAGGCTGATTATTTTTCCGATACACTTCTTTGCGTTTCTATTTTTATATATGTAATTCATAATCCTATCCCAGCATCAGTTCCTTGCTCGCCTGCATCACCAGTTCACTGTCGATTGTTTCCTTGTTGTAATGCATGCCAAGTATCAGATTTTTATTTATAAGCTGATTGAGGATTCTTACTGATGTATTCATCATAGAATACAGCGTATGGTAACATTCATCTTTGAACAGATCACTTCTGCAGTTGACTGATTTCAGTCTTGATACCACGTAATCCTTGACCTCTTCCTCATTAAAGCCAGTAAAGGTATAATTCATATTGATACGCTGTCTGAGCGGTTCAAGTGCTTTAAGACGCAGTGTTCTCAAGAATTCATTTTGTCCAACAAATATAAGTGTACAGTAATCTTTTGAGTCATAGTCAAAGTTCATAAGCATAATAAATTCTCTCAATACATCTTTTCTCAAGAACTGGGCTTCATCTATCGCTATGATGACCTCCATCTTATTTTCTGATGTCAGTCTTTTGAGTTCATTCTGTATCTGTTTGAACATCTGCGATTTTTTAGTTGTTTCTTCAAGACCGAGTGCATCATTAAGCATACGATAAAAGTCAATGGCTGTAATAGTCGTCATGCATATATAGATGACGACATAACGATTTGGATTGAGTGCTGCCAATGTTTTTCTAAGACATGTTGTCTTTCCCGTTCCTGGGCTGCTCAAGAAGACACCGATTCCTCTGGATCTGATAATAAATTCCAGTCTGTTTGTCATCTGTTTAAAGTCATTGGATGTAAACGGTGTTGATACAGCCGCATCCTTGATAAATGGATTTTTATCCATTCCATAATACATTGTCATTTCCATCAGTAAATGATCTCCTCTCTTCTTGTTTTTCCGTTTTCAACTCGATCCGTTCTTTTTAAAGGGATCTTTTTCTTTTGAGAAACATCATAAAGATATGTTCCTTCAAAAGTTCTTGGATTATAGCGGATAATAACTCTTATTCCTATATAGGCAGAAGGAACATCAAAAAGCTGATTTTCAATAAGGACTGTTGAATCACCATTGACCTTTCTTGTGGTTTCATGAAGAAACACATCATCAAGCCACGAAGCGTATTCAATAGGTGATTTATTTGACAGTCTTGATACTTCAACATCTTTCATATCATACATATAGCGTTCCAGAGGTGTATGATTGTCATTCTCATCGTCTTTTAGTGATGAGTGGATCGTTCTGTTATACTCATTTATCCATTTATTAAGATAATCATTTAATTGAGAAAGTGAATGATAGTCGCTTTCCTTATGTACATCCATAAAACGCATCTTCATTGTATGAAAGAACCTTTCAATCAAAGCTTTTCCGACAGGCTGGTATGGGGGATTATAAATGATCTTAGTCCCAAGTTTTGCCTCTATTTCCTTTGTGCTTTTATTTTTGTAGCTGCTGCCATTATCTAAGATGATTACTTTACTTCTGCCGTATCTTAAGACAGCATCATGCCATACCTTTTGAAAATTGACGGCATTGTCATTGAAAAAGAATTCCGCACCAACGATCATTCTTGAATGATTGTCGATAATGGCAATCAGATACGTTTTCCTGTATGTGCTATCTTTATCGTAAATATAAAATGTATGACAGGTATCAGCTTCATAGCCATCACATGAATGAGCGAATTCCCAGGTTCTTCTTTCCTTGACTAAAGTCTCACCCTGTCCATTTCGTAAGCCGCTGTTTCTGATATAGCGCTGTATAGTATCAACGGAACAGTCACCTGCATTTAAGACACCATCTTCAATCATTTTTTCATAGATCATGACCCCGGTAATCTTGGGATACTGGCCAATAAGATCAGCAATATATCTTTTATGGTCATCATCAAGTTTTCTTACTCTGCCAAGATCCAGACGGTCTTTAGGCATCAGACCTTCAAAGCCGTATTTTCTGTATACATGGAGCCACCATTTCATCGTCTGATCAGAAAACCTTCTTTTTGTGCCATCTGGCCAGTCAATTTCAGTTTCAGAGACGCGTTTAAAGTAGGCACTTATTGAATCATCTATAAAAGTTCGTGATACAACAGGTGCTATAAATGAAAATTTTATCTGGCCGATAAGTTTTCTATACTCATAACTGTCTGTATTTTGTATGTTCATATATCTTCCTCCTCATGATTGAGTACAGAACAGCAAAAATACGAAAGACATTGCCAAGTTATTTAATTGGAACTGAAGAAATTCAATCAGGAATCATGATTGGATAAAGTGCGGTCATATTGAAAAAGTGTATGAAGATTGAAGTCAAAGATATCATGAATAACATTACTGAAATCATAAATAAGATGTACAAAGAAATGCATATGATATCTGTTTTTCAAGGTATTGAATATTCTCAAATACGCATTATATTTAGAAATCCATCTATAGAGAGTAGAAGTCGATATACAAAATCGTTCTGTTATTTCTTCAACAGTAAAAGCTGAACATGATTTTAATGCGAGTACCTTTAATATGAAAAAAATAGAAAAAGATGAATAAGGAACAATAATAGAGTTTGGAAGAACAGCATGATAGTGCTTGTCATTTTTACAGTATAGAACAGGAACTGTAATCATATTATCCTGGACACTACCATGATAAGATACATAATGTCTGGAATAATTTTTAAAATATACCAGCTGAGAAGATTTACAAGTAGAATTATTATGAGTGTGCTGTGTAGAAGCATTGATATTATTGAGACAATAAGTTTCAATCCTTTCAACAGTATCAAAATCAGGTTCATCAAAGAATTTAAAATCAAAAGAAGCTAAAGTGAAAAGTTAAATTCCACTTTAAAACAGAATGTAAATAATGTGGAATTTACTCGTTCAGAATAATGTTTTCATAAGAATATCGGATATTAAGTCTGATATTCTTTTGGTTTTAGAAATGGAAATTAGT
>ODAI010790094.1_pt1 | contig 22721 bp, 25 predicted proteins | sample 1539321 | NCBI WGS metagenome assembly ODAI01 (sample SAMN02144231, study PRJEB22623) | gut metagenome | biome: sheep rumen | host: Ovis aries | place: New Zealand | reverse complement strand
TTTTCCGCAATACTGCGTTGTCGTCCTTGCAAGGCGCCGGCCTTGCCGCGTCCTCCGCCTTGTCTTGCGAAAAATATCCTCGCAAAATATAAGTCTGCTTTCTATCAGGAATTAGTATTAAAGGTGCGTAAAAATCCCCCGTAATTGATTATTTAACAGCATAATACACCTTTTGAAGTAAAAAATCAATATATTAGTATGAAATTAATGGGGATTTTTTTGAAATATTCATTGATTTGCGACGTGTGTATGTTATAATAATATCATGGAAACACAATGCGCTTAATGTTTCGAAAGGAGATTTAGTATGCTTTTCGCGGAATATCCCAAATGCTCAACCTGTAAAAGAGCCAAAAAATGGCTTGATGAAAACGGACTGAAATATACCGACCGCAACATAAAGGAAGAAAACCCGAGCTTTGACGAACTGAAGCTTTGGTATGAAAAAAGCGGATTGCCGCTTAAAAAGTTTTTTAACACAAGCGGACAGCTTTATAAAAGCATGGGCTTAAAGGACAGGCTTAAGGATATGAGCGAGGACGAACAGCTCAGGCTGCTCGCGTCCGACGGAATGCTGGTAAAACGACCGGTAATTGTTGCGGACGGCACAGTGCTGACGGGCTTTAAGGAAGAAGCGTGGGCGCAAGCCTTAATCGGAAAATAACAGGGGAGATTTTAGTGAAACTCAGCGAATACATTACATGGGACGAATACTTTAAGGGCGTGGCGCTGCTTGCAGCCAAGCGCATCAAGTACCCGCACACTCAGGTCGGCGCGTGCATTGTTGATAAAAACAACATAATTTTGTCAACCGGCTACAACGGCTTTCCCTACGGCTGCTCCGACGATGAATATTCATGGGAAAGAACCGGCGCGGACACAAAGTACAATTATGTTGTGCACGCCGAGCTTAACGCTATTTTAAACGCCCGGGGAAAGGATTTGCACGGAGCGCGGCTGTACGTGGACCTGTTTCCGTGCAACGAATGCGCCAAGGCAATTATTCAGGCGGGCATCGGCGAGGTTGTGTATCTTTATGACAAATACGCCGATTCTCCGCAGACCGTAGCTTCAAAACGCATGCTCGGCTCCGCGGGCGTCACGCTGACAAAATACGAACCTCCGCACGACGAAATCGTGCTCGATTTCAGAAGATAATACTAATACCGGGTAAGTATTTTAAAACGGCGGCAGGTAAATCCTGCCGCCGCCTTTTTTAAAAATCCCAGTCCGGTATATAATCCTCGGTAGCCGAGGAAAGGTCTTGGGTATAGCCGTCAAGTCCGCTTAAAAACAGCTCGTGACGAACCTTTTCATATTCGCGTTTGGTAATTTTTCTGCCCAGCTTTTTGTCGTGTCTGACCTCGCCCCACGGCACATACTGACACATCAGGCTGAACATAACCTGATTTCCGTACAGCCGCCGCACAATATCAATAACTCCGATACTGTTGCGCGTGTGCGCCGGTAAAATCAGGTGGCGCACAATTACGCCCTTCTGCATAATTCCGTCATCGTCATATTCGGGAAGCCCGACCTGAAAAATCATTTCCTGAATTGCCGCCGAAGCGGTGTTGACGTAATCGGGCGCTTTTGAAAGCTCGACCGCAAGCCTGTCGTCGCTGTATTTAAAGTCGGGAAGGTAGACGTCGACAATGCCGTCAAGCATTTTAAGCGCGGCAGGCGAGGTATAACCGCTGCAGTTGTAAACAACGGGAAGCTTAGGACGGTAAATTTCCATGCTTTTTACCACCGCCGGCAAAAAGTGGTCGGCGGTCACCAAATTGATGTTGTGACAGCCGGCATCCTCAAGCATTTTGTAGCAGTCCGCAAGCTCCGCGGGCGTCAGAGTAGTGCCTTTGTTAAGGGTGGAAATTTCGTAGTTTTGGCAAAAAACGCATTTTAAGGTGCAGCCGGAAAAAAACACGGTTCCGCTTCCGCGCGTGCCGCTTATGCACGGTTCCTCGCCGAAATGCGGCGCAACCCTTGCAACCACCGGCAGCGTACCTAAACCGCAAAAGCCGTTTCCCGTGTGTTCGGTGCGAAAACCGCCGCATTTTCTCGGACATAAATTACAAATCATTTTATCACCGTTAAAAATATATTCAGCGGTTTAAGTATAACATATCCGACTGAATTTGAAAACACTTATATCTTAAAATCTGTCAGATAATCCTCTATAACGTCCTCAAAATGGCAAATATCAACCCTCAGCCCGTTCAGCAGCCCCACAGCCCTTTCGGCTTCGCCTATTGTTTCAAATACTCCCGGTATTGTCATAATTTCATTATTGTCCTGCCGCGCGCTTACCCCATAGCACGCGCTTCCGTGTTCATTTTCCTCGGTAATAACATACTCCGTCATAGTATCCTCATCAGTAAATGTTGATGTGTGAAGAAATTTCACATCTATAATAATTGTATTATATTGTATTGTCAAGTGAATATTTTGTAATTATGTCGAAACAACTTTGAAATCTTTTTATTTTTGCTTTTTATAACACATTTTACGGCGCTGCCAAACCGCCTTGCGCCGCGATTTGACTTGAACCGATTTTTTTACTTATACATATTAACTAAAAACGGAGAGCAAAATTTGTATGTAGCGGAAAATTATATTTCCGAATAAGAAATATAAACATCTGCAGATTTGATAAAATAAAAATAACCATATTGGATAATTATATGGAATTTTACCCTGACTGAAAAACAGGGATTTTAGGAGTGATAAATGTGAAATTCAAAAAGACGTTATCACTGCTGCTTTCCGCTTTAATGGTAACCGGTTCCGCCGCCTTCGCAGCAAACGCGGCAACCGCTCCCGAAGCTACGGGCGCGTATTACAACCAGAATTACCTTGAAACACAGGCAAGCGCGGCGTATAACGAAACAGGCCTTGGCTCGACCTACAGTAAGGCTTCCACAACTTGGAAAACCTGGTCTCCCGACGCTACGTCGGTAAAGGTTAAGCTGTACAAAACGGGTACTGACGGTGAAGCAGGCGCAGGCTCCCTGGGCGAGCACAATATGACAAAAAACACCACAACAGGCGTTTGGTCACTTACTCTTACAGGCGACTACAAAAATGTTTACTACACCTATATCGTAACCGTTAACGGCAAGACAAATGAAACACAGGACGTTTACTCAAAAGCTACCGGCGCAAACGGCGCGCGTTCAATGGTAGTAGACCTTGACTCAACCGACCCCGACGGCTGGGGCAGCGACAAGCACGTGCTTTTCAACGGCGCTCAGGAAGCTGTTGTTTGGGAAGTACACGTTCGTGACTTTTCAATTTCCTCTACCTCCGGCGTAAGCGAGGACAACAAGGGTAAATACCTTGCGTTTGCCGAGGGCGGCACAACTCTAAGCGGCAAGGCGGGCGCTGTTTCAACAGCTGTTGACTACCTTGTTGAATCGGGCATCAACTGCGTTCAGATTATGCCTTCATACGACTTCGGTTCCGTTGACGAGGTAAAGGGCGCTTCATCAAGCAACCGTAACTGGGGTTACGATCCCGTTAACTACAACGTTCCCGAAGGCAGCTATTCTTCAAACGCCTTTGACGGCAACGTAAGAATTAAAGAGTTCAAGCAAATGGTTCAGGCTCTGCATGACAGAGGCATTTCCGTTGTAATGGACGTTGTTTACAACCACACCTATTCAACCGGCGGCTCTTGCTTTGAAATGACCGCTCCCGGTTACTATTTCAGAAAGACCTCCTCTACAGCATTCAGCAACGGTTCGGGCTGCGGCAACGAAACCGCTTCCGACAAGAAGATGTACAGAAAGTACATGATTGATTCCTGTAAATACTGGGCTGAAGAATATCACATCGACGGTTTCCGTTTTGACCTTATGGGCTTGCACGATGTTACCACAATGAACAACATCCGTTCGGCTCTTGACGGCGTTACCGCAAATATGTCCTCGGGCAAATCAGGCAAACAGATTCTGATGTACGGCGAGGCATGGACAGGCGGCACCACCCTTAACCCCGATTCCATCTACAGCTATCAGGGCACCGGACTTTCACGCCTTGATTCACGCGTAGGCGCGTTCGGCGACCGTTTCCGCGACGCGCTCAGAGGTAATAACGACCCCGGTATGTCATCCTTCAAAAAGGGTTATCTCCAGGGTGACGAAACAAAGTCAACAGACGTTGCCTCCGGCGTTCAGGGTAAGGTTTATTCGGCGGCAAGTCCGAAAGCTCCTTCCCAGGCTGTAGTTTACGGCGACTGCCACGATAACTACATACTGTGGGATCAGCTGACCAAGGCAAGCGGCTCAACCGCGTATGCCGGCACCAACATTACCACGCAGAACCAGGTGCGAATAGCAATGGCGCTGATTATGACCTCTCAGGGTATACCGTTTATGACGGCGGGTTCGGAGTTCGGACGTACCAAGAAGGGCGATCATAACAGCTATAACGCAAGCGACGAGGTTAACCAGATTGACTGGAACCGTATCAAGAGCCTTTCCGGTTTGGCTAACTTCTATAAAGGTATGCTCCAAATCAGGAAGAACTATTCTCCGCTTAAGGGAGCAAGCTTCAAGAATCCCAGCTTTACATCTTCTTTCGGATATGTAATCGGTTACACCTATACAAACAATACCTCCGGCGAATGGAACAAGCTGGCAGTGCTGGTTAACGCCAACGCAAGCTCTTCCTACACCATCAACTTAGGCAGCTCCAACTGGACAATAGTCGGTAACAACACCACCGCGGGCGTTAAGTCGCTTGGCACCGTAAGCGGTTCAAGCTACACTATTCCGGCAAGAAGCGTAGCTGTTTTGGTTGACAGCGCAAGCTTCAATAACTTAAAGCTCAACGAAAGCTTTGGTTCTCTTACAGTTAACCACGTTGACACAAAGGGCAACGTGCTTAAGACAAGCACATCAAAATACAGAGCAGGTAACACATTCCGTGCTCTGCCCGACACAACCCTCCTCTTTGACTACAACCTCTCAAAGACCGAAGGCGCAACAACAGGTGTTGTTGAAGCAAACGGCAAATACACCGTAACCTTCACATACGCCGACAGCGGCGTTCCCTCAGGTTATATTAACGTTAACTACGTTGACCAGAGCGGCAAGGCGCTTAAGGAAGCCGAAAAGACAAAGTATAAGCAAGGTCAGACCTACGGCTACACCGCTCCCGCGATTCAGGGTTATCAGCTTGATACCTCCAAGTTCCCCGCAAAGAGCGCAGGCGTATTCTCAGGCAACGACTTAACTCTTACCTTTGTTTACAAACCACTCTCAACCACCACTACAACAGTTCACTATTATAACTCTAACAACTGGTCAAACGTTGTCTGCTACGGTTATAATGACAACGGCGAAATCACCGGTAAGTGGGATACTTCACCCGTTATGACAAACGAAGGCTCAGGATGGCTTAAAACAACAATCAACAGCCCCAGCCTTTACGTAATGTTCCATCCCAAGACCGGCGTCGGTCAGGAGCCCGGCGAAAACCAGCCCGGTTATCCCGTAAGCGGCGAAGCATGGATTCAAAATCAGGTTGTTTCCAGCAACTGCACAATCGTTACAAGCCACATTGACCTCGCGACAGGTCAGAAGCTTGCCGATGACGTTACTCAGACCAAGAATAAGGCAAAGAGCACAGACACCTATACAACCTCGCCTCTGGCAGGTAAAACCGTTGCGGTTAATCCCGCAAACGCCAACGGTAACTGCGGCTCGGGCGTTATCAATGTAGTATATCTTTACGGCGAAGGCGGTTCGGATCCCACACAGCCAGTTACCAAGCCTACAGATCCTACACAGCCCGTAACCAAGCCTACAGATCCCACACAGCCCGTTACCAAGCCCACGAATCCCACACAGCCTGTAACAAAGCCCACGGATCCTGTAACAAATGTGCTTATCGGCGACGTTAACCTTGACGGCGTAATCAGCATTAAGGACGCAACTCTCCTGCAGAGAGTAATTGCGAAAACAGTCAGTCTTTCCGCTGTCGCAAAGGTTGCCGGTGACTGCAACGCCGACGGCATTATTGACATCAAGGACGCAACCCTTATTCAGAAGTATCTTGCAAGCTACAGCAACACAGGCAACGTAGGCAAGTATTCGGGCGGCGGCTCACCCACACAGCCCGTTACACAACCCGTTACACAGCAGCCTGTTACTCAGCCTGTTACTCAGCAGCCTGTAACGGAACCTGTTACGGAACCGTATACCGAGCCCTACACCGAGCCCTACACCGAGCCCGTTCCCGCGGACGTGGTAACTCTTAACGCGACCTTCCCCGAAACGGAAGGCGGAGCGGCAAACTGGTTTGCGTGGACATGGGACGACGGCGACGGAGAGTGGGTATCCGCTTCCGCTGACAGCACTGACGCGGCTCACATCTACTTCACCGGATTGAAGTCACATGTTATCTTCGTAAGAATGGATCCCACCGCGGCAGCTCCTTCGTGGGATTCCAAGTGGAATCAGACAGGAGACCTTAACACGGTTTCCGGCGGCACCTATACCATCACAGGTTGGGGCTCCGGCTGGGGCGCTGACCTCGAAGGCAACTGGGGCTAAATATTCCTGCCTGTAAAACCGAATAATTAAACCCTTGGCGGCTCAAAGCTCTGACAGAGTAATTTGAGCCGCCTCTTTTATATGTTGTATATAATGAAATCATTGTGAATAATTATATTATATTGCTTAAAAACAGAATATTTTTTGAAAATCGAGGAAAAATTGCGTATTTATATGCAATTTTTTCTGTTTTTCAGGGTATTAGTGAAAGGGTATTAAGCTCTTTATTAAGCGCAATTTTCCCTTTCAACGGAGGTGGATTTTATCAAAAAACTTACCGGCAGGCAGGAGGAATTTTGCCGGGGCTTCGTTTGCACGGGCGACCCGGCTTTTTCGGCAAAAAGGGCGGGGTATGAAAAAAACTCCGCGGCGGCGGCCGAAAAGCTTATGACAAATCCCGAGGTGCTCGCGGAAATTTCGCGCCTCACCAAGGAGCGTGAAAAGGTTTTCGCAAGCTTGGCTTCACTCGGTTATCAGCGGCTTGCGTTCGGCAATATTTCGGACGCGGTTTCACTGCTTTACCTTGAAAACCCAAGCGCCGAACAGCTTGAAAAAATGGATTTGTTTATGATTTCCGAAATCAAAAAACCAAAGGACGGTATGATTGAAATCAAGTTTTTCGACAGGCTTAAGGCTCTTGAAAAGCTCGAAAACACATCATCGTCCGGCGACGGCGTAAAGGATTTGTTTGACGCCATCGGTCAGGGCGCAAAGGCAGTGAGCGACATTGAGCAGTCTTAAAAGGTTTTCGCCGAAGCAGCTCAGGGTAATGACCTGGTGGCACAAAAGCTCGGCGGATTACTGCAGGGACGCCATTGTCTGCGACGGCGCGGTGCGCAGCGGAAAAACCTTCTGCATGTCCCTAAGCTACATAATCTGGAGTTTTTACGCCTTTGGCGGCGCGGATTTCGCGCTTTGCGGAAAAACAATAAGCTCACTGAGGCGCAACATGGTTACTCCGGTCATTCCTCTGCTGAAATCCATCGGCTTTGAATGTGAGGACAGGGTAAGCAGAAATATCCTTACCGTAGGCTACCGCGGCGTTACAAACCGCTATTATCTTTTCGGCGGCAAGGACGAAGGCTCGGCGTCGCATATTCAGGGCATGACGCTTTCGGGCGTGTTGTTTGACGAGGTCGCGCTTATGCCGCGTTCGTTTGTTGAACAGGCGCTTGCGCGCTGTTCGGTTTCGGGCTCGCGGTTTTGGTTTAACTGCAATCCCGAACATCCCGAACACTGGTTTTACAACGAATGGATAAAAAATCCGCGCGGCAAAAACGCGCTTCACCTGCACTTTACCATGGACGACAACCCTTCGTTAAGCGACAAGATTCGCCGCAGGTACGAACGGCTTTACACGGGCGTTTTTTACGAACGTTTTGTGCTGGGCAAATGGGTGGCGGTTTACGGCGCGGTTTATCCGTTTATGGCAGACGAAAAAATGTACTGTAAAATCCCCGGCGGCAGCTTTGACCGATTCATAATTTCGTGCGACTACGGCACGGTAAATCCAACCTCCGCAGGGCTTTGGGGCAGGCAAAACGGCGTTTGGTACAGGCTTGACGAATATTATTACGATTCGCGCGCTGCCGGAATTCAGCGCACGGACGAAGAGCATTACAACGCGCTTTGCTCTCTTGCCGGAGCGCGAAGGATAAGCCTGATTGTAGCGGACCCCTCGGCCGCAAGCTTCATCGAGCTTATCAAACGGCGCGGACGCTTTGCCGTAAAGCCCGCCGAAAACAGCGTTGTAAACGGAATCCGCAAGGTGTCGCAGGCGCTTAAGGACGGCAGCATAAAAATATGCGAAAACTGTCTTGACGCGCGGCGTGAGTTTTCGCTGTACAAATGGGACAGCGCGCGGCGCGAGGACGCGCCGGTCAAGGAAAACGACCACGCCATGGACGACATCCGGTATTTTGTCACAACGGCAATGGACGGCGGCAGAACGGCGTATGCCCTTGCCGCCGGAAGATAGGAGGAAAACTATGTTCGGAAGAAAAAAGCGTCCGCAAACGGTTAAGGCGGCGGTGCAAACCGTGCCGAAAATCCGTCAAAACGGCAGGCTGTATGATTTTTCAAACACCGTATATCAAAGCAAACTCGAACGCTCGCTTTACGACTCCATGAGGGAATCGGTGCCGATTATCGACGCGGCTATCGAAAAAATTATCAGACTTATCGGCGGCTTCACTGTAGAAACAACGGAAAGTGTATGCCAAAAAACAGCCGACGATTTTGTCAGAAATGTCCGCGCGAACGGAACTGAGCTCGGACTCGACGCCTTCGTTTTCGGTTATCTCAACAACCTTTTGACCTACGGCGAGGCTGTTGGAGAGATGATTCCCGACAGGCGCAAAAGCGGCGTGGCGGCGGTGTACAACGCAAGCCTTGACGACGTTGAAATCAGGTCAGGCAGCTCTCCGCTTGAACCTGTTGTGTGCGTCAATGAAGTTGACGGCATTAAGCCGGTTGTAAATCAAAAGTTTGTAATCTGCTCGCTGCTTAACCAAAAGCCCGGCACCGTAAGGGGTAAATCCCTTATAAGCGGACTGCCGTTTGTAAGCGAAATTCTGCTCAAAATCTTCGGCTCCGTCAAAAACAACTGGGAACGTGCGGGCGACGTCAGGTTTGCCGTAACCTACACGCCTTCGGACAACGAGGTGTTCAGCGAGGAAAGCGCGCGTCAGATTGCGGACGAATGGAAAAAGGCAATACGCAGCGACAGCGTTTGCGACTTTGTTTCGGTTGGAAACGTCAGCATAAAGGCAATCGGCGCGGAATCTCAGATTCCCGACTGCGAGGTACCTCTCAGGGCGGTTTTGGAGCAAATTCTGAGCAAGCTGGGAATTCCGCCGTTTTTGCTCGGAATCTCCTGGTCAAGCACCGAGCGCATGAGCGAACAGCAGGCGGATATTCTTACAAGCGAGCTTGAATATTACCGCAGAGCGGTTGAGCCCGCAATAAGAAAAATCGTTGAAATGCACCTGCGGCTACGCGGCTTTGACAGCGGCGTCCGCGTTGTGTGGGACGACATCAACCTGCAGGATACCGTGGAGCTTTCACAGGCGCGGCTCAACAACGCCCGCGCCCTGCAAATTGAAAAGGAAGTTGGTTGGGAGGAAAAGGATGAAACATAACCGCATTGAAAAAAGCGCCGAGCTTTTGAACACACAAAACGCCGACGGCGTCAGCGAAGAAGAGCTTGCGCTGATTAACACTTTCACGCGCAAGCCGCTTTCGGCGCAGGAGGTTTACACCTTTAACGTTACGCTGTGCGACAACGACGTTGACCGCGACGGCGAACGTTTTCCGGTTGAATCGCTTTTTGAGCTTGAAAAGCTGTTTGTGGGAAAAACAGGTATTTTTGACCACAACCCAACGGCAAAAAACCAAACCGCGCGAATTTACCGGTGCGGAGTAGAAGCTGTTGAGGGCAAAACCACCGCCACGGGCGACGATTATTTCAGGCTTAAGGCAAGCGCGTATATGCCGCGCTGTCCCGAAAACGAAAAGCTTATTCTTGACATCGACAGCGGTATCCTGCGCGAGGTCAGCGTCGGCTGCGCGGTTGAAAGCGTGAAATGCAGCATTTGCGGCGAAGAAATCGCGCTTTGTCCGCACACCAAGGGTGAAAGTTATTCCGGGAAGCTTTGCTGCGGCGAGCTTACTTCACCCTACGACGCTTACGAATTCAGTTTTGTCGCAGTACCTGCCCAAAAGGAAGCGGGAGTGATTAAAACGGCTTTAGGAAAGGAAGTCAGTATGGAAGGTATTTTGAAGAAACTCGGCGAAAACTGCCGGGTCAGCCTGAGCTCAGCCGAATGTGAAAAGCTTAAGGACTACATCAATTCCCTTAAGCAAAGCGCAAAGGACGGCGTATATTACCGCGACAGCCTCACAAGCGAGGTTTTGCGCCTTTCGGCGGCGGTAAATTCAGGCATTTCACGCGCTACAATGGAGGAGCTTACCAAGGCGATGTCCGTGGCTCAGCTCTGCGAATTTAAAAACGCGTACGAGAAGAAGCTTGACGAAAGCTTCAAGCCTGTTCCTCAGCTTTGCAAGGCAGGCAAAACATCCGTTTCAAACGGAAATTTTACAATTTAACGGAGGTATATTGATATGAATGTTAATTTCAACGGCGCGGGAGAAAACGTAGTAACCTTTATTGCCGATTCTTCGGTTACGGAAGCGGGAATCCCCGTCAAGGTTTCCGCCGACGGCACTGTTGCCAAATGCGCCGCCAACGACTTATTCTGCGGAATTTGCGTGGGCGTTCGCGAAGGCTACGCGGCGGTTCAGATTTCCGGCTACGCGGTTTTCGGCACAACTTCAAAGCTTGCCGCGGGCTATAAAAAGCTCGCGGCGGCGGCAAACGGTAAAATTGCCGTTAACGAAAACGGCAGAGAGCTTTTGGTGGTTAATTCAACCGCAACCGAAGCCGGAGTAATTCTTTAAGTATCGGAGGTAATAATATGGCTAATTTTGAGAATATTACTATTGAAAAGGGAATGTATCAGACAAAAGGCGGCGTTACCGCGGCTCTTGAGGCTCTTGACCCGTCCGAAAACTACGCCGGCACTCCGCTTGAGGGGCTTGACGCTTTCTCAAGACAGCTCAAACGCTTTGACATCAGGGTGAGCGGCAGGGGCAGCGACTGTGTGGAAAAGTTTTTCCAGACCTCAAGCTCTGCCGCGCTCTTCCCCGAATATGTCAGCAGAGCCGTGGCAAAGGGTATGGAACGCGCCGATATTCTCCAAAACCTTGTGGCTACGGTCACTGACATTGAGGGCATGGACTACAGAAGCATTGTTTCAAATCCTTCCGAGGACGACAAAAGCCTTAAGGTTGTTGCGGAGGGCGCGTTTATTCCGCAGACCTCTGTCAAGACAAGAGAAAACCTTGTTAAGCTTCACAAGCGCGGCAGAATGTTGGTGGCTTCCTACGAAGCTCTCCGCTTTCAGCGCCTTGATTTATTCACCGTAACCCTCAATCAAATCGGCGCGTACATCGCGCGCGCTCAGCTTAAGGACGCGATTGAAGTGCTGTTGAACGGCGACGGCAACAACAACGCCGCCGAAAACGTTTCCGTCGCTGCATCCGGAAGCATTGCCTATGATGATTTGGTGAAGCTTTGGGCGCAGATGACCCCTTACGAGCTTAACACAATTCTTGCGCCCACTGCGGAAATGCAGAAAATTTTGGCGCTTCCTCAAATGCAGGACGCGACCGCAGGTCTTGACTTCCAGGGCACGGGAAAAATGGTTACTCCGCTCGGCGCGGCGCTGCTTCACGCCCCGGAAATGACCTCGGGCAAAATTATAGGCCTTGACAAAAACTGCGCCCTTGAAATGGTGCAGGCAGGCGGCGTTGTTACCGACTACGACAAGCTCATTGACCGCCAGCTTGAACGTGCGGCAATTACCTGCACCGCGGGCTTTGCCAAAATCTTTACAGAAGCAGCTAAAACACTTTCATAAAAACGGAGGCGGCAGCGTGAACATTGCAAATGTAACCAAGCGTTTTGTCCTGTTAAGCGGAATTGACAAAAGCGAAGCGGTAAAATGGCGCACTTTGATTGACGACAGCTGCGCTTACATAGAAAACCGTTTGCTGGTTGAAAATCCCGACCGGGCTCAGCAAAGGCGCATTGAAGCTTTGTGCGCGGCATATGCTTATAAAACCTATTGTATGTGCAATGACACCGATATTTCCGCCTTTACAGCGGGCGAGGTTCACATCTCCTCGCCCGCCCGTCAGGACGGAAAGGCGCAAAAGCTTTGGAAAAGCCTGCTCAACGAGTCGGTTGATTTAATCCGCGGCGATGAATTTTTGTTTGGCAGGGTGATTTAGTGAGTATTTTTAATTCGGTCGGCGAGACCATCAAAAAATACGGCTCAAGGGTGACCATTGAGCAAAACGGAGATAAGGTAAGCACAAACGCTTTTGTTGAACCTCTGCGCTACCGCAGCAGGCTTTACATCGGCGGTCAAAAGCGCGTGCTGGGCAGAAGTATGAAGCGCAGTTACCTTTATATCGGAAATCCCGGCTACAGGCTTGTTGAAAACAAATCGGTAATTGAAACCCAAAGCGGCAGGTATATTGTAAAAAGAAGCGAGACCTATTATGTAAAAAGTTTCCCGGTTTATGAATGGGCAATACTTTTTCCGTACGGAGAAAGGGCGGAGGATGATTATGACTCAAATTAATTCGGCGGTAGATTCAATTATTATTCTTATAAAGAACATTGAGCCGCTTGACGGCGTGCGCTTTGTGCGCGAATACAACACCTCTCAAATTGAAACTCCCGTTTCATCTCCGCTTGCGGCGGTCAGAATTACAAGCGTCAACCTTTGTAAAAGCTACGTAGGAGGCTATGTTTCTCCGGCGCGGAAGGGCGATTATTACTGCGTGGAAGTTTCAATCTGCTTTTACGCTCCGTCGCACGAAAACGGAAGCGGCCTTTCGGAGCTTGCCTGCGCGGCAGTAAACGCGCTGAACAGCCTTGAGGACGGCGACATAAGCGAAATTTCCGCTTCCGCAATTGCCTTTGACGCCGACGCCGAAGCGGTTTACCGCACGGTAAGCTTCAAGCTGAGGCTTTTCATCGACGGAAGGGCGGTTGTGTGAATGAACGGTTTTGCAAAAGGAAAGGACGTTACGGTTTATCTGGACGGTATAATACTTGGCGGAGTAAGAGAAGTACAGTTTAACGTGAAATCAACGGTTTATAACATCGGCGAGTATCTGACCGACATACCCGCCGCAAAAATCCCCTCGCGCTCGCACTGCGTAAAGCTTAAGCTTGAAAACGCGTATCTTGCGCCGTTTGACTGCATGGAAACGCTTGAGCTTTGTCAAAACGGCGAGCGTATTATTTTCAGCGGCTGCGCCGTAAGTGACATCTCCGCTTCAATTCCGCCGCGCGGCGAGGTTGTGAACACCGTGACGGTTGAAGCGGCGGAAAGGAGTATTATTCATGAATGAAGAATTTGACTGTGAAGCGTTAAGCTCACAGCTTGAACAGGAAAGTCTGCGCTACAGCAGAAATCTAAGTGAAGAAGAGGAGGCGCTTTGATTGAAGCTTGCAAAAATGAGGTTCAAGGGCGTTGCTTGGCTGCATAATCCGCGCGAGCTTAGCTTTGACTGCGAAAAATACATAAGCGAAAACGGCTCGCACACAGGCAGGTCGTATATACAAAGCACGGGCAGAAAAAACATGATAATCCGCGGCAAAGGCGAGCTTTTCGGAGACGACTGCCTTGAACAGTTCAGACGGCTTTTTGAGCTGTTCCGCGAAGGCGGAAGCGGTATTTTGAGCATTGCCGGGCTCAGCCCGGTTCACGCCGTTTTTGAAAGCCTTACAATTACTGCCCTGCCAAAGCCCGACCTGCTTGAATATGAATTTGTTTTCCGTGAGGTAATGGAGAAAAAACACTCGCTGTCACCGGTCAGCTACGTGCTCGGCGAGGGCGAGTGTTTGTGGGACGTGTCGTATATTTTCGGCGTGGCAATCGAGGATTTGCTCGAACTGAACCCAAGCTTCAAACGCCCCGACGAAGTAATCGCGGGCAAGGCGGTGAAGCTGTGCTGAGGTTTTACACATCGGACGCGCAGGGAAATAAGACAGAGCTGAAAAGTATTTTTTCCGCCGTAATTGACTGCGACGTCCTTGTGCCGGCGGACAGCCTTAAGCTTGAAATGAAATACAGCAAAAGCGTATTTGAAGAAGCGGCGCGAATTATTGCCGAGGACGGCGGAAAGATTGTGTTCAGCGGCGGAATTGACAGCATTACAAGCGAAAAACGCGGCGGGGCGGAGGTTATTTCAATCCGCGCCAGAAGCGCGGCGGCTCTCCTGCTTGACAACGAAGCGGAGCCGATGGATATAAACGCGCCGTCGGAGGAGTTTGTTTTCCGCCGCATTCTTTTTCCGTTCAATATTACTCCTGCCGACAGCGAGGGCAAAGCTCTTGACGGCAGGCTCAAAATTCACAAGGGCATGTCGGTTTGGCAGGCTCTTGAAGGCTTTTGCAGACAATTATACGGCTCTTCGCCTAAAATCACCGCCGACGGAAAGGCGTATTTTAAGGGCTTGCCGGGCGGTGAAGCCGTCAGCTTCGGCGACGAAGGCGTAAAGTTTTTTTCAATCGCGGAAAAGCGCAGTCCTTACCGTCTTATTTCAAGGGTGAAATTAAAATCTTTTCCGGACGGCGGTTATATTTCCGTAATAGCGAATACAAATCCCGAAGCCGCGGCTGTTTCACGCGAACGCTTTGTTGACGTTTCAACCGGCTCAAGGTCGCTCGCGACGGCAATGAAAATGATTGAAAACAGCAACAGAAACAGCTATTCCGCCGTGCTTAAATGTCCCGGCTGTCTGCTTAAGCTTTTGGGCAGACGCGCGGAAATCGTCAGCGGCAAGGCTTACGCGCGCGGCGGCTTGCTTGTGCGCGGAGTAAGATATCACGAAAGCGGCAAGGGCGCGTTTTCAACAGTAACGCTTGAAAGGGAGTGGACATGATGTGGCTGATGAACTACATAACCAAAAACTCAATTGAAAAGCCCGGCGCTGTAAGCGGAAGCGTAAAAAAAGGCGCCGAAGGCACCTCTGTACTGGCTTCGGACGAACATAAAATGCTTTTGCAGTGCCTGCCGTACGGTGTGTACAGCGTACCGCCGAACGGCTGCAGCGCGGTTGTGCTTCCCGTCGGCGAAGGCGAGGTAACGCTTGGAGTCACCTCGGGCACGGCTGAAATCAACCAGGGCGAGCTTGCGCTTTACTCAAGCGGAGGCGCTTCAATAATCTTGAAAAACAACGGAGACGTTGTTATAAACGGAAGGGTGTTTGCGAGTGAATGACATAATGCTTGAAAACGGAGACATCAAGCGCGGAAACACGGGCTCCGCGGTTATCATAAGCGGAACAGACGCCGAGGTTCAGCGCGTTTTAATTTGCGCGGCGGCGGTTAAGGGCGGCTTTGTTTATGACAGAAGCCTTGGCTCCGATTATGAATTTGACATGGACGAGGCGCAGGCGGAGTCGGTTATTAACGAAGCGCTTGCGGGCTTTGAAAACACCTACGCGCGGGTGCTTGAAAGCGGAGACACGCTCAGGCTGGGTATTGAAACACCCGGCGGATTGGTTGAGAAAGAGGTGATTTTTTACGGAAAAGTATGAAGATATTTACAACCGCATGAAAACAAGCTATATCGCGCAAAGCGGATTTGAATTTGATGAGGCTTCGGATATTGCCATTCGCCTGAAAATTATGGCAGGTGAAATATTTAACGCCTACTCAACTTTCGAATGGCTCAAAAGGCAGATGTTTGCCCAAAGCGCCGAAGGAACGTTTTTGGATTACATAGCCTTGCAGCGCGGACTGACGCGCCGCGAGGCTGTAAAGGCAAAAGGCAGAATTACTTTTTACACGGAAGAGGAAAGGCAGCATGAGATATTTATTCCGCAGGGTACCGTGGTTGTCACCCGCGGCAAAAACCCGCTCAGGTTTTACACCACCGAGGACGCCGTTATTCAGCCAAGGACGCTTTTGACGGTTGCGAAAGCCGAAGCCGAGCTTCCGGGCTTTGACGGCAATATCCTGGGCGGCGTCGCTTTTTCTCCCGTAAGCGTGCCTCCCGAGGTCAGCGCGATCGCAAGCTCAAGTCCTTTTATCGGCGGCACCGACGGGGAATCTGATGAAATGCTCAGGGAAAGAATTAAGGACAGCTTTATCTGCGTTCCCAACAGCATGAACAGGGAGTATTATATTCGCCTTGCCGAGAGCGTTGACGGCGTTTACAAGGCGGGCGTTGTGACTTACGCAAGGGGCGCCGGAACGCTGAACATATATGTTTGCGGAGAAAACGGTGAAGTAAACAGCGAGGTTATGGCGGAGGTAAAGCAGCTTGTCCGTGAAAAACGCGCGGTCAACGTTGACGCCGAGGTATATGACGCCGTTCCCGTAAGATATAATATGTATGTTGAAGTCCGTCCCAAGTCAGGCTTCTCCGAATCGGAAATAAAAACCATTTGCGAAACGGCGTTTAACCGTTACATTGACTCTGTTCCGATCGGCGGCAAGCTGAGGCTCAGCGAATTAGGTCAGCGCCTTATTGACACGGGCTGTATTACAGACTGCACGTTTGAGGCGGGCGTTGACGACTGCACCCTGCTTGGCACCCAGTATCTTGTCAGCGGCGACGTAGGAGTTGATGTTGTTTATGGATAGCTATCAGTCAATGACGGAAAAGTTGTATCCTCTCAGATTGTATGATATTGAGGGCGGCGAGGAAATAAACACCGAGCTCAGAGTGCTTGCAGACGAGGTTGACCTGCTTTTTGCGGCGCTGGACATAATGACGCGCGAATACTTTATCGCGACGGCTCAAAGCTGGGGCTTAAGCAACCGTGAAAGCTTCGCGGGCGCTGAAAAGCCCGGGCTTACGGTTGAGGAAAGACGGAATTTGCTTTTGTTAAGCGAACATGTTACCGGGTTTGACTGCACGCCCTCGGGATTTGAGGAATTTGTGCGCAGCTGCGGCGTAAGCGACTTTGAATTTACCGAAGCGTTTTCGCACTACAAGGTTGCTCTTTACGTGCATGACGAGCTTGACAGCGGAATGAAAAATACGCTCAAAACTCGCGTAAACGCTTATTATCAGGCAAACTGCCAGGCGGTTATACGTTATAACACCGAGGAGTAAAACAACAGCAATCGTTTTTACCGAACCCGTGCCGATAAGTGTTTTCCGTTTGGTAAAAATAATCGGTAAGGATATCCGGAATACAAAAAAGGGACAGACGTTTTGTCTGTCCCCTGAGTATTAAGCTATGATAAAAAATTAAGCCTTGCCTACCGAACCGAAGAGCTCCATTTTCTCCTTAACGGTGTCCTTAATTGCCTGAGCGCCGGGAGCCAGAAGCTTTCTGGGGTCAAAGCCCTTGCCCTGAAGGTCCTTGCCTGCTTCAATATACTCTCTTGTAGCGGCGGCGAACGCCAGCTGACATTCGGTGTTAACGTTAATCTTTGAAACGCCGAGCTCAATAGCCTTTTTAATCATGTCGGCAGGAATACCTGTGCCGCCGTGAAGTACCAAAGGCATGTCGCCTGTAAGCTGCTGAATCGCGTCAAGAGTTTCAAAGCTGAGGCCTGCCCAGTTTTCGGGATACTTGCCGTGGATATTGCCGATACCGGCAGCAAGCATTGTTACGCCGAGGTCCGCAACCATTTTACATTCCTGAGGATCGGCACATTCGCCCGCGCCGATTACGCCGTCTTCCTCGCCGCCGATTGAACCAACCTCAGCCTCAATTGAAAGGCCGAGCTCGTTGCAGGTAGCGACAAGTTCCTTTGTCTTGGCAACGTTTTCGTCAATGGGATAATGTGAGCCGTCAAACATGATTGAGCTGAAGCCTGCCTCAATGCATGCCTTTGCGCCTTCGTATGTACCGTGGTCAAGGTGGAGCGCAACGGGAACCGTGATATTAAGATCCTCAAGCATAGCCGTAACCATGCCGACTACTGTTTTATAGCCGCACATATATTTTCCCGCGCCTTCGGAAACACCGAGGATAACGGGAGAATTAAGCTCCTGAGCCGTGAGAAGAATGGACTTTGTCCACTCAAGATTGTTGATGTTGAACTGGCCTACAGCGTAGTGGCCTGCCTTTGCCTTTGTAAGCATTTCTTTTGCGTTAACTAATGGCATAATCATCTTCCTTTTACATAAATTTCAGCATAGAAACGTCTTTCTTTGCTAAGTTATATATATTTTAACATAAACGCGAAAAAATATAAAGTACTTTGAGGAAAAAAACGGTTTTTTTATAAAAAATTCAGATAACTTTCACACAGTTTACTTATAACTCGGTTGCTTTTATTTGATTTTGGGTGTATACTATGAATGTCAAAAATAATCGGCGGGTACGCCCTGCCGTGAATTCAGGAGTATAGAATGGATAATCAATTTGAAAACGATTTTACCAACGCACAGCCCAGGCGCCCTTTTAATGAAAAGGAAGAACCTGTCGTTTCTCCGGAGCAAAATCCCGCTGCCGGATTTCAGCCGGAAAAACCGCTTATGCATAATCCCGAACCGGCAAATTTTGAACCGGTAAATCCCGTTCAGCCCGAGGCAGACCGTACTCAGGCCGCGCCTCAGCCTCAGCAGTGGCAGGCGCAGCAGTGGCAGCCTCAGCAGGCTCAGCCTCAGCAGAGCGGCTCAAATCAGGGCTTTAATCCCATTGAGCACACCGCTACTTATTCCGGCAACCGCTTTATTGACAGGCAGTATCAGCCCAATCAAGCGCCGAATAACGGTTATCCGCCGTACCAAAATCCCAACGCTGATTTCAACAACCGTCCGCCGTATCCGCCACAGTCTCCTTCTCAGGGCTACGGATATCGGCAGCAAAACGAGCTGTCTAATAATATGTACGGCGGAGCGCAGCAAGCCCCCGCACCTAAGAACAAGACCAATAAAGGTCTGGTGTTCGTAATTATTACGCTCAGCGTTTTGCTTGCGGCAAGCATCGGCGGCATCATATTCTTTATGTTCAGCAGAGGCGGCGACGCCGGTACAAGAAGCGGAAACAGAAACAGCACAATTGACTTTTCGCTTCCGAACGGCTTTGACTACACAATACCGCAGTCGGAAACAACTCCCCAAAGCGAGCATAAGGAGTCCGATTACAGCGATAAAACCGACAAAAATTATAAAGGTCTTTCACTTTCGCCCCTGCCCTCCGACAAGGACAGCAGCAAGTATAATTCCGAATACGCCTACGCTCAGGTTTCCGAATCCGTAGTCGGCATTGAATGTTTCCTCGATGATGAAACAAAGGCGGTTTCTCAGGGCAGCGGCACAATTATCTCCGCGGACGGTTTTATTGTGACAAACGCTCACGTTATCGGCAACAGCAAAACAATGTATTCCATCAAGGTAATTGATTCCGCGGGAAAAAGCTATAAGGCAGGCGTTGTGGGCTTTGATACGCGCACAGACCTTGCGGTTTTAAAGCTTGACGGAGCAAGCAATCTTAAAGCGGCTCAGTTCGGCGACTCCGAAACCTTAAAGGTAGGCGAAAGCATTTTTATCGTAGGCAATCCCGGCGGCATTGAGTTCAAAAACACCCTCACAAAGGGCATTGTCTCGGCGCTCAACCGTGACGCTTCATCAAAAAGCATCGTGAAATTTATCCAGACCGACGCGGCAATCAATCCCGGAAACTCCGGCGGTCCCGCCGTTAACGTCTACGGTCAGGTTATAGGCATTGCCTCCGCGAAAATCGTTGATGAAAAATACGAAGGCATGGCGTTCTGCATACCTTCGGCCACAGCGAAAACAATTGTTGACAATTTAATTAAAAACGGCTACATTGAGGGCAGAGTTAAAATCGGCATAAGCGGCTATGCCGTATCTTCAGCCGAGGCGGCTCAGTACGGTGTTCCTGCCGGAATTATGGCAGACACCGTTACGCCCGACGGACCCTGCGCGAAAGCCGGAGTTAAGAAGGGCGAAATTATTACCGCCTTTGAGGATAAAAGCATTTCAAGCTTCGCCGAAATTTATAATATACTTGAAAATTACAAGGACGGCGACAAGGTAAAAATCAAGGTTTACAACACCGAAGAAAAAAATGAACGCGAGGTAGAAATTACTTTGCAGGCGGATAAATAAGCCGCGTTAAAAATCAAATAATAAGGTCGGGTTAACAAATTCGCTTAAAATTTTTAATCCTGCCCGTCAGGTTGAGGAGGCTTTAAACGCCTCCTCGTGCTTTGATATGCTGTTTGAGGTTTTTCGTTCGTCAGTATTCCCGAAAACCTCAGATTTTATGCGGATTATTAAGATTTTGTTAACTTTCGAATATTTCTCGAACGGAAAAATGAGTGTTTTTTATTTCTTTTTGGGAAAAAATAACAAAGATTTACAGCCATTGTTAATATTAAAAATAAATGTAACAGGTTTTTAATTATTTGAGTACAGTTTTGCCAAAAATCGGTTACAATTTTAATATTGCGTTGACTTTACTACAAGATTGTAGTATCATTTTCTATAGAAGAATTGTAGCGTTACACAGACGTAACCACAATCTGTAGTGTGTTTTAATAAAAATGTAATATATTTTGTGGTTTGCCGCTATTTGCGGCAATTCAATTGTATGTTGCATGTCCCATAAATGTATGCGTAAAAATAATCAATGCGTATTGGAGTGTATACAAATTGGAAAAATTTGTAGTAACGGGCGGCAAGCCCCTGTTTGGCGAGGTAAATATCAGCGGCGCGAAAAACGCGGCTGTGGCAATTATTCCCGCCGTTATTCTCTGCGATGAACCCTGCCAAATTGAAAATATACCGAACATCAGCGACGTAACACTTATCAGCAAGATTTTGGAGCAGATGGGCGCGAAGGTCAGAAAAATCAACAAAAGCGCGTTGTATATCGATCCCACCCACATCAGAACCTGCTCGGCGGTTACAGAGCTTGTTCGCGGTATGCGCGCTTCCTACTATCTTTTGGGCGCTTTGCTCGGCAAATACGGCAACGCGAAGGTTGCGCTTCCGGGCGGCTGTAACTTCGGCGTTCGTCCCATTGACCAGCACTTGAAGGGCTTTGAGGCTCTGGGAGCCGAAACCCGTCTTGTTGACGGCGCGATTATTGAAGCTACCTGTGACGAAGAGCTTGAGGGAAGCCATATTTACCTGGACGTTGTTTCCGTCGGCGCTACCATGAACATCATGCTTGCGGCTTGCAGAGCCAAGGGCTTAACCATTATTGAAAACGCCGCCAAGGAACCCCATATTGTTGACCTTGCAAACTTCCTCAACTCAATGGGCGCGGATATCCGCGGCGCGGGTACAGACGTAATTAAAATCAGAGGCGTGTCTTACATGCACGGCGTAACATATTCAATTATTCCCGACCAAATTGAAGCGGGAACATATATGTGCGCGGCAGCCGCGACACGCGGATGTATTACCATTAAAAATATTACGCCCAAGCACCTTGAATCAATTTCCGCCAAGTTCCGTGAAATGGGCGCTAAGATTACGGAATACGACGAGGCTCTGACAATTGACGCTACGGTTAAGCCGCTTAAGCGCTGTAACATCAAGACTATGCCTCACCCCGGTTTTCCGACCGACTGTCAGCCTCAGTTTACCGCGTTGCTTATGAGCGTTCCGGGTACAAGCATTGTTAATGAAAATGTTTGGGATAACCGTTACCAGTATATCAGCGAGCTCATCAGAATGGGCGCTCATATTTCGGTTGAGGGCAGACTTGCGATTATCGAGGGCGGCACACCGCTTACCGCGGCTCCCGTCAAAGCAACCGACCTTCGCGCGGGCGCGGCTATGATTATCGCGGCTCTTGAAATCAAGGGCACAACCGAAATTTCAAGTATCCAGTTCATTGAAAGAGGCTACGAGGACGTGGTTGAAAAGTTCAGGTCACTCGGAGCGGATATCAAAAAGGTTTACTACACCGGAGATATTCAGGAAGAACTCAGAGCATAATTTAAATTTTGAATTTTAAGGACAGTCATAACGGCTGTCCTTTTTGTCTTGTAAAACCCGTGAAAATGTGGTATTATACATTCGTATAAGGATGGGGTGATTAATTGGCTAAGGCAGTGCCGCTGTTCAGCGGAAGTAAAGGAAACAGCTATTTTATCGGCAGCGCGGGCGAAGGCGTGCTTATTGACGCGGGCCGCAGCTGCAAACAAATTGAACTCGCGATGGAAGCCAACGGCGTTTCAATGCTCAGCGTGGGCGCGGTTTTTATAACTCATGAGCATATTGACCACTGCTCGGCGCTGAGGGTGCTCGTGAAAAAATACAACCTGCCGGTTTACGCAAGCCGCGGTACAATGAACGCGCTGATAAACAGCGCAAAGCTTGAGCCCGGCGCGGATTTGCATATAATTGAGGACGAAGCGGCAATCGGAAACATGCTTGTAGAAAGAATAAATACCCCTCACGACGCCGCGGAAAGCTGCTGCTACAGGGTAATTTCTCCCGACGGCAAGCGCGCGCTTGTCGCCACAGATATGGGATATATGACGCCCGATGTAAGGAAAGCCGCGGCAAACAGCGATTTTGCCGTGATTGAATCAAATCACGACGTTGAAATGCTTAAAACAGGGCCCTATCC
>ODAI014546734.1_pt1 | contig 22727 bp, 18 predicted proteins | sample 1539321 | NCBI WGS metagenome assembly ODAI01 (sample SAMN02144231, study PRJEB22623) | gut metagenome | biome: sheep rumen | host: Ovis aries | place: New Zealand | reverse complement strand
ACTGTTTTACAAAAGCAGTGAGTATATCACATACAGTCTCCTCATTATTGGTATTCATATGATGATGTTCTCTTCCAAGAAGCTTTCCTTCACGCACAAAAAATACAGTAACAACAGCATCAGTTTCATTGGACGCACAGGCTATCACATCCCTGTCATCACCACTTGTAACACTCATCTTCTGCTTGTCCATTATATGAGTTATACTATCAATTAAATCTCTTGTTTCCGCAGCCTTTTCAAACTCCATTTCATCTGCATAAAGCTTCATTTTTTCCTTTAGGGTATTTACTGTCTCCTTATAGTTACCGTTTAAAAAATCAATTGCCTTTTCTATATTTTTATTGTATTCTTCAGATGAAATATGTCCGTTGCAAGGCGCACTGCACTGTCCTATCTGATAATACAGACACGGTCTTTCCTTACCTATGTCACGCGGCAAAATTCTATTGCAATTCCGCAATTTATATAGTTTATTGATAAGTTCAATAGTATCTTTAACTGCACGTGGATTAGTATACGGTCCAAAATACTTTGACTTATCCCTTTTCATATTATGACTGTATAAAACTCTCGGAAATCCCTCTTCAACGGTAACTTTTATATAAGGATAACCTTTATCATCTGTCATCAGAGTATTGTATTTCGGACGATATTCTTTTATAAGATTGCATTCCAAAACAAGTGCCTCCATCTCGGATGAAGTCACTATATATTCAAAATATGCTATCTGTGAAACCATCTTTACAATTTTGGGAGAATTGTTGTGTCCATGTCCTTCACGAAAATACTGTCTCACTCTGTTATGAAGACTAACAGCCTTTCCAACATAAAGTATATCGTCATTGGCACTGTGCATTATATATACTCCCGGTTCCTTAGGCAGCTTGTTTAATTCAGTTTCGATGTCAAATATTTTTTCTTCCATAACAATAAAGATAAAGGGAGGTACCAGGTACCTCCCAATATATGATAAAGGTTTTTTTGTGCCGTAATTATAATAAATCAGCTCTAAGTTTTTTGATAACCTGTAAAGTCTTGTCTCTTAATTCTTCTGCATCATAGAGTGCCATCATTGTATTCTTGTCAATCTTGGCAGCTATTACAGAATCGAGCCAATCATTTACATAAGATTGTACATAAGCAACATTCTCTTCAGACTTATCCTTAAGAGCGACAATTATATTATTGAGATTCTCAATAACTGTAGGCGTTGAGTTAGTATTGGATACAGGTGTCTGAGTGCTCTCATCTGATAACTCAATTACCTTACCTGTCTTGGTTATGATAACCTTCTTGTTAGGTGTCGATTCGGTCTTGGACGAACTTCCTCCCTTTTTGTCAAGGAGTTTCTCCACTACCTTTACAAGACATACAACACTATAAGTGCTTTCCTCGGGCGTCTGTTTAACATTGCCTTTCTCTGCATACTGATTCCAAAGCCATTCTGACTTAAGAAGCATTTCTTCTATCTTGGTATCAGATAAAAGCTTTGTAAGATCCGGATCAATGGCAGGTGCTGAAGCTTTACTGAATAATCCACCTGACTTTTGTAACTCCGGCTTCTTATATTTGGCAGGTACTACAACTTCATTATATGTTTTTATAAGCATTTTTTCCGCAGCCTTCGGATCATAACTGCCGCTGATAATATTGACCCTGCCGCTGTTAAGACCATTTATAATCATATCCTCAGCAGTCATAAATACGAGAGCTTTCTGTCTGTCATCAAGCAGCTGCTTAATCTCATAATTAGTCTTAGACTTCTCAAGTATAGAATTCTTTCTAACCTTAAATGCCTTAATTTTCTCTTTTACGCTAAAGAACAACTTAAGAAGTGTAGGGTTGGCATTTACATAATTTCCAATCCACGTAAGTTCAACATACTGATGCTCAATTTTATTGGAAATCTCATATACATTATATCCATCAAATATTACATTCATGGTTGTATAAAGCAAATCAAGTATCTCATATTTTTCTTCCCACGCACGAGACGAATTATCCTGATTTACAAGTTCCTTTATACCACACTCATAAAATACAAGATTGTATTCATATAAACCTTCAAATACATTGGTCTTGTCCTTAAGAGATGCACCGGCACCAAGAATCTGAAGATTTTTCTTCATCTCAGGTTCATTTTCTATGTACTGATATACCTTCTTAATAAATGAACAAACCTCTGAAATAAGAGTATCTATTCTCTTGTTATATATCTCCTGCTTTGAAATCGCATTTACAACACTTCTGCTCAATACTGTTGTATTTTGAGGAGAGTTACAGTTTCTGATAAGCTCTTTAAAGCTCTCATATACTGCCATATTGTCGATAGGAATATATTCTGCATTAAGTCCATAAAACTCAAAAGCTTTATTATAATCCTTATTGTTAATATACGCATTGAACAATCCGATAGAAAACTGAATCTTGTAATCATTTCCTACATGTGGATCCTCAACAACATAATCAAACAATACTTCAAGATTATTCATGTAAGACTCAGAATTGATATCCGATGTAGGTATACCCATCTCCATGATTACATTAATCAGATCAAGGTAACCCATAACAGCCTTATCAAAGTTCTTAGGTCTGTCATCATCCTCAAGAATCTGATAACTTACATTGATAAGAAGCGGTGCTATACGCTCACCTATAAGCTTCATAGCATCTACAAATTTTTCTCTCTGGTACAAATATATAAGCCATATACTATAACGATATATACCTGATGTACTTATCGGTGCATCTACATCCGAAGGATCTATATCGCCATATACAAATCTGAATAATGGTTCAATCCATTCTTCAATCTCATAGCGTCCTGTAGCCTTAATATTAGTATCAACAAATTCTCCAAGTTCATAAAGTTTTGAGCATTGTGCCTTAACATCATCATCGACCATCATGTTTGATAAATCAAAATTGCTGTCTTTGAGATAGTCAATAACCAAAGCATAAAATCCATCTTCAACCTGTTCATTAAGGAATCTTATGAGGAGTGCTTTATTATTAGATGCAGCAATTGACAAAACATTACTATCAGAACCTGATGTTATGTTTGCTGGTAATGCCATAAGATATCATCCCCCTTATAAATCTTATTCACTTTAATAATTTTATAACATTTAAAAGTGTAGTGTCAACAGATAATTTGTCTATTTTTAATAATTGGCATTGTGCATAATTAACAAGTTTTTTTCAACAATTTTTTTCTGTGTTTTTATGCAATTTGTCAATAAAATCATTGCACATCAAACCCCGCCATACGTAAAATTGCTAAAGCGTTGGTTGTAGTGCACCTTCCGTCGCATATTTTATAATCAAACTTCAATTCGTCTTTGTCATAATGTTCTTCAAAATGATAATTGCAAGCTTTTACTCCTGCTTTATCCTCTATGTCGCAGAGTTCAAAATCATGCGTCGAAACAACAGTAATACATTTTTCGCCCGCAAGTCTGGTTATAGCCTCTTTTGCTCCCACAATCCTGTCAGCAGAATTGGTTCCTTTAAATATCTCATCTATAAGGCATATCATAGGAACATCTTTTTCTTTATACTCAGCCATAGCCTTTATCCTGAGTATCTCAGCATAAAAGGTTGAGATTCCATGTGCCACGTCATCCATGACTCTCATCGAAGTAAAAAGCTTCATATAATTGGCTTCAAACTTCTTCGCGCATACCGGTGCACCTATATATGCAAGTACCAGATTAACAGCTAAAGTTCTTAAAAAAGTAGTTTTTCCGGACATATTGGAACCTGTAATAATAGTAATACCCCCCTTCAATTCAATACTGTTTTCAACAACAGCATCAGGCTTGATAAGAGGATGATACATATCTGTTCCGTTTAAAAAAGAGCTTTTTTCGTTTATTTCAATATCAGCCCATGACGTTTGTCGTATACTGCCCAAAACAGAAAGGCTGATAAGCTCTTCAAATTCCGCAATTATATCAAACACCTTGCCCAGATTTTTTCCGTATTTTTTCTTCCAAAGATAAGTAAAATGTGCAAGATGATAATCCCAAAGAAAAAGGCCTGTAAGAATAATATGCAAAAACGGATTATAAGAAATATTATATGCCTGGCTTATTTTCCCAAGACTCTTAAATGCATTTACCGCGCCATCTTCTCCTGCTACATATTTTTTTAAATTCTTTAATATACCTGATTCAAACTTTTCATTTTCTATAAGTTCCAGCATATCTTTATAATCTTCTGTCGCCTGTCCCATAGTATAAAAAGGAATAATCGTATCCTCTGTCTTTGCTTGTGTAAATCCGGAAACTGCAAGCATAAGAATGAATCCCAAAAGCGGATATCCATAACTTATAATCCCCAATGCACACACTATGATAAGACCGATTTCAATCGCCGGAAACAAAAACCTTATAATCTCCATCCAAAGAGGAACAACTCCGGTTTTTTCATCACTGCAATATGCTGCAAATCTATCTGTATCCCGATTAGTCTTTTTTTCAGACAACCTTAAGCCTGCGGCCTCATAGGATATCGCAAACTCTTTTTTATTGATAAGCTCATCCACGGATTTATTTTTATCTTTTAGTTTATTTAAATCAAATCTGTTAAGTCTTAAATCATCGGCAAAAAGTTCTTTACCTTTTTTAGTATGTGCAGTATTTAGCAGCTGATAAAGTGACGCCTTGCCCAAAAGATCTATATCTTTTGAAACAGTATCTCCCTCTGTCAGAAATTCTTCTCCGTCATCTTCAAAACTTCTCCACGCATCACTGAATCTGTCTACATATTTTCGTGCAACATCAGCTTTACTTTTTGCAATTTCCTGACATTTAACAACATCACCGTGTACCTTAACCAGATATAAAAAGAAAACCAGAAATATTACACCCAATACTCCACATATAATTTGTCCATCAAATACTCCTATAAGCAAAAGAGCCAATCCCACTAAAAAAGAAAGAGCCCTAAGCGTTGAAATATTGGAAAACTTTTTATCAAGGGAATTTTTTTCTTCTTTAAACTGATTAAATTTATCTTCATAAAAAAATTTATTGTTCATTATTTCTTTCCGGAAGCCTTAGCTTTCTCCTCATCATTATTCTTTTTTACCATAACAAAAAATATAACTAAAAATACTACGCCTACAGCTATGATACCTACTCCTATTCCTACCTTACCTATGATACACATAGCAATACCGACTATGACCATAAGTATGCTGCAAACAAGATAATTCTTCTCTGCTTCCAATAGTTTTCTATTCATAATAAATATACCCGCTTTCTTTGTTTTTCATAAGATACATTTTATCATAACTCTTTTTTCAAAGCAATTTTTAAACTGTTAAAATTTGGTGATTTTTTGGTACATAATTATACAAAAGAAGGTTATTAAACTGCTTGATTTTTAAATATAGTTGTATTAGAATAATATTTACATAAATTGCAGAAATAATTTATAGAAAAGGAGATATATCAATGGGTAAGTTATTAAAAGGATTAGTAACTATCACTGCCGCATCTGCTGCAGTCGGAGGATTATGCTACGTATTCAAAGACCAGATTAAAGAGAGCAAGGTTTACAAGGATAATAATGTTGACGAAAAAATAAAAAACATTAAAACAAAGATTAATGAAAACGAAAAAATCAACAAAGTAAAAAGTACAATCCAAGAAAACGAAACCTACAATAAGGTAAAAAACACTATTAAAGAAAAGATGCCTAAATTTGCAGAAAAAGAAGAAGATTATGTTGATGAGGGTGAAATCTTTTTTGATGATTTAGATGCAGCTACAGGCGACAGAGATTATGTTTCACTTGACAGCGAAGATGTCAAAAATGCCGCTGAGGATGTTAAAGAAGCCATAGAAGATACTGCAGAAGAAATTAAGGATGCAGTTACTGAATAATTATAAATTATTATAGCTCTCAAAAAAATGGTGACCCGAAGGGTCACCATTTTTCAGCTAAGTCATCTAATTATCTAAAGAATTACAATAATATAATTAGTCTATATCAGCCTTGAACCGTCTCTTATTCTCATACATCGCATTGTCAGCGCGTTCAAATACCGTTTCCACATCCTTATCAAGCTCACAGGAATATACTCCCATTCCACAAGCAAGAGTAACAAGTCCTTTTTTCCTGTTACTTTTACTTATACTTCTTATGGTCTCAAGCAAGACATTTCTATACATATAATCCTCTCCTGTCAGAATCAATGCAAACTCATCTCCGCCGACTCTATACACGGGACTATGCTTATATGTATCACATATAATCTTGCAGGCATCTTTTATATATTCATCGCCGGCATGATGCCCTTTAGTATCATTAACAACTTTTAAATCATTGATATCACAGACCACAACAGCAAATTCAGGTACCACAACAGAACTTAGCATTCTTTCCTTTAATTTTTCGGAATCACAATCATATGCTCTCTTATTCTTTATACCTGTTAAAGCATCCTTATTGGCAAGACTTATGGCATTCTTTAGTTCAAATTTTCTTTTCATCGAGTCGTTGATATTGACAACGCCTATTACAACATGATTTTCATCACCCAACGGTCTTACTGCCCTTAAATTGACATATTCCGGTTCGCCATCAAGCAAAAGTCTGTATGTTATAGTATATACATTAGTATTTAATAAAGAATTTATAAAATTAACTTTATCCATAGCTTCAGCCATCATCGGATAATCTTCACTATAAATACTTTTTTTCATATTGTACTTTGTATCTCCAAAAAAATCGTAGCCTTTTGCACCGACTTTCAGCTGAGCATATTTATCGCTTGAACTATACTCTGTATATTCTCCTGTTATTAAATCCACATAATAAATAACCTCATACCTTATAGCAAGGGCATGCGCAATCTGACTAAAGGTTTCCGCTTCTTTTGCACTTTTCTGCTCTCGTTTTACCAGCGCATCGATATTCTTGACACCGACTATAATGTACTTATCATCTGCACCGGTTCCTCTGGTGGTCTTTAACTGATAATATCTCGGCACGCCATCTATAACCAGTCTGTATCTGTGCGTAAAAGTAATATTATGTTTTATCGCATCATCAAAATTTAATTTACTGATTTTTAAAAGAAATTCCTTCTGATCTTCTTTAAAAACAAGTTTTTCACAATTTATAACTGTATCAGCAAAAAAATCATCTCCACGTGAAGCTACATGAAGTTTTTTATCAACTCCGGAAGCCTTATATTCTATATAGCTGTCATCTTGCATATCTATATAATACACACTCTCATAGTCATTGGCCAGAGACAAGGCAATTCTTGAAAAATCAAATTCAGACTCTGAAGTTTTTGTCGTATCATCCTTTAGTTCCACATAGCGCCTTGTCTTAAGCTTTTCAGATGTATTTTTGTCAAATGATAACGTAGTTTTTTCTTTCCCCATAAAATAACCCCTTATTTAATTCGAAAAGCAACCGTTACGTGGTTAATTATACCAAAATATATCATTTTTTTCAACATTTTCGTTATAAATACTGTCGAATAATGTCGAAAAAGAAAAAACCGAAAAGGAAAAATCCTTTCCGGTTTACCTTGTATATCATAGGGCTTTTTTAGAAAAAGCAATGGTTCCCAATTATTGTGTAGCTGTCAAGAGTTGAAGTATCGATGTTATACAAAGGTCTAAATGACGTATAACCACCTATATTATTGGTTCCGGCACATGCATCTCTTGCTGCCTGTAAACAACTTGGAGAAATATATGTATTGAAGTTTGCACTGTTTACAACTGTAAACTGACTTGGTGCATATACAACACCACTCATCGAACTTCCCCATCTACCGGACTGTAATCTGTTAAGTATTACATTGGCAACTGCAAGTTGACCTTCATATGATTCCCCACCACACTCAAGTGTCATAACTGCAGCCATAAGATTTATATCTTCTTCGCTTAAAGAGATACTGCCTCTTGCTGTAATCGGAACTGTAACCTGATTATCGGTTGCCGCCTCAGTTGTTGCTTCTGTAGTAGAAGCCTCTGTCTTAGGAGTCTCTGTAGTCGTCTCCTCTTTTTCAACTTCCTTTTTTACACTGTCTCCGTTTTTTTCTGCCTCTTCATAATTATCCGATTTTTTAGTGTCAGCCTTTTCGTCTGTCTTCTCGTCATCTTTCTTATCAGACACTTTTTCTTTCTCATTCTTATCATCTTTATTTTCATCTGCCGAATCATCTTTATAAGCAGATGCTACTGGATAACCTTCCGTAATTTCGATATAATCAGCATTTACATATCCCTTATTGGAACTGTCAACAGATATGCAAACCCAACCGTCTACTGCTTCAGTAGCAGCTTTATCAACTTCATATGAAACGCCTGTATATGCTGCCGCTATTACATCAGAAGATGTAGAAGCCTCTTTTCTTATATTAACTCCATCCTCAGTAACAATACCTCGTATGTCATAAAATTCTTTTGCATAATCATAAGCAGCATTTCCGGTCTTAACAAATTCAGCCTTTACATATCCGATTACATCCCCGGAAGTAATATTAAGCCACTCACCGTCTGTTGAATTAACAACTGCAACAGCACCATCGTTCATTTTTCCTACTATCTGTGATTCTGTATCCGCTTTTTCTCTTATATTGATATTGTCACCAACAGCAACACATTTATCTGCAAACTCCTTATATGCCTCAGTAAGCATTTCAGTATCTTTTGCTTCTATATCAACATTGCTTCCGGCATCCATATCTGCCATTAAAATGCTGATAGACGAAGAATTAAGCTTGCTTGTATCCTTAACTTCTATAGATACTGTTTCTATAACTTTATACTCTGCCACATCCAAAGCGGCTTCAGCCTTCTTATCACGACTATCTTTAATTAAGTTTCCCACTCCGTAAATAGCTGAAACAAATGTCAACATAATTGTTACAGCCAATATATTTCTTACTATGTATCTGCCATTGAAAATATTCTTTTTTAAATACACTTTAAGATTTTGAAGCCTAAGTTTTGTTCTTCTACTCATATTATGTCTCCAAATATCCGCAACAAAGTTACAATTATTTTTAGAAATATTACATTTCTGTTACAGTCTCATTATAAAGCATTACAAACGCTATGTCAACTATTTGTTACAAAAATGTTACAAAAAATGTTACAAAGTTCATTACGAACCTTGTAACATTTTAACCGGACTAAATATTTACATATGCGACAGCTGCCATACCCGGGCCGACATGAGTTCCTATAATAGGTCCTATGGAAGATATAAATATGTGATCCTCCTTTGCGCCTTTTTCTACCAACATGTTTTTTAGCTTTTCTGCTTTTTCAAGCGCATCTGCATTTCCTATATTGAAATACATATTTTCAAAGTCCTTTACTTCTTCCTCAACTCTGGCTATCAGATAATCCAAAGCTTTTCCTGTTCCTCTGGCCTTGGACTTAACTATAAGCTTTCCTTCTTCATCCAGACTTAAAATAGGTTTTATCTTAAGAGCACTTCCTATCATAGCCTCAACTGTAGTTACCCTACCGCCTCTTTTCAGATGAAACAAATCCTCCACCATAAACCAATGGCTTGTTTTAAGTCTGTTATCTTCGAGCCACGCTTTTAGTTCATCTATACCAAGTCCTTCTTTTTTCTTTTTATCAGCCTGATATAAAAGAATTCCTCCGCCTACGCTTGCAACAAGCGAATCGATTATTTCTATCCTTGCTTCCGGATACTTGTCACTTACCATATCTGCCGCAATTACAGCCGACTGATAAGAACCGCTGAGACCGGAGGTAAAACAAAGATAGAGAATGTCCTTTCCTTCTTTTACAATTTCCTCAAAAGCTTTTTTATAAGAATCCGGATTAATCTGAGATGTAACCGGCATAGAGCCTTTTCTTAATCTGTCATAAAAATCCTTTATATCTCCGTCTCTCTCATCCATATAGTATGGTATTACTTCATCATTAACAGAATAAGTAAATGTAAGTATCTTTACGTCAAGAGTCTTAAGAACATCAACATTAAGATCCTCTGTTGAATCTCCAACCAAAACATATTCCCTCATAATAATCAAATATCCTCCCTTATATCTTAATTGTAAAAATAATCTATACCATTGGCAATACCATTTACCATATCCTTACGGTAATTTTCATCGAGCAGATTTTCCTCATCCTGCGGACTGCTAAGATATCCCAAGTTGATAACCACTACAGGAATATTACTCCAGTTAACGGCTGTAAGCTGATTTGTCTCATATATACCATGATTAATCGCTCCGGTTTTCTCTGTTGCGCCTTGAAGAATTCTTGTAGCCAACTTATAGCTGTCATCATGCAATGAAGCATTGTACGGACTGTCGCTTGTCATAGTCATAGCCATAACGCCGTTTAGTTCCGAATTGGTACTATAATTCATCTGAATCCTTATAAATGTAGTAGCTCCGGAGTTATTGGCAATTTCCGCCCTCGCCTGATTGGTTATATCAACATCATTGGTATCCCTTGTGAGTGTCACCTCATATCCTCTGCTTTCAAGCTCAGTCTTTAAAGCTTCAGCATAGATAAGATTTAACTCAAATTCCTTTGTGCCAAGTGTAGCACCGGTAGTTCCCGATGTAACACCCTGCTTTGTTTCTTCACTTCCAGGGCCTATAGCTTCCTGAGACACATTGGGATTCGTCTGATTTCCGGCATCGATAACTATTTTTTTATCAAGCTTTTCAGCATCGGAATCAGATGCAGTTTCCGTATCATCCGATAAGGCCGTTTCCGGCGGTGCATCAGTAATCTCCACCAGATCCGAATGGATATAAAAATCAGTATTGTCCATAACAACCCTGGTCCATTCTTCGTTATAACCGCTTCTCTTTAAAACTTCTCCATTGCCCAAAAGTGCATATATGCCGGCATCTGTAGAAGGGCTTACTCTTACATTTATAGTGTCACCCACAGTAATAACATAATCATCTGTTATAAAAAAACCGGATTCATCTTTTTTATTATCTTCAGATGCCGATGCATCCGTATATGTAGACGGCTGATATGCAACTGTATCAGTCGTTGTCTGTTCAGTTGACTTTTTACTTTCATCTTTTCCACATGCAGTAAGAGACAACATTCCTACCACTATAAGACCTAACAATAATTTCTTTTTCATATAATCCTCCGGGACTTAAATGTGATTAATAACACTGTCTTCCCTCATTTTTTCCATAGGTAATATAATGTATGTAATAGCTTTTGGTATCATCGCCAAAGGCATTTTGTAAATCGCCATAAAGGCTCTTATAAACATCGACATTAAATGTTTCTTTCGATTTTCTTCCTTCGTTCATACCGTATTCTATAAAATGATTCAGCACTGCCGATTTATCATCTCCGAATGCGTTATATACATCAGGATTATTGGCGATATAATAATCATAATCATATACATCACTATAATCTATACCATCCTTTGATGTAATATAAGCATTGTTTTGCTGCGTATTGGAAACATTCGATTGAGCTTTCGATGAAGAATCTGACGTTCCTCCGGCATTTCTTCCTTCACTTATACCATATGTAAGAAAATGTATATAATAGCTTTTCCAATCATCGCCAAAGGCATTTTGTAAATCGCCATAATTGTTTTTATATGTTTTAACATTAAAACCTGCCGAGGCCTGTCTTCCTTCCGACATGCCATAGGTTAAAAAGTGATCAAATACTGCTTTTTTGTTATCACCAAATGCATTATATACATCACCGTTATGAGCTACATAATATTCATAATTATATATGGGTGCATAGCTAAGGCCGTTATAGATAAGTTCTTCAACTTCAGAATCATTTACATAATTTTCAGCAGCTTTTCTCCCCTCATTTTTACCACAATTTATATAATGGTTAATGTAAGCAAGATTGTCATCTCCAAATGCTGCTCTTAAATCTGCATATGAATTCTTATAATAACTCAAATCAAATTCCCTGCTTGCTCTTCTTCCTTCACCGACTCCATAATTAATCCAATGCCTTAAAAGACCGGTTTCATCATATCCAAAGGCTGACTTTAAATCCGGATTATTGTCAGCATAATACCTTGCATTAAAACATGACTCGTTGGTATATATGTTCCATGGATTACCGACCGCAGGATCGGTCGGATCCCATCCTCTTATATATCCCGGCATGGAAGATATCTTGTAAGTATCCGGTTTTCCGAGTGGCATTGTATCGTCTGTAACAAAGGTGACTGATGTAGCTTTTGCACAATTATCGTATATCCACTTTGCATCCTCAACACAGAGTCTTACGCATCCAAGTGACGCACTGTTTCCAAGCTTGTCATACTCCCAGTATTCCAATGAAGAATTATCACCAAATCTGGTATAAGGGACAGAATGAAATAATATCGCACCTGTAATTCTTGTACAATACTGTCCGCAAACACCACCAACAAGATAATGCCATGTATACTTATCACTTGTCCTATATGTTCCGCTTCGAGGTGTAGATGTACCTGTCGAACAGGTCATAGCCTTTATAGGCTGTCCACCACGATACACTGTAACCACATTATGAGTTACATTGACAACGATCGTATAATCACCGCTTTCGGCTTGTGAATCGATTTTTCCGAAGGATAAAATTAAAACAAATACCAAAAATAACGAAAATAATTTATTTATTATTTTATTGTTCATAGTTAACCCTCCATTCAAATCAGATCTACGGACAACAAGTCACATAATTTATACACATTTGACTTCATAATCTTTTTTATTTTATCATAATGCTGTCTCAAAAACAACATTTTCAATCTGCTTCTTTAATATATTTTGTCTGTCAGAAAGCATAAGCTTAGAATTATATTTATCGTAATCCTCACATCCAAACATACTTATAAATTCCGAACCAGCCTTACCGGCTGTCAGTTCCGTAACCAGAACAAGCATTTCATTGCCTTCATCAAACGCCCTATCCGTAAAATCAAACAAATTATGAAGTCTTGATTTTGCCTTATCAGAAAGCCTTCGCATATCCAAAACCTCAGCCTCATATTTTTCTTTAACTACAGAAAAAACACTTTCATCATCAAAAGCACTCCGGGACGATATAATCTTAAGTGAATCATTTAAAAATTCTATAATTCTTCTCGCTTTAGCCTTTTCTTTAATATCCAAAGAATTTGCTTTGAGTCTCTTATCGTATAAATTCTTTTTATTATTATTCATCGTTTCCAGAAAATCGTATCTATCTTCTTTATCCCTTAGAGCCTTAAGCATAACCAAAAGCTCAGAAAGATAATCTGCCATATCCATACATGCTTTTATATCATTTAAAACTATATCAAGCAGCATGCCCAAAAGCGAAAACCTTTCGTCTATATCCGCTTTCCTTGCTTTTTCAACTGTAGCATCAGCAATATTATCATCAAGCAGCCCGTAAACCATATAATCTTTTTTATATTTGTTAAACAAATCATAGTAAGCCGCAAATTCTTTCACGACAGTTTCATTTCTTATATACTGTTCTATAAGTTCTTCGGAAACCTTTATATTGTCCTCCTCGTACATATAAATTATCTCCGACAAATCTTCCCATCCTCTGGCTGTTATATACATCCTGCCCTTTACAGTGGTTTCCATATAATAAAAATAGTCTTTATTTATATCAAGAAAGCTAATTATAGAACTATGTATACCCTTTTCAAGTGCATATTTTTTCCAGGTTGGATAGTCAGCTTCAACATTTATAACCTTTAATCTGTCCAAAGTAACTATATCAAACTCACGAACGGACTTATTATATTCCGGCGGATTACCCGCAGTAACAACGACCCACCCTTCCGGAATCTTGTGTCTTCCAAAGGTTTTATATTGTAAAAACTGCAACATGGAAGGTGCCAGAGTCTCAGAAACACAATTTATCTCGTCAAGGAAAAGAATCCCCTCCTTTATCCCACTTTCGTCCATTATCTCATAAATCGAAGCAATTATCTCGCTCATGGTATATTCCGATACGTCATACTCCATGCCCTCATAGCTCTTATGTTTTATAAATGGAAGGCCAAGTGCCGACTGTCTTGTATGATGAGACATCGAATATGAGACAAGTGCTATGGAAAGCTCACTTGCTATCTGTTCCATAATCGCAGTCTTACCTATACCCGGAGCTCCAAGTAAAAAAATAGGTCTCTGTCTTACAACAGGTATTTTATATTCTCCGTAACGGTCTTTTTTTAGATAAATCTTTACGGAATCTTTTATATATTCCTTTGCCTGCTCAATATTCATATAACTCGTCCTCCATCACAACCTGCATAGCCCATCCCGGAACCTTGGGTCTGCCCATATCTTCATATAAAAATGCAAACAACACTTCATAGTCCGGCATCTTCTCGGGAAATGTACCATATCCGTCGGTAAAATAAATCAAGCCTTTAAGATTCTTAAATTCTTTTTCATTTTTAAGCCGTTCAATATAATCAAAAACCGGAGTGAAGTCTGTCGCCCCATGTCCTTTCAGTCTTAAATTGTTTATAAAAAAATCAAAATCACTTTTACTTTCAATCTTTGTATCCTTCTGAATCCTGTCATCACACTGAATGATATGAAGATTTATTTTATTAAAAAAACTTTCTTCATTTTGAAGTATATCATAGGTTTTAACAAGAAACTTCTTTATAATCTCGCCGCTGCACGAAGCAGAAGTATCAAGTGCTATCGCAAACTCCTTTATTTTCTTATCCTCTTTATATTCAAGCGGTTCTATAAGAGGCATATTGCCATATGTGGAAAGTCCATAGGTGTAATAAATATAATCAAACTCGTCATCATTTACGGTTATCTCCTCATTCATAACCATAAAATGTGATAAAAGCCCTCTGTAATTATATCTTTTTCTTATCGCATAGTCTATATTATCTGTTATATCCTCTAAAAGATTTTTATTTTTAGAAAAATTAGATATTTCGGTTTTTATTCTCCTTGAGATTTTTTCCCAATCCTCTTTGGATATAATTATTTCATCTTTATCATTTTGATTTTCTTCATTATCTTTGTTCCAATAAATGTGTCTGTCTATGGCAAATAAGCTCTCATATTTTTCTTTTGCCTCCTCGCTGATTCCGATAGTCATAAAAAATCTATAGATTCTGTCCGCTGTAAAAACAGGTATATTTTTCTTAAGTGTATTTATTATCTTCCTTTCTTCTTCATCGTGCGAAAGTGACGCAGCACTAAAATCCATATCAAGAATTATATTTTCCACTGCTATATCCGAAGCAAGATTCCAATAAGATTTATCAAGCTTGTTGACATTGAAATTATGAAGCAGGATATTATGCAAAAGAATATGCATATAAGTTCTGACGGCGATATGCTCTTCGTTCATATATCTTCGCAAAAGATAAACCGGATCGTAGTAAAACTTATCTGCCTTTTGATAAAAGCAGCCGCACCCGGTCTCAGGTACAGGTTTTAAGTTTGCGAGTGCAAGGTCAAAAAACCTGTATCTGATTAAAATATTGTCTTTTGCAAGCTCCATCAGCTTATATGCATATTTATTAATTTCCATACTATTCACAAATTTAATCCTAATTATAATCCCCTTTTTGTTAACAGTATACTCTCTTGAGCAAATCCATACAAGAAGATATTTTTATAGCTGATATTGAACTAATAATTGATTCTTATCATCTTAAAAAAAGATGGCTTATGAATTGAAGAAAATCCATAAACCATCTTTATTTATTCAGCGATATATTCAAAAAGATATTTTTATTGCAATCGCGAATTTCTTATATATAGCTCTTTGCCACTATAATCAAGAATTATCGTATCTCCCTGATGAAGCACATTACTTAGTATTGCACGTGCTACTAAGGTTTCAACATTCTTTTGAAGAAATCTCTTGAGTGGTCTTGCTCCGTAGATAGGATCATAACCGGAATCTATAATATAATTTCTTGCCGCATCGGTAACCTCAAGTCTTAACTCTTTATCCGCAATTCTCTTATTTAAGTCAGCCACAAGAAGATTTATAATTCCACTTATAGAATTCTTATCAAGCGGCTTGAACATGATTATCTCATCTAGTCTGTTAAGAAACTCCGGTCTGAAATGTGCCCTAAGCATATTCATAACCTGTTCATTTGCCTCGGATTTTATCTCTCCGTTTCCATCTATGCCATCAAGCAAAAACTCTGAACCTATATTGGAGGTCATGATAAGAATTGTGTTTTTGAAGTCTACTGTCTTGCCCTTAGAGTCTGTTATACGTCCATCGTCAAGTACCTGAAGAAGTACATTAAAGACATCCGGATGAGCTTTTTCAACTTCATCAAAAAGCACAACCGAGTATGGTTTTCTTCTGACTGCCTCGGTAAGCTGTCCGCCCTCGTCATATCCCACATATCCCGGAGGCGCTCCAATAAGTCTTGCCACACTATGCTTTTCCATATATTCACTCATATCGATACGAACCATATTGTTTTCATTATCAAAAAGTGACTCGGCAAGAGTTTTTGCAAGCTCGGTTTTACCAACACCGGTAGGTCCGAGGAATAAGAAGGAGCCAATTGGCTTGGTCGGATCTTTTATGCCCGCCTTTGATCTTATAATAGAATCACTCACAAGCGATACGGCATTGTCCTGTCCGACAACTCTCTTATGAAGTTCATCCGCGAGGTGAAGAGTTTTATTTCTCTCACTTTCTGTAAGTTTCGATACAGGGATACCTGTCCACTTGGATATAATCTTTGCAATCTCTTCATCCGTTACGCACTCATGTACAAGTCTGTTATCCTTTTCGCTTACCTTGGCTTCAAGCTCCTCTATCTCCTTTTTAAGCTGTGGAAGTCTTCCGTACTGAAGCTCAGCAGCCTTTTCAAGATTATAGTTTCTTTGGGCAATCTCTATCTGATTGTTTATATCCTCCAATTCCTCACGCAGACCTCTTATATGCTCAACACCTGACTTTTCATTTTCCCAAACCGCCTTCATCTGTTTAGACTGCTCACGAAGTGTCTCAAGCTCCTCTCTTAAAGTTGCAAGTCTTTCCTGACTCAGATTATCCTCTTCATTTTTAAGAGCCGCCTCTTCTATCTCAAGCTGCATGATTCTTCTATCTATCTCATCAAGTTCTGCCGGCATGGAATCAAGTTCTGTCTTAATCATCGCACAAGCCTCATCTATAAGGTCAATAGCCTTATCCGGCAGAAATCTGTCAGTTATATATCTGTCTGAAAGCGTGGCTGCGCTGACTATAGCGCTATCATTTATCTTTACTCCATGAAATACCTCATATCTGTTTTTGATACCTCGGAGTATGGAAATTGTATCTTCAACTGTCGGCTCATTTACCATAACCGGCTGAAAACGTCTTTCAAGAGCAGGATCCTTCTCTATATATTTTCTGTACTCGTCAAGCGTGGTTGCACCTATACAGTGAAGTTCTCCTCGTGCAAGCATAGGTTTAAGCATATTGCCCGCATCCATAGCACCTTCCGTCTTACCGGCACCCACTATAGTATGAAGCTCATCTATGAAAAGTATTATCTGTCCGTCAGAATCCTTTACCTCATCAAGCACTGCTTTAAGTCTTTCCTCGAACTCGCCTCTATACTTTGCGCCCGCTAAAAGAGCACCCATATCAAGTGCAAATATATCCTTGTCCTTAAGTGAGTCCGGAACATCTCCTCTTACTATACGCTGAGCAAGCCCCTCTATCGCTGCCGTCTTACCAACACCCGGTTCACCTATAAGAACAGGATTATTCTTCGTCTTTCTTGATAGTATCCTTATTATATTTCTTATCTCTGCATCTCTGCCTATAACCGGATCCAGTTTTTGTTCTCTGGCTCTTTCCACAAGGTTATATCCGTATTTATTTAACGTATCATATGTCGCCTCTGGATTATCACTTTCTACTCTTTTGTTACCTCTTACTTCTGCCAGAACTTCAAGGAACTTATTTCTTGTTATACCATATCCAAGCACCAGTCCCTTAACTGCCTTATTCATCTTTTCAAGTATTCCAAGGAATATATGCTCTACAGATACATATTCATCACCCATCTGCTTAGCTTCCTTTTCAGCCTGAATAAGTGCCTTTGAAAAATCCGGACTTGTAAAAAGCTTTCCTCCTGAAACCTTAGGGCGATATGCAACAAGCTTCTCACTTTCCTTTGAAAAGCTCTCAACATTTATGCCCATATTGGCAAGCAGCTTAGCTATAAGACTGTCATCAACAGTAAGCAGACTGTAGAGCAAATGCTCCTGGTCTATCTCCTGATTGTTGTACTCGTACGCAAGCTTCTCGCAATTTTCAACTACCTCCAATGATTTTCTTGTGAACTTTTCTGCATCCATATCAATCCCTCACTTTCTGACTGCACTATTATAACATATTTTTTATAATAGTGCAGTTTATTTATATTATATTTGTTCTACTACAACTATAACACAGATTTAGTTTTTGTCAACACAAATTTCGATAGGTGTGTTTTAGTCTGCTCGACACAAAGAGAAAGACGGACTATTTTTGCAATATGCTTGATTTAGTCCGTCGCATAAAAAAAAAGCAGACTATTTTTGAGGTTAGCGTGATTTAGTCTGCCTTAATTTTCATAATGTGACATATGAATAGATGAATTTGTTATTCCCATTTAATATTAATTTTCTTTTTATTCATGGCACAATCAGTCAAATAAAGATTGATTAATGTCTGATATGGGATTCCTGTTTCTTCTGCTTCTTCTTTAAAATAATCAATAGCTACTTTGTTAATTTTTATGGTTATTTGATTATTTAATTCTTTTGCATAAGGGTTTTTTACGGCCTTACTAAAATCAAATTCTTTTTCAAGAAATTCATCTTTTTCGTCTATGACATTCATAGTTAAAATCTCCTTTCAAATTTTTTTCTTTCTGATGATGTTGCCTTTCTTGAAGATATAATGCGTATTATTTCTTCTTCACGAATACAGTGAACGACTATAAGTAAATTATTATTACTACTATATCCAATAATACGAAATCTATCTTCATCATCTGAATGTAATTCATCATATTCTAATAAAGCATCTTCGTCATAAAAGACTGTTTTAGCTTCTTCAAAGGATATTCCGTGTTTTTGTATATTTATTAAATCTTTTTCTATATCCCATTCAAAATACATCTTTTCTCCTCCAATTATAAAATAATTATAGTTTATTAACAATATTTTATTTAAAAACTTCTACAAAATATCTATTTGGAAAATTTTTTGTTGAAAATTCGCACAAAAACAACACATAACAGACATAGCTGTTAAAATCCAAAACTAGTACAGCACCTTGTCACATCTAATATACAAAAGTAAAAAGCCAGACAATCAATGAGATACCTTGATATACCTCTCATCGATTGCCCGGCTCTTATTTATAATAATGGTTTTTCTTAAGCGGTGTGCGTTTACTCCAGGTTGAGTTTGTTTTTTACAATCCAGCCGGTGAGTGCTATACAGCCGATTGAAGAAATAACTTCAAATACACTGATGATTGCCAGGAAATTGTTCGCAGCTTTGATGTTATTGTCAAGACCGTTAAATACCACTTCACTTGCTATGCCTGTTTCACTCAGTATATAGATAAATATTACACCTATAACCTGGAAGATAAGATATATAAGAATCATTCCAACAACTGACATAGCTCTTTTATTATTGGAGAAGGAATGTCCGAATGCGTATGCAGCATTAAACATCCACTGCGAAATCATGGTGCTGGCAAGTATTACTACGCCAATTAAAATGATAAATGTGATAATTGTTGCAGGCGAAACTCTCATACCAAAGCTATCTGTAAAATCAGATATATAATGAGCAACATCTCTATATATTGAAAAATCCATAGCTGCTATACAGCTTGCGAACGGTATAACAATTGCAGCACTGATATAAGTTAAAATATCCGTTATCGCTCTTGATATCATAAGAGTTGATGTTTTAACAGGTAATGTATTTGTAAGGTATCCCTGATCTTTAAACATACGATTTCTAAAATCAACCAAAGGATATATAAATACTACACCTAACACTCCCAGATTAATAAATACCCACATAATTCTTAAAAGTATAATCAGCATGCCTATATAATTATTGGTTATATGCGGTTGTATCTGCGCCAGCATATAATAAATCGGACTATAAACAAGCTCGACTATATATGCTAAAAGTAATGGTTTATATCTATTTACAATTTCGTTTTTAATACATTTTCCTAACATCTGAATACCTCCCTGAATATCTCATCAACTGACTGTCCTTTTTCATTTCTAAGTGTATCAGCATTTTGGTGACAGACTATGTTACCTTCTTTTACAAATATTACATCATCGAGTATATTTTCAATGTCTGAAATCAAGTGTGTCGATATAAGGATTGAACCTTCAGTATCATAGTTGGTAATAATCGTCTGAAGTATATAATCCCTGGCTGCCGGATCAACTCCGGCAATCGGCTCATCCAGAAGATAAAGCTTTGCTCGTCTGCTCATTACCATTATAAGCTGAACCTTTTCTTTATTACCTTTTGACAGCTTTTTAAAAACCATTTCAGGTTCTATCTTAAGAAGCTCCATCATATGATATGCCCTTGCTTCATCGAAATCCGCATAAAAATCTTTAAACATATTTACCAGATTTTTTATTTTAAGACTTTCATTAAAATATGTTCTTTCAGGCAAATATGAAACAACCGCCTTTGTATCCGGACCTACCTTCTGTCCGTTTATCGTTATCTCTCCGGCATCCTGTTTTAAAAGACCTGCCAGCATTTTTATAAGTGTGGTCTTGCCACTTCCGTTTGGTCCAAGCAAACCGATAATCTTACCACTTTCAAGGCTGAGATTAAGGTTTGTAAAAACCTGTTTTTTTCTTCCATATCCCTTTTCTACCTGGGATATTTCAACGAGATTACTCATATTTTCTTTCCCTCCGTTTTAATTACTAACGCATTATCAAAATCAAATACTATAGCTTATTATTTAAATTATTGTTCTCATATACGCTTTACCAAATTTATTTTATTCAAATACTTTTTGGTTATTTTATTATTCTTTATACTTAACCTTCAATAAAACCTTTAACCCTATCAACCAGCTCTTCATCATTAAAGCCAAGCTCTCTCATACCTTCAACATAATTTTTAGTCAGCTTATAACCTGCATCATTTTTAAGATTGATATTATTATCATTTAAGTCTGCCACAAATCTTCCTGCAGTTCTGTTAGATACAAGAATCCCTGCTCTTTCCAGTTCTGATAATGCTTTTTGCATCGTATTGGGATTTACACCGGCCATAAGAGCCATATCCCTTACCGCAGGGACTCTGTCTCCCGGCTTTAGCTCACCTCTTGCTATCATTTTCTTTATCTGCTCCATAATCTGTATATAAATCGGAGAACTGTTATCAAATTTCCATGCCATTCACTCACCTCCCACACGCGTTCTGTATTATTGTATTACTTGCTTAGTACAATAGTATAATAATACACTTAAGACATATTGTCAACAGCAAATTTCAAATTATTTATAGTTAATTTAAATTTTTTATTTATTATAGGGTGACAGGCACTTTATCACATATACAAAATGGATAAGCTTGTTGGGGTATATATGATAGCTAACCATCAATTTGCTAAATCAACGCGCTCAAATTCTTTATAGGTGCTAAAAATCGAAAACTCGCTGCGCTCAAACAGTTCGATTTTTTACGCACCTATTTTGAATTTTCGCTTTTGATTTAACGCAAATCGGGTAAATGCTATCATACATACCCCAACAAGCTTACCCATTTTCTTTTTATTTGACGTGTGCTATCACCTTGTCACACACTTACCAAATTCCCTGGTTATCAAAATTGAACTCATAATTGTATAATTCATACATAGAATCCATCTCTTCCTGACGTTCGTCATATGCCTCATTTTGCTGCTCTATAAACTGTTGTTCAAGCTGATCGATTTTTTCTTCTTCGGCATCTGTTTCAGTGGATTCGGTATCATCTTCATTTTCCTTTTCTTCCTGCTTTTGATCATCCTGATTTTGATCATCTTCATTTCCATCATTTTGATTCTGGTTATTTTGCTGTTCTTTCCTTTCCTCAAGTTCTTTTATCAGGTCATCGATTTCCTGCTTAAGTTTTTCTGCCTCCTTACTGTGACCTGTTCCTTCGTCATCAGCACAGCCATCAGGCAAAAGAACAGCCCTTGCTTCTTTAAGTGTGGCGATTGTTGCATCTATATTGTCCGGCGTGTCATAATCGGAAGGTATCTTACCAATTATGGCAAGTGCAAGATTTATCCTTATCGAACATTCTTTTTTATCAGGGACATGACATTCAAGAGCCTTATTATATTCTTTTATCGCCTCATCAAAATTATGCTGATTATAATAAATGTTGCCTCTGTTATAATGTGCGATATATGACTGATAAAAATTAGCAAAGGTAAGCGCATCTGCACTACCGGTATAAGTGTTTACATTTACTTTTTTTATAACCCTCTCGTTATAGGCATAGGTAAAAATCAGCTTGCCGATTATAACAAGAAAGAAAAAATATAAAATTAAAAGTATTTTATTTTTCATTTTATCCTTACCTTTCTCCTATAATAGATAAAATCAAATATCATCAGTACGCAAAGAGGTATCACAAAGAAATAATATATATCACGGTATCCCTTTTTTCCTTCTTTACCATATTCCAATTCCTCAATTTCTTTTTT
>ODAI010510539.1_pt1 | contig 22727 bp, 14 predicted proteins | sample 1539321 | NCBI WGS metagenome assembly ODAI01 (sample SAMN02144231, study PRJEB22623) | gut metagenome | biome: sheep rumen | host: Ovis aries | place: New Zealand | reverse complement strand
TTCCCTGAGTCCTTTGATTTTGGCTCCTACGATGGAATGGTTATTAATCATAAGAAAAAACGGTAAAAAAATGTCTTTTTTTAATTGGAATGCAAAATTACGAAATAAATTGGAAGTAGTGACTTGTTTTTAAGAATATTAACAAATTAATGCTTTGAATGTGCTTTTTCCCTTATCAATCGCCATAGCTACAGCCGTCTGTAAGGAAATCGACCATCGTTCTCATTTGCAACAATACGATTTCTGGAAAATGAGAAAAGGTTCCTCTCCTTTTTCAGGAACAAAGATGATCTCCAGTCCGAATTCTCCTGAAACAGAGAAGTTCAAAATATAATAGTTTTGAAACGAAGCAGTTGGGACATTCTTGTATCTAATGTCTTCCCAAAATGGTCCAGGACTAGGTTTGCGGAAACCATACTTCTGGTTAATGGAATCCCATGGGAACCCCGAAGTCCATCGCTTCGGAATAAACAAATACTTCTTAATCTTGTTAGGAGTAGTTTTAAGAACAAGCATCTCTGGAGGTTCATTCTTGATAGTGTCAACTATTTGAAACCCACTGCTTTGATATTCTATGTTCAGCGTTGAGATACAGTCCAGTTCTGTAATTATAAAAAAGAGGCCGTGTCCATATTTCCCAATCAAGCGGTCACACAATATCGTCGTGTTGACAGCGTTCATTTCTGGCAACCATAGTTTCACATCAATATCCTCGTGGTGGTTTCCACTTGGCAGCCAACCGTGTGCGAGCTTGTCCTTGACTACTTGTCTCGCTTTTTCATATTCAACGTCGTTCATATCTTTATAGGTCTAACTGTGAGTTCAATTCATTCTTCTTTTTTCCAGAGTAATTCTCAATGGTCTTATTGTTGCTTAACTCATTATCGGCAAAAAACTTGCCGATAACGTTAAAAATATGACATAGTTTGCCGATACCGGCAAGTTTTTGCATAAAAACTCTATACTCCCCTCTCTGCCCAATCGCCTCTGTCGAGGTTCCTGTATCCAATCGCTTCGGCAATATGATGGCTTTGGACATGCTCAGAATGGTCGAGGTCGGCAATAGTGCGGGCGACTTTCAAGATGCGGCTGTAGGCTCGGGCAGAGAGCGAGAGACGCTCCATTGCCATACGAAGCATCTGAATGCCGGCCTCGTCGGGTTCGGCATATTGGTGGATGAGGCGTTCGGTCATTTGAGCGTTGCAATGAATGCCGGGATGCTCGCGGAAACGGGTCTCCTGAATCTGCCGGGCGGCGATGACGCGGGCACGAATGTCAGCCGATGGTTCGCCGGGCGCAGCTTGCGAGATGTCCTTGAAAGGTACGGGCGTAATTTCAATCTGAATGTCGATGCGGTCCATCAGCGGGCCGGAGATGCGCGACATATAGCGGGCAATCTGGCCGGGCGTGCAGACGCATTGGTGGGTCGGGTCGCCGTAGTAACCGCAAGGACAGGGGTTGCACGACGCCACAAACATGAACGAGCAGGGCAGCGTGAGCGAGTATTTGGCGCGCGAGATGGTGATTTGCCGATCTTCGAGCGGTTGGCGTAGCACTTCGAGTGTCTGTTTATTGAATTCAGTTAATTCATCAGCAAAAAGCACACCATTATGCGCCAAAGAAATCTCTCCCGGCTGCGGATTTGTTCCACCGCCTACCAAAGCGACCTCGGAGATAGTGTGATGGGGAGCACGAAAAGGACGTTGCGAGATGAGCGTGTCGTTGCGCCCCAACTTTCCGGCGATGGAATGAATTTGCGTAGTCTCCAGACTCTCGGCCAGCGAAAGCGGGGGTAGAATGCTGGGTAACCGCTTGGCCATCATTGACTTACCACTTCCCGGGCTGCCTATCATAATGAGGTTGTGCCCGCCAGCTGCTGCCACTTCCAGCGCACGCTTGGCCGACTCTTGCCCACGCACATCAGCAAAATCAAGGTCGAATTGCGACTGTTGCTCGAAGAATTCGCGGCGCGTGTCGACGACGGTGGGCTCAAACGACTTCCTGCCCGAGAGGAAGTTGATGACATCTTCCAACGACCGCATTCCATAGACGTTCAGGTTGTTCACCACAGCCGCTTCACGCACATTCTGCTCGGGAACGATGAGCCCCTTGAACTTCTCCTTGCGGGCGCGGATGGCTATGGGAAGCGCACCTTTCACGGGTTGCAGCGTTCCATCGAGACTCAGTTCGCCCACCATCATGTAGCTTTCCAAGTCGTCGCACTCCATGCTTCCGCTGGCGCCCATCAGAGCGATGGCCAGTGGCAAGTCGAACGACGAACCCTCCTTGCGCAAGTCGGCAGGTGCCATATTCACGGTGATGTCGCCATGTGGGAATTTGTATCCAATATGTTGCAGAGCAGCGGCAATGCGGTCGCGACCTTCGCGCACAGCGGTGTCGCCCAGACCAGTGAACTTGTACATCACGCCTGTGCAGAGGCTCACCTCGATGGTGACGGTTGTCACGTCGAGTCCGTTCACGGCGGCGCAGTATGTTTTTACGAGCATAGTGTTTGTTCTTCTTGGTTGATGGTATTTATTTGTGGTGGCATTCGTCCATTCCTTTGCAAAGATAGTGAAAATCCTTTTATTGTGCAAATGAAATATTGTCATAAAATACGAGTGGTCTTGTCATTTGTGGCTTTTCATCTTGTCATATGCCGCCTTTGGTGTAGTAAAATAAATTATTTTGGTCGGTAAAATAATTTATTTTACAATGCAAAATAATTTATTTTACTTGGTAAATTAATTTATTTTACTACGTCAGATGTGTGCTTTGACTGCGTTAGAAGCGGCAAGTGGGTGCGTCAGATGCCGCATTTGGGTGAATCGGGGACCGGTTATTGAAGTCTAAATGATGTACGCGCGTACATTTTATATATTATATATAGGCTTCAAAGTGTGGGTTTACGGGCTTCGACGGGGGAAATTGAGTATTTATACGCATTATTTTGTTAAAAATTGTTCAGATGTCGTTCGTTTTTATAATTTTGCTTGTTGTTTCAATAATTTTGTATTAATTTTGCGCGATATAATCATCTTTTGTAACAAAATAATGCAAAAACAATAGCATATTGAAACAACACATTATTTAATTAATAACTTAAAAAGAGAGAGATTTTATGGAAAAAAGACTAACAATGATCTTTGCCTGCCTGTTCCTGTTTGTAGGAATGGCGCTGGCTCAAACTAAGGTCAATGGCACCGTAGTATCTCAGGAAGACGGCGAGCCTATCATCGGCGCAACCGTCATGGTTGTAGGTACTCAGGTGGGCACTGTGACCGACGCTAACGGACGTTTCTCTTTGACATGTCCTGCCGGTAAGCAGACGTTGCGCATCACATATGTGGGTATGGAGCCGCTCGAGGTGAGCGCTCGTCCCAACATGCGTATCGTGCTCACAAACGACCAGGCCGCCCTCGACGAGGTGATTGTCGTGGCCTTCGGTACCGCCAAGAAGTCGGCCTTCACAGGTTCGGCCAAAGTGGTGGGCAGCGAAGAGCTGGCATTGTCGCAGGTGTCTGACGTTACGAGCGCATTGGCTGGTGCAGTTCCTGGTGTGCAGTTGACATCTTCAAACGGTGCTCCTGGTGCTTCGTCCACCATTCGTATTCGTGGTTTCAGTTCACTGGGCGCAGGTATGGACCCGCTCGTGATTGTTGATGGTGCTCCCTATAGTGGCGACCTGAACAACCTGAACCCGAACGACGTGGAGTCGATGACCGTGTTGAAGGATGCTGCTTCCAACGCCCTGTACGGTGCTCGTGGTGCCAACGGTGTGATCATGATCACCACCAAGCGAGCCAAGCAAGGTCAGGATGCTAAGGTGACATTCGACGCCAAGTGGGGTGCCAACACTCGTGCTCTGCAGCACTACGATGTATTCAAGACTCCGCAGGCTTACTACGAGACTCACTACAAAGCTCTTGAAAACTATTACCTGAATCAGGGACAGAATTCGTATGAAGCTTGGCAGAGTGCCAATGGCGTGTTGACCGGAAGTGCCGCTAACGGTGGTCTGGGCTACAACATTTGGACTGTTCCCGATGGCCAGATGATCATTGGTCGTGATGGCAAACTGAATCCGGCAGCCTCACTCGGCCGCAAGACCACTTATCGTGGAGAAGACTATTGGATTCAGCCCGACGATTGGGAAGATGAAGGTACACGTACCGGTCTTCGCCAGGAGTATAACGTGAGCGTCAGCGGTGCTAATGACAAGTCGTCGTTCTACATGTCGCTGGGTTACCTCGACAATGAGGGTATCACCGACAAGAGTGACCACAAGCGCCTCACCGGTCGTCTGCGTGCAGACTACCAGGCCAAGAAGTGGCTGAAGGTAGGTGCCAACATGTCGTATGCACGTTTCGACTTCAACACGCTGGGCAACAACGGTAGCAGTTCGTCTACCGCCAACATCTGGGCTTTCACCTCGCAGATTGCTCCTATCTATCCTATCTGGGTGCGTGAAGGAAACAAGAATATCAAGATCGACGAGAACAACCTGAAGATGATGGACTATGGTAACGGAATGAACGCAGGCCTCGACCGTCCGTTCATCAGCGACGCCAACCCCATCATGGACACTCGTCTGAACATTCGCAACAGCGAGGGTAACGCAGCCAGCGGCCACGCTTTTGCCGACTTCACCATTATCCCCGGTCTCGTTTTGACATTGAACGGCACATACAACCTCGACGAAACCCGCCACAAGTATGTCTACAACCCCTACTATGGACAGTTCGACACAACTGGTGGTACGGTAGAGCTTGAGAATGTCCGTCTCTATAACTACAACTTGCAGCAGTTGCTCAACTACAACACCACCCTTGCACAGGTTCACAATCTGGGTGCAATGGTCGGTCACGAGTACTATGACAGCCGCTCTGCATACCTCTGGGCTTCTAAGTCGCAGATGTTCTCGCAGTCCAACACCGAGTTGAACGGTGCTGTGGTTGATGGCAAGTCTTCTGGTTCTTACAAGGCTCGTTACAACAACGAAGGTTACTTCGGACGTGTTCTTTACGACTACGACACCAAGTACTTCCTCTCCGCTTCGCTTCGTCGTGATGCTTCTTCACGTTTCGATACCGACTATCGTTGGGGTACCTTCTGGTCGCTCGGCGCAAGCTGGCTGATGAACAAGGAGAGCTGGTTCAACATCGATTGGATCAACGAGCTGAAGCTCAAAGCTTCTTATGGTTCGCAAGGTAACGACAACATCGGTTCTTATCGTTACACCGATACCTTCACCATCATGAACTCTAACGGTCTGCCTGGTGTGGCATTTGCTGGACAGGGAACACGTGACATCACTTGGGAAACCAACGGAAACTTCAACGCCGGTATCGAGTTCGGTCTGTTCAAAGGCCGCGTGACTGGTGACATCGAGTACTACTATCGCAAGACCTCCGACATGCTCTTCGCATTCTCGGTTGCTCCTTCACTCGGTTATAGCAGCTACTACGACAACGTGGGTGACCTCTACAACACTGGTATTGAGGCCGACTTCAATGTGAACATCCTCAACACCAAGAACATCCAGTGGGACTTCCACTTCAACTTGGCTACTCTGAAGAACAAGATCACTAAGCTGCACCCCGACAAGAAGACCAATGTGTTCTTCGATGCTAACGGCAAGGCTTGGGAAGGTTACACCAGCGGCAGCTTCTTCATCTCAGAAAACACATCGATGTATTCTTGGCGTATGAAGGAATGGGCTGGCGTAGATCCCGAAACGGGTGAGGCACAGTGGTGGAAGAACACTTATGTGCAGAAGCAGGAGGTTAATGCCAATGGCGAGCCCGTTTGGCAGACCGATCCTGACACCAACGAGTTTGTCCTTGATGACGAAGGCAACAAGATTCCTGTGATGTACGATGTCCAGTTCAACAGCAAAGGCGAGGAGATTGCCGATCCCGACACTTATAAGGGAACTGACATTCTCCGTCCGAAAGTGACTGGTCGTGAGAAGACCAAGTCTTACAGCGAAGCTGACTACTATGTGACCAAGCAGAGCACGCTGCCGAAGGTATATGGTGGATTCGGAACCACCATCAAGGCTTACGGCTTCGACTTCTCTATCAACTGTTCTTACTCTCTGGGTGGCAAGCAGTATGATGGAACCTATGCCAACTTCATGGCTAATCCTCAGGCAAGTAGCACTGGTACCAACATCCATCGCGACATCTTGAACGCATGGACACCCACTAACAAGAATTCAGATATTCCTCGTTGGCAGTATCAAGACCTTTATGTTTCGAGCATGTCTACTCGATTCCTGACCAATGCAAGTTACCTGAACATCGAGAACATCAACCTCGGTTACACCATTCCGAAGAATCTCACTCGCAAGTTCCAGGTAGAAGGCATCCGTCTCTACTTCGCTGCCGAGAACGTGTACTATTGGTCAAAGCGCAAGGGATTCGACCCGCGTCAGTCCTACAATACAACGACCAACGCAACTTACTATTCTCCGATGAGAACCCTCTCGGGAGGTATTACGCTTACATTCTAATCAAACAGAAAAGTAAACAGAGAAACGTATGAAAAAGATGAATAAATTATTTTCATTGATAGCCCTGGCAGCCATCTTCGTGCTCACGGGCTGTATTGACGAAACCTTCCCCGAGTCGGAGACAGCAACCCAAGAGCAGGTCAGCGCTTCGCCGACTGCATTCGAGGCTTCGCTTCGTGGTATCCCCGCGAAGATGGTGGAAGGTTATCTGGTCTATGGCGAACAGACCCATGAGACCGACATGGCTTATCCCCAGTTCATGTTGGCACAGACCGAAATGTTGGGTGATATGTTCCCTGGCGGTGATCCTGGATACGACTGGTATCAGTCTTACAATGTATTGAACCGTGACTTTGGTGACAACACTTATTTCGCTTATCTGCCTTGGTTCACACTCTATAAGTTTGTGAAGTATGCCAATGGTTGTATTGCTGCTGTGGATCTTGACGACCCCAACACGAGCGACGATATCAAGGGCATGGTGGGACAGGCCTATGCTGCCCGTGCTTTCGACTATTATATGTTGATGGTGCTCTATGAGCCTGTTGAGAATATCTACACCGACGTGTCGAAAGTGAAGGGACTCACAGTGCCCATCGTGACTGAGAAGACCACTGGTGAAGAAGCTAAGAACAACCCCCGTGCCAGCCACGAGGATATGGTCAAGTTCATCCTCTCAGACCTCGATTTGGCTGAGCAACTTCTCAGCGGAGGCTATGTACCCTCCAGCAAGTCGCTGCCCGACCTTTCTGTGGTCTATGGTCTGAAAGCTAAGGTTTACATGTGGGACAAGGACTATGCCAACGCCGCCAAGTATGCCCGCATGGCCATCAACTTGGCTACCCAAAACGGTGCCGCTCCTATGACCGCTACCGAGTGGGAGGATCCCACAAGTGCATTCTCAGTGGCCACCTCTGGTTGGATGTGGTATCTGCACTATGATGCTGAGAACATGCGTAACTTGGCTAACTGGACAGGATGGATTTCGCCTGAGGCTCAGTGGAGTTATGCACAGCTTTATCTGCCTTGCATCGACAAGTCGCTTTACGACAGAATCGCTCCTACGGACTTCCGCAAGAGAGTGTTCGTGCATCCCGACAGATATAAGTATTACAACTACAAGACCTCAATGGGTAGCACATGGCTCAACGATGTTGCTCCCGACTATTGCGCTCTGAAGTTCCGTTGCGTCAGTGGCGATTGCAACGACTATGCTACTGGTGGTGCATCCGATGTTCCTGTGATGCGTATTGAGGAGATGTATCTGCTGGAGGCTGAGGCCGTTGGTGCTTCCCAGGGTATTGAGGCTGGTATGGCTTTGCTGAACAATTTCATGCAGACCTATCGTGACCCCAAATACAATTATGTGAACAAGGACAACAACCTTCGCAACTTCCAGCTCGAAGTGCTCACTCAGGAGCGTATCGAGTTCTGGGGTGAGGGTAACGCATTCCCCAATGCCAAGCGTCTGAAGCCCGATGTGATTCAGAATTATAATGGTACGAATGCTCCTACAGACAACTATAAGATCAACTGTGAGGGCATCAAGCCGAACTGGAACCTCGTCATCTCTATTTATGAGCTCAACTCCAACCGTGCACTGAGAGGTTTGAACAATCCCAATCCTACAAAGACAGTGACCGGTCCGACTCCCGTCAACGAGTTCGCTCCTGGTAACAATTAATCAAGTTGTAACAATAGTAAATACAGAAGATTATGAAATTAAATAAATTGTTTTTCGGACTTCTTGGCATAGCCACGCTGTTTGCGGCATGTAAGGAAAACGAAGATGACGATTACAAGTGGGCAACCGCTGCTGGTGAGCAGGTGTACTTCAGCAACGACTTGGCTTCGAAGGTTGAGCTTGACACTAACGCAGTTGTCTTCAACATCCCTGTGAAGCGTATCAACGCTGGTGGCGCTATCACAGTGCCCATTCAGTGTGTCGATACATTCGGCGTGTTCACTTATCCTACGTCTGTGTCATTCGATGCAGGCCAGACAGAGTCCTCTATTCCTGTGGGTTATAATGGTAAGGACCGCAAGAACTTCCCCTATGACAAGTTCATGGACATCACCATTTCGCTTGGTGATTCGGCCACTCATTCCACACCATATGGTAATTCCACTTATGCCTTCAAGGCTGGTGTTCCCGCTCCGTTGAAGCTTATCGGTACAGGTAAGTTCCTCGATGCCTTCTGGTTCGAGGCTGAAAGTGATGTGGAGATTTATCAGAACACGTTGAACCCCAACGAGTTCCGTATCATGGATCCATTCACTCCCATGTACGGCAAACTGAATGGTCAGGAGCCTTACGTTACAGTAACTGTGCTGCAACCCGGCCAGACGATTTATGGTGTGACCATTACCCAGAAAGACCTGGTGTACTATCCTGACATCAACACGGGTTACTATCACTCCTCCTATGGTGCTAATGTCTACATGGTGTTCCCCGGCCGCTTCACCAGCTTGCAGTCAGAGGCTGCTTGGGCACACAACAAGGTGCTGAGTTGGCAGGATAATGGTCTGCCTGGTCAAATCCAATTGGCTCCTTACTACTACATGTTCGGTGTCGGTGGATGGAACCAGTCGTCCGGTGATGGTGTTGTCATGATCACCTTCCCCGACTATGTGCCGAAGGATTATGCAGTGAATCTGTTCTCTTATGCTGGCGTTTTGACAGAGGCTGACGGTAGCGTTTATGCTGTTGGTGAGACTGAGCTTGGTGCTGATTGCTCTGCTGAGAACACATTCGCAGTGGTAGTTCCTGCTGATGCTGATCCCGATGCAGTTGCCGATGCAGTTGCTGCTGGTGAACTCGTAGGAACACCTGTTGAGACTGGCTATTACAAGGTTCCCATTGGCGAAGAGACAGGTAAACTGCAAGTAGTGCTTGTCGTCGTAGAAAATGGTGAAGCCAAGGTGGTTGAAACCGTAGGCTTCGAGTATTGGGGCGGTGGCGAGAATCCTTGGACCTCGCTGGGTATTGGTCTCTATACTGATGACATTGTCGTTCCTATGTACACAGAGGAAGGTGCGCCTTACACTTATGAAGTTGAGATTGAAGAAAACAATGACACTCCTGGACTCTATCGCATAGTGAAGGCTTACAAGCCTGTCGCTGATGCCTTTGGAGTAGAAGGTGGTGAGGAGAACGTTGAGGTCAATGCTGCAGACCCCGAGGGCGTGTTTATTGACTTACAACCTATTGGTATGGATCTTGGTTATGGACCCCAATCCATCGTTACATGGGGTGCCTACCAGATGCTGATCGGTGGTGCTTTCGACGAAGTGAAGGCCGCAGGCATGCTTGGCACGCTGAAGGATGGTGTCATCACATTCCCCGCTTTCGAGCGTCAGAAATCTGATGGTACTACCGCAATATACCAAGCTCTTCTCTTTGAGGATAGTGGCTATTATGCAGGAAGTAATGGTGCCGTTAAACTGGTGCTTCCCGATGCAGTTACACCGGCTGCTAAGAAGAAAGCTGCTGCTCAGAGGAAGGCAGCCGACTTTGCGCGTCGCCTGTACCGCCCTGCAAAGACTGCTGTAAATAAAAACCAAGTGATTAAGGCAAAAATCAGAAGCCATCTCTTGCTCGACTAATTTGGAAACGACAGTAATGTAAATACTAAAAGGTGTACCCAGCCATTTTGGGAGGGGTACACCTTTTCTTCCGTTTAGGCGGAATATGTGTTTTAAAGTAATAATATCTTCAATAGTAAATGAACAAAAACGTTTTTATCACATTCGCATTACTTATCTTGGGTTGCCTTAGTGTGAAGGCAATACCTGCTTATCCTGTACGTCGCACTTTTGTTCAGCCCGACGGTACAACGCTGACTCTGACACTTCGTGGCGACGAGCATTTCAGCTATTACACCACCGATGACGGCCAGCCTATGGTCAGAAATCTCGATGGCTCGTTCCGTTTCATCACGGTTGATGAAGTCAGCGAGACATGGGGCAAGCGTCTCAAGGCCAGCAATGCGCGCCGTATGAAAGCGCGCCGCCCGCTTGGCGAGCAGAAAGACCCCATTGTGGGAAAGAAGAAAGGCCTTGTCATCTTGGTGGCTTTCAGCAATCAGGACTTTGTGGTGGACAATCCGCAAGAGACTTACCGTCAGTTCTTTAGCAAGCCCGGATACAACGATTATGGAATGACTGGTTCTGTTCGTGACTATTTCCTCGATCAAAGTTATGGCAAGCTCGACATCGAGTTCGATGTGGTTGGCCCCGTGAAACTCAATAAGACGATGGCCTACTATGGCGCACCGACAGATAACAGCAATGACGTGCGTCCTGCCGAGATGATTTACGACGCTTGCCTGGCCGCTGCCGAACAGGTGAACTTCGCTGACTACGATTGGGACGGTGATAGCAAGGTTGATCAGGTGTTTGTCATCTATGCCGGTTATGGACAGAACTACGGAGCCGACCCCAATACCATCTGGCCCCATGAGTGGAAACTGTCGAATGGCGGTTATCGCTTGGTCAAGAACGACGTGATTATAGACACCTACGCTTGCAGCTGCGAACTGCGTGGCACCAGCGGGGCTACTCTCGACGGCATTGGTGCTGCTTGCCACGAGTTCACCCACTGTCTGGGCATTCCCGACTTCTACGACACTAGTAACAGCGGCAGCAACTATGGTATGGGCACGTGGGATGTGATGTGTCAGGGCAGTTACAACAACGCCAGCCGCACACCTGCCGGCTATACCTCTTATGAGCGTATGTATGCAGGTTGGATCACGCCCACCGAGCTGACGTCGATGACTCGCATCAACGACATGAAGCCGTTGACAGATTCTCCCGAGGCTTACATCCTTTATAACGAGGCCAACAAGAACGAGTATTATCTATTGGAAAACCGTCAGCAGAAGAAGTGGGATGCAAGCCTCAGAGGTCATGGTCTCTTGGCCATTCATGCCTTCTATGATGCTGACGCATGGTCTTCGAACGGTGTGAACACCAATGCCAACCAACAGATGATGACCATCGTTCCCGCTGACGGCTCACGTTCGTACGGAAATGAGGATGCAGATCCGTTCCCCGGAAGCAAGGGTGTTACTGAACTGACCAACTACACCAACCCAGCCGCCACACTCTACAACGAGAACAAGGATGGCTCGAAGTTGTTGGGCAAACCCATCGACAACATCAAGGAAAGCGCCGACGGACTGATTTCGTTCGTTGCCTGCCGTCCCGAACTGGGCATTCCGCAGCCTGATGGAGGCAAGGAGGTGGAAGGCAAAGCTTCGTTCACCATCACTTGGCCGGCTGTGCCTAGTGCCACCAGCTATGAAGTGGAAGTGACGGAGATTGGCTCTGCATCCGACAATCCCGAGGAAGCTCTTGACCGCGAGTACGACTTCAAGGCATTTGAGTCAAAGTCGGTCGGCTTCTCAGATATTTCCTCGAAGATGGGTGACTATGGTTATTCCAAATGGACGGGCAGCAAACTCTTCACCACGCCCAATCGTCTGCGCGTCGGCACGTCTTCTACTACGGGTTATGTACGCACGGCCACATGGCAGGTGCCGCAGTCGTCTGACATGACCATCGTGGTGGGCGGCAAACTCTACAAGGAGGGAACGCCCGTGAAAGGCAAAATCAGTGTGGCATTCGGAAATGCTGGCGATCAGGCCACATACGAGGATGTTCCGTTCGAACTGACTGCAGATGGAAAGATGGTGTTCCACTTCACCATCCGCAAAGACCTCTTCTGGATAGAGATTCGTCCCGAGGCTTGCATGTATCTGAACTATCTGGCCGTTTACGACGGCACATGGACGGCTGAACAACTTGGTATCTCTTCAGCAAAAGCCGCTCCCGGCCCACGCAAGGCTTCGGAGGTGAAGTCGTATACGACGGAGACAAACAGCATCACGCTGACTGACTTGAACACACGCAACCGCTTTGTCTATCGTGTTCGTGCCCTGGGCGAGGAGAGCTCTTATTCCCAGTGGAGCGCGGAGAAGACGTTCAGCTTCAGTGCTGCTGCAGGCATCGGTGCCGTCATTGTTGAAGATTCTTCTGCCAAGAAGGCTGTCTACGACATCAACGGCCGCTATGTAGGCACATCGCTCGACGGTCTGACCAAGGGCGTATATATTGTTGGCGGCAAGAAAGTGGTGCGCTAACCGTATTTGTTCTTAACGAAGAAAGCTATGCCTTAGACAATCTAAAGCATAGCTTTCTTTTTTGCACTTGCGGTTTCTGGTTGCAGTACATGCCGTGTGTACTGCTAGTACAAGCCCTTTGTACTGCTAGTACATGCCCTTTGTACTGTTAGTACAAGCCCCTTGTACTGGTTGTACAAGCCACATGTACTAGTTCCACTTGCCGTTTATTGTTTCAGCAAATTCAACTTCTGTTGTGGTTTCAGGGCGTTGCTGGTCTTTTCGGTGTATTCCTTAGCCAGTTTGAACTGCGTGATGGCGCGGATATCGGCCACATTGGCGCCAATCATCACGTTATAGGTTCCGGCTTCAGCCAACCATTGCGAACCTGCTTCGTCGAAGCTGGCCAGGTCGCGCACGGCGATGGTCATGTTCAGCGTCTGGCTCTCACCGGGCTTCAGCTCGCGCGTCTTGGCGAATGCTTTCAGTTCCTTGGCGGGCTTCTCGAGTTTTCCTGCGGGTGCGGCGATGTAAACCTGAGCCACTTCCTTTCCGCTCATGCTACCGCTGTTCTTCACGTTGATGCTCACATTCACCTTGTCACCATTGAGTTTCACGACGGGTTTCGAATATTCAAACGTGGTGTACGACAATCCGAATCCAAAGGGATAGGCCACATTGCGCTGGAAGGTGTCGAAGAACCGGTAGCCCACGTAGATGTCCTCCTCGTGGTTGGTGTAGTCGTAGCCCTCAACTTGCCCTGTGTAGCCTCTCGTCACCTCGTAGGTATAGAAGTCCATCGTGCCGGGGTAACCCTTGGTTGAGGGATGGTCGGTGGCGGCCAGCGGCCAGGTCATCGTGAGCTTGCCCGACGGATTGACTTTGCCGGTGAGCAGGTCGGCCACAGAGTTGCCCCCTTCCATGCCTGGCTGCCAGGCGCAGAGGATGGCGTCGGGATAGCTGCTCCAGGAGGCTGTCTCGATGACAGAGCCCGAGTTGATGATCACGACGACGGGCTTGCCGGCTTGATGGAAGGCATTGCAGACGTCCTTGATGAGAGAGAGTTCCTCGGGGATGAGGTTGAACTCGGTGGCGATGTCGCGGTCGATACCCTCACCAGCTTGACGGCCGATGGTGATGATGGCGGCGTCGGAGCCTGTCACTTCCTTTTGGATGGCGATGGGGGAGAGACCAATCTCTGGATACTTCTGTTGCCCCATCATCTCAGTCTGGAACCACTTGGCGGGATGACGCTCGGCTTGGAACTTCACGCGGGCATAGGCGATATACTTTCGGTAGATGTCGGTGAGTGTCGCTGAAGACTGGATGCCTGCATTCTTCAGGCCTTCGAGCATATCGACGACGTAAGGGGGATGAACGCAGCCAGAGCCGGTACCGCCGCTGAGGAAATCGTAGGAGTTCTCGCCGAAGAGGGCAACGGTCTTGATGGCACCGTCTTTCCAAGGCAGGGCACCATTGTTCTTGAGCATGACGATACCCTCGGCAGCACTTTGACGCGTGATGGCGGCATGAGCCTTGAAGTCGGGATTGTTAGAGGCGGGATACTTCAGGAAGCTGGGAGTTTTGACGATGTATTCGAGCATGCGGTGCACGTTGCGATCGACGTCGGCGATGTCGAGCTTGCCATCCTTTACACCCTTGATGATCTCTTCGACTTGTGCGGGCTGTCCTGGCTCCATGAGGTCGTTGCCTGCATGAACCTCGCTGATGGTGGGGAGGCCTTCGCGGATGCCAATCCAGTCGGTCATCACGATGCCCTTATAGCCCCAGTCATCGCGCAGAATCTTGGTGAGCAGGTCGTGGTTGCCCATCGAGAACTCGCCGTTGATTTTGTTGTAAGATGCCATGATGGTCCAGGGATTACTCTCGCGCACGGCAATTTCGAAGCCACGCAGATAGATTTCACGTGCTGCACGCTGGCTGACACGCTCGTCCACGCTAGTGCGGTCGGTCTCTTGAGAGTTGACGGCGAAGTGCTTGGCGGAGACGCCTGCGCCCTGGCTCTGCACACCGTTGATGTAGGCGGCAGCAATCTTACCCGTCAGCAGCGGGTCTTCTGAGTAGTATTCGAAGTTACGTCCGCAGAGGGGATTGCGGTGCAGGTTCATACCTGGGCCCAGGATGACGTCGCAGCGGTATTCCTTGGTTTCGTTGCCGATGGCCTCGCCGACCTTGGCTACAAGATCAGTGTTCCAGGTGGAGGCGAGACACGAGCCGATGGGGAAGGCTGTGGCGTAGTAGGTCTTGTCGGAACCCTTGCGGGTGGGGTCGATGCGCACGCCGGCAGGGCCGTCGGTGAGTACGGTGGCTGGGATGCCGAGACGCGGGATGGCGGGCGATGTGCCTGCAGCACCTGCCACGAGGTCGGCCTCACCGCCTACGACGGCTCCTGTGCCGAAGAAGTTGTTGGCTCCACCCACGAGCAGTTTTGCCTTTTCTTCCAATGTCATTGCCTTCATCACTTCGTCGATGTTGTCGTCGCGTAGTTGTGGTACTTGTTGTGCCATGGTTGTTGTCGTTGCAAGCATGCCTGCTGCGAGGCATGCGATGATAGTTTTGTGTTTCATACTAATGTTATCGTTTTCTATTTAGAATATTTTCTGTAGAAAGGCGTTCAGGTACTTGCGCCAGTTGCGCCATTCGTGGCCACCGTCGGTCTCCCAGTACTCATAATTCACACCCTTGGCGTCGAGTTTGGAGCGGTAGTTCACGTTGTCGTTGAAAAGGAAGTCCTTGTCGCCGATTGCGATGTAGTAGAGCTTTGGCGCTTTTTTGAATTGTGCAGTCAGCTTCTTGTCCAAGTCTTGATAGATATAGGCATATTCGCCTTGTGGATTCTCGCGACTGATGGCTGCCGAGAAAAGCCCGACGAAATCGAATGTTTCGGGATTGTTGGCAGATATCCACAACGAATGGAACCCACCCATTGACAATCCAGCGATGGCGCGATGCTGCTTGTCGGCGATGGTGCGATAGTGGCTGTCGACATAGCCCACCACATCTTTCACGAAAGCAGCCTCAATGGCACCGTCCATTGTGCGTTCGTTCATGAATGAAGGCTTGTACATCGAGTTGGGATATTCGCCCGGTACCGCTTGCTGTCCACCGTTTCCATTAGGCATCACCATAATCATTGGCTTGGCTTTTCCTTGTGCGATGAGGTTGTCAAGGATTTGCGCGGCGCGTCCCAGTTCGCTCCATGCGTTCTCGTCGCCACCCGCTCCGTGCAGCAGATAGAGCACGGGATATTTCTCCTTCGTGTTGTTGTCGTATCCTGCTGGTGTGTAGATCGTCATTCGACGTTGGTTCATACCGAGCGTTGGACTTGGATACCACACCTTCGACATGCTTCCGTGGGGCACGTCGCGCACGATGTAGTTCGCCGAAAGCGCCCCGTCAATGAGGAAGTAGTTGGTGTAGGTGGCGATGTCGCGTATCATGTAGACATTCTGAGGGTCCAGCATGCGGATGCCGTCCACGTAGAAGCAATAGGTGTGGAGCTCGGGCCACAGCGGTGCCGACGAGTAAGTCCACACACCGTCATTGCCTTTGGTCATGTCCTTCCGTCCGTTGAGGAAACTCCCTTCAATCTCCACTTTCTTCGCATCCGGTGCTTTCATGCGGAATGTGACGACGTTGTCTTGATGCATTTCAGGCGATTTGATGTCTCCCGTGTTCAGCATCACAGTCTCTTGAGCGCCAGCGCTGACAGCCCATGTCAGCAGCACGGCAAAGGCCAATAGCTTTTTCATGTAGGTTTGTTATTTAGGAATGATGTTATTATTTCTCTTTGTCCGCTCTTAGTGCATCGATGTCCAGTTTCTTCCCCAGTCGGCTCTTCGTCGAGCGAACGGCTTGTTCAGAACTGCAGAAGGCATCGGCTTTCTCGCGGTCGCTCATGCCGCAATGCTCCATGATGCAGAAGAAGGTTTCCTTCGGTGTGAGCGGATTCTCGGGATTGTCGATGATTTCGGCCAGTTGTTGGTCCATCTGCCACAGCACATCGGTCACGGCGCGTTGCTCTTGCTTGCCCATCTGGCTGATGTTCTCGCCGCTGACGATGCTGTAGAGCACGTCGACGCCCTGTTTTGTTTCTGCCAGTTGGCTGTAGAGTGCTTCGTTTCTATAGGGAGAGGGCAACCGTTGCTGCAACTGTGCGAGCTCGTTCATCCGCTCGTCGATGGTGTGTTTCAGTTGGTCGATGGTGGCATTGCGGTCGCTCAGTTGGTCGGCTAATAGTTGTTTGGTTTCGCCGATGCGTTGTTTGAACCGTTTGTAGAGCGAGCGAGTGCGATGGTTGAACCATACTGTCAGCGCCAGAATGGCCAGCAGCAGCGCACTCACCACCAGCGAGAACCACAGCCTTTGCTCGGCCTTTTCGCGTTGTAGCGTCTCGCGGTCGAATTGGTTTTGAATTTTCACGATATCCAGATGGCGGGCTTGGGCGTTCAGCGAGTCGTCCAGCTGGCGCATCTGGCGCTCGGCCATCAGCGCTCCACGGAAGTCGCCCTGCCGTTCCAGCATGTCGCTTTGTGCCAGCAGTTGGTTGTAGCGCAGCGTGGCGTCACCCTTTTGCGGCATCACGCCCATCAGCATCTGTGCGTCGTGGTCGCGTCCCTGTTTGATATAGATTTGGCAGAGCAGCGCCAATGCGTTGCCCTCAGCCGACGGGTCTTCGGCTAGCATGGCGGCTTCGTAGGCGTGGCGTTCAGCTTTCTGCAAGTCGCCCTCCAGCATTTCGTGGTAGGCACCGTGACGTTTGATGACCGATTGCTGGCCGCGGTCGGCTTGCTCATAGAAGCGTGCAGCCTCCAGCGTGATGCTCCACGCCGAGTCGTTCAGCCCCATGTTGTAGAGCGTGTTGGCTTGGTTGATGAGCACGTCGACCACCAATTCCGGTTTTCCGTATTCTCGGGCATAGTCAAGGGCGAGCCCTTGGTAGTGCAAGGCCAGTTCGTTGGCGCCGCTGGTCTCGTTAATCCATCCGATGTATTGGCAGATTTGGTATTTCATCTTCGCGTTTTCCAGTGCAGGCAACAGCTTTTCAGCCTTTTTCAGTTGCAGCATGGCTGATTGCAAGTCTTGCCGGTCGATGTAGAGTAGTGCGCTGTCGAGCAGCGTGCGTGCTAAGTTGTCCTCGGCACGATGTCCCGAGGGTTGCGTCGAGCATGCGATGAAAAGCAGCACTGCGACGGCAAGGCAGGCGAGCAAAGTCTTTTTCATGAATGTGTTAGCAAAGTTACGACTTTTCGTTCATAATCCGAAATTATCCTATAAAAAAGATGATGTGTGGTTTATAAAAAACTTAGAAGCGACAAATTGGCGCACATGTATGACATTATGGCATGATTCTTTGTTCGGCATACAGATTGCATTTCCATTGGTGAACCCGCAAGGGAATTCAATAAAAAATTCAATTAACAACAACAACTTTAAAAAATAAAAATAGGAGGACAAAATTATGAGACCTATGATTCACAGAAACGCATGGTTACCAACAGTGTTCAACAGTTTGTTTGATGCCGACCTGATGCCGCGCACAGCAGCCACCGCACCGGCTATCAACGTGCTCGAAAGCGACAAGGACTACACAGTGGAACTGGCTGCACCGGGCTTAAAGAAGGAGGATTTCAATGTGAACATCAACGACGAGGGCAACCTGGTCATCAAGATGGAGCAGAAGCAGGAAAACAAAGAGGAGGACAAGAAGGGTCACTATCTGCGCCGCGAGTTCAGCTACTCGAAGTATGAGCAGACACTCATTCTGCCCGACGATGTGGAGAAGGATTCAATTTCAGCTCGTATGGAGAACGGTGTGCTCACCGTCCAGCTGCCCAAGATGCAGCAGACCGTCACGAAAGCGGGTCGCCAGATTGAGGTGATTTAAACTGCTTCCCAGGCCTAAGGCCCCAAAACCTGACGGCCGACTATATAGAATCCGTTCATAGCATAGATGATTAAACAACCGGCCTGCATCCCATGCGCATGGGTGCAGGCCTTTTTTCGTGTGTCAACACGCCAATACGCTATTTCCTTAATTCGTTGATAGTCAACACTTTCGTTGTTTCATTTTGTGTCAATCGCGTTGAGGGTATTGCAAAAGCCTTGTTTCCGCCGTATCTTTGCACTACCAATACTGCAAATCCGCAAAGTGCGATACGGCTTCCCTCTGGTTTCGTCCCCAGACTTGGCACGGTCGCACTTTCGTTTTCTTTTCTTGTGAACTATGATGCGGTTTTCTCACTTGTGGCCTCTGACGGGCTCATTTGCCGCATATAGCGTTGTCAAAAGCCATCTTTGACGTAGTAAAATAATTTATTTTACCGACCAAAATAATTTATTTTACCGTCTAAAATAATTTATTTTACTGAGCAAAATAATTTATTTTACCAGATGAGATGTATGCTTTGACAAGACTAAAGCATGCTTTTGAAATAATTAACACATATCTCAAGCAAGATTAGGTGCCCATCTGCGTTTACAAAGTAAAGAACCGTATCAATAATAAAGAAAAGATGAAAAAGCATTTATTGCCAATAATGACGGCTATTGCAGCAGGTTGCATGTTGCTGTCGTGTTCCTCCAACGATATTGAGGAGCCTGAAGAAACGAAAATAGTGAATATGGTGGCAGACCCCCAACCCATCAAGTTGACAGAAGCGCAGAGGGTGTTTGTTGGCGACAACAACCAGTTTACGCTGAACTTCCTGAAGACGGTGAACGCGGCCGACCGAAGCGGTAAAAGCTTCATCTACTCGCCGTTGAGCATCACTTATGTATTGGGAATGGTGAACGATGCGGCAACGGGCCAGACGGAGAAGCAGTTGGAGCAAGTCTTGGGTTTCCATGAAGGAGGAATTCAGGCCGTGAACGAATATTGCAAGAACCTCATCCAAAACTTGCCGAAGGTGGACGGGAAGGTGACGCTGAACATTGCCAACGCCATCTTCCTGAACAAGAAATACCAGTTGAAAGAGCAGTTCCAGAAGGATATGAAGGAATACTACGATGCTCAGGCTGAAGCCCTCGACTTCTCTTCGCCGAAAACGCTCGGCAAAATCAACGGTTGGTGTAGCGACAAAACCAACAAGATGATTCCCACCATTCTGGATGAGGTGAATCCCAATATGATGTCTTACCTGCTGAATGCCATCTATTTCAAGGCCGACTGGACCTCAAAATTCGACCCCAAGAACACGAAAAAGGAAACTTTCACTACCCCGAAAGGCAAGAAGGAACTGCCTATGATGCAACAGGATGTGCGGATTAATTATCTGAAGAATGATACCTACGCTGCCGTCAGCATTCCTTATGGCAACGGGATGTGGAGTATGGTGGTGATGCTGCCCAATGAAGGAAAGACCACAGACGACGTCATCAACTTGTTGGCACAAAGGGGATTGTACACAAAGACCTATTCTGGCGGCGAGGGCGAGATGTTTACACCTTACGATGTTGACCTGAAGCTGCCGCGCTATGAGACATCTTCAGACACCAACGAGATGAAAGAAGGGCTGATAGGACTGCTGCGGCAGATGGGCATTAACTTGGCTTTTGACCCTAATTGTGGTGAAATCAGCAATATGTGTGCAGAACCTGTTTATATTGCAATGATGCGGCAGAAGGCTAAGATTAAGGTCAACGAGGAAGGCTCCGAAGCTGCTGCCGTTACCGTAGCAGGTATGCTTAATACATCGGCTATGCCCAGAGAATACCCGAAGGCAACGTTCCACGCCAACCGCCCATTCGTCTATGCTATTCGCGAAGCGTCTTCGGGTGTTATTCTCTTCGTGGGCAAATACGCGGGTAATTAGAAAAAGGTGTCGCTTTAAAATAATTCTTGCACAACGGAGAGCGAACGCAACTGCGGGAAACCTGGCACGTGGAGGCGATAGTAGGAGAGAATGAGCTCGGTGCATCGGTTGCGCTCGGTGCGCGACATGCGGAAAAGACGCATCGTCTCGTAGTCCATACGCATGAGCAACCCTATCTTGGCGGCTTCGTCAGGTTGAACGAAGTCGGCGTGAAGTGGTGCGTGAGGGGTGAATTCGCCATTTCGCAAATCGAAACAGCAACCTTCTTGATAGTCTTCCAGGTTGGGGAAGAAGCCGATGAATCGCGAGAGGCGCATCATGAAGACCAAGTGGAAGTTGGCAAAGTGGCCCGTTGAGCCGTCGAGCCATTGCAGGCTGTGCTCCAGATAAGCAAAGAGAGGTTCATTGAATTGCTCGTCGCGGGTGGCATAAAGCAGAAACTCGGCCACGAAGAGCGAGATGGAAAGCTTGTATGGATCGAAAGGTATCGATGTATAAGGATGGTTGACACGCACGTCTTTCAGCTTTTGTAGGCGTGCATTTGGGCGCAGGTCGAACTCCAAATCGAGCATCGAGAGCGGTTGGAACAGTTGTTTCTTCATGCGCGAACGTTGGGTTTGCCCTATGCTGACCATGAACGAAAGCCGTCCATGTCCCTCGGAGAGCATGTCCACAATCAGCCCGCGCTCGCCGTATTTGACGGTGCGGAGCACTAACGCACGTGTCTTTGTCATCATACTTAGCCACAAAAATACGAAAAAACAGGCATACAAAGAAAATTTTTAATAGAAAATTTGGCCAGTTCAACAAAAAGCTGTAACTTTGCACCCGCTAAAGAAGTCGCATGGTCCCTTCGTCTATCGGCTAGGACGAGAGATTTTCATTCTCTAAAGAGGAGTTCGACTCTCCTAGGGACTACAAAAATGAGGAATCCGTCATCTGCGCAGCGATGCGCTACCAATGGGAAAAGCCGTTGGGAAATGGTGGCGGAGAATTTCGTAAAAGGGGTATCTCCCCATTTGCAAAGTCCGCCCAGGGCAGCCCTAAAAAGCGCAAGACCCATAAGCTTCCGGTAGAAAAACAATTCATTATCAATAATTTAAATTTAAAAATGGCAAATCACAAATCATCACTGAAAAGAATTCGTCAGGACAAGGTGAGAAACCTGCATAACAGATATTATGCAAAGACGATGCGCAACGCTGTTCGCAAGCTGCGCGCCACAAAAGACAAGGACGAGGCTGTGAAGATGTATCCTCTTGTTCAGAAGATGCTGGACAAACTTGCAAAGGTGCACATCATCCACAAGAACAAGGCTGCAAACCTGAAATCAAGCCTCAGCCTCCACATCAAGAAACTGGGATAATTCCCCTTGGGAAGACGCCCGTTTGCATGCGGAAAACAACAACGGCCACATCCGAAAGGGTGATGGCCGTTTTTTATGTTAAAAACAAGTTGAAATAATTAGAATTTCGTGAGTTATTTTAAGATAAAAGTTTTCGGAAATTCATGTTTTTTTTGTATCTTTGCAACCTATAACAAAAGTGACTTTAAGAAACAGAAATGGCAGACATTCAAAACAACGAGAATAACTACTCGGCCAGTAACATTCAGGTGCTGGAAGGACTCGAAGCCGTCCGCAAGCGCCCGGCTATGTATATTGGTGACATCAGTGAAAAAGGATTGCACCATCTGGTGAACGAGACTGTGGACAACTCCATCGACGAGGCGATGGCAGGATACTGCAAAAACATCGAGGTAACCATCAACGAAGATAACTCCATCACTGTGCAGGACGACGGACGTGGTATCCCTGTGGATGAACACGAGAAGATGCACAAGAGCGCTCTGGAAGTGGTGATGACCGTGCTGCATGCCGGCGGTAAGTTCGACAAGGGCAGTTACAAGGTCTCGGGTGGACTTCACGGTGTGGGCGTCAGTTGTGTGAACGCCTTGTCTGAGCACATGACATCGCAGGTCTATCGCAACGGCCATATCTATCAGCAGGAATACGAAAAAGGAAAACCGCTCTACGACGTGAAAATCGTGGGCGACACCGACAAAACGGGAACTCGCCAGCAATTCTGGCCCGACCCCACCGTCTTCACAACGACGGAATACAAATACGACATCATCGCGAAGCGTATGCGCGAACTGGCTTATCTGAACGCCGGCATCCCGATTCCGCTGACCAACCTTCTTCCCGACGAAGAAGGCAAACTGAAGCAGCCCGAGGTGTTCCACGCCAAG
>ODAI014724738.1_pt1 | contig 22729 bp, 20 predicted proteins | sample 1539321 | NCBI WGS metagenome assembly ODAI01 (sample SAMN02144231, study PRJEB22623) | gut metagenome | biome: sheep rumen | host: Ovis aries | place: New Zealand | reverse complement strand
TATTAGTAAGAAAATCCACTATCAGGTCAAGGGCCTTCGTGAGAATGGCTATGAAGTTCATCTGTGCTATTATGACTTTGATAAGAACGGTCATCGTTGCCGATATGTCGATGATGAGGTTATTCAGGATTATGGTACTGGGCCCATTGCAGGCCTCCGTCAGCGGATAGACTACGATTGTATCTATGATTATTGTAAGCGAACAGGCATACAGTTCGTCTATGCCCGCTGTTTTCAGAATGCTAATCCTTTCCTTGTTCGTTTCTTCAAGCGTCTTCGTCAATTGAATATAAAGTTAGTTACGGAAATACCAACTTATCCGTACGATTCTGAATTTGTCGGATTTCCGCTGATGACTCGGGTAGGGCTCAAAATAGACAAGTTGTTCCGGAAAAGTTTGTACAAACAAATGAATGCTGTTGTGACATTCTCTGATGCAGATGAAATTTTTGGACAAAGAACAATTCGCATAAGTAATGGAGTGGATGTGGATAGTATACCACTTCATGATTATCAGCCCTCTTTAGATGGCTCAATCCATTTTATAGGGGTTGCGGAAGTACATTATTGGCATGGTTATGACCGATTAATTGCGGGTTTAGGCGAATATTATCATAATACAACTAAGCCTCGGGATATTTATTTTCATATAGTTGGGGGAGTGTGGAAAAGTGAGATGTATGATTCTATCCATGCCCCAGGCTTTTCTGAGTTGATGGATAAGTATAAGATACGTAATCGTGTTATTTTTCATGATCAATTATTTGGCGAGGCTTTAGATAAGGTATTTAACCAATGCTGTTTTGCAATTGGCAGTCTTGCTCGTCATCGCAGCGGCATTACTAGGATCAAAACCTTGAAGAACCGCGAGTACGCTACTCGCGGTATCCCCTTTATTTATTCGGAGATAGATAGTGATTTTGAAGAAAAACCATACATCATTAAAGCGCTTCCTGATGAGTCTCCTATTGATGTAAAACAGATAATAGACTTCATAGAATCCCATACTTTTGATCCAATTGAAATCCGTAAGTCAGTTGAGAATCTAAGTTGGAAGATTCAGATGAGGCATGTAGTGGAAAAAGCCTAAGATTCTCTACTTTAACCAAAAAACTACAGAAGATTTCAGCCCTATGTATTTTAAAAAACCAGATTTGATGGCTCTCCAAAATACAGCAGGTTTCTCCTTGAATGGTATTTGATGTCCTGTGTAGAAAACCTTGCTTAAAGTGTATTTTGCATACTTGTGAATAATGGGTGTATTCCGCCATTTTAGCAACTCATCTATCACAGTCAAATAGCAATTTATGTTTCGTTTAGAGTAGTGAAGCCCCATCGTTGAAGAAGATCTAACCCGATGCTTTACGAAACTCTTTTGTAGACAAAAGATGTTATCACTTTGTAATGTTAGTTGAGTCGTAAAAAGTTCATCCTCATGGATGATTCCTGGGTAAAATGATAATCCGATTCTTTTCAAATAGTCATGTCGAATCATAAGTAGCCATACCACGCAGTTATGTTTCCACTTGTCCAGCATCTCACTCAAGAGTTTTTCACCTTGATAAACTTTATACTCCTCTAAGTCTTCTGTCCGTTTATAGTCCCAGGTGAAATGAGACGTTCCGGGTTCCTGTAAAATATCTCCGTCAAAGAATATAAAATCTGCATTGTTCTGTTCTGCATATTCATAGCAGACACGCAATGCATCAAGATTGGCTAGCACATCATCAGAATCCATCATATAGATGTATTCTCCCGTCGCATGTTGTAAAGCAAGATTCCTAGCAACAGACTGACCTTGATTCTTCTGACTAAAGTATTTGATTCGTTGATCTTGCTGAGCATATTTCTTGATGATTTCCTCACTATTATCCGTAGAACCATCATTCACGGCAATTATCTCTATCTCCTGAAGCGTCTGATTCAGAAGTGATGTGAAGGTGTCATCCAAATATCGGGCGACATTATAAACCGGTAATAAGACGCTGACTTTAATCATTTTGTTTTATTTTGTTGCAAAGATAATAATTTCTTTCTAAACATTTGCATTATCCACCTTTATTTTGTATTTTTGCATTGGAAAAGAGGATTTTCTCTTTTGTATGGATTTAGATTACCAATGAATAGGATTGGATGCAATATAAAGTAACTATTGGGATTCCGGTTTTTAGGGTTGAGGACTACATCGAGCGTACGATGTCGTCAGTATTGTCGCAGACTTATTTAGACATTGAGTTTTTGGTTGTTGATGATGGTAGTGATGATGGTTCTTTGGAGATATTGAAATCAATACGTGATTCTCATCCAAGAGGTAAGGATATACGGATTTTGACACATGAATGTAATCTTGGAGTCTCAGAAACTCGTAACCAGATTATTGATGAGGCTAGGGGCGATTATCTATATTTTGTTGATTCTGATGATGTGATTGATAAGAATACTATTTCTTTATTAATGAAAGAAATCGAAATACACCAAGCAGATGTTGCCTTTGGTTCTTATGAGCGGATTGATTTATCAGGTGAACGAAAAATCTTTAGATATCCGAAGATGCTTTTTGAAGATGCTGACTCTTTTGCTGTTTTTGCATATCAAAGATATGCGGGTTTTCAGGCATCTGCATGTAATTTTTTAGTTAGGTTATCTCTCATCCGTGAAAATCATCTGCGATTCTACAAGGCTGATTTTTGGGAAGATATGGTCTTTACTCTTAATTTGGTGACTTTAGCAGAGCGAGCTGTTTTGCTTCCTGATATTACTTATACGTATTTGTGCAGAGAGAATTCCCTATCTAATTCTTGGCACTACGATATTATTTGCAAAGAAACTATAGTGAATTTTTTTAAGGCTGTAGATTTGTTGAAGGGGGAAAAAGATCGTTATATTCAGAAAAGTTACTATCCCAACAGATGCAATATTGCTCTGATGTCAGATTTCTATATTGTGTGCAATGTGCTTAAAAAAAGCAAATATATTGTTCCTTCTTTTACAGATGAAGAATTGCACCAATTTATGAAACATCCTGCCACAATAAGTGAAATTTTGCAATTTAAACAATTGCGTATTAGAAATCTCTTCCTTTTTATTATTGGTAAGATGCCTTCTTTCCTTTGTTTGTTAATTATAAAACTGTTAGCTAAAATTAAAAGTTTATGATTTATGGCTTGGTATGATAAATATATGTCAGTATACGGCAAACCTTTCAGTGAGGTGCCTCAAGAAGTTATAGAAGGGACGCGTAAACGACTGGCAAATTTACAGAGCAAGACGCCCATTGCATCTATTGTAGTTATTGGGTATAATGAAGAGACGCATCTTCAAGCATGTCTATGGGCTATTAGCGAAATACGATGTAAATACCCTGTTGAAATTATTGGGGTGGATAATGATTCAAAAGATCGTACTGCCGAGATCTATGAGAAGGCTGGTATTCCGTATTTTACAGAATATCAGCATTCCTGTGGCTATGCTCGTCGTTGTGGTTTGCAACATGCCAAGGGTAAATATTACTTTGATGTAGATAGTGACACCCTTTATCCGCCAATGTATTTTGAAATTATGTTAGACCATTTGACGAAACCTGGAGTAGCGTGTGCTTCTGCGACATGGACTTATTTTCCAGACGAGAACCATTCCAAATTAGGACTTAAAATATATGAACTGACACGTGATCTTTTTCTTTGGGTTCAGCATTTTAAGCGTCCTGAGCTTAGTGTACGTGGTTTAGTCTTTGCGTATAATGCTGACTATGGTCGCCGAGAGCCTTATCGGGTTGAGATTATTCGTGGTGAAGATGGTTCTATGGCGTTTAATCTGAAAAAGTATGGTAAGATTGTCTTTGTTCGTGATCGTCGATGTCGTGCTATTACTGGTTATGGTACTATTGGAAACAAGCCCCTATATGTAAGTTTTGTTGAAAACATAAAGACACAACTTAAGGGTATATCAAGGATATTCCATAAGACTGATCATTATAAAGATTCTGACGATAATTTAGTGAGGAACAAATAGTTTATATATGAAAATAGCATATATTATGTATCCAGGTGCTTGCTATATGGGCAAGGGGGATGGCAGCAAAATGCAGGCAGAAATATGGCTCAAGGAACTTGAGAGAAAAGGTCATGTTGTGGATCGGATTAATCCTTGGGGACATTATGACTGGAAATCTTATGATATTGTTCATGTTTTTGGCTTTGGATTGTGGAATTACGATATGATACATTGGGGGAGTGGCTTGAATCCTAATTTTGTGTTTTCTCCAATTATAGATACAAATACTCCAATGTGGAAATATAAATTAGCGACTTATTTCGGATGTTTAAAATTGAGATTGTTTTCACAAAATTATGCTTTAAGAATGCTACGACCTGATATCAAATTGTTTTTGGCACGAACAGAATATGAAGCAGATTACCTCCGAAAAGGCTATGGTATAGACAATTCAAAGATCAAAATTGTTCCATTGTCTTTTCGTGAGGATAATTATGATCCTACTGTAAAAAAAGAGGCTTTTTGCTTGTTTGTGGGGACAATGACGCAACCTAGAAAAAATGTTCCGAACTTGATAAGAGCTGCTCAGAAATATGGATTTAGATTGATGCTTGTTGGAAATACTGGTAATGCTGTATCAGAAAAAAAACTTCGAAATTTAATTGGGGATTCTTCGAATATTGAGATAAAAGGCTTTGTTACCGACGAAGAACTTATTGCCCTATATAATCGGGCAAAAGTTTTTGCATTGCCAAGTTTTAACGAAGGTGTTGGTCTTGTTGCTTTGGAGGCTGCAATTCATGGTTGTGACATTGTTTTAACAAATTTAGGAGGTCCAAAAGAGTATTATAAGAATGGTTCGGTCCAGTTAGTTAATCCTAATAATATAGATGAAATAGGTCAAGGTGTTATGAATGCTTTGGAAGACCAAAAATCACAACCATTGTTGAGGGAGTGCTTAATGAAAGAATATAATGTTTCTAAATGTACAGATGAATTAGTTGAAATGTATCAAATGGTTGTAAATAATTGAGAAATGAAGATATACTATATATATACAGCATTAGTTACAAAAGGAGGAGCTGATCGTATCATTATAGAGAAGGCAAATTGGTTGGCAGAACATGGTTATGAAATTGCCATTGTCACCGATACACAGTTAGGACGAGAACCCATATTCCCTCTTTCTCCAAAAGTTAATTTGATAGATCTGGGAATTGATTTTTCCAAAGAATATGGTCATAACTTCCTTGTTCGGGTTTTCATATATCATAAATTAATGTTTCAGTATAGTAGAAAGCTTAAAGCATTATTGATGAGAGACCACCCTGATATTGTTGTTTCAACATTGGGGCGAGATATTAGTTTTCTTACAAAGATTAAAGATGGTAGTAAGAAAATAGGTGAAGCACATACTACGAAATATTTTATCCGTAATTTCCATTTGTTAGAACAGCGCAATATTTTATTTAAACTATTGACAAGATTTTTCCGATGGAGAATGGATTGCCAAGTAAAAAACTTAGATGCTTTAGTTGTTTTGACGAAAGATCATAAAGTGGACTGGGGAAATTGGACCAAGATTCATATTATCCCTAATATGGTACCCTTTTATCCCGATAAAGTTAGTTCTTGTGAGAATAAGCAAGCAATAATGGTTGGTAGATATAATAGTGCTAAGGGATATAATTACATGATAGAGGCTTGGAAATATGTATATCAAAGCCATCCTGATTGGATTATAAATGTTTTTGGGTCTGGAGAGTATGAGGAAGATGTACGCCGTCAAATTTATGAAGCAGGTCTTCAGAATGTAATTATTATGAATAGACCAACTAGTCTTATTGTGGATGAATATCTGAAAAGCTCACTATATGTAATGAGTTCAGTCTATGAAGGATTTGCATTGGTCTTATTAGAGGCAATGGCTTGCGGCCTTCCATGTGTTTCTTTTGATTGTCCACATGGACCAAGAAATGTCATTACTGATGGCGTGGATGGCTATTTAGTAGATTATTTAAATAGTAAAGATCTTGCAGATCATATCTGTAGGTTAATCGAGGATGAAACTCTAAGAAAATCTTTTGGTCATTCAGGTCGTAAGAATGTTTTAAGGTTTTCTCGTGAAAACATAATGCACCAATGGGTTTCTCTGTTTGATTCATTAATGGAGTCTTAATCGGTATTTAATAGTCTTTAGGGTACAAAGGATGAGACGTATTGTTGATATATCGTGTTTTCTGTGATTACATAGCCAAAACCAACTACGATTGAAAGTATTTTTACGAATATCGAATTCAACCATATCGTCAATAGCCTTGTTGCCCATAATAATAGCATCTCGCTTGATTAATTTGATGAGTTTTTGGTCCTCAGAATTGGATGGGTATTTGTCTGCCACAAAATTGAGACGCCATTTCACAGCTTTCTTGACTGCTTCAATCTTATCCTCAATACATGTGAGATCGTGACTTATAGATAAACCATTACCTCTATATTGGAATCCTACATCTTGGGTGTTAGCTACACCATGACTGGCAGCAGCAATAAATGCGCTGATATCGTCACTCTGCCAACCATAGGGCAGTTTGTAGAAACCTCCATTCTTCCGAAGCGTTTCTGTCTTGAAAAGCCAGTCGCCTAGGTGTGTATTACGAGGATTATAAATCAGAGAATATACCGATTCCCATTCTGGGCGTAGTTCTAATGTCATCACAAAGTTGGAGTCATCATCGATAATTTCACTTCGTGCATGGAATAGGTCAAGTTGGGGATATTTTTCTATCAGTTCTGCAAAGTCCTGCAAGCAGCGAGGTGTTAAGTTGTCATCATCGCCTATGCACATAACATATTCACCGGTCGCATAACTTAGGCAGATGTTCCAATTATCAACGACATTCTTTGCACCGCAGTTTTTCTCATTCTTGAAATAGTGGATACGGGGGTCAGTATATTGATTGACAATGCTATCAAGGTCATATGGCGATGCATCATTTACAATTACAATCTCATAGTTTTGGTATGTTTGAGCCAAAACACTGTCGATTGTCTCTTTGAGGTACCTGTCTTTATAGGCAGGTATTGTGACGCTAAATTTAATATCCTTTGCCATTTGTGAGTTTTTTGCAAATATAGCGTATTTCTTGGAAATTGCCAAACATTATGTGGATTTTTTTCCTAACAGTATTGGGGCATGTCGCTTTCCGAAAAGGATGATGGGGTAGAGGATAAAGGCAATAAGCAGTGCAATAGGCAATGCTTCATACCAGTGATAACAAATAACACCTTCAATATGTCGCAGATGCTCAAGTGCAAAATTGATGACGGTTATTGGTACGATATGGAGGCCAATGATGACTAGTGTACCTATCGATAGATTAGTGATGAGGCTGAACTTGCAGCTGTCAAGCATCTTGCACCCATAAAGCATTCCGAAGAGAAAGAAAATGTTAATGGGATAGAAGAGGGCTATATGTAGTATGAATACTTTTTCATTTAAATGCCATTCAAAGAGAAGCAGACTGAATAACATGCATCCAATACAATAAAGTAAGTCGCGTTTTGGGGCGATGCCTCTGATTAGCTGCTTTTGCCCCATCACATAGCCTATATAATAATAAGGTAGGCGTCGGAAGATGCCCATTGGCGTCAGGTTGGGTAAGAATTCGTAGTATTTATTGCTGGCATAGAGGAAAAATGAGATGATGCATAGCGTTATCATAATCGTATGCAGATATTTGGTCTTTCTGCACAGGTCAATGAGTATGTGCATAAAGAGTATGGCGGGTAAGTACCATAGTGGTCCATTGAGTGGCTCACAAAAAACGTTCTCGTGTTGGAAGAGCAATGCTCCCCATATGGGTCGCAGAGCTTGGAATAGGTCTGGCATCACTCCATGCAGCATGTAGTATTTCGTGAGCCAATAAGGATAGATGAGGGCGTTATAAATTAAATAAGGTAGAATGAGTCCATGCCAATATTTTTCCCAATTCTCCTGGTCGCTGCCTCGATCTTTCTTCAGATAACCAGAGAAAAAGAAGAAGATAGTAATGATGCAAGCTTGCAGATAACGATAGTAAAACCACTCCTGAGATTGTGGCAAGTGACAGAATACGACAGTTATAACTGCCAGTGCCTTCCCCCAGTCTATCCAGTTGATACGCTCTTTCATTGTTAGTTACATGGCATGTCAAATTGGTACGCCCAATTATTAATTGGATATATTCCCCCCAAAACGTTCATGATATAAGTTTCTCCTTGTGAGTCCCTTAAATTGCCTCTTGGACCATTCTTGAATCCACTCTTCATATATTTGCCATTGATAGCATAGCGAACTTTACAACCTATTGGGTTTTGTAAGCATGTTAGCCTGACGGTATTGTCCCTTTCTATAAATGCACTAGTGAGAATGTCGATGTTGTCTTTTGAGATAACACTAAACCCATAATGATTGATGGGGGAAACAGAAATAGTATCGAAAACTAGCGGGGGGGAAGGAACGTTAAATTTGATAATTATGTCTTTTCCCTCAATAGACAATGAAAGTGGCGTAACCCCATAGCTTTTTCTACCTTTTCTTAAAATATTAATAACTGCCATGGCGTCAAGATATCCAATATGCTGCTGTCCAATTGCATCAATATGAAGTCTTTCATTGACAAACTCATACGGATAGGTAGGCCCGCTTGCCCAGAAAAGCGAATCATGAGTAATTAAGTCCACAATAGCCTGAGGAACTTTTGTCTCAGGACATATATAATTATTGTTCTCGAACTTCTCTGCCCTGGTAACAACATTAGACTGGTAGGTAATAATTCGAATATCCTCTTTTTGTTTAGTAATAGTTTTAATATCATTGTTTATGTCTTCAGAGAATTGTTTAAGTAGTTTCTTGTAATCATGCCTAGGATAATCAATAATATCGGATTCTCCTTGCATCCAGCAAATAGCAGGAACATAAAAACTCCATCCTTTATCTTTTGCTTTTTTATAAGCATGTTCTAATTCGTAGAGAAATTTATTGTAAGTTTGTGTGGATTTATTCATAATTGTAATCTGAGACATTCCTGTCCCACCTGGAAAAATGCAAATTATGGTGTCGCTTCCTAATTTTGAGACAAGTTCTTGAGCCATTCTATATGAAGATAATTCGTATGCACGCTTATCATAATGAATAAGCTTCTTGAAGTGCTGCCGTGAGAGTTCATCATCTAGGTAGCCAAAAGAATAGTCAAGATTCTCGGTTACAATCCTTCCATCATATTTGATTCTAAGAGAATCGAAATCTGTAATTCTTATTGCTTCTTCCCCTAATGCTAAACTTTGTCCATATACAGGGATACAAAGTACGACCTTTTTCCCCTCTAATGTATTACGGTTTTTGTAATAGTTGTAAAAACAAAAAAACAAAAGCATAATACAGATTATAATAATTAGTTTATAAATGAACTTCATAATATAATGTATAATTGATGGGGCAAAATTACTAAAAATGAAAGAAATAAAGAACTAATTTGAGCATTATTTCTTGTTTTCAAATGTTTTTTGTATTTTTGCACCAAATATTTATTACGATGAGAACCTTAAGAGAACTAAAAAGACTTGCTGGTGAAGTACTTAGTACCCCAAAGTGTAAAATAGCAGTATTGGGAGATACGGCTACCCAACTTCTAACTACTGCGGTAAAAGGTGAAGCTGTTGCGCGAGGATTGGCTTTAGATATTTATGAGGCTGAATATAATCAGATTGAGCGTCAATTGCTTGATCCGACTAGTGATCTTTATCAGTTTGACGCCAGTATCGTCATTATTTTCCAGTCTACTCACAAATTGTGTGAGTATCATAGCCTATTGGCTGCTGATAAACAGGAGTTGGTTGCAGAAGAACGACTGGCTTTTTTAACTTCCATCTGTGAGAATTCTGCCTTTGCGGATAAGAAGATTATCTATTTCAACTACCCGGAGATTGAGGATACAGTGTTTGGCAGTTATGCTAATAAAGTTGAGGCTTCCTTTTCTTTCCAGGTTCGCAAATTGAATTATGAGCTGATGCTGCTTTCAAAACAGTATCCCAATCTGTTTATCTGTGATATAGCAGGATTGCAGAATCTGTTTGGTCGCCAGTTTATGTTCTCTCCGAATGTCTATATGAGTACCGAGATGGTACTGAGTGTGAATGCCTTACCTTATGTGGCTTCGCGAGTGGTGGATATCATTGGAGCCATCAGGGGCCAGTTTAAGAAATGCCTGATTTTGGATTTGGACAACACAGTTTGGGGAGGTGTAATCGGCGATGACGGTCTTGAAGGCATAGAGTTAGGTCATGGACTGGGTATTGGAAAGGCTTTTACAGAGTTCCAGATGTGGGTGAAGAAGCTCAAACAACGTGGTATTATTATCTGTGTGGCTTCTAAGAATAACGAAGAAACGGCTAAGGAACCCTTCGAGAAACATCCAGATATGGTACTGAAGTTGGATGATATTGCCGTCTTTATGGCTAATTGGGAAACCAAAGTGGATAATATCCGTGCGATTCAAGGCATATTGAATATTGCTTTCGATTCGATGGTGTTCTTGGATGATAATCCATTTGAACGTAATATGGTTCGTGAGAATATTCCCGGGATTACGGTACCAGAGTTACCCGAAGACCCTGGTAAATATTTGGAGTATCTTTATTCTTTGAATCTTTTTGAGACTGCTTCCTGTAGTCAAGCAGACAAAGATCGTACCAAGCAGTATCAAGTAGAAGCCAAACGCGTATCCTTGGCAAAGACCTTTACAAATGAAGCAGATTTCTTGAAATCCTTGGATATGGTTTCTACGGTCAGTGGATTTTCCAAGTTTAATACGCCCCGCGTGGCGCAATTGTCGCAGCGAAGTAATCAGTTCAATTTGCGGACTATCCGTTACACGGAGGCTGATATTACTTCGATGGCCGAGAATCCCGATGTGATAGATTTGAGTTTCACGTTGGAAGATAAGTTTGGTGATAATGGGCTGATTGCGGTTGTCATTATGAAGAAACAGGATGATGAAACCCTTTTCGTCGATACATGGTTTATGAGTTGCCGTGTCTTAAAGCGGGGAATGGAGAATTTTACCCTGAACACGATGGTGGAATGTGCCAAAAAGAGAGGCTATAAGCGAATTATTGGTGAGTATCTACCTACACCAAAGAATAAGATGGTGGAACAGCATTATTCGAATTTAGGTTTTGCCCCATTAGAAGTTACATCTGAAGAAGCGAAGTATGTACTAACTGTAGATAGCTATCAGCCCAGAGAATGTTATATCACTAAAAAAGAAGTTGAAGTATGATGGATTTTAGAATTGAACATGTCGGATATGTGACAAAGAATATCGAAAAGACAGCAGAAACCTTCAAGATCTTAGGATATTCTTCAGAGACCGTAGTCAATGACGATACGCAGAAGACGAAGATTTGTTTCCTGAGAAAGGAAGGAGAAGTCTCGATAGAATTGGTTGAACCCTATCCAGAGAATACCACCATGCTGAATATGCTCAAGAAGGGGGCGACACCTTATCATACTTGTTATACGGTTTCTGATGTTCAGAAGACCTATGAACAATTGAAAGAATTGGGTTTTACGCCTTTGTTCTCTCCTGTTCCTGCTCCAGCATTTGGAAATCGTCTGATCTGCTATTTCTGGAAAAAGGATATTGGCCTTGTTGAAATCGTGGAGCAAGAATAGATATGTTTTTTATTTTCCTAAGAAAGCAATTCGGGTAAAGTCGTTTTTCTCTAATAGCTTATACGTATAGTATGATAACAGAATAAAACAGACAGTAACTATAATTGGAATTGCATAATTAAAATCAAAGTTCAAAGATAAAAGTGATAATGCCTTTGTGTATGAAGCATTAAAGTTTATATTAAAACCGTATAAAAATAATGATATTTGTCCAAGTTTCATGATGTTTTTAGTAACCCGATTGTCATAAGATACAAACATCTGTACATACTGTATTACTGTATAAGAAACGACAATGGCAATAATCATCCGTTTGTAGTCAATGAATAGTTGATTTGTAATGTTTCCTATTATGCAAAATCCTGAAGTATAAATATAGGTATCTTTATCAAACCAGTATATGGCCAAAACCGAAAGTGTTGTAAGTATGCTCAGTCTTAATTTACTAAACGAGCAAGCATAGATGTTGACTTTATGTTGCTTAATAACATATCCTATACAAAAAAAAGGAAACATAAATTTGTGCACACTCAGCACAATATAATCTGGGATGAAAAAACTAACAACAAATAAGATAATCATTCCAGAATATTGGAGTATCTTGTTTTTAACAAGTCTTGTTAGCACGGCAATTAGTGTAATGTTTAGTAATAGAGAAAATAAGAACCACATCGTCATTCCACAAAATATGGTTGTAATAAAATGCTTACATATTCCAAGAATATCGCCATTTACGAATAATAGTATATAGAGATAGGTGTTAAACAGAAGAATAAAAGAAAGCATGGGAATACCTATGACTTTCAACTTTGAAGTCACGAGTTGCTTGAAGTTTTTCTTGTTACTATTATAAAACAAATAACCACTAATCATCATGAATAACGGCATATGAAAGGAGTATATGATTTTGAATACAATATTTTCAAAGAATTTACCGGATGTGAGCCACTCTTCGCCAAATGAATATTGAATGCTGTGGCCTAAGACAACAATTATTATTAAAATGCCTTTTGATAAGTCTAATGATAAATCTCTATTGTTCATATTTGATATTTGTAGAATTATACATGCAAAATTACTGATTTATTATTTATGCAAAGTACAATTGGAATAGTTTAGAGGCTAAACTGAACACCAAAAGAGTTCTTTGAAAATGTGATTAATATAATTGAATGTATTAAGTTTGCAATAACCAAGAGATTTTTTCTCGAAAGATATTATACACTACAAAAGTGAGTAGAAACTCACCTCTTTAGTTCTTTGCAGACCATCTTTGAATAGATTTCCGCCCCTTTCCTATTTAAGTGACCGAAATCATAGAACAGTTCCGGATGTCCGACGAATGTAGAATCCCTATAATGGTCCATAAATGGAATCTGATATTTGGCGGCCAAATCCTTCGGGATTCTATAGACATCCTCTTTTGAACAAATATACATAGGAGAAACAATGATTGAAAGTTTAATGTTTCTTTCTTTGCAGTCTTTGATAAATCTCTCTAAAAGGTCGACTTTCTCCTGCTTGATGGGGAATGGATATTCTTCAGCCACCAGTCCAGTGGTATCTAATACACCATCCAAAGGCTTCCATCCTTTCAGACTTCGGTCCATTGATCCAAGTTTTCCTGTTAAGAGGTTGGGCAGACTGCCTGTATATCTATAAACCCATGAGAGCTGATATGGCCAATAATTCCCAGAAATCTTCAACATTTCGTCGCATGTCTCACTCATGCCACAATAAGGAGCTAAAGAACCGGCTCTTTCCGTACCAGAATAGGGCGTGTCCAGAAAATCGCAAGGATGGACCTCAAATACGATTTCTTTCGGCGTGTATCTACTTAAGATATTTCCTAACAGACCATAATGGAAATAGATATTCTTGATGCCCCAGTCTGCAGCATTGAAGCAGGTCATACCTAATTCTTTTTCAAAAATCAAAGGAGCATAATGATGCAGACATCTGGAACTTCCCATGAAAAGCAGTGAATCCCGAGTGCTTTCATTGGAATAACTAATCTTGTATTCATCTGTGGCGTTGGAGATACGATAGAGACAACCAAGGCCCATGCCCAAGATTCTGTCCATCACAAAAAACAGACAGACAACGATGATGATATGTAGTACAAGTTTCTTCATCTTAGAATTGGAAATAGATAAACTGGTTATTATCAAATACGCCGAACAACAGAATGCAGATAATTTCTATAGCGATCATCAGCTCCCAGCGCCAACGTTCGGCCCATTTTGGGAGATAAAGTTTCTTATTGGGACGCCATTCTTCTTGTATATCTACATAGATAAGTGCTATCGAGCAAATTGCTGCGTTCACCATCGTGTTCATGTCAGTAAACAGGCCTCCATTCCAATGTGAGAAAATGCTTCCCCATACATTGAAGAACTCCGTCATATTGGCAGAATGGAATAACATCAGGCCGAAGGTGACCACCAGATAGATGCCTACCATCTTCAGCACATAAGGATATGTTGGCCATCCTTTAGTGTTCAGTTCAATCTTTCTCTTTTTGAAGAACTGACCATTTACCATCAGGGGAATGTACCACAGTCCATGGTATATGCCAAAAAGCAAGAAGGTCCAATTAGCCCCATGCCACATGCCTATGAAGGTCATGTTCAGCATAATGGCTAAAATGGTTCCATTCACGCCAAGTTTTCTAAACTTAATGTTTAAGGGGAGGAATACATAGTCTGTCAACCAACTGGTTAGTGACATGTGCCATCTGCTCCAATAACCTGCAATATCAATCACAAAGAACGGTCGTTTAAAGTTCTCTGCAACCTTAAAACCTAGAATCAAAGCCACGCCAATGGCCATTTCACTGTATCCAGCAAAGTCTGCATACATCTGGAACGGATAGAGTAGGGAAGCAAAGATGATAGAGATAGCGGAATGGTGCTCATAATTATTCCAGATGGCACTCACGTATATATCCAATCGGTCTGCTATACACATCTTCAGAAACATTCCCCACAAAACACGCCTGAATCCAGTCATAAAATTGTCGGGGTTAAATAGACGTGCTAGGTTAACCTGCTTCAGAAAAGGCTTGGGCCTGTCAATAGGACCTGACAATATTGTCGGGAAAAAGGCAATAAAGTTAGCGAAACTGATGATATTCTTCTCTTGCTGAATCTTGCCATTATAAATGTCAAGAACATAGCTCATCAACTTGAATGTGAAGAAACTCAGTCCGATGGGAACGACGAGATGGAGGGTGGTCCAACTAACATGTAAACCTAATAGTGAAAACAGGGATGCAATAGAATCTGCAAAGAAATTGAGATATTTGAAATAGAACAGGGCTCCAATGCCTATAACAACTCCCACGTTGGTAACAATAGCAGCTTTGTGTTCATCTTCTTTTTCGAGATAATAGAAAACCCCTTTGCCAAGAAACCAAAAAGTTAATGTTAGGATGACGAGCAGCCCCGTCATCTTCAAGTCAACTTGTGAATAAAACCAGTATGAGCTGGCTAACAAAAATATATTTTGCAGCTCTTTCTTCGTCTGACATACATAATAAATAGACAAAACAACCAGAAAGAACCACAAAAATGTCAGGGAATTGACAACCATTCCTATACTTTCTTCTGAATACTATCTATCAAATCTCCGACATTATCCCATGACAGGATCTCGCGTGAACTGAACTCGATGCCAAAGGCATCTTCCATGACAGCTACAAGTTGTACGTGGCTGAGAGAATCCCAGCCCTCAACATCATCAGCCGTTGTTTCATCTGTCAGAACAAGATTATTTTGTCCCAGTTCTTCGCGGAAGATCTCTTCAACGCGTTTCAAAATATCACTTCTTTCCATATATCCTATTTTTATCCTGCAAAGTTATGAATAATTAGGGAAATATCCAAATTATAGCTTGACTTTTTTGTATTCTTCTATTTTTTGTTTAATTTTGCAAGAAAATGTGCGAATATGAAAAGAGAACGTAATTTTGAAGTATTAAGAACTATGGCAATGTTTTTCATTGTGGTATATCATTGTCTTACACATGGTGTAGGAGGTGAGTATGATTTCAATATGAGTTCTCCTGTTAGTCTAACTAATTTGTTATTCTCGGATTTCTTGCTTGTTTTTAGTAGTATTGCGGTGAATTTGTACGTGATGATTTCTGGATACTTTCTAGTGGATTTGGATTTTAAGTTGAGTAGGATTATAAGAACTTGGACTTGTACAGTCTTCTATTCCTGTTTGATAACGCTTTTGTTTGTTGTATTGCATGTGATTCCATTTGATTTTGTTACAATTGGCAAAAGCTTTTTTCCGTTAAGTTCAGATGCATATTGGTTTGTGACACAGTTTGTTGGCTTGCTAATACTCTCTCCGTTTTTGGCTATGATGGTACGACATCTGTCATGTCGTCAATATGTAATACTATTGATAGGTGGTGCTTTTATTTGCCTTTCAATTATACCGGATTTCCCTTTGGGGAAAAGATTCTATGTGGCTCACGGTAATTCTGTTTGGTCTTTTGCCTATTTATTCCTTGTTGCAGGTTTTATTAAGCATCATGTGAAAAAACTATCAAATATCCATTTGTTTATAGTAGGATTTCTTGTGACTCTATGTACACTTATCTGTGAAGTTGCTCTTGGTTACCAGAATGATTCAATTCATCTCTATTGGTTGAATTACAATGGCCTACCATTCGTGTTAACTGTTGTAGTGTTCTTGTTGGTAAGGCAACTTCGGGTATCAGATAATGTTATCTCTAATATTTTAGTCCGGATGGCACCATATACTTTTGGCGTATATTTGATCCATGACCATCTTCTTGTTCGCGACTGGCTATGGTCTGTTGTTCCTATATCATCTTATTGTGAACATTGGGTCTTCCCATTGATAGTGATAGGAATAAGTATTGGGATTTTCTTAATAGGTGCTTTGCTTGATTCCATAAGGAAGCAATTCTTTACACTTATAAAAATAGATAATCTGATTTCAAAGGCGGATAAGATATCCTTTTATTCGTAAGGAGTAAAACAAAAGCCGATCTCTTTGGCCATTTGGATAACTTCTTTTGTTTTTTCCTCAGAGAATATCTCTGGAATGGAAGAGAGAGTGCCAAATATGACAAATGCTTTCCTGTCATAAGCCTTCTGTAGCATTTGCTGCATTGCTTCTATATTAGTGTCGGGCCCTATGCCGATGCGACCAAATTGAAAGACATGGCGGTCTGGATTAACCAAAGTGGCTCCAGAGATCATCTGGCATCCTTCTTGGCCAATCACCTTCCTGATGATTCTGTTATTGCATCCATGGGGTGGTATTATTATTTTGATAATCTGGGTCGTATCAAAACCCTGTTCATAAAGCCTTTGGTAACTTTGGTGAATATCAGATTCAATCTGTGATGCATCCCAGTCCCACCACCGCTCATGGTGCAGACCGTGTAAAATAATACCAGCGCCTCGTCTTTGCCAAGATGCCAAGGAGTCGGCCACTTCAGGCTCCATTTTATCTGCGATGACAGCAAAACATGGTGGAATGCCAACTGCATCAGCTATTTTCTTAACTTTAAATACACCTTCAGTACTGTCATCATCTATCCACATAGCGTAAGCTTTCTCATCAGCAGAAGAACCATACCATGCATCAAGTAATGCTACGTAGATAGTTTGTTTGCTCCATTCATTTCCTATGATTGGAGCTCGTAGCCATGAAAACAAGGCTACAATGATTATCATGGAGGCAATAATTGCAGCTTTTTTCACATTTTACTTAGCCTCATTTGTAGAAAAATAGTTACTGTAGATAATCAAGTCTGAGATTTCTTGGATTTCCGACGTGACAGAATTTTGATAATTTTTATTCAAAAGGGTATGGCCTAAGCCTCTCCATCCGCTGTCAATGCCCATAATGTCAAGTATTGTTGTGTAAACATCAAGTTGGTTACATTCGCCTTGCCATGCATCTACCGGATTAAAACCACCATTGATGATGAAGATGGGGATATCATCGGAAATCTTCCCTTCCATGTCAAGGTATCGTGCTCTTGCATCATGGTCTGCCACAATGACTATTAGACTATTATCATAAAGTCCCTTTTGTTTAAGTGTTTCAAGGTATTTGCCTATTTGGATGTCAGTATAGTGGCAACTTGTCAGATAGTTTTTGTAGCGCTGTGGCAGATTCTTGTCAGAAAGAGTAAATCCGTGTTCTTGACATGCATCATAGGGTTGGTGCATTGACATAGTCAAGATTAGAGAAACGAATGGCTGGGTATTTGAATCATCTTTATATGATGCATATTTAAAAATCATACCATCTGTGAGGAATCCGTTATCCTCATTGTCTTTCATTTCTGCCTGATAATCAATCATGGAGTAAAGATTTTCGAAACTATATGCGTCAGTCATTGGCTTTTGTTCCCACAAAGATGGGTTGGTAGGGATAATCGTCATGGATGTGAGTTTGGGAAAACGCTTTTTCCATTGCTCTGGCAATCCGATAAGTCTATTGCGTTTGGCTTTGCTTACCGTTATTTCAGAGTGAAGTGGCAGTAAGCCTGCCATATAGAGGAACTGACCATCTGCAGATTCGCCAATGGATACATTGGGGCGCATGTGCCCATTGTAATACACGGTACTATCATGTTTAAGCCTGTTTAGGTTTGGGGTGATTTCTTTTCCATCAACCAAAAGGTCTGATGTGACGGACAAATAGGATTCAACCAATATGAAGATGAGGTTTTGGATGGAATCTGATGCAGTACGTTGTGTAATTCTTTGACTATGGTCCAAATATTCTTTTTCGATTTCTAATACTTGTTCTTTCGTTAATTTGACGACTTGGTTACGTGTAAACTGTTCTAATACCATTTTTCTAAAAAATCCTTTGTGAAAAACAGTCCAATTTGGCCACATGGAATCCATCTTTGCTGGTGTAAACATGGTTTTTTCAAGTTCATAAACAAAGCCATAGACAGGATGGAAAATATACAAGGCGTGTGCTGCCAGTCCGATGGTTGCACATATGAACCATGTTAACCCGATTGTACGCAGACTCTTATGGGTAATATCTTTATTGTGGTAATGAAAATATAAGCAACAGTATAATATTCCCATTACGGGGAAGAATAGGTCTATAGGCGCTAACTCTGCTAACATGCTATTGACAACTGACGTATCTGTAAGGTTTCCTACTTGGCCTATAGATGACCAATTGAGGTATTGGTGGAAGAAACGAGCATAGAAAACGTTGCAGAATGACCAGATTAAAGTAATACCAAATGTGATGGCCAAACTAAGCTTAAGCCGTTTTAATGTCAAAAGCCATACAATAAAAAGTAATACAGACGCATCTAATAAACAGGCAATGAGATTGTCGATTAATGATGATTTGAAACATCCAACTTCCAATCCGATGGTTTGTAGGAAATAGTGGTGAGCAAACAAAAGATTCAACACAGACATAGCAAACATTATCAAGAATGCCCAGTTGAAATGATTATTATAATTTTTCATCTATTACAATTTTCTGCAAAGGTACGAAATTTTTGAGGAAGTCATGAAGGTGGATGTGTTAAAGGGGGTTAAACGACTCTTTTTTTTCAAGGAATGGTTTAATTTTGCACAAGTTATGGCAACTCAACGGATAGAATACATTGATGCGATGCGGGGATTTACGATGATTCTCGTGGTTTATTCACATATTTGTCGCTATTGTCTTGGAGACTGGACGCTGGGGTGGAATGATGTGTTTTTCATTTTTAGATTGCCTTGTTTCTTTTTTCTCAGTGGATGGCTATTCTATCAGGTTGGGCGTCAGTGGAATGGGATAACGGTCAAGAATGTCGTCCGCCAAAAGTTTATGGTGCAGATTATACCAACCGTCATATTTCTTCTTTTATTGGCTCCACCACCATTGTTCTTTTCCCGTTTGGGGGCAACAAAAGGTGGCTATTGGTTCACTTTCGCCTTGTTTGAGTTCTTTGTCATCTACATTTTGGCTGTTTTTGTTTTCCGAAAATCAAAACATGCTGATCGGTGGATGCTGCTTATGGCCCTTCTCTTGTCTGCCTCAGCTTTTTGCTATGATATCTACTACAATGTCTATTTTAGCAAAATGGGGTGGGTAACAAGTGTGGTAGGTTTCTTAAGTTTTACCACCTGGCGTTATTACTTGTTTTTCTTCCTTGGTACACTTGCGAAGAAGTACTTTGATACGTTCCTTGCTTGGACGAGGAATCGGGTAATGGTGATTGTGGCGTTTTTAGGATTTGTTGCGATAGCGATGATACCGCATTCAGACAATGCGCCATTAGAGTATTTTATTTTTGCTGTTGGAGGCATTTGGGGCATGTCGCTTGTATTCACCTTCTTTCGTTGCTTTGGTTCATGGTTTACAAAAGACAGACCGCTTGGACGCAGTCTACAGTATATTGGTACACGGACACTTGATATCTATCTGCTTCATTATTTCGTCTTGCCTCGTTTTTTGTTGTTCCATAAGGATCAACTACTTCTTTTTGATAGCAAAGCATGGGAATTTCTGGTAGCAATCATCTTGGCATTGATGGTGGTCGCTGTCTGTCTTATTGCAAGTTATATTATTAGACTCAGTCCTCCTTTAGGGCATTATCTTTTTGGCGTAAAGTATGAAAGGAAGTAGCAATTATCAATATGATGTCATTCGGCAGTTACGATTCCCGATGATTGTCCTCGTGACTTATGCCCACAGCTACGGTAATGTAGCTGATGATTTTTCACTGCTTTCTTCAGATTGGAACACTTATGAGTTTCTCAAATTGCTTGTCAGTCAGACGCTTGTAAAGATTGCGGTGCCAGTCTTTTTCATTATTTCCGGCTATTTGTTCTTTGCAAATGTCAAGGAGTGGAATCTGACAGTTTACAAGGAAAAGATGTTTCGTCGTATTAAGACGTTATTGATTCCTTATCTGATTTGGAACTTGCTGATGGCAATCAAGTTGAAGGCTTTCTGTTGGAGTATGTTTTGGGTGTATTGGAAACCTGCTGGTATTCAGATCGATTGGCTGGGTAACGAACAGTTGATGACGGCTCCAGCCAATATGCCGCTTTGGTTCCTGCGTGACTTGATGATTGTCTCACTCCTTACACCTATTATATATTTAGCAATCCGTCGGCTTGGTTATTGGTTGATGGGATTATTGACCATTTTCTATCTTTCTGGAGTCTGTGCTTTCATACCTGGGTTATCAGCCTATGCTGCCTATTTCTTTATCTTTGGTGCTTTCTTGAGTATTCGTAGGCAGGATTTGATAATGTCTGTGAGGCGAGTGGAGATACTATCCTATATTCTTAGTAGTGTGTTGGCATTGGCGATGCTAATGTCCTATCATATGCCCGTATTCTCATCTTTTATGTTAGCGTTTCGTATTACCGGAGCCGTAGCTGTATTCTGTTTAGTGAGTCGCTGTGTACATAAGGGACAGTCTTCACTATGTTCTCTTCTGAGTAAGTCCAGCTATTTCATTTATCTTGCTCATTTTGTATTTTTCATGTCCTTTTTGGATACGGCATTCTTTGTTATCTTTGGCACTTCTACGTTTAGCCTTTCCATTCATTATCTTCTTTGCCCCTTAGTAAAGGTCACAATTTATGTTGTCATCTATTTTGTTTTTTCCAAAATCCGCTCTTTTATGTTTTCTGAAAGAGCAGTCAAAAATACGTGAGTTAACTCAAATCATCGATTGAGTTAACTCGATGGATGTTTTGAGTTAACCCACCCTTATTTTGGTGGTTCATAAATGAAGCTAGAATTATAGATAGAGTATCACAAAGAATGATGCGATCCATCCGAGGATACAAAATTGTACGAAATGGTCCTTCACCAGTGATTTCGTTGGGCTGCCACTAAGTCCAAAGACGATCATGTTCTGCAGATATCGCAGCAAGCCAGCCAATACCCAACCTGTTGTCAGATAAACATAACGAGTCCCTATGCGCTCAATGACCTCTGGCGACATCGTGTACATGATATAGCAGACCAACGTGACAGAAGCGATGATGGCTGTGGCTTCATTGATAAACGTCTTGTTATAGCCTGTGATGGAGACACGTGGCTTTGTGCCTGTCTGTTCGTAGATGCGATAATCGTCGTTTCGCTTGGTAAATGCAAGGAAGAGTGTCACGAGGAAAGTCATCATCACCAGCCAGTGAGATACCCAAATGTCCGTCGTCAAACCACCGATGAGCACCCTCATCACGAATCCGATGGCGATAATCGACACGTCGAGGATGGCATATTGTTTCAGTTTGATACAATAGGCGACATTCATCAGCCAATATCCAGCCACTATTATATATAAATAAGGTGTATTTACGCTGTGGGCAAACGGAATCAAAAGCAGGGAACCGATAGTGCACAGGACCATCATCACGTAGCCGCCTTTGATGGATACGGCACCAGAAGCTATCGGGCGCTTGCACTTCTTGGGGTGCTGACGATCTGCCTCTACATCCCTCAGGTCGTTGAAACAGTAGATGGCACTTGAAATGAGGCAGAATGATGCGAAGATTACCAGCGTAGGCCAGAAATATTCAGGCTTCAACAGATTATTGCTGAAGAATATCGGTGCAAAGACGAAGACGTTCTTGAGCCATTGCAACGGGCGTAGCAATTGGATGTAGTGTATCATCGCTGCAAAGATACACTTTTTCCTTGAAATCACCAATAATCTCTCTCAATTCTTTTGTGGTTTGACTGATAATTACTATTTTTGCAACATGAAAAAGATTTTGACGTTACTTATATTAGTTGCTGCCTTTGCTCCCATCGCAATGGCTCAGCAAGAGCCTAAGAGTATGCGATTGGTGTGGAGTGATGAGTTCGATATAGATGGAAGGCCATCAATGGATTGGACTTTTCAGTATGGTTTCCAGAGAAATCATGAGGCACAGTGGTATCAGTCTCAGAATGCCTTTGTCAAGGATGGATGTCTGGTGATTGAGGGTAGGAGGGAGCATCGCCGAAATCCCAATTACGTAGCGGGAAGTAGCGATTG
>ODAI013380076.1_pt1 | contig 22729 bp, 19 predicted proteins | sample 1539321 | NCBI WGS metagenome assembly ODAI01 (sample SAMN02144231, study PRJEB22623) | gut metagenome | biome: sheep rumen | host: Ovis aries | place: New Zealand | reverse complement strand
TCCGCAGTATAATCGCATCAACACACAAAGCGAAGGGAGAACTCTGTCATGATCAATTATACACAACTTAAGTTTCCAGATCAACTGTTTGAGGATAATTATTCCGATAAAAAAATTACACCGAAAAGTTTAATGGAGTACCTGTCATTACGGCATTTCTCCCAAAAACCTTTCGGTGTAATTATTTTGAAAATTACCTTGCTATCTCGTCCAACCGCTTCCGAATCTCAGGATCTAACCACTGCTTTTCCCGTCCTTCTTCGCGGGATTTATCAGCTTCTTCAATAGATGCCTTCAAAGTTTCATATGTTGCAAATGCATAAAACCCACTTGTAGTATCAAGATGTTTGTGACGAAGAAGCTGTTGTATATGTGTTAAAGGAACTTTACGCTGATACAAGTGCATTGCGCGTGACTTTCTAATCATGTGGCTATGATTCGCTTCCGGCATATTTACATTTGCTGCAATACATTTTTTAACACTTTCCGAAATAATATTTTCAATAGTATCTATTGAAATAGCTTCTTTTTGTTTCTTGTAAAACCCGTAAAATAAAGGTTGAACAGAATCACTGTCAGGATGAAACTCTTCCAAGTATTCCTGCAACCTATTAACCATTTTGTCTGTGATTGGAACGGGCAGAAGTGTTCCACCTTTTCCGTGTACTAAAATTTGTGGCCTTTTGCCTTTCAGTTGAAGATCACTGACAATAATAAGAGGAATCTCACCAATGCGAAGCGCCACCTCATATTCCAATGATAAGATAGTACTATCTCTACGACCTTTTTTCTTAGTTCGGTCTGGCGCATCCAGCAGTTCTTTCATCTGTTCTTCAGTGTAATACTCAATCGGATGTTCCGGTACATTTAGTGCAGCTAATTTCTTTGATTTTAAATAAATTACCATAATCGAGTCGTCAATAGATGCTGAATAATCCAAGAATCCACGTATAAGGCTTATTCTTTGATTAACCGTTGCAGCAACACAATTCTGACTGTCCTGAAGCCAATTTCTAAATTCACGTAAGTTGTTAAGGTTATAATCGTTGAAACAAATTGTGCTTTCTACGCGATTCAGCTTTTGAACCAAAAAGGAATGATAGCATTTCAAAGCAGATTGAACGGCTTTAACTGTTTCTTCGGAACGAGAATTCCTTTTCCTGATTTCTGTATATGTATATTCCATTTTTGTATCAAAATAGAATATGCTGTCCTCGCACTTTTGGATCAGTTGTTTTTTTCTGCCCATTTCTATTCTTCCTCCTCTTCCAAATAATATGTTTCAGGCAGTAATAAGTCGAGATCCTTACTCAGAGTCTCCAGTTTTTCATAGATATCCGGTGATAAATGAAAATAGTAAAGTAGGTGTTGTATATTTTTGTGCCCTGTTACTTGCATTAAGTAGTATATCATCGAATTGATGTCTTTCCCTTCTTCAAGCCAACGATTAAGATTTGCATAAACGAAATGATGCCGAAAATCATAAGGGCGTATATTTATTGTGCGGTCAAATTCTGGAAAAGCCTTATACCAGCATTTGGAATAATTTTGGGTAATGCCACAAACAGATACTGGAATATTGTCTTTTTTCCCAGGAAAGAAATATAACCTGTTTGGACGTATCTTATCCATTTCTGAATTGTACACAGCAAAATAATCGGTTAATTCATTAGATAAAAAGATTCGTCTGTCACGTTTATTCTTTGGATTTAAAATATCGATGTAACCTTGGCTCAGATTGACATTTTCACACAAGAGTACCCTGCTTTCTTTTGTTCTGGTACCGCAGCACCACATAAGTCTAAAAAATGCAGGAAGTATTTTTTCTTTTCCTTTCCATCTTGTGTCATCAGGACTAATTGCATCAATTTCACGAAATAAAGCCTCACCTTCAGAATCGCTGATAATATATGGAGCTCTTGCCTGAGGAATAATAATTTTGGCTCTGTACACATATGCCGGAATATCAAGGTATCTAAGATATTTGCAGAAATCGATAACAGGAGATGTAATGCTGCAATGCAAATTTGCAAATGTACCGAAATAACCATGTACGCTTTCTTTCGTTGGATACGTACAGTCACTAAACTCTTTTTCGTGATATTTCAAATAGCGATTTAAACCATACTCACCTGATTTATAGAGCATTCCTGCAGCTCGCTTTGTATCAATAAAATCCTTTGCATATTCATGTAGTGTTTTTTGATTCATTGTTTCTCTCTCTTTTTACTCTATGGTTATGGCAATGGAAGAATACATTCAATCAATTTCGCTTCATCAGCGGACAAATATCTGTTCACTGTATTTAATCCACAATGTCCAAGAGAAGCAGATATATGGCTTAATGGAATACCTCTTCTTAACAAGTAAGTTGCCCTACTGTGTCTGGTTAAACGTGTTCCGATATTTTCATTTCTGGAGATTTCAGCACATTCCAGTATTTTTTTAATAATGCCTCGAATGCTAGCGTGAGATATTAACGGAGCATGCGGTGCAATTTGAGAAAGAAAAATATATTCTGATTCTGATTCAGGACGTTCATAAAGAAGATAATCAACAATTGCATTTCCCATTGATGCAGATAATGGATAGGTTAATACTTTACCAGTTTTTTGCTGAATAATAGTCAAGATATTCTTATCCCAGTTAATGTTTGAAAAAGTAATTCCTGTAATGTCTACAGAACGATATCCTGTTCCATTTGCTATTTCGCAAACCGCTTTGTCTCGTAACGATATTCCATGTTCTTTAGCTGAATCAAGTGTCGTATTTACACGATCCAGTTCTTCATCACTTAATGGATTAATGATTTTTTGAGGCTTAGCAATTCGTGTAGGAACTTCTGCCAGGAATGAAGTAGGTAATTGAAACTCTTCAATACTTAAAAACAGACGCAGACCTGAAGCTACACTGGATAGTCCGGTATGATAATGTTCGTTTACAACTTTAGGAAAGAATGCACTCACATCTCCTTTTTTGATTTCAGACAGTTTGGAATATCCTTTGTCATTTGACAGATATTCCAGAAAATAGCTGACGATTCTGGAGTATCCCTCTCGAGTATTAGACTTCAGATTAGTAATGTTGCTTTGGAAAATTTGATATGCAGTTTGCAAATCTTCATGTTCATTCGTATATTGAATTGTAAGCGGACAAGCAGTAAAATCTACCTGACCCGTTGTGAAATACGAATCTATATAATGTATCAATCTACGATGAAGTTCATAGCGAGTTTTACAGAATACGGTTGTATTTTTGTAATATTTTCCATCTTCTAAAAAAGCCCGTCTTAACTCTTCTGTGTAGTAGGGAGTATTCAGTTTTCGTGCCAACTTATTTAAACGTTTGAAAATACGTAGTTTCACTCCAATGGTGCCTGTTGCATAATGAACCTTCTCCAATTGGGATTTAATAATAGGTTCTAATTCGTCCAAAGTAATTGTTTTATTCTCATGATAACCATATTTTGTCTCATCATACAGACAGCTTGTACTGTTTCCTTTTTTGGGTTCTTTGATTTCTTTGGTTTTATCCGGCATATTAGAACGCCACACCCTCTCGAATAATTCACATATATGAACATAATTGATTATATAGCTATAATTGAATGTGTGCAAGCCCAAAGTGTGATATAATCCCAATGATTTTTTAATCGATAGGGGCGGTGATTTTTTGCTGGTTAAAGAGAAAATTGCATCATTGAGAAGAATGCTCGGATTAAGCTCAGCTGAGTTGGCTGAAAAAATAGGGGTTACCCAAAGCACTATTAGTCGCTATGAAAAAGGTTACGTAAGGATTATTCCACACGATAAATTGGTCGCATTAAGCGTGGTTTTTCATTGCACACTAGAGGAACTGCTTGGAAATGATCCGTTGTATAGTATGGATGATACCGACAAATGTAATGAGTTGCTGATAACTAATGCAGAAGAAATAAAACTGATTAATTGGTTTCGAAGACTCTCTTCGGATGAGCAGGCGTTCTTATCTGAAGTTTGCCAGACTCCAAATTCTGATGCGAAAAAGGTCATGCTATTAACAGTCTAGCTGCCTTCGGAAGCATTATATATAAAATAATTACACCGAAAGGTTTTTGGGAGAAATACCGTAATGACGGGCACTCCATTAAACTTTTCGGTGTAATTTTATTATCGGAATAATTATCCTCAAACAGTTGATCTGGAAACTTAAGTTGTGTATAATTGCTCATGACAGAGTTCTCCCGTCGCTTTGTGTGTTGATGCGATTATACTGCGGAGAGCTCTGTTTTGTCATTCATTTTAAATATACAGGTCATAAATCTATCTCGCCTAAGGGGGGAGCGCCCTTCAGGCTAGCCCACGAAAAAAGTACAGAGGCAAAAAAAGACGTTACAATACAGGACAGGCAGAATGCCCGAAACAAAGATGAACCGAAAAACCACAGGGAGAAACAGAATGAACACGGAAACAGAAAGACTTTACTTCGCATCCGACTATATGGAGGGAGCTCATCCCGCTATTATGCAGAAGCTTTTGGAAACCAATCTCGAAAAGACGGTTGGATACGGATTGGATTTCTATTCTGAATCAGCCCGCGCAAAGATCCGGGAGGCCTGTCAGGCGCCGGAGGCAATGGTCCATTTTCTGGTCGGCGGGACACAGACCAATGCAACCGTGATTGATGCCCTGCTGAAAAGCTATCAGGGGGTTATCTCGGCCAGAACCGGGCATGTCAGCGTGCATGAGGCAGGGGCCATTGAATTTGGCGGCCACAAGGTGCTGACCATAGAGGAAAAGGAAGGAAAAGTGACGGCTGAAGGCGTTAAGCAGTGCCTGATGGAGTACTGGAAGGATGACAATCACGAGCATATGGTGATGCCGGGGATGGTCTATCTTTCCCAGCCGACGGAATACGGAACCATCTATTCGCTGGATGAACTGAAGGACATCAGCAGCGTCTGCCGTGAAAACGGCGTGTACCTGTATGTGGATGGTGCCCGGCTGGCGTATGCGCTGGCCGCTCCCGGAAATGATGTGACGCTTCCGGATCTGGCCAGGTACTGTGATGCATTTTATATCGGCGGAACCAAATGCGGCGCGCTGTTTGGCGAGGCCGTGGTGTTCCCGAATCCGACAACGGTGCCGCACTTTTTTACTATTGTGAAGCAGCATGGTGCCCTCCTGGCCAAAGGCCGGATTGCAGGCATTCAGTTTGATACGCTCTTTACCGATGGTCTTTACGATAAAATCGGAGAGAATGCGATACGGATGGCTGACCAGGTGCGTGCGGCCCTTCGTGCCAAAGGATATGAGCAGGGAATTGAAAACCCGACCAATCAGGTATTTCTGATTGTGGAGAATGACCGGCAGGCGCAACTTGCCCGTCAGGTGGAACTGGCATTTATGGAGCGGGTGGATGCGCAGCATGTGATGATGCGGATTGCCACCAGCTGGGCCACTTCGCAGGCAGATATTGACCGGCTGATTGCGCTCCTGTAATTCACGGACAACGATCGTGCAGGAACAGGGTGCAATTCTCAGCCGATGCGTACAGACAGAGTCGGATGGAGGCGGGAAAATGGGACTGTTCAAAAAAACGAGGCCGGCGTCCGTTTCCTATGATCCGGAAACGCAGGAACCGGTGATTCGAAAGAGCATTTGTACCGGGGAAATGACAGCGGGTTTCCTTGACCGGAATACCGGAGCCTTTCAGGACCTGATGCGTTTGGATGGAGAGGCGGCGGTCAGGGAATTCTGCAAAAACGTTGGGATTGACCATGCCCGGGTGATTTACTGACCGGGGCGAGTGACGGCAGAAAAACGACTGTTAATTATTTGACAAAAAGGCGTGAATGATGATACACTTATAAAGGACCAGAATGGGCCGGTTAAATGCGGCTTTACCCGGATTTCCGGGAACGGTGAATTAAGATAGTATATTGGAGGAATGTACCATGGCCAAGAAAACAATTGACGACATTCAGGTCGCCGGCAAAAAAGTACTGGTACGCTGTGACTTCAACGTCCCCATGAAGGATGGAAAGATCACCAACGACAAGCGTATTGTCGCAGCTCTTCCGACAATCCGGAAGCTGATTGCGGATGGCGGAAAGGTGATCCTGTGCAGCCATCTTGGCAAACCGAAGAATGGACCGGAAGAGAAGTTCTCTCTTGCGCCTGTTGCCGATCGTCTCTCTGAGTACCTTGGAAAGACGGTTGTTTTCGCAAATGATGATACGGTTGTGGGCGAGAATGCCAAAGCGGCCGTTGCTGCCATGAAGGATGGCGACGTCGTTCTTCTGCAGAACACCCGTTTCCGCAAAGAGGAAACCAAGAACGTGGAGGATTTCTCCCGTGAGCTGGCTTCTCTGGCGGACTGCTATGTGGATGATGCGTTTGGCTCCTGCCATCGTGCACACTGCTCGACCGAGGGCGTGACCAAGTTCCTCTCTCCCTGTGTTGCCGGCTACCTGATCGGCAAGGAACTCAGCATCATGGGCAAGGCACTTGAGAACCCGGATCGTCCGTTTGTTGCGGTTCTGGGCGGCGCGAAGATCGTTGACAAGCTGAACGTTATCGACAACATGCTCGAGAAGGTCGACACCCTGATCATTGGCGGCGGCATGGCCTTTACCTTCCTCAAGGCGAAGGGATACGGCATCGGCGGCAGCCTGCTGGATGAGACCAAGATCGACTACTGCAAGGACATGATGGCCAAGGCAGAGGCCAAGGGCGTCAAGCTGCTCCTGCCGGTGGACACCGTCTGTGTCAAGGCTTTCCCGGATCCCATTGATGCAAAGATTGATGTCTGCGTCGTGGATGCGGACAAGATCCCGGATGATATGCAGGGCTGCGACATCGGACCCAAGACCCGCGAACTCTTTGCCGATGCGGTGAAGAGTGCCAAGACGGTGATCTGGAACGGACCGATGGGCGTCTTCGAGAACCCGACTCTGGCAGCCGGAACCCTGGCAGTGGCTCAGGCGATGGCGGACAGCGATGCCGTGACCATCATTGGCGGCGGCGATTCTGCTGCAGCCGTTGAGCAGATGGGCCTTGGCGACAAGATGACCCATATCTCTACCGGCGGCGGAGCTTCCCTTGAGTACCTCGAGGGCAAGGTGCTTCCGGGCGTTGCCTGTCTTGACGAGAAGTAAAATAATTGTCCCGGACGGTCATGCCGGCCGGGACTTTGTTGATATGGAGGATATTATCATGCGTAAAGCGATCATTGCCGGAAACTGGAAAATGAACAAGACGCCTGAGCAGGCGAAAGAGCTGGTATCCGCTCTGGTTCCGCTCGTCAAAGATGCTGAGTGTGACGTGGTTGTCTGCACACCGGCGGTCGATTTTGCAGCTGTTTCCGAGGTCATCAAGGGAACCAACATCAAGCTGGGTGCCGAGAACGTTCACTGGAAAGAGTCTGGTGCATTCACTGGTGAGCTGAGCGCCGATATGCTCAAGGCCTGCGGCGTTGAGTATGTCATTATCGGCCACAGCGAGCGCCGTCAGTATTTCGGCGAGACGGATGCGACCGTGAACCTTCGCGTCAAGGCCGCCCTGGCTGCAGGCCTGATCCCCATCATCTGCGTGGGCGAGAAGAAGGAAGAGCGCGAGGCCGGCTATACCAATCCGCTGGTCAGCTATCAGACACTGATTGCACTCACCGGACTCACTGCCGAGCAGGTAGCCGGCGTGGTGATTGCCTATGAGCCGGTCTGGGCAATTGGTACCGGCCTGACCGCTACCGATGAGCAGGCCAATGAGACCATCGGCGTGATTCGTGAGGCGATCCGCTCGGCTTACGGCGATGCAGCCGACAAGGTCCGCATCCAGTATGGCGGATCCATGAACCCGAAGAACTGCAAGGGCCTCATGGCTCAGCCGGAGATCGACGGCGGCCTGATCGGCGGCGCGTCCCTCAAGGCAGAGGACTTCTCCAAGGTTGTTCATTACAACGCGTAAATCTGTTACTAAGACTGCAGGATTTTCCTGCAGTCTTTTTATGTCATCACGTCGGATAAAGCAGGCGCGGACGGAGCAGGCACAATGCGGTCCGGCTCGATGTGGCAGGGGAGAACGAGTACCTTTACGCCGGCTCCCCGGGCGGCCTCAAGGGCTTCCCCAAATGCGGGATGCGTTTCCATGTTCGGGCGGACCTCCGTGATGCCGTCCATCTGAACGACAAAAACCAGCATGGCCCGAAATCCATCCTGAACCGCATGAATCAGTTCGTGAAGATGACGGACGCCTCGCTCGGTCTGGGCATCCGGGAAATACCCGATGCCCTTCCGCTCCAGCGTACATCCCTTGACCTCCATCAGGGTGTCCGCTCCGTTAAGCGTAAAGCGGAAATCCAGACGGGACTGGCCGAAGGGATATTCCGGGTGGAGATTGCTGACCTCCTGTGCCATGAGCCATTCACGTACGACCGCATTCGGCGCCTGAGAATCAATGTTGACCAGGAGCCCGCTTTGTTTCCGGACCGCGATGAGATCAAAGCGTGTCTTTCGGCCGTCGGTTCCGGGCTCTGAGAGAACCACTTCACTGCCGGGCAGAAGCAGTTCCCGGCAGCGGCCGGTGTTTTTGACATGGACGGTTTCAATGTTCCCGCCGTACTTGACGTGGGCGATAAACCGGTTGGGACGGTCAATGAATGAGGCACGGACAATGCCCGGATACTGCATGATTTTTCCTCCTTTTGCAGGCTTCAGTGTTGGTCTTTAGCCGGACCTGCCTTGTTCTGGTCCAGATTTGACTTAACTGTCGCCGCTCGACAGCGCCACATTTTCATTCCCGCACAGAAAAGATTGTACAGGCAAAGCGCCGGGCGGACAAGGGGAAAATGAATGAACATTCATGTCGGAATTTGGAACAGAGGAAACTAAGGCTTGCCTTTCGGCAGCTGCGATGATAAAATCATTATTACGATAAGACATTTATCAGCATGAAAAATATGAGAGAATCAATTGTCATGGCCCACGAAAAGTGAGAATACCGTGTTTTGGGGAAATCTTTTGCCTGCTGCCGACTTTCCGTTCCTGGAATTCTCTTCATGTTTCGTGTGCTTCATGTTCATGTTCACCAATTTTGAATCTATGCTGTCCGGCTGTGTAGACAAGCGACTTTGTAGTATAATAAGCATTGCAGGGTGCAACAGAAGTGGTTTGGCGGAAGAAAGAAGACGATGTACAAAATGGTGCGGATGTCATCAACGGTTGAGGAATAGGAATGGATCAGAAAATGGTGGAAAGGAGACTGGCAATTGAAGAAATTCAATACGACAGCGGTATGTATTCCAGATAAGCATTATATGGTTGATCTCTCCGAGAGAGTGAAAGAGATAAAAAAGCTGGTTGATGCTGGAAAGTATTTTACGATCAATCGGGCGAGACAGTATGGAAAAACAACGACACTGAATGCACTGGATGATTCATTATCAGCTGAGTATGATATGATCAGCTTGGATTTTCAGGATATGACAGATGCTGATTTCAGCAATGAAGCGGAGTTTACTAAGGGCTTATCACAAATGCTGTGCGATACAAGAGACAGCATTGATATTCCTCTTCCTGATAAGTACTATAGTCAGCTTCAAAACCTTGCTGAAAGAACAGACAATGTAAAACTGGGCGATATATTCAGGATTTTTGACAGATGGTGCAAGGACAACTTAAAACCTATAGTGTTGATGATTGACGAGGTAGATACGGCCACTAACAATCAGGCTTTTCTGGACTTTCTTGGAAAACTCAGATCCAATTATCTGAAAAGAGAGAAGAAACCAACCTACAAAACCTTCCAATCCGTCATTCTCGCAGGAGTGACTGATGTCAAACATTTGAAAAGCAAAATTCGACCTGAAGGCGAGCATAAAGAAAACAGCCCCTGGAATATCGCTGCCGACTTTACGATCGATATGAGTCTCTCCGAAGCAGGAATTGAGGGCATGTTGAAGGAGTACGAAGTTGACCATCATACAGGGATGAACACTGCAGTCATTGCAAAGCAGATCAGGGAATACACAAACGGGTACCCGTTCCTGGTCAGCAGAATCTGTCAGCTTCTTGACGAGAGGATGGTTCCGGACACTTTTGCAAATCTGAGAGATACATGGACGTTAAATGGCGTGGAAGCGGCAGTCAGGATGATTCTCGGTGAAGAGAACACACTTTTTGATTCTCTCATGGGAAAGCTTCGGACAATGCACAATTTGTGTGGTCAGCTGAGGGAAATCCTTTTTCAGGGGGAAACCATCCCGAACCTTCCGGATAATGATGAGCAGAAGCAGCTTCGCATGTACGGCTTTATTGTGAACAACCACAATACGGTAGCGATTGCGAACAGGATTTTCGAAATGAGACTATATAACTTTTTCATTGGAGAGAGTCGTTTTGCGGAAGAGCTTCGCGGCAATGCGCTGGATCATAAGCCTGAATTCATAAAAGATGGTGAATTAAATATTCCTCTTATTATGGACCGCTTTATTGAGACACAAAAATACATCCGAAATCTTGACGATGAACAGGCGGAGAAAAAGTTCCTGGAGAAAGATGGCAGGGAAAAGTTCCTGACCTATCTGTCACCCATTATTAACGGTGTCGGAACGTTCAGCGTTGAAGAACAGACCAGAGACAGAAAAAGAACCGATGTTGTCATCCATTATCGAGGAAAGCGATACATCATTGAGATGAAGATATGGCACGGGGAGAGCCGCAATGAGGACGGCGAAAAGCAGATCATCGGTTATTTAGATTGTTTTGGCTTAAAAACAGGCTATATGCTCAGCTTCAGTTTCAACAAGAACAAAGAACCAGGTGTTCATGAGGTTCGTATCGGAGACAAGCTTCTGTTTGAAGGAGTTGTGTGATCTGTGCAGCAGGATTCGGAGAAAGGTTTGGCGGCTGATGCAGAATGTAAAGGCATAGACTGAAAAGTGCTGCGACCCAGGAATAGTGCGCAGTTACCGAAAAAAACAACTGTGGACGAGAATGTTGTGACAGATCCTGCATGGTATAGGAAGGGGCAATTTCGCTATAGGGACAGGCTATTGTCGAATGGCCGGTATTTTTGTGGTGGGAAGTGACATGAATGCATAATACGGAAAAGGATGCTGCCCTGAGGGCCGAGAAGCAGAAAAAGGCGATGGAGACGGCTTTCCGGCTCTTTACGGAAAAGAGCATTGATGCGGTGTCCATGAATGACATTGCCCGCGAAAGCGGTGTGGGAATTGCGACGCTGTACCGGTACTATGAAAACAAGGTCCAGTTTGTGACGGCCATCAGTGTATGGAAGTGGGAAGAGTATCAAAAGGTGGACCGGCCGCCGCTCAAATATGGCGAGAACGGACCGACGGGTGCGGAAATCATTACCTACTTCCTAGACTCTTTCCTGGATCTGTATCGCAACCATAAAGACCTGCTGCGTTTTAACCAGAACTTTAACATTTTCATCCGCGGGGCGAATGCGGACGGGGAAGCAGTTGCCTCTTATTCACGGATGATTGACAGACTGGCTGCACTGTTTCAGCAGGCCTGGGAGCGGGGAGCCAGGGACGGAACGCTTTGTACGGATACACCGTGGAAACAGGCATTCTCCGCCATTCTGCACCTTATGCTGGCTGCTGTTACGCGCTATGCCGTCGGCCTGGTGTATCAGACGGCGGACAGTTCTGAAACGGAAAGCGAACTGATCCTGTTGAGAAACATGCTGCTGCAGCAATATGTCCGCGGATCATAACGAGGATGCCGGAACCCGGAAAGCGGGATGAAGATGGAGGAGACCTATGGGAATGCTGGTCAGCGCGATTGTTCCCGTATATAACGTCGCCCCGTGGCTGAGAGAAGCCGTGGACAGCCTGGTTCAGCAGACATATGAACCGGTTGAAATCATCCTCGTGGATGACGGATCAACGGATGAATCCGGCCGGATCTGTGATGAATACGCACAGCGCTGGCCTGAACGCATTCAGACAGTTCACCAGGAGAATCGCGGCCTCAGCGGTGCCAGAAATACAGGCCTGGACCGGATGCATGGGGAAGCGGTGGTGTTTCTGGACCCGGATGATGCGTTTGATGTGAAAATGATTGAGCGGATGATGAATGCCCAGGAGCGATATCAGGCGGAGGTGGTCATCTGCGGACATGCGGTATATCGCAGTGCGCAGAGACAAAAAATGGCGGAGAAACGCAGAGGACAGGTGTCTGCCCCGGCTCGGGAAAATTTGCTGATGAGCAGGGAAGTGCTGCAGGCGCTTGTCGATGGGAAAATCAGTCATGCTGCCTGGGATAAGCTTTATCTGCGGCGGATCTGGGAAAACCTGCGCTATCCGGAAAACCGGGTCTACGAGGACGTGAGTACGACCTATCAGGTTCTTTCGGCTGCCGGGAAGATTGCCGTGATTCCGGATGTGCTGGTCATGCATCGTGTCCGGGCGGGGAGCATCACGCAGACAAAGTCAATGCAGAATTTCCGTGACTGGATGACCGCGGTGAAAGAGTATGAGGCATTTGTTCGTGACCATGTTCCGGCGCTGTTTGATGAACAGCAGTTCTTTAAGATACAGGAACAGGATTTCAGGGGAATGGTCCATCAGTGGGCAGCCATTTCCAGGGCAGATCAGGGGAAGGCGGCAGATGTCCGGGCGGAAATTCTGCGGGACGGCGGTCGGTTTATGCACAGACCCGTGAATTTTCGGACATGGACTGCCTACCAGATGATTCGGTTTTGTCCCCGGATGATCCCGCTTGTTCTGCCGGTTTACCGTTTTTTCAGGCTGCTGCTGGCAAAGGTTATCGGGCGATGAACACACAGATGAAAAATACGCTTTGCTCACTGCTGCAGCACCTCTGCACCATTTTGTGCGGCCTGATACTGCCCCGGGAAATTCTCATCCACTATGGGTCCGACATGAACGGACTGGTTCTTTCCATCACCCGTTTTCTGTCCTATACCGCTCTGCTGGAACTGGGAATCGGCGCGGTGATTCCAGCTGCGCTGTATTCGCCGCTGGCGGTCCGGGATTTTGAAAAAGTCAGTGCAATCCTGTCATCCGGATACCGGGTATTCCGCCGGATTGCGGGAATCTGTCTGGTCTATATCTGTCTGCTTCTGGGCGTTTTCCCGCAGCTTTCAGGGGCAGCTGTTTCTGCGGGAATGATTCTTGTGCTGGGAGCGGGAACCGTGCTGCATTACCTGGTAGGCATTCCGGAATCCCTGCTGATTCTGTCGGACCAGAGGGGCTATGTTCTGTACCTGATGGGGACTGTTTCGGTTCTTGTGAGCACGGCTCTGCAGATGATGCTGATCCGTTCAGGACATTCGCTGCTGATGGTCAAATTTGCTGCGATGCTGGTGAATATCGGGATGATCGCGGGAATTGTTCTGTATGCCCATGGTCATTATCCGCTCCGGCCTGTTGCCGGAGCAGCAGGGGAGCCTATTCCACAGAAATGGAATGGGATTGCCCAGCATGTGGCATATTTTGTTCTGGAGAATGCCGACATTTTTCTGCTGACCCTGTTTGCCTCTTTTCGTGAGGTGTCCGTCTATTCGGTCTATTTCATGGTGATCTCGGGAATCAGGCGGATCTTTCAGTCTGTGACCGGAAGCATTCAGCCGAAACTGGGTGAACTGATTTCGGCGGGGGAACCGGACAGGCTGAACCGCTTTTTTGCCGCCTTTGAACTTGTCAACCATTTCTTTACGGCGGCTGTTTTCGGCGGCTTGTTTTTCTTTCTGCTGCCATTCGTGCGTGTCTATACCGAAGGGGTGACGGATGCTGATTATATCCGGCCTGTTTTCGCCGTGCTGCTGACAGCTGCGTATTCGTTTCAGTGTTTCCGGGATCCGTATGACAAACTGATTCTTGCCGGCGGACACTTTAAACAGACGCAGAACAATTACATTGTGGGCACGGCCCTTAATCTGGGAATCTCTCTGGCGGGAGTTCGGGTGTGGGGGCTTGAAGGGGTTGCCGCAGGCACGCTTGTGGCCATGGCCTACCAGACGCTCTACATGTCTTTGTATGATACACGGAAGATTCTGAAACGCCCGCTGAGGAGCCTGGGACGATTGATCTTCATGGCGGCTGTTCTCTTTCTGCTGATGATGGTGGCCGGCCGGTGCAGCGTACCGGAAGCAGAAAGTCTGGTGCGTATGGTTCTTGGGTGCTTTAAGTGATGACACAAACCCGTGACAATTGGTCACGGGTTTGTGTCGTTCGCTTGGCTGTCTTTCATGCCAGAGGCCGAATCTTTATGAGGAAAGTGATGGAAGAAAGTTGCACGAAACAGGGTTTGATGTTAGAATAGCTTGACTATATATGGTCATTGATTGAAAGTTTTGCTGTTTGGAGGCAATAATGGGTTTTTTATCGAAATTATTTGATCCGACGGCCGGCGAGCTGAAACGGCTCGGCAAGATCGTGGATCGTATTGATTCTTTTGAGGAGGCACACAGGAAGCTGACGGATGATGAGCTTCGCGGCAAAACGCAGGAGTTCCGGGACCGCCTGGCCAAAGGCGAGACGCTGGATGACCTGCTGCCGGAGGCGTTCTCGGTCGTCAGGGAGGCGACGAGTCGGGTCATGGGCAAGCGCCAGTTCCGCGTGCAGATGATGGGCGGCATTGTGCTGCATCAGGGACGGATTGCCGAGATGAAGACCGGTGAGGGCAAGACCCTGACGGCCACCATGCCGGCATACCTGAATGCGCTGTCCGGAAAAGGCGTTCATGTGGTCACGGTAAATGACTATCTGGCCAAGTTCCAGGGCGAGGATATCGGCCGGATTTTCCGTTTTCTTGGAATGAGCGTCGGCGTGATTGTGCATGACCTGGATCAGGACCAGCGCAAGGCGGCCTATGCCTGTGATGTCACCTATGGAACCAACAATGAAATGGGATTTGACTATCTGCGCGACAACATGGTCATTTACAAAAAGAACATGGTGCAGCGCGGACATCATTTTGCCATTGTGGATGAGGTCGACTCCATTCTCATCGATGAGGCCCGTACGCCGCTGATTATCTCCGGTGTCGGCGAAAAGTCCACCGACCTGTATGAGCAGGCAGACCGCTTCGTTTCCACCCTCAGGGAGGGCGTGGAACCGGAGGAGAGCCGCTGGGAGGAGAATCCGCTTTCCGAAGAGGAAAAGGCGGCCATGCGCAAGGACTATGTGAAGGATGAGAAAAAGAAGACCTGCAACCTCTCCGAGGAAGGGATCCGGAAGGCGGAGCAGTACTTCAAGGTTGAGAACCTGTCGGATGTGGCCAACACCGATCTGATGCATCATATCAACGCGGCCCTGCGTGCCCATGCCATGATGAAGCGGGATGTCGACTATGTGGTGCAGGATAACCAGGTCATCATCGTGGATGAGTTTACCGGCCGTCTGATGCACGGACGCCGTTACAGCGACGGACTCCATCAGGCCATTGAGGCAAAAGAGCATGTCAATGTGCAGCATGAGAGCAGGACGCTGGCAACCATTACGTTCCAGAACTATTTCCGCATGTACGACAAGCTATCGGGCATGACCGGTACGGCCAAGACAGAGGAAGAGGAATTCAAGGGCATCTACAGCCTGGATGTCGTCCAGATTCCGACCAATATGCCCATGATCCGCAAAGACCTGAATGACCTGGTCTATACGACCCGCAAGGGCAAGTACGGACAGGTGCTGGATGAGATTGAGCGCCGGCATAACGAGACCGGGCAGCCCATTCTGGTGGGCACGGTGTCCGTTGAGGTCAGTGAGACCCTGAGCCGGCTCCTGCAGATGCGCGGCATCCGGCATGAGGTGCTCAATGCCAAACACCATCAGCGTGAGGCGGAGATCGTGGCACAGGCCGGCCGGTATGGCGCGGTGACCATTGCCACCAACATGGCCGGCCGCGGAACGGATATTCTGCTGGGCGGCAACCCGGAGTTCATGGCCCGTCAGGCGATGCGCCAGAAAGGGTATGAGGACGAGATCATCGACGAGGCCACCGGCTTCAATGAGAACGTTTCTGAGGAGATCCTGGCAGCCCGGGAGGAGTACAACACCCTCTACAAAAATTTCAAGAAGACGACGGATGAGGAGCATGAGCGCGTCGTGGCGGCGGGCGGACTGCATATCATCGGCACGGAGCGGCATGAATCCCGCCGGATTGACAATCAGCTCCGCGGCCGTTCAGGCCGTCAGGGCGATCCGGGCTCCTCGCAGTTCTTCCTGTCGATGGAAGATGATCTGCTGCGGCTTTTTGGCTCCGACCGGATGAGCGGACTGGTCAACCGGCTGGGCGTGGCGGAGGATGAACCGATTCAGGCGAAGATCCTGACCGGCCAGATTGAAAATGCCCAGAAGCGGATTGAAGGACGGAACTATGAGATCCGGAAAAATGTCCTTCAGTACGATGATGTCATGAACGAGCAGCGCAAGGAAATTTACGCGCAGCGCCGGCAGGTGCTGGATGGCGAGAACATGCGTGAATCCATTCTCAAGATGACCGACTTGATCATCGATGAGGCAATGGATACGTTCTGCGGCGCCGGGGATGTGGCCATGGACTGGGACATGAAGGGGCTGTCAGAGTATATGGTCTCTGTGTGTCTTGACAAGGCCTATATGGATGAAAACCTTGAACGGTTTGCCGGAATGGACCGGGCGGACATCGCCAAGACGCTCAAGGAAAAGGCCCATGAGGTCTATGCCGAGCGTGAGGAGGCGATCGGCCAGCTCGGACTTGACATGCGCGAGGTGGAGCGCGTCATCCTGCTTGGAAATGTCGACCGCCAGTGGATGGCCCATATTGATGACATGGATCAGCTCAGGGATGGCATTGGCCTGCGTGCCTTTGCCAACCGGAATCCGATTCAGGAATATCAGATTGAGGGCTATGCCATGTTTGATGAGATGGTCCATCGGATTCGTGAGTCGACGGTGCGCCAGATGTTCCGCGCCAGGTTTGTGGGGCGGCAGGAACGTCAGGAGGTGGCCCGGCCGCAGGAGACGAACCTGGAGCAGGCGAAAAATGCCGGCGGAAAGGCAGCGCCCAAGCGGGTTGACAAGCGGGTCGGGCGGAACGATCCCTGCCCCTGCGGCAGCGGGAAAAAGTATAAGAATTGCTGCGGCCGGAACCTGTAGTCCTGGCCGCGGCATGGAACATCCGGAATTTCCGGAGCGAATGACTGATGAAAAAGGAAGTGATTCAACGTGATCGAACTGGAACTCTATCGCCAGCAGCTGGCAAAAATCCGCGAAAGCATCGTTGAGGCAGGTGAGTCACTTTAACATCGCCGGACTGAGAGAGCAGTTGCTCGAGATGCACGAAACCATGAACGAACCGGACTTCTGGAATGATCTTGAGCGTTCCACGCAGATCAGCAAGAAGGTCCGCACGGCAGAGGCAAAGATCGAGCATTGGGAGCGGCTGGGAAAACGGGCAGACGATGTTGATGCGACAATGGAACTGGCGGAGGAGATGGACGATGAGAGTCTTGTCGCCGAGGCCGGTGAGGAAATCCGCAAACTGTCGGAGGACCTTGAGACCCTGAAACTGGAGACGCTTCTGCGGGGTGACTATGATTCCTGCAATGCCTATCTGTCCCTGCACGCCGGTGCCGGCGGAACCGAGGCACAGGACTGGACACAGATGCTGTACCGGATGTATACCCGTTACTGTGAACGGCACGGGTACAGCGTCAAGGTGCTGGACCTGCTTGATGGGGATGAGGCGGGAATCAAGAGCGTGACCTTTGAGGTAACGGGTGAAAATGTGTATGGATTCCTGCGCGGGGAGAAGGGCGTGCACCGCCTGGTGCGCATCAGCCCCTTTGATGCCAATGCGCGGCGTCATACCAGCTTCTCTTCCCTGGATGTTTCCCCGATTATCGAGGATGACATGGAAGAGCTCAACATGGAAGATGTGCGGATCGATACCTACCGCGCCTCCGGTGCAGGCGGCCAGCATGTTAACCGGACGGACTCGGCGGTCCGCATGACGCATATTCCCACCGGCATTGTGGTGCAGTGCCAGAATGAACGTTCACAGGTGCAGAACCGTGAGGTAGCCCTGCGCATGCTGAAAAGTAAACTGGTTGAACTGCACGAGCGGGAGCGGGAACAGAAGATGGCGGACATCAAGGGTGAGATGAAGAAGATCGAATGGGGATCCCAGATCCGGTCCTATGTCTTCCATCCGTATTCCATGGTAAAAGACCACAGAACCAACTATGAGACCAGCAATGTGGATGGGGTCATGGATGGTGAACTGGACGGCTTTATTACCGCCTATCTGCAGATGCAGTAAATGTTTGGACGGGCATTTGCCCGTCCTTTTTGGAGAAAACGATGAACAGCAAGTCCATACTCATGGGGGCGGGAACGGCGCTGGCGGTGATTCTGGTCGTTCTTGGCGCCTTTCTCAATGCGATCCATGCGGAAGCCGTGCGGACGGAACTGTATGACACGGATTCACGGGCGGCAGTGGCCCGGATGCACGGGGGCGATCCGGTCCGGGACGCGGCTGCGGTGGAGGCTTATATCGGAATGAATGCGGAGGAGCAGCACCGGTTTGCCGAAACGGTGGCAAAATATATGCGCGGAACCGGCGAAACCCTTCCGGAACAGCTGAATGAAAAGGAACAGATTCATTTTGCGGATGTGCGGAACCTGATTCAGCTGGCCCGACGCGTCAGCTCCATCTTTGTGGGGGTGGCCGTCCTGCTGACGATCTTTGGCTGCTGGCTTTCGGTCCATCCCGGGGTCTACAGCGGCAGGGCAGTGGCCCTGGGCACGGCACTGGGACTGGTTCTGCTGGCACTTTTCGGCCTGTGGACGGCGACACACTTTGAAACGGCATTTTACAGGATGCATGAGCTGGTCTTTCCCAATGATCTGTGGCTGATGAATCCCGAAACGGATATCTGCATCCGGATGATGCCCGGCGAGCTGTTTGAAGGGGCGGCGGCCCGCTGCCTGGTCCGGACGGTCTGGCAGAGCGCATTGATTGCGGTGCTGCTTTTAATACTGAGTAAACATATGAGGAGACTGATACAAAAATGGGTGAACGCACCGATTCCTGGGTAATGCGGATGACAGAAAAGGCCGCTTCGCTGAAAGCGGCAGGGCATGCCACGATTCTGGCCATTGAATCCAGCTGTGATGAAACCGCCGCGGCGGTTGTCCGGGATGGGAGGCAGGTCCTCTCCTCCGTCATTGCCTCCCAGATTCCTTTGCATGCCATGTACGGGGGTGTTGTCCCGGAGATTGCCTCAAGAAAACATGTGGAAAGTGTCGATCCGGTGGTCCGGGAGGCGCTGGCAAAGGCCGAATTGTCTCTTGACCAGGTGGATGCGGTGGCGGTCACGTATGGACCGGGACTGGTGGGGGCGCTGCTGGTCGGGGTATCCTTTGCCAAGGCGCTGGCTTATGCTGCGGAGAAACCGCTGATTCCGGTCAATCACATTGAGGGACATGTCAGCGCCAACTACATTGCCACGCCGGATCTGCCCCCGCCCTTTGTCTGCCTGATTGCCTCCGGCGGCCATTCCCACATCGTGCGGGTGGAGGACTACGGGAAATACACCCTGCTGGGACAGACCATGGATGATGCAGCCGGGGAGGCCTTTGACAAGGCGGCACGGGTTTTGAATCTGCCCTATCCGGGCGGTCCGCTGCTGGACAAACTCTCTAAAGAGGGAAACCCCATGGCGCTGAAGATGCCCCATGTCAAGATCAGCGGACGTTATGATTACAGCTTTTCCGGGCTTAAGACGGCCCTGATCAACCAGGTGCATGCGCTCCGGCAGAGAGGCGAGGATGTGCCGGCGGCGGATATTGCCGCCAGCTTCCAGCACGCGGTGGTGGAGCTGCTCAGCGACAAGGCCATTCTGGCAGCAACGGATACCGGTGCCCGGACGGTGGCCCTGGCCGGCGGTGTGGCCAGCAATACGGGCCTGCGTGAAGCCATGGAAGCTAAATGTGCCCGGCATGGTCTGCGTCTCGTCATGCCGCCGCCCATTCTCTGCACGGACAACGCCGCGATGATTGGCAGTGCGGCTTTTTACCGGCTGATGCAGGGCGAGGTGGCAGGACTGGACCTGAATGCCTGTCCGTCCCTGCGGCTGGTATAACGTTTCGTGAAAAAGTGCAGAATATCTGTGAAAGTATACATAAAGTGTCACAAATGTTACATTTGTAATAATTTGGGTAAAAAGTTATCCACAGGCTTGGATTGGTTGAAAGGCGCTTTTGTGGATAACTTTCCCTTTTTACCCGACTTTTCCCACATTGTCATGGGGGAAAAGGGAAAAAATCTGTGGAAAACCCTGTTAATAAGTGGATAAACCCGGTGGATAAACTTCGGATAACTTGGGAAAAACCAAAATGGAATGTAACAATTCCGTAACAAATTGTATAATATGATGCGTGGGCCTGTGCCGGGAAAGGGCGCGGCGGAGAACAAAGGGACGGGGATAAACCGGAAAGGACAGAGGAAACGATGGAGAGGAAGATTCAGCATTTTACCATCGGCAGTTATGCCCGGATGGGAACACCGGGCATCTTCAGCGCACAGCTTGACAGAGAGGCCGGAACGCTTTCGGTGATGCCGCTTTGTTCGGAGGTGGAAAATCCGTCCTGGCTCACACGGCATGCAAACGGAAACGTCCTGTATGTGACGGAAGAACTGGAAAAGGATGGCCGACTGGCGGTTCTTGAGCGATCCGGCAATACCTGGCAGGTCCGGCAGCGTTTCCCGGCCGGCGATGCGCCCTGTCACATTACGGTGGACGCGGCGGGCGAAACCCTGTTTGTCAGCAACTATCTCTCGGGCTCGCTGGGCGTGTACCGGCTCGATTCAGATGGCCGTGTTCAGGGGCAGACTCAGCTGATTCAGCACAGCGGACACGGGCCGAATCCGGATCGGCAGGAAAAGGCGCATGTCCATTCAACCCTGTGCACGGGTGACCGGGTGTTTGTGGCAGACCTAGGCCTGGATCTGGTGGTGGAATACCATCTGAACCGGGCAGAGGGAACCCTTGAACAGGTGCGTCAGATGTCGGTTTCTCCGGGCGCCGGTCCCCGGCATATGGTTCAGATTGACGGGCATCCGGAAATGCTGTATGTGGCCGGTGAACTGGACGGGAACCTGTACAGGCTGGATCTTTTGTCCGGATCGGTCGCGGAGAAACGGCACATCATCCCTGGGGATTACCGGGCAGAGCTGCGCGTCAGTTCGGTCAAGGTCACCGGGCAGACACTGTATATCGGCTGCCGGGGCCTGAACATGGTGGCGCAGTTTGAGCTTTGTCCGGATGGGACAACCGGCCGCTGCGCGCTGTACAGGCACCGGCAGGAAACCCCGCGGGATGTCTGGATGGATGAGCAGTACTGCATCACCGCGGATGAGGGATCCGGGGGACTGACGCTTTTGTCAAGGACGGGGATGGAACTGACCCAGCGGGCGTTTATTCAGACGGCGGGCGCACATCCGGCCTGTATCATCCCGGCAAGATAGTGCCGGGCAGGGGCAGCTTTGCGGCCAATGGGAAAAACGGACAGAGAGGTGCAGAAAGTGAACGAAGATCGGATAAAGGACGCTATTGTGATTCCGGCGTCAGAGGCGGAATATTCCCGCGGAGTGGGGGTGGACCTTGAAAACCGCCTGGAAGTTACGCGGGTCAATGCGGACGGGATGATTGTCAGCCTGGCTCCCGGCGGCTTTGTCACGTTCCGGATGCCGAAGGAAGTGGATGGCCGGTATGAGGTGTTTGTGCGGGTTTCGGCAACCCTGGCCCAGACAAGTTCCCAGCCGTTCCTGTTCAGCGTGAACGGCGAAATGCCCTGGGCGGCACCGGTGGACTGCCGGCCATGGGCCGGGTCCCCGGCGCACATTGATGAACGGATCCCGGGCATGGATGCGGAGTTGGCCAGTGCGTGTACGGAGGAGGAGATTGCCGACAATTTCCCTCTGCATGCCGGCGATGTGCTGCAGATACGGACCGGATTCGGGGCAAACGCCGCGGAACTGGCCGGGGAGGCATTCCCGGGAATTGCGGCGCTGGTGCTGTTGCCCCATGAGCCGCGGGTCCGGACCGGAACGGATCCGCTGTCGGGGAAGAAGATCCTGTGGCTGGGGTCCTCCGTGACCTATGGGGCACAGGCGGCCGGGCATTATTCCATGGTGGAGGCGATGCGGGAGCGGCATCCGGGGCTCCTCTGCGAAAAGTATGCGGTGTGCGGGACGACGCTGGCCAATACCTCGGCCGATTCATATCCGGCCCGTCTGAGGCAGATCCCGGCATGGAAATGTCCGGATCTGGTGGTAGTGCAGCTGTCCACGAACGACGCGGTACAGGGGAAAGTTCTGGGCCGGATCAGTGCGGGCACTGAGCCGGATGAGACGACGATTGCCGGAGCCATTGAGGCCATTATCCTGGATGTCCGGGAGCGGTTTCACTGTCCGGTGGTCTTTTATACGGGAACCTGGTTTGACTGTGAGCTGTACAGGGAAATGACGGAGCTGCTGCCGGCCATTCAGAAAAAGTGGGGAATCGGCATCATTGATCTGTTTCATGACGCGGAGATGTGCCGGGTCATTGGGACACCGCAGTATGAACGTTACATGCACGACCCGATTCATCCCTTCCGTGCAGGTTATGCGGAGTGGTGGACACCGGTAATCGATCTGTATCTGACCCGGTTCCTGCAGGACGGGACGCAGACCATGGAACCGCGAAAAGAATAGTTTGTTAAAGATTTA
>ODAI013343895.1_pt1 | contig 22732 bp, 20 predicted proteins | sample 1539321 | NCBI WGS metagenome assembly ODAI01 (sample SAMN02144231, study PRJEB22623) | gut metagenome | biome: sheep rumen | host: Ovis aries | place: New Zealand | reverse complement strand
CTAAGCCTGTGGAAAACTTCTCCTGATTATTATTCTTGTCTACTCCTGCGCCGGGCCTCCCGGCGCTTCTCTTTTTCTATTTCTACATTCTGCACAATTCGCCTCTCTTTGCGCCCTTAGACTGAACAGTTACTCAGTGCCGTTCATAACGACAGTCCCATAGTTGGGGATAATTCTTTTTCTCGCCATTTTCGTTCCCTCCATCGTTGATTCTTCAGCGCTGATGCTTCATTTGTATCAGAAGATCAGATTTCTTGCAATGATATCGACCGGCTTTTCAAACTCGCCGCTTGCGATAAGTCATCACATTTTCCCTTGGCTTTGCGCGATGCGTAGACCGGGCAATATACTCCTGAATGCCTGACTCCGTAAAGTAGACGCAGCCGTTCTCTACATACTGAACATACGAGATCAGGCCGCTGCTTCTCGCCAGATCAAGGGTGGGGAGGCTGATCCCCAGGAGCTTTGCAGCTTCTTTTCGAGAAAACAGTTTTTCCATGTCAGCCTCCTGTCCGGCATTCAGAGGAGTTTTGAACAACTATAGAAGAAAACATTGTTTGAGAAAAAAGAAACGAATTATACATATTAACTCCATTCTTCATACAAAAGCAACGATACGCCGCCCCTGTATATATCGTCATATTTGCCACGCACCCTGACGCGGGAATGTTAAAGGCCGTCTGCGGTTCAGACTGTCATAGCACCGAAGCACCGCTGCCGGAAAACGGCTGGCGAATGCCTCCGTACTGCCCCTCTAGTCCGTGGGAGCGCGTGAGCAAGTTTCATGATCCCCTGCGCTGTCATGGCGCACCGGTTTACCGCAACCGGGTCTAAGGCTCCGTGGGTCGCTCCGACATCCTGGATGCCATCATTGCGTCGTGCCTTATGTCGCTATCACGCAGGTTTTGTGCCTTTAACACTGTGTATTCGGTTTTCAAGCTGCAAACAAGTCGGACCGAAAAGATCCTCTCACCCATAACCGTTTTTCGAGGCCATTTTATAAGGTTCTTCATAAAAAGTTTACAACTTCCCGCAAAAATATTTTTTGGCTTTTTCTATAGCGTTCGTCAGACTCTGTGAAATTGCCGGCTGGCTCGTGTTTTCTAACCTGGCGATCTGTTCTTCGGATAAATCTTCGTCATAGAACATCATTAGGCGCCGGTACTCCTTGTTCGTTAGAATCCTGCGAAGATTGCGAACTACCTCAAGATATAACGCATGAATCCGTTCACGCTCAGCTTTTTCCTGCTCCTCATGTTCGGTGCTGAGTACGGCTTCATATCTTCCCAGGCTCACCGTGTGATCGCTATAGCCCCGGTCACCGCGATGGATCTCATGATAGGATTCATCGGACACCTGCTTCCAGCGCATGAATGCGTCAAACGATTCAAACTGCTCCGCCGTCATGCGCCTGAGATTCTTCTTGGCGTCCAATGAGACAATAGCGTCCGGATCTGCCTGGTTGCGCGTGTAGTCGTCTCGCATTACTGGGTTGAACACTTCAATACCTCCTTGATAAACAAAAAAGAGGCTGCCGGTAGATAGACTTTTCCTGTCTAACCTACCGGCAGCCTCTCAGAATACCTGGACAAACTGTCGGGAAACGGGTATATGACCTCTGTAAGGATTTACGCAATAGCGCTGTTTCAGCCCGACCTTACCTTCTGTATACCTCTTATGAACTTTTACGCGGAATCAAAAGCAAACTGCTCCCATCCCGGAATCTACAATATATTCATCCTCCGGCAGATAAACAAGGACCTCTTCCTTGCGCCGCGATTTTATCTTGCTGAAGATCTTCACACCACAGGCGGAACAAGTAAACCGCGCGGTATGATCCTCCAGTCTGACACTATGAAGTAATCTGCCGCAATTGTAGCAATACCGCATCGTAGGAATGTAATCCACTTTTCTCTTCTCCTTGTAATTCAGGCCTTGCGTCGTATTTCTACGGGCGCTGGGCTTTGTAATACTGTTTGATTGAAAACCAGGTGTTGGTACTGTATTCGTAGTACAGCTTCTTCTCCCGCCCGCGAATGATCGCTGTATACTCGAAGGGCTCTTTGCATCGCACTTCGCAGGGGATGAAAGGCCGTTGCCCGATGATTCTGCTGACCGGGTACTGGCGGGCCTTGTAGGTGACGCGCTGAGGAATCAGAGTGCCGTCGCTCTTGAATCTCACGTCAACGTCAAGATTGATCCGCTGATACTGAACTTCCCCAGCCATTCCGCTCACCTCGCCCCCTTGAGGATGTTCACGACAACACCTTGGATGATGCAGTTGTCCGCATCCACGATAATATCCTTCAGCCGCTCGTTTTCCGGGTGCAGCCGGATCGTGCCGTCTGATTGTGGACGAAAGCGTTTCAGCGTGGCTTCGTCATCCACCAGTGCAACGACCATCTCATTATAGTCGGCGGTAGGCTGCTGACGAATCTGAACGATGTCCCCATCGTCGATCCCCGCACCGATCATCGAGTCGCCGCTGGCCCGGAGAAGGAAGAAGTCTCCTCGCCCGAACAGAGACACCGGCAGCTTCACATATTCTTCGATGTTCTCCTCGGCATATTTCGGGATGCCGCAGGAGACCCGGCCCAGCACCGGCACACGGACAAAGGCGTTTTTGTCTGCCTTGCCCTTTTTCGTCGTGATCGTCCGTTGGCCGCCATCATAATCGATCATCCCGTGCTCTCGCATATGGGAAATATACTTGCAGATTGTCCCGACAGACAGCCCGACGCCGGCTGCGATCTCTGCCATCGTGGGGATAATGCCGGTTGCGTCCCTGTAGTCATCTATAAACGCGACAATCGCCTGCATATGCTCCGGCTTCTTGTACTGCATGGAATCACTCCTCGTTTTCAAAAGAGAAAAGCGCTTTTCTGTTTACAACGAAAGTATAACACTTGGTTTCAAAAAAGCAACAAAAATTTCCGTTCAAAAAGGGACGTGGTGCAATTTTGCATCACGTCCTCTAAAACAGTACAAAATTTGCTTTGATTTACAAAAATCTGAATTGCTATAATGCTAAAATTGTTTCGTCAAGCTATTTGCCGCTTCAATGACCATGTCCGCATAGCCCTCCAAAACCTCTCGCGGCTCCAGAATCCGGACTTTTCCGCCAAAGCCAAATACCCAACTGTAGAAGATGTGGTTGACTGCTGTCTCTGCCGTAACAGAAAACGTGGTCTCATCAATCAGGCCGGTATCAACATCCTCTCCGAAATGATCCATGATTGCATCCATGACGGAGAAATCGCAGGCCAGCTCCACGATCTTGTGCTCACTGTTGTACATGCGCAGCGAGGTAGCCCGGTACTCATCCAGATCAAAGTCTTCCGGCTTGGGGACAATGGACTCATTCAAAATCTGAGGCGTGCTTTCAATCCGATCAACACGAAAATTGGTTATCTTCCCATACCTGCTGTAGTATCCGACAACATAATAAAGATTGTTGTCCATCACAAGAGCATAGGGGCTGAGCGTATATGCCTCTCCTCCGTGCCGAAGTATCCGTCGTTTGTATTGATCGTGTTCGACGTACCTGAATGAAACCTGCTTTTCCTGAAGGATTGCCCGGGTGAGCGTATCGACGATGTAATAGATCTTCTCATTGCTTTGCTTCAGGCGCGCATAGTCCCCCGTCAGTTCGAGAAGTGCTTTCCCAGTATTCAGCGGAGCAAGCGTGATAAGCTTCCCAGTCAGCTCACGGCTTTTCCGTTCGGTGATAAAGTTGGAGGATTGCACGGCATCAATGAGAATTTTCAACTCTGCCGGTTCAAATCTTCTCTGCTCGAGATAATAGCTGGTGTTTTTCCCTCTGTAAACACCGATCTCAAAGCCATAATCCGTAAGGGCTTCTACATCCTCTGCGATTCTGGCCCGGTAGGTCTTGATAGAAAAGCGCTCGTCCAAGAGCTGGAGAAGCTCGTTTGTGGTCAATGGGTGGTCGACGTCTGTCAGCTCGTATAGGAGCTTGAGCAAGTAGAGAGGGCGAAGTTTGTTGGCTCCATCCATAAACGGCTCCTTACTGACACGTGTCAAGCGCGGCCTTTACCAAAGCTGTAATAAGCCGCAATTCACTTGGCTTTGCCGTCTTACAGAGTTCAACCAGCTCTTCTATACTGCTATCCACAGCGGTATCAACTACTCCACTCAGAAGAATCGAAGGAGATACTTTAAGCTGGTCGCATAATGTAACAAAAAAGGGCAGGCTTGGCGTTTTACTACCCGCTTCTACCTGACGGAGATAGGCAGGCGTTACATCACATAGTGCCGAAAGAGCGTCACTTGTATACCCACGATCTCGACGCGTTTTGTATATATTTCTGCCAAGTATCAAGGAATTCATATTGTCCTCCAATGTAATCTATAAGTATGTATTTAAGCGCTTTTAGATTACATTCTCCTTGACGCGCGGTATAGTCGCTGATAGAATCTAAATTAGTTTCTGTAAGCATTCAAAATGCGTCCATGCACGTTTGGGTGATTGCAGCAAACTACAAATCAAGGTTTCCTCTACATGTATACCTATTAATATGATTGGAGGAAACAAACATGAGTGAAAACTTATATGGCTATGTCCGTGTATCCACAAAGGAACAAAACCTTGACCGTCAGATATTGGCCCTTCGTGAATTTGGCGTTCCGGAAAAGCAAATCCTTCAGGAGAAGCAGTCAGGCAAGGATTTTGAGCGTCCTGTCTATCGCCGCCTGATGAAAAAACTCAAGCCGGGCGATACACTTGTAATCAAGAGTATCGACCGGCTTGGCAGAAATTATGATGAAATTTTGGAGCAATGGCGGTTTATTACGAAAGAAAAGGGCGCATCCATCGTCGTGCTGGACATGCCTTTACTGGACACCCGGCAAGGCCGCGACCTGACCGGGACGCTGATCGCCGACATTGTCTTGCAGCTTCTCAGCTATGTGGCCCAGACGGAGCGTGAGTTTATTCGCCAGCGTCAAGCCGAAGGAATCGCTGCAGCAAAAGCACGTGGCGTTCAATTTGGACGAAAAGCCATGTGCAGACCAAATGATTATGCGTTAATAAAAAATGAATGGATGGCGGGAGAGAAGTCTGCAAGAGCAGCGGCAAGAGCGTTGAATGTGGCTCCGAGTACCTTCCTAAAATGGACGCGCGATGATTATGTAGAAAATTGTCTGAAAAATCCTGTTTGAAAAAGTACAGAATAATGGACATTGAATATTGAAAATCACAAATAATTTTGATATACTTAATCCAATAGAATCTGCCTTATTTTAAACAAATCAAGATTTCCATGTGGGCGTTTTTGAAGGTGTACTATTCAATACATCTTTGTTATAAACACCGAACCCGAATGAAATCTTGAGTTCGGTGTTTTTGCGCGTCTGGACAAGTGTACGTAGAAAGAGCGGAAAATGAATAAGGTTTACGGATACTTCCGCCTGTCTCCTGAAGGCCAGAATGAAAACATATTTCTTGCAAGCGAAAGTATATAAGCGTAGCCGATGAAAGGGGGAAAAGTGAATATGTCGATATCGCTTTTCCCACATAATCAGAAAGCCTACGACTCGCTGCTGGAGATGCTGGAAACAGAACGCCGAGCCTGCATCATCCACCCGACCGGCACAGGCAAGAGCTTTATCGGCTTCAAGTACTGCGAAGACCACCCGGAGAAGTCAGTACTGTGGCTCTCCCCCTCGGAATACATCTTCAAAACCCAGTGCGAAAGCCTTGCCGCCACCGGCGCAGATATGCCGGACAACATCACCTTCATGACCTATGCCAAGCTGTCGATGCTGGAGCAAGAGGAACTGGACAGTTTACATCCTGACGTGGTGATTCTGGATGAGATGCATCGCGCTGCCGCTCCTACTTGGGAGCAGCCGGTGCAGTCACTGATCGCACACAACCCGGAGCCGGTCGTTATTGGCCTGACTGCAACACACATACGCTATTTGGATGGCCAGAAGGATACTACAGAGACTTTTAATCTGAACATTGCTTCTGAGATGACTTTGGGCGAAGCGATAGCCCTTGGCATTCTGACCCCGCCACGCTATGTCCTCTCTGTGTACTCCTATCAAGACGAGCTTGAAGCGTATGAAAAGCGCATTCGCCGCGCCAAAAGCAAAATCGTGCGCGATGAGGCAAATGAATATTTTGAAGCTCTTCGACGTGCAATCGAGATGGCTGAGGGACTGGATGCAATATTTGCTAAACATATGAAAACCGGAACCGGGAAATATCTTGTCTTTTGTGCAAATATCGAGCATTTGGACGAGATGATCGAAAAAGCTCCGGAGTGGTTCCGTAAAGTTGACCGTGCACCGCACATCTACCGCGCTTACTCGGATGATCCGGGTACGAGCAAAGCTTTCGCGGCATTCAAGGCAGATCACAGCGATCATCTGAAACTCTTATATTGCATCGACATGCTCAATGAGGGTGTTCATGTCGATGATGTGGACGGCGTGATCCTGCTTCGACCGACCATTTCTCCTATCGTGTATAAGCAGCAGATCGGTCGAGCCCTTTCTGCCAGCAAGAAAAAAGACGCTGTCATCTTTGACGTGGTCAATAACATCGAAAATCTCTATGCCATCGGGACAGTCCAGCAGGAAATCAAGCTGGCGGTCAATTATTACCGCTCTCTCGGCGAAGGCTCCGAAATCGTCAACGAGGCTTTCCGTATCATCGACGAGGTTGGCAATATACGGGAACTGTTTGAACGGCTCAACGATACGCTGGTTGCCTCATGGGCTCTTATGTACAGCTATGCGGCTGACTATTTCAGAGAAAATGGGAATCTCGAAGTGCCGCGACGCTATAAAACGCCGGATGGGTATTCTCTCGGACAGTGGATCTTTACACAACGCAAGGTATACAGCGGAGAGCAATATGGGAAGCTCAGCGAAGACCGCATCCGGAAGCTGGAGGAGATCGGCATGCAATGGGAGAGCATGCGAGATCTTTCCTGGAGCCGTTATTATTCTGAAGCCGAGGCATACTACCGGGAACACGGCGATCTCCGCGTCCAGACCGATCATGTTACAAAGACAGGGCTTCCCCTGGGAAGATGGATCATAAATCTGCGAATCAGGAGAAAGAACCACGTTCAGGCGGCGAGCCTTACGCCGGAGCGGATCGAGGCCCTTGACCGCATCGGCATGGTTTGGGATGTCCCCGATTACATCTGGGCACAGTATTACGCGCTGTTGATGCAATATCACAAAGAACATGGAAATATTCAAATACCCAAAGACTATATCACCGAAAACGGCATCCGCCTTGGAACTTGGTTGGCCGCTTTGAGAAGAAGATATAACGGGCGTGCGGAAAACCGTGCTCCATTGACCGATGAACAGATCAGGCAACTGGATGAATTGGGAATGGTCTGGGACCCGCTTGAGCAGAGATGGGATCGGGCTTATGCCCATGCCGAAGCCTATTACAACCAGCATCAAGATCTGAATGTTCCGGCTACTTACAAATGTGCGGACGGATTTGCACTCGGAAAATGGCTGGATCAACAAAGGAAAAACCGCGTGGACGGAAAGCTGAGCAACAGGCGATACGATAAGCTGTGCGCTCTTGGAATGGTGTGGGATAAAGGCGACTCTTGGGAAAAAAAGTATGAATTGGCACATGCTTTTTTTCTGGAGCAAGGGAATCTCGACCTCCCGCCTGATTACAAAGCGGATGGAATCTGGCTGGCTAACTGGCTCAAGGAGCAGCGCCAGATCTATATCGGAAATCGGCCCGGAAAACAGCTTTCAGAGGACCAAATTCAACGTCTCAATGCGATTGGGATGGAATGGGGAAATCGGGCCAAACAGAGACAGCAAAGTGCATGGGATGTGCAATACGCAGAAGCAAGACGTTTCTACGAACAATATGGCCATTTGAACATCCCGACGGACGATTGCTCAGCCTCGTCGAAAAAGCTGCGCAGATGGCTTAAGCGGCAGCGATCTGAAAGCGGGAGACAGAAGCTTTCGGATACGCAGAAGAAGCAGTTGGAAGCCATTGGCTTTCAATGGAGCACTGATTCCTGGGAGGCAGGGTTCGACCACGCCAGACAATATTATCTTGAGCACGGACGACTGGATGCGCCTCCGGACTATGTCTGCGAAGACGGATATAAATTGGGAAGCTGGCTGTCTAATCAAAGGACCAATCTGAAAAAAACGGATACATATCGCCATTTGAGCAAAGAAAAAAAGGCCCGCCTGGATACAATCGGAATGGTTTGGAATTATAAACAAGCCGCGTGGGATGAAGGATATAAGCATGCTGAAGAATACCTGAAGCAGCTTAACGGAGCGGCATGGAAGACCACTTACGTTTCTCCAGACGGATATAAAACCGGTGCATGGCTGCAGGGCCAGGTGCGCGCAAAAGAAAAAGGAAAGCTCTCTCCCAAACGCGAGAAGCTGCTGAAGAAAATCGGTTTACGCTTTGAAAAAGAGCCTGCTAAGGAAAATGACAGAAAGGCAAGATCTTTGCAAACTATATCACAAGGCTTAACTCCCTAAAGCGCAGTTGAGAAAGCCTCGCGATTAACCTGGGAAGAACCAAAGATATGACATATAAGCATAACCCGGAGCAGAAAAGATTCAATTACCCCATGTGTTGCTGATTGCTGGAGAAAAGACAGAGTATGAAAACGGGAATGCACTGACTGAGCAGATATTTGAAAAAACTATCTGATAGACAGCATACCGGCGAAAGAGAATCGGATCGTAATCGAACTAAAGGAAAACGACTATGTCAATACAATCCCCGATTCATGGACAAATAAACCTAGTGTGGTGAGTTTCTTCTGAAAGCTGTTATGAACAACAAAGAAAAGAGGCCCGGTCTGGAGCACTGGCAGGTCATGGCGATTTGCCTGATGATCTGCGATGTGATCTCGGTCTGCCTGGCATATTTTCTCGCTCTTTGGCTGCGTTTTGACTGCATCTACTCCCACATCCCCCAATACTTCCGTGTCGCCTATGCGCTGTTTACCTTGCCCTATGCGTTGGTCGCGGTGGGGATCTTCTGGGCCTTTCATATGTACCGGGGGATGTGGCGCTATGCCGGATACAGTGAGCTCGTAAGAACTTTCATTGGTTCAATTACGGCTTCGATCATTCATAGCATAGCCATTACCCTGATCTTTGCCCCCTTCCCGCTTTCCTACTATATATGGGGCGCAGGCACACAGTTTGTGCTTTTACTCATTCCACGCTTTGCGTATCGGATTCTGCTGTTTTACAAGGTTGCGGCCTTCAAAAATGCAGAGAATGTGAGCCGCGTCATGCTCATCGGCGCAGGACAGGCCGGGCAGATGATCCTGCAGGATCTGAGTAGCAACCCAGATGTGCACGACAAAGTCGTCTGCATCATCGACGACAACCCCAATAAGTGGAACCGCTACATAGAAAACGTCCCCATCGTCGGCGGACGCGAGGACATTTTGACGAGCGTAGAAAAACACAAGATCGACAAGATTTACTACGCAATTCCGACTGCACCGACCGAGGACAGAAAAGAGATCCTTGGCATCTGCAACGAGAGCGGCTGCGAACTCAAAACCCTCCCCAGTATTACACAGCTTGTCACGGGCCAGGTCACCGTCTCGGACATGAAGGATGTGGCGATCGAAGATCTGTTAGGGCGTGAACCGATCAAGCCCGATCTCAGGGAAGTGTTTGACCTCATCAACGACAAAACTGTCCTGGTCACGGGCGGAGGCGGCAGTATCGGCTCCGAGCTCTGCCGTCAGATCGCGGCACATAATCCCAAGTGTCTTATTATTTTCGATATTTATGAGAACAACGCATATGCCATCCAACTTGAACTGCTGAAGAAATACCCGAATCTGCATCTTGAGGTTCTGATCGGCTCCGTACGGGACAGCCGTCGCCTGATGGATGTGTTCTCTGAATATAAGCCGCAGATCGTGTACCACGCCGCAGCGCATAAGCACGTGCCCCTCATGGAAGACAGCCCCTGCGAAGCAATCAAGAATAACGCTATCGGTACATATAAGACAGCATATGCCGCTATACACAACGGCTGCGAGCGCTTCGTACTGATATCCACAGACAAGGCAGTCAATCCGACCAACGTCATGGGTGCCAGCAAGCGCCTTTGCGAAATGGTGATTCAAAGCTTCGATGCGAAAATGAAAGCAGGCGAGGCGGGAAGCATTCCGAGACTTAGCTCGCATTATGAGGCGCTTGCCGGAAGCAATGAGCGGCTAGGACATGCCCATACCGAATTTGTCGCGGTGCGCTTCGGCAATGTCCTGGGTTCCAACGGCTCGGTGATCCCCATCTTCAAACAGCAAATCGCGGAGGGCGGCCCGGTTACAGTGACGCATCCGGATGTGATCCGCTATTTCATGACGGTCTCCGAGGCGGTGAGTTTGGTACTGCTTGCCGGCACCTATGCCCACGGCGGTGAGATCTTTGTGCTCGACATGGGCGACCCGGTGAAGATCGATACCCTTGCCCGCAACCTCATCAAGCTCTCCGGTTTCCGGCCGGATGTAGATATCAAGATCGAATATTCCGGCCTGCGGCCCGGAGAGAAGCTCTACGAGGAAAAGCTCATGGCCGAAGAGGGCCTGCGCCGGACCGACAATAAACTGATCCACATCGGCAACCCGATCCCCTTTGATGTAGACAAGTTCCTTGAAGGTCTGGAAAACCTCGCGGATGCAGCGTATCGAAACGACCCGGGTATCCGGAAAGAGGTATGTGAACTAGTCTCCACCTATCACCCGGAAGAAATATCGGAAAAGAATGAGCAGAACGGGAAAGAACTGGTGCATATATGAAAGCAAAAAAAGAAATTGCATTTGAACAATTGCTACAAGGAATCCGAAGTATTGCCGGTGAAGCCTTCCCAAATACAGCAGTCTTGGAATTGCCCCATGTGATTTCACCTGAAGTGCAGGAGCAGATTCTGTCTTCTGAAAAGCGAACCGAGGATATAGCACAGATCTTTCTGGATGCCATTTGGCAAATCGACAACGGCTCAGTCGAAAAAGTGGAGACACTGGTTTCGAGAATGCTTCAGCAGTACACACGGCGATAAAAACAACACACTAAAAGGCGAGTGGATTGAATGAACACAAGAAAAAGACACATTGGCAACGGGAACTCCTATCGGCTTCGATTGATTAAGTATTTGCACTGGCTGATAACAGTGGCAGTCTTTTTAGTGTTCTGGCTAAGATTCCGCTACCCTGACGGAAACTGGCATGTGACTCGCGCTTTTCGATATGACATTTTTATCTTCTTGGGATACGCGGGGCTGTTGATTTGGTTCAACAAGACATTCAATTCGTATGTGCTTGGGTATTTCCGAATTCGGTCGCTGGCATTTTCACAGTTTTTATCAGACTTCTTCAGCATAATCATTATATACGTCGCGGTCTCTGTTGCATGGCTGAAAGTTCATAATCCATGGCCGTTTATTCCCATGCTCGTTATACAGGCAATTTGGAATTCAACTTGGAGCTACGTCGCTACCTATTTTTATTATCGTGTTGCCAGCCGTTATCATACGGTGGTTATCTACCGCAGCCGCAAAGATCTGGTCCGTTTTGGCGACATCAGCGGCAAGCCGATCGAGCGCCTTTTCAATGTAGAAAAGTATATCCAATATGATGGAACAGATTTCTTTGAAATAAAGGACGAGCTTGCACCGTACGATGCTTTGTTTGCTGCCGGGGTAAATCCGACGCTGATGAACGCCCTGTGCAAATACTGCGCTGAGGAAAATGTTCGTGGCTTCTTCCTGCCGCACATCGGCGACGTGATCATGAGTGGCGCGGAGCATATCAAGTCCTTTACCACGCCGGTACTGTCGGTGCGCAGAGCAACGAAATCTTTCGAGTATCTCTTCGTCAAACGGGCGTTCGATATTTTCGCATCAGGCCTCGGACTGATTGTTCTTAGCCCCTTCATGCTGCTGGCGGCAATCCTGATCAAAGCCTACGACGGCGGTCCTGTGTTCTATAAGCAGGTACGCCTGACGAAAGACGGAAAGCAATTCAAGATCATCAAGTTCCGTTCCATGCGTGTGGACGCGGAGAAAGACGGCGTGGCTCGCCTCTCCACTGGTGACAAGGATCCGCGCATCACCCCCGTAGGTCGCTTTATCCGGGCAGTAAGATTCGACGAGCTGCCTCAGCTTATCAATATCCTGCGAGGTGACATGTCAATTGTTGGCCCCCGGCCTGAACGACCGGAAATCGCGGCTGAGTATGAGAAATTCCTCCCAGGGTTCAATCTGCGACTTCAAGTCAAGGCAGGCCTCACGGGTTACGCCCAGGTATACGGCAAGTACAACACAAACCCGTATGAGAAGCTGGAGTTTGACCTACTGTACATAAACCAGATGAATCTGCTGACGGACCTGGAGCTTATGTTCAACACCTTCCGCATTCTGTTCTCAAAGGAGAGCACGGAAGGGGTGGAAAGCCTGACCGGATGGATGGACGAAGAAGAGGCTGACGATTCCGTGGCAGATTTACAGGTAACAGCCTCGCAATTCACCGGTGCAGGTCAAAAATAATATTGAATGGTTCAAAAATGATGGAATCTCGAATGAATAATAAAGAAGCTATGCTAAAAGTGATGATCTTGGCAAACGATACAACATACACATACAATCTTCGCAATGAGATCATCGAGAGAATTGCCGCTGAGGGATATGATGTGCTTATTGCAGCGCAACCCTTGCTTTGCCGGGAAGAACTGGTACGCTTGGGCGCCAGGTTAATTAACATAGAGACAAAAAGGCATGGCACAAATCCAATTTCAGACCTTATTCTTTTACAGCACTATATCAAAATTCTGCGGGATGAAAAGCCCGATATTGTTCTATCTTATAACATTAAACCCAATGTCTATGGAGGAATGGCGTGCCGTATCACGAAGACGCCGTATTTGCCGAATATTACCGGATTAGGAACGGCTGTCGAATATGAAGGTCTTATGCAAAAACTTACCATACGTCTTTACCGGGCAGGCGTTGCAGGTGCGACGTGTGTATTTTTCCAAAATGAGGAGAACAGAAAATTTTTTGGGGATAATAAGATGCTGCGCCCTGAATGCAGAACCGTGCTGCTCCCGGGCTCTGGCGTCAGTCTGAAGGTCCACAAAGCGATGGAATATGCGGCGGATGGAGATAGCATTAACTTCCTTTTCATTGCACGCATTATGAAGGAAAAGGGAATCGATCTTTACTTGAATGCTGCAGAAAGAATCCGCAAGACGCACAAAAATACGGCTTTCCATGTCTGCGGCTATTGCGATGACGGAAAGTATAAAACATTGCTGGAGGAACGAGAGAAGGACGGTACTATCATATATCACGGTGAACAAAAAGATATGATCCCTTTCTTTGAGAAGAGCCATTGTATTGTCCATCCCAGTTATTATCCTGAAGGCATGAGCAATGTCTTGCTGGAAGCCGCGGCACACTGCCGACCAATCATTGCTACAGACCGGGCCGGATGCCGGGAGACGGTGGAGGATGGAATAACCGGCTTTTTGATCCCAATCAAAGATGAAGATTCATTGGTGGATGCGCTGGAAAAATTTCTGAAAATGAGTTGGGAGCAGAGGAGGCAAATGGGCCTTGCGGGAAGAGCAAAGATAGAAAGGGAATTCGACAGGCAAATTGTTGCTGACAAGTATCTGGAAGAAATCAAGAGAGTATTGGCATCCACCGGCTGAATCGGCATAAGCTTGATAAATACCTCCGGTAAACGATTGATTTGAACAAATTGGGCGGGAATTGTAATGAATATATTCTTCTATTCAAATATTGAGTACACCAATAACGCAATAGGTATTACAAAGAAGGTAAAAGGACAAGTTTCTGCTCTGCGTAGTTTGGGAAATAATGTTTTGTATTCCTGTTATTATGATAATCGTTTTGCCGTGATGGATAACAATGATCACATTTGCGCGTACAAGAATAATATCTTCTCTAAAACCAGACTTAATCATGCGAGCAGAAGATTCGGCCTGATATCATTTGTGACGGATTACATCAAGCATCACACATTTGATATCGTCTATATGCGTTATCATTATTTCGATAAGTATACATTAAATCTCATAAAAGCAGCAAAAAGAGCTGGTGCCAAGGTAATCATGGAGATGCATTCCTACCCATGCCTGGGCGGTGACAGACTGTTGGACAAGGTGTTCTCAAAGCTGGAAATGGTTTACCAGCAAAAGTGCACCGAAGAGATTGATTTATTCGCAAATATGAGTCAGGATTTGCTGCCTTTCGGCAAACCGGAAGTACATATTCGGAATACATTTGACGCTTCAGAAATTGCGCTGCGCGAGCCACAGCTTTCAAAGAATACATTCCGCCTCCTTTCTGTGGCATATGAGCGGCCGGCACATGGGTTTGACAGATTGATCAATGGGATCAGCCGTTATTATTCTGAAGTCGGCAGTGAGAACATTGAGGTTATCTTCGCAGGCAAATACATGGAATCAACGAAAAACCTTGTATCAAAGCTGGGATTGGAAGAAAAATGCCGTTTTATCGGGCCGGTTTCGGGAAAGGACCTCGATCTCTTATACAACACTTCCAATATTGCAGTGGGACACCTTGCCAATCACAGGATCAACTCTTTTTCAGGCTCAGCAATAAAAACGCAGGAATTCTTAGCAAAAGGGATCCCGTTTATTTATGCATGGAACGAGGAGATGCTGAGCGATGATTATCCGTATGCTTTCAAAATAAAACTGAATGAGGAACCTGTGGATGTAAAAGCAATGATTTCTTGGTATTCAGGTCTGGAAGATCCGAAAGTCGTCGGCACCAATATGAGAGCGTTTTTTGAACAATCGTCCGGATGGGTAAATCAAATGAAATCAGTCATCGATTATGTGGAGGAAAATGATGCCGTATAAGGTTTTACAGGTGGTAAACTCTCTCGGCATGGGCGGAATTGAAGCGTTTATTACAAACGTTCAAAAGCATGTGGACAGCAGTGTTATACAATTCGACTATTGCACGATCGGCTCAAAGGCAAAAGACCGACTTGAAACGGTAAGAGACTTGGGATCGAATGTCTTTTATTATCCGTCGCTAAGCGCCAGAAACTATATATCCTATCGAGAATGGTGGACGGATTTTTTTAAGTCACACAGGGAGTATATTGCGGTACACGGTCATGTATATACCACAGCTTCGATTTACTTACGCGCAGCACATAACGCGGGGCTGAAAACGGTTTGCCACAGCCATAGTACAGATTCACTGAAACCGTCTGTTGGGGCCGCCGAACGCGAAATAAGGAAGCTGCTGCTCAAGCCGTTGAAAACGGCCCCCTGGATTGACGAGCGCCTTGCCTGCAGCAGAGATGCGGGCGAATGGCTCTATGGAAAGAATACACCGTTCAAAATAATAAACAATGCTATTGAACTGAATAATTTCCGTTTCGATAATGCCGTCAGGGAAGAGTACCGCAAATCACTCGGGTTGGAAGACAATTTCGTGATAGGCCATATCGGAAACGGCACTGCCGCGAAAAACCATGAATTTCTGCTGAGAGTTTTTGATGCGGCACATAAAAAAAACAGTAATGCAAAGTTGCTGCTGATTGGAAACCTTGGGATTCAGGAAGAAAAGGTGAGAGAGTATATCCATACAAACAATCTGGATGAGGCGGTCTTGATTCTTGGAACCAGAAAAGATGTACCGAGTCTTTTATCGGCTATGGATGTATTTTGTTTCCCGTCTAAAAATGAGGGCCTGGGTATCGTCCTGATCGAAGCGCAGACTGAGGGATTGCCGTGCGTTATTTCCGATGTGATTCCTGAAGAATGTGATATTCGATCTGGGCTCATAACGAAGACTCCTCTGAACAAAGACCCCAGGGAATGGGCAGATGTGCTGCTTTCAAAGAGAACTGCCTGCGAGAGAAAAAGCAAGCTGGAGGAAGCAGCTGCGGCAGGCTATTCAATCGATGATGTTGCGGATAAAATGACCCAAATATACCTGGGATTGCGTAATGAAGCTAAAAAGTATTGAGTTACGTCATACTTAATTGATTGGGGATTCGTTATGGACAAACAGAAAATCGGGATCATCTCAACTTACTACAATTCTACCAATTATGGCGGGCTTTTGCAGTCGTATGCTTTGGTAAGCTTTCTTGACAGTCACGGTTACGATGCCTGTCAGATCTCTTTTGACAAAAGGCAGAGTAAAATCGGCTATGCGGTAAGTAAACACGGAATCAGCTGGATCCTGACAAAGACATTTGCCACGATGAAAAACAAAGCCGCGTCGATGAAAACGCGTGCGCTTGCAAAAATAAAAAAGCAAGACAATTATATCGCGCAGAGAAGAGCGGCAATAAAACCGTTTCGAGAACAGCGCATCAAGCACACTAACGAAGTCTACGATGTAACCAATATCAAAAGCTGTGATGGCTTTGACGGCTATATTTGCGGCAGTGACCAAATTTGGGGCGATAACCTCAATGAAGGATTCTGGCTTTCGTTTGTCCCAGCCGAAAAGAAAAAACTGTCTTATGCGGCAAGCTGCACGCAGCCGGATTCGCTGCTTAAGGTCTCCGATAAGGTCGCTGCTGCGCTGGCCGATTACGATGGGATTTCTGTGAGAGAAAACAATACGCGTGAGATACTGGAAAAAATAAGCCATCGGGAAGTTCTATGGGCGGTAGACCCTACCTTCCTGCTGACAAGAAGAGAATGGGAGCGAGTGTCTAAAGAAAACCCTTTTTCCGGCGAGAAGTATATCTTTACTTATCTGATCGGAGACAGCAGGAAATACAGGGAGCTTGCCGTAAAGCTTTCCAGAAAGACGGGCTTGAAAATTATAAACATTCCGTATCTTCTCAATCAATACAGGCCCTGCGATGAAAAATTCGGAGATATTAAGATCGGCGGTGTCTCTCCCGATATGTGGCTGTCATTAATCAAAGACGCTCGGTTTGTGATTACAGACTCTTTCCACGGCACCGTATTTTCTGTTATTTTCAAAAAAGATTTCTTTACATGCATTCGCCATAAAGACTCTGACAAGCAGTCGATGAATAACAGAATATACAGCCTGCTGGACAGACTTGGATTAAATGATCGAGTAATCGATGAATCCGTAGAGCTTGATGATCTCTATCAACGAATGATCGTTGATTATAAGGGAGTGGAAGAAACACTTAACGAATGGATTTCGGAATCGGAGGCATTCCTGCTGGGACGTCTGGAACAGTAATCATGATTTTCGATTTAAAGAGATTCTTCTGTCGGTTGTTCTGACTTAGTCCGGTCCTATCATCTTTCAAATGGGGAAGTCGCGTTGAACAAGCTAAAATCTGAAAATCAAATAAAAGCCGGAGTACTGTTATCTTATTTGCAGATGGTGGCAAATGTATTGATCCAGCTGCTCTATACTCCAGTAATGATTCGCCTTCTTGGACGAAGTGAGTATGGACTCTACAATACTGTTGCATCTGCGATCTCCATTTTGTCTGTCTTGAGTATGGGCTTTACGTCCGGATACGTCAGGTTTTTCTCAATATATAACCAAAATGAGGACAGAGAGTCTACTTTTAAGCTCAATGGCATATATCTGCTTGTACTCAGCATTATTTCTGTAATATGTCTTATCATCGGAACATATATTTCCTTCCATTTGGAGATTGTATTCAAAAACGGGCTCACTTCCGCAGAGTATACAACAGCCCGAGTTTTGGCGCTGATTCTGACGACCAATCTGGCGCTGACCTTTGTCATGAGCGTGTTCCAGCATATTGTTTCTGCGCATGAAAGATTTGTATTTTTGAAATCTGTTGGATTGATCAGAAATGTTTTAGCTCCGTTTCTGACATTACCTGTCCTGCTTTTGGGGTACAAATCCATCGGGATGGCTTTGGTTACGACTTTTGTTTCCTTCCTCGCAGACTGCATGTTTTTCTTGTATGTTAAACGTGTGATGCATGAAAAGTTCATCTTTCACGATCTTGATTTTACGCTTATAAAAAGCATTTTCGCCTTTACATTTTTTATAGCCCTGAATCTGATTGTCGAACAGATAAACTGGAGTATTGATAAAGTCCTTCTGGGACGCTACAAGGGGACAAGTGAGGTCGCCCTGTACGCAGCAGCATTTACGATTTATCAGTGCTATATGATCTTTTCCACTTCCATTTCCAATGTTTTTATTCCCAGAGTGCATAGGATCGTAAATGAGTCAAACGAAAATTCTGCCGTTCAGAAAACCAGACTTACGGAGTTGTTCGTGAAAGTGGGCCGCATCCAGTTCCTGGTTTTGGCTCTGGTTGCCAGCGGTTATTTGTTTTTTGGAAAATACTTTATTACCCACATCTGGATAGGGCAGGAATATTTGGGAGCATATACGGTTTCACTGTTTCTGCTGCTGCCGGCTTCCATTGCGTTGATTCAAAACATTGGTATTGAAATACAACGGGCCGAAAACAAACACAAATTTAGAAGCATTGTCTATTTTTTCATGGCCCTGCTCAATCTGACAGTCTCATTGGCCCTGTGCAAAAAATACGGTGCCGTCGGATGCGCTTTTGGCACATGCCTGTCGCTGATCGTTGCAAACGGCTTGATCATGAATGTTTATTATCACAAAAAGTGCAATGTCGATATCCTTGCTTTTTGGAAAAACATTATTCGAATGCTTCCTGGCATAATCGTTCCTGCACTCCTGGGGATCTTGATCAATCATATCGGAATTCACAGCACATGGATCTTCTTGGGCTTGATTGTCCTTTATTGTATGGTATATGCAGCCTCCATGTGGCTTCTGGCAATGAATGAAAGCGAGAAAGCATTGCTCGCCAAGCCGATTAAACGTCTGATGAAGGGGAAAACATGATATCTGTAATCGCTAAGGAAAAATGTACTGGCTGTATGGCCTGCTACAATATATGTCCCAAAGACTGTATTTCCATTGCATCCGATAAGGAAGGTTTTTACTATCCGCAGATCAATCAGGAAAAATGTGTCAGCTGCAATATGTGCAAAAATGTCTGCCCGGTCCTGAAACCGGATGCTGCGGTGTCTTATGAAGTTTCTAAAGCATGGGGCGGATATTCGAAAGACTCAGGTGTTTTGGAAAACAGTTCATCCGGCGGATTATTTACGGAACTGGCTGCCTATGTGCTTGGTCGCGGCGGGTGCGTTTATGGCGCGGGCTTTGAAGAAGATTTCCGGGCTGTCCGGCATATGAAGATTGAAAACCTTGACGATCTGTGCAGACTGAGATGCTCCAAGTATGTCCAGAGCAATATCAATGATATATTCAAAGATTTACGAAAAGAACTCACGACGGGCAGAATTGTGATGTTTACCGGAACGCCCTGTCAGATTTACGGTTTGCGTGGGTTTCTTGGAAAAGAACCGGAAAATCTTCTGCTGGTTGATATCGTGTGCCATGGTGTTCCGTCAGAATTACTATGGAATACGTATTTAGACAGTATGAAAAAAGAATTCCCCGGCAATATAAAGCATGTCAATTTCAGGGATAAAACAAACGGATGGTCGGATTTTTCCAGCAGGATAGATTTCAACGGTCAGGTATATTTGAGGAGTCACAATTCGGATCCTTATATGCAGATGTTTTTGCAGAATTATTGCCTGAGAGAATCCTGCTACCATTGTATCGCAAAGACCAGAGGTTACTGCAGCGATATTTCTCTGGCGGATTTCTGGGGATTAAAGCGCATCAATGCCCGACTGTATAAGGAAAACGGGGTCTCTCTTGCTTTGATCCATACAGCAAAAGGATTGCATTTTCTGAATGAAATATCGGAAAACGTGTCGGGAGAATTTGTCGATTACGATTCCGTAATGAATCGAAGCAGTCACAGAAAACCTGTAAAGAGGCCTTTTGCGCGGAACTATTTTTACTTGCTTCTGGATAAGCTTTCCTGGGGTCGGTTTCAGGCATTGTTCGGACATAAAAGACTCGACAATACGATAAAAGAGATCATCATACGGTCACCCGTAGGACTAATTCGAAAACAAATAAAAGATAAATTATCAAGAAAATAATACAGTTTTTTCTGGGGTAATTTGATTTATCTGAGGTCTTGCTATGCTATTTATCCTTGAGACTGCCACCATACTTGCATATATGTACAATGGAACTCTCGGTATCCTGTGCATGTCTGCAACAGTCCTGTTTATGGTCAGCAGGCGAACTTCCTTTTTGAACAAAATACTCAGCTTAATGATTCTGTCGCTGCCAATGTCCTATATAGGGATAGGCGGTATGAATATGCATCAGATCTACGCTTGGTATTACATGTTTTTAATACTTTTTCTGATCTATAACGCAACATATCGCAGTAATACGGTCAGATTTAATATAAATACGATATTTCCACTGTTCGTTGTTATAATTGACCTCTTGATTAACCTGTTTTGGAGCAATAATCTTGCTAAATCAATCCAGGAATCCGGGCAACTGTTAATGATGCTTGTTCCTCTTGTGGATGCCTGTAATAATAAAGATCATTTTTCCCTGGAATTGAAAGAGATCAACGATTGTTTTGAAGTATTTTTGCTTTCTTGTCTGGCGACAAGTATTTGCACAGCCATTCAATACCTCGTATATCGTTTTATGCATGTTCAGATTGGCATTTTAGGTTTTTCCGGCAACAACCGTGTTTTATATAATTGCCTGTTCAAGGGAGCCAGTATTTTGCCCATTTACCTTGGAATAGGCTTTCTGTATACGCTTCTCCGAATGACTTATGATGGTTTCAAGATCTCTCTGCTGTTAAAAAATCTTCTGATTTTGGTGGGAATGGTGCTTAACAGTTCTAGAACGGGCATTGCTGCTGTTGCTGTCGTCTCTGCATTTATCCTGATCAGGTATTTTTTTCAACACGGTTCTGTCAGGGCTTTATTACTGGGCATTATCGTAGCAATATCGGTTTTGTATGGTATGAATTTTATCCTTTCATCCAGAGTGAGATTGTCCTCTTTTCTCGATGCAAACGGACGTAATGAAAACTTTTTGCATGGTATTGAGGTGTGGACATCCAATCTTAGAGTTTTTCTGATTGGGGAAGGATTTGCAACTGATTCTTTTGATCTTATTGCAAAACCGCACAATGTCCTCCTTCAGTCCCTGGCACAGTGCGGCTTGATTGCAACGTTCATGCTTGTGTATATGTTTTTCGTTTTTTACCGTTCTTTATACAGGTCTAAGTATTCTCCTATCTTTTTGTTTCTGATAATCAGCGGGTTCCTGGTTACAGACTTTTATGCAAATTGCTTTACAACGGTCATAATAATACTGATCTCAATACATTCAAGTTATCACAATGAGGACATCAGCAGACCCCGGGCGTAATGTTTTGTGGGGAGCTGTAAATAATCAATCGGAAGGGAGGAATGCAGAATGAAACGGCATCTTTACTTGGCTGTCAGTTTTCTTTTTAGTCTTGCACTTTTGTTCTTGGCACTCTTCCCTAAAGATACCTTTACGTTGGATTCGGCTTTGACTGATATGTCAAGCGTGTCAATTCTCCCGATTTCTCTCCGTGAAATTGATGATGAGGCATTCTACAGCACCAACTTACAGAGCGTTGCTTTTGGGGATCAGCTTGTCCATATTGGTGTTCGGGTCTTTGAAAATATACATAACCTGATCGATATATATATTCCACGCAGCACAACGCACATCGGAATGAACGCATTTCCGGCGGAAACAATTATTCACGGCGTAAAGAACAGTTATGCTTTGCGCTGGGCCAGGGAGAACGGATATCGATATACATATGACGATATCTGGGACTCGAGCATATTGAAAGAATTCAACCACTTTGAAATATTGATATATATTCTGTTTGCTGTAATTCCGCTGACGGAAGATGCGGCGCAAATTTCCAGACGTATACGAGAAGTCATTTTTAGTATGCGGCCACAGGACAGACCGGAGTTGTATCCGATCGATTATAGATTTCCGTGATATTTCATGATTGAAATGATAAGCTGCAGACTATTTGCGTGCTGCAGAAAAAATGAAAGGAGATCTACAACATTGAATAAGAAAAGATTGATTGCTTTCTTTCTCATAGTTTTGATGTTTGCATCCTTCTTGATGCCCGTTGGCGCACTTGCCGATGATGAATATTTCATAGAGGATTCCTATGAAGACGTTCTGTTCGAGGAACCTTATGAAGAGTATCTATATGAAGAAGACAACTATGATATCCTTGGCACGGAGTATTTCGATGAAGAGGTCATTTTCGATAGTTATCCGGAGGAATACAACAATATCGAGGATTATATCGAAGAAGATTTCTTTATTGAAGAGCCGGTTACTGAGGAACCTGTCGTAGAAGAGCCTGAGCTTATCGAAAACACGGAAGAGCCGGAAGAAGTGGACGCTGGAGAAACGATAGAAGAGTTTTATCTGGAAGAAAACGACAGGTTTGAAGCGGCAGCCCTGACGGTTACGGATCCCGAAGATTATACCGGCCCTGTCGGTACGAACGCGACCTTTACGGTAACTGCAAATAAGGATAGCGTGACGTATCAGTGGGAGTATAGTAAAAACGGAACTAAGTGGGCGAAGACGACGCTGGAAGGGTACAACACCAATACGCTGACGGTTGGAATTACTGCAGGCAGAAACGGCTATCAGTACCGCTGCGTAGTGACAGACGGCGCGAATAACACAGTGACGAGTGCAGGCGCTGCG
>ODAI011211271.1_pt1 | contig 22742 bp, 17 predicted proteins | sample 1539321 | NCBI WGS metagenome assembly ODAI01 (sample SAMN02144231, study PRJEB22623) | gut metagenome | biome: sheep rumen | host: Ovis aries | place: New Zealand | reverse complement strand
TTTTAATAAAAAAAGACCCCTATACCATTTCTGATATAGAGATCTTATTCCGTCATCTTATCTTAATGACATTGCCACATCGGGTGCTTCTTTTGTTGTTGAGAACAACGTATTGGCATTTATTGCGGCATACGGTTATAATCTTGGAAAAGGAGATGGGTGGAATGCCAAGAGATGTTATGAAGAAAAACAGGAATGTAAGCCTGATAACAAATTGTATCATCGTAATACTGACGCTGGTTGGAAGCTACCTAACCGTCACAAGCTCGCTGCTTTCCTTGTCGAGCTGCTGCTTATATTCGTTGGGTGAGATACCGAACTCGTTCTTGAAGTCTCTGTAGAAGCTTGAATAGTTGGTGAATCCGCACTGTAAGTAGGCTTTGCCTATTTCTCCGTTCTGGTGCATGAAATCCCTGAAGAGGTTAAGCCTCTGCTTGATTATATACTGCTTGATGGAGATGCCGAGGTTAGCCTTGAATACATGGGATATGTGATACTTGCTTAAGTAGAAGTGATCCGCTATTGAGTCGAGGCTTATCTGCTCCGTTAAGTGTGCGTTGATATAGATGATAAGATTCTGATAGAGGCTCGCATTCTCCTTGAACTCGATTGGATGTTCGGCCTCATAGGTCGCGCGATTCAAGTCGAAGACCAGATCGCATACCTGATTCTGGATCTTCGCTGTTTTGCCATACCTGTCCTGATGTATCTCCTGTATGAGATTGAATATCTTGGACTGTATTGCATTAAATGCGATATTATCAAAATGATATATATACTGCTTATTGACACTGGCCTGCTGCATGATATAGCCGTATGCCGTCGAGATGCGAAGAAGCTGATTGCAGTAGTCTCGACTTATCCAGAAGACAAAGCGCTGGTAGTATATATCCGTATTATGGATGATGGCGTAATGCGGTACATGGGGCGGTATGAGCACCAGATCTCCCGATGAGAGATGATAAGTCTTGTCAGCGATCACCATGGACACATCTCCGTCCACGAAGAAGTAGAATTCATAGTAATCGTGGGTATGACTTCCCGTAGCTTTCATGTGGATATCGCTGTAATAATATATCTCGAAATCCTTGGAAAGCATATATTGTCTGGGCGAAAAAGTTGTTCTTAATTCTTCTCTCATGTTCTAATATTACCTTATAGTTTACAAAAAATAAACAATTTTTGAAAAATGCCGCAACTTTTCACTACTTGTTCACAAGAAGTAGAATTGTAAGGGCCTTTTGTATATTAGTATAATGAAAATGTGTAAGAGGTATATAAGAATGGTGTATCGTTACACCTTCGATAAAATGGTGCTGTGTGTCCATAGGATTCACAGTGGAGAGGACAGGAGCAATATATGGAGATGACGTTCAGATGGTTCGGAACCGGTCACGATACAGTGACACTTAGTCAGATCAGGCAGATACCGGGAGTGACAGGAGTGATCACCACACTGTATGATAAGATGCCCGGTGAACTCTGGACTAAAGAGGAGATTCGTGAGCTTAAGAAGGAGGTTGAGCTTGACGGACTGCATATATCGGGTATAGAGAGTGTCAATATCCATGACGATATCAAGACAGGCTCCGGTAAGAGAGATCTGTATATCGATAATTATATTAAGACACTTGAGGCATTGGGCCAAGAGGACATACACATGGTATGCTATAATTTTATGCCTGTCTTTGACTGGACCAGAACAGAGCTTGCAAGAGTGCGTTCTGACGGTTCGACTGTAATGGCATATAATCAGAAGACGGTAGATGCCATGATACCGGAGAAGATGTTCGACTCCATATCCGGTGATATGAACGGCTCGGTGATGCCGGGCTGGGAGCCTGAGAGGATGGCTCATATCAAGGAGCTTTTTGAGCAGTATAAGGATGTGACGGAGGAGGATCTATTTAATAATCTTAAGTACTTCCTGGAGAAGATAATGCCTGTATGTGACAAGTATGACATCAATATGGCTCTTCATCCGGATGATCCTGCTTGGAGCGTATTCGGACTGCCGCGTATAGCCATAAGCAAGGAGAACCTCGTAAGGATCACTAAGCTTGTGGATAACGTACATAACGGAATCACATTCTGTACAGGCTCTTACGGTTCAAGCATAGCCAATAATCTGGTAGAGACCATATGGGAGCTTAAGGGCAGGATACACTTCGGACATATCCGCAATCTTAAGTTCAATTCGCCGGATGATTTCGAAGAGGCTGCACACTTGTCAAGCGATGGAGACTTCGATATGTATGAGATCATGAAGGCATTACATGATTCGGGCTTTAACGGGCCTATCCGTCCGGATCATGGCAGGATGATATGGGGCGAGGTCGCCATGCCGGGATACGGTCTGTATGACAGAGCACTTGGCGCCACTTACCTTAACGGTCTGTGGGAAGCCATAGATAAGAGTAAATAAAGGGGGTATAAATATATGCTGCCGCAGCTTAAGTGACATAATGTCACAGGTAGTCTGTGGTAGCATTTTTCTGTATAATGGAGTAACGGAAGATTAAGGAGTAGGAGCATGGAGTATTTACTTAACACTGAGAGGATTAAAGCGGATAAGATTAAGATAATAACAGAGTCAGAAGGACATGAGGGAGTTAGGCTTGCAGCAGACTGGCTTAAGCGGGATATGCAGGGTGTATTCGGTGCATGTCCGGACATAGCCGAGATCGAATATGAGGAGATAACAGGTAACAGTGAATCTGCAGAGCATGCGGGACATAAGCCGGTGGATGCCGCTTGGCATGACTTAATGCCTGTAATATGTGTATCTGCGGATAAGGGTCATATAGCCTGGGAGCTTAATGACAGAGGTGTCATTGAGCTTGACCTTATACGGGGCAAGAGAGAATGCTATATATTCAAAGTGGTTAAGCTGGATGCTCCGGATACCAGTACGGACGCCTCGGATGACAGCCGGAGGCATAAGAAGACGGCCCTTGTGATAGTAGGCTCTGATAAGCGCGGAACCATATACGGTATGCTTCATCTGTCAGAGCTTATGGGAGTATCTCCCTTCACGGACTGGCTTGATATTAAGCCCGGACATATGGATGAGCTTATCCTGACAGAAGCCGATAACCTCGTATCAAAGGAGCCTTCGGTACGATACAGAGGCTTCTTCATCAACGACGAGTGGCCTGCCTTCGGTAACTGGTGCAATAAGCGCTTCGGCGGCTTCAATGCAGCGTGCTATGAGCATGTATTCGAACTGCTGTTAAGACTTAAGGGCAATTATATGTGGCCTGCCATGTGGACCTCCATCTTCCCTGATGACGGCCCTGAACTTGCAAGTGCGGTTCTTGCGGATAAGCTTGGAGTGGTGATGGGTATGTCACATCATGAGCCGTGCTTAAGACAGGGAGAGGAATACAAGTACTTAAGAGGACCTGAGTCCATATACGGGGATGCGTGGGACTTTAGGAAGAATAAGGAGGGAATAACCCGATTCTGGGAGGACGGACTTAAGAGAGGCGGTCATCTGGAGAATGTCATCACTGTAGGTATGCGCGGCGAATTCGACTCCACAGTGCTTGGCAAGGAGGCGACGCTTGGTGACAATATCGACCTTATAAGGGATGTGCTTAAGACGCAGAATGAACTCATACGCAGATTCGTTGACCCTGATCTGGATAATGTTCCGCGTATGCTCGCTCTGTATAAGGAGGTGGAGGCATTCTACTACGGCGACGATACCTATAAGGGGCTTAAGGGAGACCCTGAGCTTGAAGGCGTGACACTGATGCTGTGCGATGACAACTTCGGTAATCTCCGCACCCTTCCGCCGGAGTCTGAGCGGGATCATAAGGGTGGCTACGGCATGTATTATCACATGGATTATCACGGATGGCCCATATCCTACGAATGGGTCAATTCAAGCACCCTTCCCAAGATATGGGAGCAGATGACGCAGTGCTATGAGTTCGGTGTTAGAGAGCTGTGGATAGTCAATGTAGGAGATATCTTCACTAACGAGTATCCGCTGTCATTCTTCATGGACATGGCCTATGATTATGAAAAATGGGGCCTTGCCAATGTCAACGCACCTGACGAGTATACTAGGAGCTTCGTGCGGACACAGTTCGCCGGTGTGACCGAAGCATGTGCGATATCCATAGAGAAGCTTCTTAAGGGCTATACCCGCATAGCGGCGAACAGACGGCCGGAGGCTATGAATGTGGATGTATACGATCCGGTGTGGTATGATGAGACCAAGGATATGCTTGATAAGTGTGAAGAGTATACAAGTCAGGCGGCCGATATATATAAGCAGCTATCATCAGAGGAAAGTAACAGCGCCTACCCGTTCTATGAGCTTGTGTATTATCCCCTTATGGCTAATCTTAATGTGCAGAGGCTATGGCTCTATACGGGGCTTAATCATGCGCTTGCAGGTATTCATGCGGTGGATGAGGCAATGCTCTATGCACATAAGGCAGAGGAATGCCTTAAGCTTGACGAAGAGCTTACGGATGAGCTTCATACCATACATGACGGTATGTGGTACGGCATGGGTATGTCAGAGCATATAGGCTTTAATTACTGGAATGAAGAGGAGTGCAGCTTCCCTGTGCTCTATAGCGGCAGAAGGCCGGATAAGCCGCGTATCGTAACCTGTATACCGGGAACTGACAGACATACCGAGGGTGGTGTCTGGACGAAGACGGATCTTGTGCTTGATACCTTCTTAAGACCTGATAATGAAGTGGGAAGTATCATCCTGCACTCGGTGGGTGAAGGGACTGCGGAGTATGAGATATGCACAGATGCGGATGTCTTCGATATATCAGATATGAAGGGCTGCATAGAGTGCGGAGAAAGTAAGGAGATAGAGATAAGACTTAAGAACAGGAGCAATCCGGGTGAGACTAAAGCTGCCGATGAGACAGACGCTACGGGCGGCACAGATATGACAGAAGTGTCATATGCCATGTATAAGCTTAGTGTGAGATCAATGTCTGACTCTCTTCCTACGGAATCAGTCATACTGATACCGGTGAATAATACGGATTATTCGTCGCTTAAGCCAGGCACCTATGTATGGTGCGGTACGGATACGGTCGCATTAAGCAGCGAGCACTACAGTGTTATCACGGATGAGAAGTGCGCTCCCATGGGTTATATATCTATAGAAGCGGGGCATTTTACCCGTAAGGGAAGTGATGGTGACGGTGAATTTGTCGAGATACCGGATTACGGCAAGACGCTGTCGGGAATGAAGGCATTTCCTGTAACCAAGACCTATACACCCGGAGGTGATGCGCCATATCTTGATTATGATCTGTATATGCCAGAGGACGGAGAGTATACGGTACGGGTATATGTAACTCCGGCTAATCCGGTATATAAGAATAATCTCCTGCGATACGGTATCGGCGTGATAAAGGGTGATAAGGCGGTTAACGGCGAAGGTGTAAGCGATGCGACAGGCGATGATAAATGCGCTGTCAGGCTTGCAGATACCGTGGTCAGGAGCTATGCTGTGGGCGATGACAATGATGACTGGAAGCAGGGTGTACTTGATAACATACATATAAGCGAAAGCGATGAGCTGTTCGCGGAGGGGCTTAATACCCTTCGCATATATGCCTGTGATCCGGGCTTCGTGCTGCAGAAGCTTGTCATATATAAGAAGGGCTTAAGTCCGGCATCAAGCTATCTCGGACCGAAAGAGACCTACAGAGTATGAAGGCCCTGATGTATAATACAGTATAAGAAATAAAATATAAGAAATAAGATATATGATATAAGAAATAAGGTATAAGGTATAAGATATAAAAAGATGTAAGAACAAGACACAGGGCATTAAGCAATAGAGAATAAGGATTAAGGAATAAAGACAATGATAAGATTATCCAGACTTATAAGCGACAATATGATCATACATAAGGATAAGCCCGTAAGGATATGGGGATGGGCAGATGCAGGCGCGACTGTAAGGGCATGTATAGCTGAAGATATAATTGCAAGCAGTGAAGCTCTATCTGACGGAAGCTTCGACATAGAGCTTGCAGTGCCTAAACCGGGGGCCGGATATACGATCACTGTATCGGAGATAAAGGCTGGCAGAGTGACGGATGAGATAGTCATTAAGAATGTGGCGGTAGGGCTGGTGTATATAATGTGCGGCCAGTCCAATGCGGGCTTTCCCATGTCAAGGGTCAGAGATACATATCCGGAGGAATGGCTGGAGCCGGATAATGATAAGCTGCGGACCTTCAAGATCGAGGAGAACTTCGCGTTCAAGGAGCCGGTTAAGGATGTACTTACGGGCAGCTGGAGGTCGGCTGGGTCTGACAGTATAGATGCATGGTGCGCGGTAGGCTACTTCGCAGCCAAGAAGCTGTCTGCACAAAGCGGATATCATGTGGGTATAATAGACGCGACACAGGGTGGCTCTCCGATAGAATCATGGATGAGCAGGGAGTGGCTTGCGGATTATCCGGACAGGCTTAAGCTTACGGATAAGTACTGTGATGATGAGCTTATAAGGAAGATACTTAACGACAATGCGACTCTCGGCACTAAGTGGACTGTAGCTCTTAATGAGGTCGATAAGGGTATAGAGGGGCATTGGGAGAAGGCTGGCACCTGTGAGGAGGCAGATGGCTGGAAGAGTGTGGAATTACCTGCATTCCTGTGGAAGACAGAGATAGGACATACCATAGGAAGCGTATGGTTTAAGAAGGAATTTGAGGTGGAGGCGGATGAGCTTATAACGAAAGATTCGCACCTGTGGCTTGGAACCATGACTGATGCGGATGTCACATATGTCAACGGGGTCAAGGTGGGTGAGACCGAATACTGCTATCCACCGAGAAGATATCTTATCCCTGCCGGAGTACTGCATAAGGGGCTAAATGAAGTGACGATAAGACTTACCGTAGAGCATGGCATGGGACGGATCACGCCGCATAAGCTTCTTGCAATATTCACCGGAGATACCGTAAGATATATAGATGAGGATGACAATGAATGCATAAGAGGTGCAGAGAACCTTATAGACTTAAGCGGCTTATGGCATTACAGGGTGGGGGCTGTTGCGGATGAGAAGCCCATGACAGAATTCTTATGCTGGAAGCCAACCGCACTGTATAACGGAGTGCTCGCTCCTTGCCTTAATTATCGGGTGGGCGGCTTCATATGGTATCAGGGTGAGAGCAATACAGGTGAGACATCAGGCGACTATTACGACCTGACTCTTAAGCAGGCTGAGGGCATCAGGAAAGCCTGCGGGGATGACAGACTCCCGTATATATATACCAGACTTCCGAGATTCGAGCTTAACTGCTATGAGGGCGGCCCGGATTATGATGAGAGCAGTATGAGTGAAGAGGAGTATATCTCGCTTAAGAAAAAGGGCTGGGACTATATATGCGAGGTTCAGGAGAAGCTTAATGAACTGCCGGACATGTATATGGCAGATACCGCAGACTTAGGTGAAGCCTATGACCTGCATCCGCAGGATAAGAAGCCTGTAGGGGAGAGGTATGCGGACATATTAAATTCGATTATAATGCACGCATGAGAAGAGATAGATAAGTGATGTAATGTACGGCAAGATGCCGGAAAAGGGTGAGGGAGAGGTGAAGGAGACCTATCATCACGGACGCTGTGATGTGGGAAGTCCGTGGGCGAGAGGCTGTTCCTTCGATGTCCTTGAGAGTGAGGACGATTGAGTGTATAGGCTGTCTGTGTCAGCTTAGGTATTACGGCGATATGGTTAAGAATACAGGGTGCAGGATATAAGATGATAGACATACTGTCAGTTGAGAATATGCGTAAGAGTGATGCGCATACAATAGAAAGCGGTACTCCCGGACGCGAGCTTATGATGCGAGCGGCTAAGGGAGTATTTGATATTATAGAGAGAAAGGCTAAGCCCACAACAAGGATCGGGATAGTCTGCGGCAGCGGCAATAATGCAGGAGACGGATATGCGCTTGCCCTTCTGCTTAAGGATGCGGGTAAGGATGTGGCGCTCATAAGGACGGACGAGCGCTTCTCGGATGACGGAAGATATTATTATGACAGATGCCTGGAGCAGGGCATAAGAGATATTAAGTGGAGCGAAGAGCGTGATATCGATACGGACGGGGCCACGGCTCTGTCAGCATATGATATCATAGTCGATTGTCTGTTAGGAACCGGTTATAAGAGAAGAACCGGACAGAGTACAGAGCATGCGAACAGCTCCGATATGATAATGTCTGTGATAAGCGCAATCAACAGAAGAGGAGAAAATGACGCTTATGTCATATCCGTGGATATCAACAGCGGCCTTAACGGGGACTCCGGTATGGCAGGCTGCAAGGAAGGACATCCTGAATGTGTTGTCTCAGATATGACGGTCTCTATAGGCTCCTATAAGTCGGGTCATTACCTTAACATGGCTAAGGATGTGATCAGGGATAAGACTAACGTGGATATAGGGATAAGTCCGGTATCAAAGCCGTATTACCTGATAGAAGCTTCGGATATGGTATCCGTCATACCCAAAAGGCTTAACATGTCCAATAAGGGCACCTATGGCTATACTGCCCTTATAGGCGGCTCTGTACGCTATAGCGGCGCAATACGACTGGCTTATATGGCAGGTGCCGCCATGAGAAGCGGGGCAGGAGTCGTGAAGGCTGCACTGCCTGAGTCTCTTGTACATGATGTGGCATCGCATATTCTGGAGAGTACGATTTTCCCTATGCCGGATTCAGGCGGTGAGATGATATATGATGAGGACAGGCTTAAGGAGCTTACGGGTAATGTGAAGACTATCGCCTTCGGAATGGGAATAGGCGTAAGTGAAGAGACAGGGAAAATATTGCTGTGGCTGCTTAAGAATTACACAGGCAGGCTTATCATAGATGCGGACGGACTTAATCTTCTGTCGGGGCTTGACAGGAGGCTTATCGCAGAGGCTTCATGCGATGTGGTGCTTACTCCGCATATTAAGGAATTCTCAAAGCTTACGGGCTTAAGCATCGACAGATTGCAGAATGAACCGATAGCCGCGGCTATGGAATATGTAGCCGGGATAAAGGTGCTCTCCGCGAATATGCAAGGTGGATGCAAGGATGTGCTCCTTCTTCTTAAAGGGCCATCCACGGTCATCACTGACGGTAATGACGTATATATTACCGACAGGGGTTGCCCCGGAATGGCAACGGCAGGAAGCGGAGATGTGCTGTCAGGGATACTGGCTGCGACAGCCGCATATATTCCGGACCTTATAATGGCTGTATGTGCAGGCGCATATATAGGGGGAAGAGCAGGTGAGCTGGCGCAGGACAGATACGGAGCAGTAAGCATGATAGCAAGTGATACCGTAAGCTGTATAGCCGATGCGCTTAACGAATGTTGGAATTTATGATATAACACGATGTTATACAATAAATTCCGGGATAAAGCGAGGCAGGGATGCCGAGCGCCGGAATTTATGATACAACACGATGTTATACAATAAATTCCGGGATAAAGCGAGGCAGGGATGCCGAGCGCCGGAATTTATGGTATAGTATAGATGTTGCCTTAGTCCGGTTGTGGATTGGATCGTGAATATGGATGAATTAAAGGATAAGAATATACTTGATATAGAGACTGTCGATCTTGACCTTAAGACAGATGAGCTTGTCATAATAGACCAGACGCTGCTGCCTAACAGGACAGAGCTTATAAGGTTAAGTACGCAGAAGGATATATGGGAGGCCATCAATCTGCTTAAGGTAAGGGGGGCTCCGGCCATAGGAGTGGCAGCCGCCATCGGTATGTATGTGCTTTCATCGCGCATTAAGGTGGATGAGAACGCTGAGAATGAGTATGAGATATTCTATAAGGAATTCGCAAGGATACGGGATTATCTGGACTCATCGCGCCCTACGGCAGTGAATCTGCACTGGGCGCTTAACAGGATGGATGAGCTGGTTAAGTCCATGAAGGATGAGCCGGTGTCTAAGATACTTGATGCGATGAAGCAGGAAGCGCTGGATATCAAGGCAGAGGATATACTGGTATGTAAGCAGATAGGCGAGTATGGCCTTACACTTGTCAAGCCGGGTGACGGGATACTTACCCATTGCAATGCCGGCAAGCTTGCCGTGTGCAGATACGGAACCGCGACGGCTCCGATCTATCTGGGACATGAGCGCGGATACAATTTCAAGGTATACGCGGACGAGACGAGACCTCTTTTACAGGGTGCCAGACTGACGGCATACGAGCTTATGAGCGCGGGAGTGGATGTTACACTCATATGTGATAATATGTCCGGGCTTGTCATGCGTAACGGATGGGTTCAGGCGATATTCGTGGGCTGTGACAGAGTTGCACGCAACGGGGATGTAGCCAATAAGATAGGTACAAGCATGGTGGCAACACTTGCGGCAAGGTATAATGTACCGTTCTATGTATGCGCTCCCACATCCACTATAGATATGGATACGCAGCGCGGTGATGATATCCGGATAGAGGAACGTCCGGCAGCCGAGGTTACGGATATGTGGTATAATGAACCGATGGCGCCAAAGGGGGTAAAGGTATATAATCCTGCCTTTGATATCACGGACAATGAGCTGATCACGGCCATAATCACCGAGTATGGAATAGCCAGAGCACCGTATGATATATCGCTGGCGCAGATAATGGACAATAAGAGAAGGTTATGAATAATAATAAGAGATCACGTAAGAGAGTCATAACAGCATACAGTATATTGATAGTTATGATGACCGTTGTTATGGCGGTCAGTCCTTTGCGTGCTTATGCAACCGATGAGATGTCCGCAACAGGAAGGGTCAATAACGATACCCTCAATATCAGAAGCGGTCCGGGAACATCCAATGAAGTACTGGGACAGCTTCATAACGGTGATACCGTGGATATAACAGGAATCGAGGACGGCTGGTATCGCATAGAATATGATGAAGAAGTGGGATATGTGGCCGAGAAATATGTGGATATTACAGAACAGGCGGATGAAGCCACCGAAGAGGACGCTGCCGATAAGGAGGATACGGAAGACGAAGTATCGGATGAGAGCAAAGAGGATACCGAGGATAACGGAGGCATACTTGATTCCGGCTTAGACCTTAAGATGATGCTCATTATCGGAGGGGTGGCGTTAATTCTTGTTATAATGATCTTCGCAACCATCAAGAGCATTAAGAACCTTTCTGATGATGATGACGAGTATGATGATGAGTATGACGACGAATACGAGGATGAGTACGAAGATGAGTACGAAGATGAGTATGATGAAGAGTACGGTGATGAAGATGACTCGGAGTACGACGGGTATGCGTTTGATACAGAGGAAGAGCCTAGGTACAGAGAAGCCGTAAGACGTAAGAAGACTGCGCCAAGACCGCACAAGGAGCCGGTTAAGCCTGAGGTAAAGGCTGTAAGAGACGGTGCCGACCCTGTAAGATATATGAGCAATAATCCCGATGATTACAGGATTGATATAGATCCCAGCTTTTTCGAGAAGACAGGCACACTCCCGCCAATTCCTGATATAGTGGGAGATACCGGTGAGGCTGCCGATGCTGACGCACCAACTCCCATCAAAGTGCCCCAAAGTGAGCCTGACAGAACCGGTAGACCGGATAAGCAGGCTGAGATAGAGGCTGCTCTTAAGAAGATGGAGGAGCTTAAGGCTGAGATAGAACGCATTAAGAACGAATAGCCGTAAGGCTTATCTGTGCTTCCTGCCTGTCGAATCCCTTACTATGAGCTTGGGTCGCATCAGAGTCTTGCTTATGGCTATTCCGGATATAAGTGAGGCAAGTATGGTATAGCTTCCTTTGCCAAGCTCTATCCTGTTCTGATTGATCGTAGTCAGTGCAGGAGTCATGGATGCAGCGATGGGAATATCATCGAATCCGATCACACTGATATCTTCAGGGATGCGTAAGCCCCGCAGCTTACATTCTTCCACTACACCCGACGCTATAAGATCGTTGCCGCACATGATGGCTGTAGCTCCGTTCTCAAGGAAGGACGGTACATGGTATCTTGCGCTGTCCGCCACATAATATCCGTAGGCTAAAAGCTGATCGTCAATATCCAGACCGTGACGGGTCATTCCCTGTATGAATGCATCCTGTCTCTGCTCGGATACCATGGAGTGAAGTGAGCCGTTGAGAAAGGCTATCTTCTCATGACCCAGCATATACAGGTGCTCTATTGCGGAATCTATTCCTTCGTAATTGTCTGTGCCCACATAGCATGTGTTGGGATTATTGCGGATGAAATTATCGAAAAGCACGGTGGGCATGGTAGTATTAAGGAATTGCTTCATCCACTCATCATTGAGCGCAAAGCCTACTATGAACGCACCGCTGTATCCGTTCTTAAGCAGATAGGTATCGTATTTTTCCTGAATCTGGAAGGTGGGTGTCACCGGGATCACGTCCACATCCCAGTTATTCTTAAAAGCATTCTGCTTAAATCCGAGGATTATATCATAACCGAAGTCATCCTCGGAGGCATATTCCATATTCTCGATAAAAAGTGCAAGCTTCCGGTGCGATTCCTTGCGTGAGCGCTTGGTAGAGTACCCCATCTCCACCGCAGTATCAAGCACAAGCTGTCTAAGCTCCTCACTTATATCGGAAGCACCGTTAAGGCTCTTAGAGACTGCACTGACTGAGATTCCAAGCTTGCCTGCTATATCTTTAATAGTTGCCATAACCCCTCCTCTATGATACTATTATAAAAACAGTATATCACGAAAATTTACTAAAATACAGTATAACTTGGAGTAAAGAGTGAAAAATAATTATGTAAGCCCCGTCAGAGGTGCGGGAATACTTATGTCCATAGGAAGCCTGCCATCTGAATACGGTATAGGTACAATGGGCAGAGCGGCGTATAATTTCATAGACCTGCTTGCCGATCTTAAGATGCGATACTGGCAGATACTTCCCATCGGCCCATTAAGCTACGGCAACAGCCCCTATCAGCCCATATCGGCTTTTGCCGGCAATAACTATCTCATAGATCTGGACGAGCTTGTAAAGCTTGGTCTGCTTAAGACAGAGGAGATAAGAGAATACGACTGGGGCAGGGATGCCGAAGATATAGACTATGCCAATATGTATCGCAACAGAGTAAAGATTCTTAAGACTGCCTACGAGAGATTTGATACCGGTGATGCCGCTTATAACAGATTCATCAAAGATAACGCAGGCTGGCTGGATGATTATGCTCTTTTCAGAGCCATTAAGGAAGCTAACCGTGATGTATCATGGACAGAGTGGGATAAGGGACTTAAGAACAGGGAAAAGGATGCCCTCGACAGGGCAAGGAGTACCTTAAAGGACAGCATCGGCTTCTACAGCTTTTGTCAGTATATGTTCCATATGCAGTGGGATAAGCTTCATGCCTATGCCGGAGGAAAGGGCATATCCATAATAGGGGATGTGTCATTGTATGTGGCGCATGACAGTGCCGATGTATGGTCTGAGAGGGAGAATTTCCAGCTTAACGAAGACGGAAGTCCCAAGTTTGTATCGGCTGTTCCGTCGGATGAATTCTCGCCCAAGGGACAGATATGGGGAAGTCCCGTATATAACTGGGACGTAATGGATGGGAATGATTTCGGCTGGTGGAGAATGAGGATGAAGAAAGCCTGTGAGATGTTCGATCTCGTGAGACTCGATCATTTCATAGGTGCCGTTAAGTACTATGCGGTAAGTCCGCAGAGCGGACGAAGCGACAGCGGCAGATGGTATAAGGGGCCGAGCAGGAATTTCATGGATGCCATAAGCGATGTCATGGCAGATACGACACTGATCGTTGACGATGCCGGTCCGCGCACGATCGTTCCAGGAGTTAAGAAGCTCATAGACAAGTGGGGGCTTACATGCTCCAGAATACTTGTATTCGGCTGGGATAAGGGCAGCGACAATGACAACCTTATACACAATTATGAGGGAAACGATATTGCGGTATATACGACTACACATGATACCCGGACTCTTGTGGGATATATAGAAGATCTGGCTGCCTCCGGCAGCAGGGATACGCTTAACTATATGAGCAGATATATGGGGATAGATATAAGCGATGAATTGTCTGCTCCAAACAAAGTGACACATCTGTCAGATGAGACTGTCAGAACCCTTGCTAGGCAGTGCATACGTGTGGCTTATGCTTCCACGGCCGACATAGCCATTATCCCAATTCAGGATGTGCTTGAGCTTGGCAATGAAGCCAGAATGAATGCACCCTCCACGGTATTCGGCAACTGGCAGTGGAGAGTGGGGACACATACATTAAGTGAGAGCCAGAGAGCTTTCCTTATAGATATGGCTTTCTTATACAGAAGATAAGCCTGCATCACTTATAGGGCAGGATATCTTCGGTATATGCCCTTAATATCTCGCCTACACTCCAAGCCTGATTGTAGCAGCCGCCGGGAGCGTGGGGAGGATCACCGCCGAAGACCTCGGATATACCGCCTATGGCACCCTCCGATTCCATATGCGTGAGGATGGGGCGTATGATATCCATAAGCTTCTCGGTGCAGTCACGTCCGGGACCGTAGGACTTGCGGTATGCGCTTATATATGCTCCTAACAGATACGACCATGCGGTACCCTGATGATATGCTTCGTCCCTTTTTTCAAGAGCGCCGGCATACACTCCGTGGTACTCGGCCGAATCCTGTGAAAGTGAACGGAGTCCCTTACCTATATAGAGCTTTTTCTCTGCCATAGCGACAACGGCTTTCTCCTGACTTAAGGACAGTACCGGGAACGGAAGAGCGATGGCAAGGAGCTGATTGGGACGGATCGATGCATCCTTAAATGTATACGAGTCGGTTCCGGCTTCGTACTCAACCACATCATACAGACACTTCCTGTTGTCATTCCAGAAGGCTTTGGCGAAAGAATTCTTAACAGTCGTTGCAAGTGAGGCATAATGTGAACCGTCATAGCCGAATATCCTGCACAGATAATCCATTATGCACAGCGCATTATACCACAGGGCATTGATCTCAACGGGACAGCCGTGTCTCGGTGTCATGACCTTATCACCGACTCTTACATCCATCCATGTGACCTGATCGAGATCGCTTCCCGCATGTATCAGTCCGTTATTCTCCATATATATGGAAAAATCGGTTCCCTTCTCATAATGCTCCTCGATATCCAAAAGAGCGGGGAATATGTCCTTCCTTATGAAAGAAAGGACTTCCTTCATATAATTATCTCCAACCTTAGGGTCATCCTTCAGATACTTGATATACCTGTAGACGGCCACGAAGAACCACAGGGATGCATCCGCAGTGTTATACAGGGGCGCTGAGGTATCATCAGGGAACATATTGGGGATAAGCCCGTTCTTGATATAATGGGTGAAGGTAAGCAGGATAAGTCCGGCCTCATCATAACGTCTTGTACACAGTGTAAGACCGGTGAAGGCTATCATTGCATCCCTTCCCCAATCGGAAAACCACGGAAGACCGGCAAGGATCGTCGATGTGCCTGTGGATATTCTCTTGGATATGAAGTGATCCGCGCTCAGGGCAAGCCTTATAAAAGCTTCATCATTAAGCTCTACGCTGCCGTTACCCGTGTGTGTTCTGATGACACGGTCACACGCACGCTTCTTAAGCCCGTTATAATAGTGACGGGCCTCATCCGCTATCTTATGTGCATCCCTTCTGTCAAGGAAATAGTTGCCGCCATCCTGCAAAAGAGCAGCACCCTGAAGACTCTCGGAGCATACCACATGGCATAATACCGAGTATGACATATCACTGTGAGGAGGAACCTTGAAGCTTAATTCAAAGGGGGTATTGTGACTGGTAAGTCCCTCATTCTCAAGAGCGATCTCCTTGATAAGCCTTGTGCCGGATTCGTATCTGTTAGGGTTATCCATGTATTCGCCACCGCTGAAGGCGAGGTCTATCCTTACGAATTGGTCTACTCTGGGCACAAGCGAAATCGTATTGCCGGTCCGAAGCATATTAAACTTCGGCACGGCTCTGTATGTAAGCTTGTCATGCTCTCTGTAATTAATGTACGGAGTGAGTATGACGCTTATCTCGCTGTCCGTAGCATTGGTCACATCATAGGCTATGGCGACGGCGTTGGTATCACGCTTCATGCTAAGTGTCTTATTCAGTGTGACCTCACCGTTGTCACCGCACGCATAGGAGAAGCTGACACTTGCGTCATCATATCTGACTTCATTCAGATATTGATATCCGTTACGGACTGTGACCGTGCCCTTCTTATATATCTGTGCCGTGTCAAGGTCATATATATCATTGCTTAAGAGTATGCGCTCACGTATTCTTTCAAGAGTCATATATCTACGGGTCGGAGGGTAGAGAGCGGCGACGAGATAGCCCTGATGAGTCCTGCTTAGAGAACCTATCAGAGAACCGCTGCAATAGCCGCCCAGTCCGTTGGTCAGACACCATTCCATATCGGCACCGGTCTCATAATCCGGCCAGTTGGTTTTGTCATAAGTATATTCAGTCATATCTGCTCCATAATTCTTCACTATGTATGATTATATATGCTATAATTAACTTATTGCAAGGGTGAATATGCCTGCCAGGGAGGAATGATATGACAGACAGAAGAGTGTTCGTTATAGTGATAGACAGCTGCGGGTGCGGTAATGCGCCGGATGCGGAGGCATTCGGGGACAAGGGAGCAGATACGTTAAGGACCATTGCCGGTTCTTCCAAGTTCCATGTCCCGGTCATGAAGCAGATGGGTCTTTTTAATATGGACGGAACAGACTATGAGGAGGGCGTGGACAGCCCCACAGGGTGTTTCGGAAGGATGACGGAGAAGTCCATGGGCAAGGATACTACCATAGGACACTGGGAGATAGCGGGTATCGTATCCGAGAGCCCTCTGCCCACCTATCCCGACGGGTTCCCGACTGAGGTAATAGAGGAGTTCGAGAGGCAGACAGGCAGGAGGGTCCTGTGTAACAAGCCGTATTCGGGAACAGAGGTCATTAAGGACTATGGTGAGGAGCATATGAAGACGGGTGCACTCATAGTATATACATCCGCAGATAGTGTGTTCCAGATAGCGGCGCACGAGGATATAGTCCCTGTCAAGACGCTGTATGAATACTGTGAGACGGCAAGGAGGATACTCACGGGCAGACACGGGGTCGGCAGAGTGATAGCCCGTCCGTTCATCGGAGAGAAGGGCAGCTTCACGCGAACACCGAGACGCCATGATTTTTCCCTTGTTCCGCCGGCCACAACGATGATGGATGCCTTGCTTGAGGCGGGACTGGATACCTATGGTGTGGGCAAGATATATGATATATTCGCAGGCAAGAGCGTGGCTCATACAGTGCGTACCGAGAATAATGCGGACGGAATGAATAAGACGCTGGAGTTCCAGAAGGAAGACTTTAATGGTCTGTGTTTCGTCAATCTTGTGGATACGGATATGATATACGGACACAGAAGAGATATAGATGGCTATGCCAATGCGGTAAGTGAGGTGGATGCAGCGCTTAAGACCTTCACGGAGCGCATGAGGGAGAATGATATCCTTATGATCACTGCGGATCACGGATGCGACCCCGGATACAGCGGAACCGACCATACGAGAGAGATGGTACCGCTTCTTGTATATGGCAGGCATATCAAGTCGGGAGTGAATCTTGGAACCAGAGCATCCTATGCGGATGTGGCGGCAACCATACTTGATATATTCGGGATAGATAAGGTGACGGAGGGCGTTAGCTTCTGGGATGAGATACATCCATAAGAGTATATCGGAGGGTATGAACATGTATTACGGGGAACTGATCGAGAAGGCTAAGGAAGCAAGACTAAGGGCGTATGCTCCGTACTCGGAATTCACGGTAGGGGCGGCTCTCTTATGCAGAAACGGAAGGATATACACGGGCTGCAACATCGAGAATGCTTCATACGGAGCGACCATATGTGCCGAGAGGACAGCCATATTCAAGGCAGTGAGCGAAGGCGAGGGAGATTTCGAGGCCATAGCCATAGTGGGAGCAGCAGCCGGAGAACCGATAGAGTTCTGTCCACCCTGTGGGATGTGCCGGCAGGTCATGACTGAGTTCTGCGACATGGACAGATTCAAGATAGTATTAAGTAACGGCAGTGAGGAACGCATATATGCCCTTAAGGACATGATGCCGTATTCCTTCGATAACCTGAGGTGAGATAAAAGACTATGAGAATGTATGATCTGATAATGAAGAAGAGAGACGGGAATGCTCTTACCGATGCGGAGATAGAGTATATCGTGAAGGGCTTTGTAAGCGGTGAAGTGCCTGACTATCAGATGAGCGCCTTTCTGATGGCTGTATTCTATAAGGGAATGAACGATAGGGAGATACTGACTCTGACTAAGGTTATGGCAGAGTCCGGCGATATGGTGGATCTCTCGTCAATAGACGGTGTCAAGGCCGATAAGCACTCCACGGGAGGAGTGGGGGATAAGACCTCACTCATTGTGGCGCCCATAGTGGCTGCTAACGGAGTAAAGGTAGCCAAGATGAGCGGCAGGGGCTTAGGTCATACCGGAGGCACGGTGGATAAGCTTGAGTCCATACCGGGCTACAGGACTGACCTTACAGAGAAGGAATTCCTGGATGTAGTGCGTAAGACGGGCATAAGTGTCATAGGACAGTCGGCGAATCTGACTCCTGCGGATAAGAAGATGTATGCACTTAGGGATGTTACGGCAACGATAGACAGTATACCTCTTATCGCTTCATCTATCATGAGTAAGAAGATCGCAGCCGGAAGTGACTGTATACTGTTGGATGTCAAGGTGGGCAGCGGTGCCTTCATGAAGAATACAGAGGATGCTCTTAAGCTTGCGGAAGTGATGGTGACGCTTGGAGAGAATGCAGGACGTAAGACCAGAGCCATGATAACGGATATGGATACGCCGTTAGGCTATGCCATAGGCAACAGCTTAGAGGTAATAGAGTCGGTGAATACGCTTAAGGGTAAGGGACCTGAGGATCTTACACATGAGTGTATCGAGTTATCTGCTAATCTGATGGTACTTGGGGGCCTCGGTAACGAGGATGAATGCAAGAGGCTTGCAAGGAAGGCAATAGATGACGGATCGGCTCTAAAACGTCTGATCAGCATGGTCGAGGCACAGGGCGGCGATTCATCTGTAATAAAGGATACGGAGAATTTTGCCAAGGCTGCGTTCACATATGATGTAATAAGCCCTTCGGATGGATATGTGACATCCATGGATGCGGCAGGCTGCGGTATAGCATCTTCTATGCTCGGCGCAGGCAGAGAAACCCTGGACAGCAGGATAGATCATACGGCAGGGATGATCCTTAGGAAAAAGACAGGCGACAGGGTTGCGGCAGGAGATGTGCTTACTACCCTCTATGCGAACGATGAGAGTCTTTTTAAGGCGGCCGCGGACAGATATATGGAAGCTGTCAGTATCGGAAAAGAGCGTAAGGAGCGTAATCCGCTCTTATATGCTCTTGTGTCTAAGGATAAGGTCATCAGATATGATAAGTAGCGGACAGCTATGCCACATAAAGGATACAGTTAAGGATAAGGAAGGAAGTAAAGGATGAAGAACAGGGAGATAGCACATTATATAGACCATACGCTGCTTAAGCCGGTGGCTACATGGGAACAGATAGACGAACTGTGCAAGGAGGCTGTAGAGTATGAGACTGCCTCGGTGTGCATACCGCCTAATTATGTCGCCAGAGTTAAGGACATGTATGGGAATAAGCTTACGGTTGCCACAGTCATAGGATTCCCTCTCGGATATGAGGCAACGGAGATTAAGCAGGCAGAATGTGAGAAGGCACTAAAGGACGGTGCGGATGAGATAGATATGGTCATAGATATAACCGCTGTTAAGAACGGAGATTATGCCGCAGTCACGAAGGAGATATGCAGCATGAAGAAGATATGCGGCGATCATATCCTGAAGGTAATAGTGGAGACATGCTACTTGACGGAGAAAGAGAAGATAGCTATGTGCGAGGCCGTGACAGAAGCGGGAGCCGATTATATCAAGACCTCGACAGGCTTCGGGCCGGCAGGTGCCACCATAGAGGATGTGAAGCTTTTTAAGGAGCATATCGGCCCCGGTGTAAGGATCAAGGCAGCAGGCGGTATCAGAACCAAGGAAGAAATGGAAGCATATATTGAAGCCGGATGTGACAGGATAGGATGCAGCAGTACGAAAGTATTGTTTTGACGGGTGAGATGTGTTATATTGAAAGTGTATGGGATAGTGTTGTGCGGGGCAGATCATATATCCGATCATGCCGCACGGAATGGAGGTTGCCATGGCACTGGATATCAATGTGAACAATAATATCAATATCAATACTAATGTGAATGCAGGTTCTGTTGCGACAGAGCCTAAGAAGGGCGTGACGGATGCCGTATCCGATGCTGCCAAGAAGGCCATAGAGGCTATGGGTGATGTGACTGCCAAGCCTGCGGCTGAGAAGCCTTCCGTTACGGAGACTGAGGCTGAGGAGTCAGCCATAAGTGCAGTGTCCGAGCAGGGAGACAGACTGAATGTGACGGCAGAGGGCGCCGATTCCGCAAGGGTAGGCGGAACGGTTCTTGAGAACAGCGAGGACGGTATAGTAGCCAGACAGAATCAGATAAGCATCGAAGCCAATGAGGATGCTATGGAGTCCATGCGTGCCCAGATACAGGAGACGAGGGACAATCAGGCAAGGGCTATGGAGCAGATGCGTGAGACAGCGGAGGCCAATGCCGAGAGAGCGGCAGAGCGTAATGCTCTCCGTGATGCGGACAATGAGGATGCAAGTGCGCGTAAGGAGCTGCTCATAGAAGAAGCCGAGCAGAATGGTAATTCCGTAGTGGAGACTGCCAAGGAGCATGTTGATAATCTGACGGGACTTACAGAGAATCAGGTCGAACAGCTCTACAGAGACGGAAGAATAAGCCGTTATGAGTACCAGCAGAACATGGAGGCAAGAGAGGCCAGTGCAGAGCAGGCAAGGGAATCGGGAGATACCAATGCAAGGATTACTCAGGAGACTCTGGCACAGGAGGCTGTAGTCGCTGCAAGTGAAGCGCTTGTTACGGCAGTGGATAACGGCAATACGGATGTGGTTCAGGCGGCACTTGGAATCGAGCAGCCTGAGGGTGCAAGGGTACAGGCTGTCATAAGCTGATCCGGGGCGGACAGGCTTAGAAGACAATATTATGGTGATATGGCGATCAGCGCAGGGTAGGCGAAGGCTTACGGCGGTGATCGCTTTTTATATACATATGTAGTTTTAAAAACCACATATGGTAGTTATTTTTACAATTTTGTTTACAAGACAGGAGAATGATAGTATAATATCCAAGTATTGTTACATAAGACATATGATAATGGAAGAAAGGATATAAAAGGAGAACAGAATGTTTAAGATCATAACCGATAACGGCGCAGACCTTCCCGTAAGCTTTATGCAGGAGAAAAACATAGACTGCATGTACTTAAGCACGATACTTGACGGTGAAGTGATCAATGGTAAGGATAAGCAGCTTCCGGCTGAAGAATTTTATAAGATGTTAAGCGAGGGGGCTAAGCCTTCCACATCACAGATCAATCCGGCAGATGCCAAGGAGTACTTCGAGGCGCATATCAATGATGCGGATGAATTCCTGTATGTGGGTCTGTCAAGCGGACTATCCGGAACTGTCGGCAGTGTACAGATAGGCGCTGACGAGATCATGGAGAAGTATCCGGATAAGAAGATTGAGGTAGTAGACAGCTTAAGCGGTTCTATGGGAGAGGGACTCTTAGTATGGTATGCCGCTAAGCTTCGTGATGAGGGTAAGAGCTTTGAAGAGACGGCAAAATGGTGTCATGAGAATGCTAAAAACTGCCTCTTAGCCATAACGGTTGATAATCTCTTCGATCTGTGGAGAGGCGGAAGAGTATCAAAAAGCAGCGCCGTACTTGGAACACTTGCATCCGTTAAGCCCTTTATAATAGTGGATGATAACGGTTCGCTTGAAGTGACCAAGAAGATAAGAGGACGTAAGAAGGCGCTTCAATATCTGACTGAATACATGCAGGAGCATGAAGGCTCACGCAAGGCGGAGAATATGGATAATATGATCATGGTGTGCCATGGTAATGTGCCTGAGGATGCAGCGTATGTTGAAGGGCTGCTTAAGGATATGGGATATAAGAATGTAATGGTCGGTAATGCAGGCCCCATGATCGGTACACACACAGGCGCAAGTCTTGTGATCATCGGATTCCTCGGAGACTTCAGAAAATAAGTCAGATTCGGTCAAATCACATGATATGGCTCTAAATTAAGTTAAAGGGAGTTGTCAGGACAAGATTAGGCTTGACAATTCCCTTAAATATGTGTAACATAAGTTCGTTGCATAGATGTGCGTGTAGCTCAGCTGGATAGAGCACTTGGCTACGGACCAAGGTGTCGGGGGTTCGAATCCTCTCACGCACGTAATAAAAAGGAAGATGCCCATAAGGGCAATGTCATTAAGATAAGATGACGGAATAAGATCTCTATATCAGAAATGGTATAGGGGTCTTTTTTTATTAAAAAATAGTTGACAGATGACTGAAAAAGTGTGGCCGCTTTCGCTACGAATTGTATTTAGAAGTAGCGAAAGCGGCCCTTGAAATTAAAGACAAATCTTTTTTCAAGGAGGCACTAAATGAACTATTCTAAAACTGTTAAAAACAAGCTGCTGTCAATTATTG
>ODAI011018689.1_pt1 | contig 22746 bp, 14 predicted proteins | sample 1539321 | NCBI WGS metagenome assembly ODAI01 (sample SAMN02144231, study PRJEB22623) | gut metagenome | biome: sheep rumen | host: Ovis aries | place: New Zealand | reverse complement strand
TTCAGCATTTCAATCTGGTGCCATATCTGTTCTGATGCGTAAGCGCTACCACCTGGTGAGTTCACGCGAATAACCACAGCCTTTACATCGTCATCGTTCATCAAGTTTTCAATGTCTTTACAAACATCTTTGGCTACAATCTGGTTGCCGCCTCCCATCAGATAGCCAGTAGCAGGATTGTCCACAATGTTTCCAAATGCGTAGTAAACAGCAATCTGTTCACCTTTATCTTTTTGTTTCACATTAGCCATGTCGGCGATGCTCAGCTGACGGATGCTCTTGTCTTCGTCGAGCTTCAGGAGTTTCTTCACTTCCTTCTTCACCTGATCGTTATAGAGCAGGCCGTCAATCATTTTCTTGGCAATCAAGTCTTTTTGCTCGCTGAAAGTAATGCCACTGTCTGCATATTCGTTAAGTTTCTCAACGGTCAGTTTGCGGCTAGCGGCCACCTCTTTACAAATATTCTGCCACAATCCGTTGATGTAGGCTTGTGTTTGCTCGCGATTGGCATCGCTCATGTGGTCTTCAGAGTACATCTCTGTGGCACTCTTATATTTGCCCACTTTGATGATTTGCATCTTCACGCCCATCTTTGCCAACAAGTCTTTCACGAAGAGAGGTTGTGAGCCAAGGCCGTGCCAGTCAAGTTCGCCCTGAGGATTCAGATACACTTTGTCTGCTATAGACGATATGTAATATGCCCCTTGAGTGTAGGTGTCGGCGTAAGCGACAATCCATTTTCCACTTTTTTTGAAATCGGCCAATGCGCTGCGCACTTCCTGCATAGAGGCGTAGTCGGCAGAGAGTGCACCTGCCTCGATGTAGATGCCTTTCACTTTGTCATTATCCTTGGCTTTCTTTATGGCGCTAAGTGTTTCGTTCAGTCCCAACGAACTGATTGCGTTGCCTGTGAATTGTGCCAATGTGTTGTCGCCAGCCTGTTCGTCCATCGTTCCAGACAGTTTCAACACTAATACAGAATTGTCACTCACGTTTTGGGTGGCTTGTCCCGATGAAATCATTCCGACAATACTCATCACTCCCAAAATAGCCATAATAATACCGAACAAAATGAGTCCGACAATCGTGGCAAATACATACTTGAAGAAATCTTTCATAATTGTTAGAGGTTTTTTCTAATTGTTTTCTGTTCGCAAAAGTAATGAATAAAGTTGATAATCAAAAGCAGTAGGCACAAAAATATCGTCAAAAGTGTGAAAAAAAGCGCAAAATGACCTATAATCTTCAGTTTTTTTATAATTTTGCAATTAATGAAACGAGCAATAATTATGGGAGCCTCATCGGGTATGGGGCTTGAAGTGGCCAAACTTTTGTTGGCTGACGGTTGGAGAATTGGCATTGCTGCTCGCCGTTTGTCAGTCCTTAATACGATGAAGGATGAGAATTTCGAAATGGTTGAAGTGGCACAAATAGATATCACCAAGGAAGATGCGCCCGACATTTTACTCGACCTTGTAGAGCGTGTTGGTGGTGTTGATTTATACCTGCATGCTTCAGGCATTGGCAAACAAAATGCCGACCTCGATGCAGAGATTGAAATGAAGACCGTGGAAACCAATGCTACGGGGTTCACACGAATGGTGGATGCCGTCTTTCGCCATATGGCAACTAACGGCGGCGGCCACATTGCTGTCATCTCGTCAATTGCTGGTACGAAAGGACTGGGACCTGCACCTTCATATAGTGCAACGAAAGCTTTTCAAAATACATACATCCAAGCTTTGGAGCAGCTTTCGGTTAGCCGTCAGTTGGGAATCACTTTTACTGACATCCGACCAGGATTTGTTGACACGGCATTGTTGGCCGATGGAGGACATTATCCCATGTTAATGCGGCCAGAGAGAGTGGCCCGTAATATTGTGAAAGCTGTATATGCACGTCGTCATGTGAAGGTCATTGATTTCCGTTATCGCGCATTGGTGTTTTTCTGGCGATTGATACCGCGTTTCGTATGGCGCAGACTGCGACTGGTTGGACGAACGCATTGAGGCGGTGGCATAATCAAAATTCGCAGTTGAAAAGTCAATTATAGTGGTTACTGTATAATGGAAATGTCATACCTTTGCAAAATAGAATCTACAACTACTTCCTGAAACAAATGAAACGATTATTCTTTTTCTCGATTCTTTTGGTAGCATTTGTATTTGCTGATGCCAAAAAGAAAGTGCAGCAACAACTTTGGCCCGATGGAAAGCCGATGGATGCATGGTTTTGCGATACGGCCAAAGTGGATGTTTCAACATTAGGGAAACATTATGTCATCACCCAGCACGGCGTGGTCACCAACAGTGCGTTGGTGCAGACGCAAGCCATTCAAGCAGTTATCGACAAGGCAGCTCAAGAGGGTGGGGGCGTGATAGTGATACCTACAGGGACATTCACCAGCGGAAGCCTCTACTTTCGGAAAGGAACCCATCTCTATCTGGAGCGTGGAGCCGTGTTGCGTGGAAGTGAGCGCATAGAGGATTTCGATATCAAGGAGACTCGCATAGAGGGACAGACTTGCAAGTATTTCACGGCATTGGTTAATGCTGACGGCCTCGATGGATTTACCATCGCCGGCCCAGGCACCATCGATGGCAATGGCTATCATTATTGGCGTGAGTTTTGGATTCGTCGGCAGTGGAATCCCCAGTGTACAAACAAGGATGCGCAGCGACCACGGTTGGTTTATATTTCCAACTGTAAGAACGTGACAGTGCAGAATGTGCGGTTGATTAATTCGCCATTCTGGACTAACCATGTTTACAAGAGCGACCATGTGCGCTATCTCGACCTTTATATATATTCGTCAACTGAGGGCGTTAAGGGACCCAGTACTGATGCCATCGATATTGATGCTTGTCATGACGTGATGGTGAGAGGCTGTTATATGAACGTGAACGATGATGCCGTGGTGCTGAAAGGAGGTAAGGGAACTTGGGCCGATAAAGACGAAAACAATGGTCCATGTTACAATATCTTGATAGAGAATTGCCACTACGGAACAGTTCATGGATGTCTAACTTTGGGTAGTGAAAGTTTGCACGACTGGAATGTCATTTTGCGCAATTGCCATGCTGATAATGCTTCGCGTGTCCTTTGGCTCAAGATGCGTCCCGATACGCCACAGCATTATGAATATGTGACGGTGGAGAACATCACAGGGCAGACGGGGAGTTTCCTCGTTGTTCGTCCTTGGACACAATTCTTCCAACCTGAAGACCGTGCAGATATGCCTCTCTCGGTGTGTAACAACATCGTGATGTGCAACATACAGATGTCGTGTAAAAATTTCTTCGACGTGGGCGGTTCTGATAAATATGCTCTGCGTGATTTTACTTTCGAAAACATCGATGTGACAGATCAAAAAAAGGCTTTCACACGTGACATCATCCAAAACACTGTGGTGAAGAACGTGAGAATCAATGGTGAGGAGTTTTGATTATGAGGAAATCAAGTTTGGTTATTATATTATTGTTGTGGATAACGACTGTTGCAGCACAGACGTTTGATTTTGACATGACGAAATCACAGCCAGCCTATACCGATGCATTAGGCTATGGCTACGATGTGAATGGTGTGCCTGCCAAAAGTGCCATGACACCTTTTTACTTCTCGGTAAAAGTGCCCGATGGAAATTATAAGGTAACTGTCACCCTTGGACATAAAAAGAAGCCCGCGCAAACGGTGGTTCGTGGAGAGTCGCGCCGATTGTTCATAGATAAAGTTATCACGAAGAAGGGATGTTTTGAGACTTTCAGTTTTGTTGTGAACAAGCGTTCTCCTTATATTAATGAAAAGATGAGTGTGCGCATCAAGGACCGTGAGAAAGATTATCTGAACTGGGACGACCGACTGACGCTTGAGTTTAACGGCCCCGCACCAGCGGTAAGCCGTATTCGTATTGAGCGTGACACCACAGCAACAACCTTGTTCTTGTGCGGCAACTCGACGGTTGTCGATCAAAACGAGGAGCCATGGGCATCGTGGGGACAGATGATTCCTTGCTGGTTTGACGATAGTATATGTATCAGCAATCATGCGGAAAGCGGACTAACCGCTTCCTCCTTTTTGGCTCAAAACCGTTTGGAGAAAATTCTGTCAATGATGAAGTCTGGCGACTATGTGTTTTGCGAATTCGGGCACAACGACCAGAAAGAGAAGGGACCAGGTTCGGGCGCCTATTATAATTTCGCCTTTGCATTGAAGAGATTTGTCGACATTGTGCAACAGAAAGGTGGCCATCTGGTATTCGTGACGCCAACGCAGCGTCGCCAGTTCGATGAATCGGGCACACATATTCGGGAAACACATGGCGATTATCCCGGCGCCATGCGTGAGGTGGCACGTCGTGAAGGCATTCCTGTGATAGAATTGCATGATATGACGCGAACGTTTTTTGAGACTTTAGGTTTCGAAAACAGCAAACGAGCGCTTGTCCATTATCCAGCCAATACCTTTCCAGGACAAGATAAAGCCTTGGCAGACAATACGCATTTCAATCCCTATGGTGCATACGAGGTGGCGAAGATGGTGGTGATGGGCATGAAGGCTATAGATTTGCCTGTTATCAGTCATTTACGTGCTAATTGGCAAGACTTTTCACCCGCTCACCCAGATTATTTCGAGACCTATGAGTGGTATCCATCTGTTGTCTTCGAGACGCTGAAACCTGATGGTAATTGAAAACATGAACTATAAACAGATAATCCCATGAAATTAAAAGTTTATATCCTATTTGTCCTTTGTTGCCTTTTTTCTCCTATGGCATCGATACTTTATGCACAAACGGCTCAACGTTTCATGCTCACGCTTTCTCCTGATGGCAAGTCGGTACTCGACTGCTATCTGCCCGAGCAACCTTCGGGTAAGGCTGTTGTCGATTGTCCTGGCGGTGGATATTCGCATCTGTCTATGCAGAACGAAGGACACGATTGGGCAGACTTTTTCAACCAACAAGGCATCGCATATTTCGTTTTGACATATAGAATGCCGAATGGCGACCGCACAATTCCTCTATCGGATGCTTACAACGCAATGAAGATGGTTCGCGATAGTGCGCAAGCATGGCGTATCAATCCCTCTTCTGTCGGCATCATGGGCTTTTCAGCTGGTGGACATCTGGCCTCAACCGTCTGTACGCATGCCCCAGAGAATCTGCGTCCAAACTTTGCCATCCTTTTCTACCCTGTCATCTCGATGGATGAGAACGAGACGCACAAAGGCTCTGTCAACGGTTTCCTTGGTCAGCAGAAGAGCGATAAGGAACTCGTCTATGAATTCTCCAATTATAATGCTGTCAAAAGCAATGAGACGCCTCCCACTATTCTGATTCTTGCCAATGACGACCGCGCCGTGCCACCGCTCACCAATGCCATACCTTACTATTCTGCCATGCAACGTGCGGGAATCTCGTGCGCTCTTCATGTTTATCCTACAGGCGGCCATGGATTCGGATTCAGAGACACTTTTCCTTATCACAACCAGATGCTCGACGAACTGCGGTCGTGGCTTGCTGTAACGAAATAATAAGAATCGGGCGTGGTGAACATTTACTCCCCGCTCGATTCTTTTGTTATTGATGATTTGCCGTTACCGAGTCATCGGTTATTTAACCACAACTTTCTTCACTTCCAATTGATTCTCACTTTGCATCTTCAAGATGTAAGTTCCTTGTGGCAAAGCTTTTCTGCGAATCATCGTGGTAGCTTCAGCTTTCACACATTGGAATGTGGTTACGTGTAATCCGCTGGCTGTGAACACTTCGCAGGTAATAGGCGTGTCTGCCAACATGTCGCCTATGCCTGCCGATGAGTTTTCGACAACTCTCAACACACCCGTCTGTCCCGTCAGCCCTGAAGTGTCCCATGTGAGTCCGTCGGGCAGTTCGGGAAGGTCAATGGTGGGTGTTCCCGTAACTGAGCCTGTAGCGGTCCACAGCGTGAACTCGTCGCCACTCTTCGGTGTGTAGTCGTTGATCAACATCACCTTTATTGTTCCGTTCATGGTCAGACGTGCCGTCTGAAGTGTAGACTTCTTGATGCCGTTGAAGAGGAAGGTGATAGTTGAGCCCTTGTCGAAGCGCATGAGTTGGTTAACCTTCAACGTGCCGGGAGTATTTTCGTTGAGATATGAGCCGCAGGGAATAACCTCTCCACCACTTTCAACTGCCAGCGAGTAAAGCAACCCTTGTCCCGTCAGGCGACCTCCGTTCTTGATGGTTGTGGCGTTCGAGCCGTTGACAAGCGTTGAGAGATCGGCATTGTTGAACGACACGGTTCCTTGTTCAACGGTCAACGTGCCGTTGATTTTCCCGACATTCTGCATCATCATTCTTCCCGCGCCACGTTTCACGACGGGTGAAGTACTCTTTCCAATGTTACCGCCATAAGCGTTTTTGCGCTCGTAGGTGACGCCTATCTCGGTATTCATGTAGAAGTCTTTGTCATTGCTGCCCAGAATCCATCGGCCCGAGCCAGTCAGCGTGCCACTGCCCGTCACTTTTCCGATAATCATGTCTTTGCCTTCGTTGCTCATCATGACGTCCTGTTGCACGTTGACGGTGGCGTTGGGCAGTCCCTTCGTGTTGCGGTACATGAAACTGGGGTCATAGGTTTTCTTGTTCTGGCGGTTGTTTTTCCCAACATTAATGGTGCCGCTGAACTGACTCCAGTCGCCATCGAAATAGCAGCGCACACCACCCGTATAGACGTTGAATGTACCCTCGCCCGTGAGCGTGCCCGTGTAAGTGGAGCGGAATCCTCCGTAGAACGTTCCTGTCTTTCCTTTCGGAACAACGAGGTTGGCGCTGTTCGATATGTTCGTGCTCTCGTTGTTGGCTGCCCAGAGCGTACCACCTTGGAACTCAACGGTTTTAGGCAGTTGGTCGATGTTGTTGGCTCCGTTGCAACTCACCGAACCGGCCTTGATAATGAGTAGCGAATAGGTGTTCGAGGCACCTGTCGTGAGTCCGCCAGAACCCGTCTTTGTGATGGTGGAGCCACTACCAATCAAGCCCTTGTTGATGGTGAAGGAGATACCTGATGGCACATCGAGCGTGGCGTTGCCTTTGACGTAGATTCGCTGGTCGGTAATGACAGGCATGCTAACGCTGAGCGCAGCGCCGTCGTTGATGGTAATGGTCTGCTTGACATTGCCCAAAGCTCCATAGGTGATGCCCGTGTTGTTGGCCAAAGCGTTCACGGAGAGCGTACCGCCGTTGATGGTCGTAGCTCCCATGCGGTTCTCGTTGTTGACGGTCAGTCGGGCTGTACCGTTCTTCGTCAGTGTTGGCTCTCCCAGAATGCTGTCGCCTTTTAAGGTGTAGGCTTTCGTGCTATTGTCGAAAGTGATGGATTTCGGACTTACAGCACCTTTCACCACCACCGTTCCCGATGAAGCTTCGTCGTTGAAGACCACATCATCGCCAGCCACAGCAAACACGCTCTCCCCATCAAGTAGGAAGTTCTCTGTAACGGCAAGGTCCCAAACGTTGTTGGCGGAGGTGCCGTTCCAGACGACAGTAGTAGGCTGGCGCATTGTCTCGAGCAACAGATAGACTTTTCCGTTCTCCCAAAGCAGTTCGAAACGTCTGCCGCTGATGCCTTCAACAAGAATGTCGCTAATATCGCCAGTTATTTCGTCCACTTGTCCGATTTCGTATTTCCCATCGGCCAAATCATTCACGTTGTTGAACTCGAATATGGGCGTTTTGTACTTAGGACCATATTGCCAAGTCTTTTTCTCCACGACCATTGTCTTGGCGTTCAGCTTGTCGATGTTTTCGCCATTGACGTCAAAGACCACGCGAGAACCAAAGCCCAGTTCAAGTTTCGTAGCTGATACGCTGCCCAACTTGTCGGCTCCACCAGGTAGGATTGTGGCGTTGTAGTCAGCCTTCAGACCGCCGAGGAACTGTCCGCCATCGGAGATGAGCGTCGTATGGCGGTTCAGCCAAACAGGCGACTTCTCCATCGTGCCGCCGAACACCAAAGTGCCGTTCCACACATCTGTATTACCCGAGTGCTTCTCTACGACATTGGGCAACACTAAAACACCCTCACCTTGTTTCACCAGTCGGGTTTCTCCGCCGAAAGCGCCGCCTTGAAGCGTTGTGGTATAGGTCTCAACTTTACGTTGTGGCGACTTTGGCGTGCTGCTCACGGCTTGTTTGGCTCCTGTACCCTGAACCCATGCTGGAGCGTTTACCGTCAGAATGTAGGGTTCGGCACCATCTGCCACGGTGATGGTTTTGTCTTCATAACCAGAGACAAGAAGGTGTTCGTTGGTGGTTTGAATAGTTGCCCCATCGCTTAACTCCGTGCGTCCGCGTAATAGAAGAGGTGGCGGGGCAACTGTGATTTTCTCCACGTTACCTAAGAAGAAACTGGGGTGAGGCGGCTGGTTGTAACCCACGCATTGCCAAGCCATTGCGTTGCGGTATTGATGGTCGTGCCAAAGCGTGTAGATTCCGTATTCCGTGGGATAGTTAGTGGTATAGATGCGCAAGGCCGAATTGTCGGCAAGCCTCAGTACCACTTCCTCGCGCCAGTCGCCAATGATGTCGCCCTGAGCCGAGGGGTTGCACTTCGTCCAGTTGTTGGTAATTCCATCAAAGGTGGTGATGACATTGCCGCCCCATTTGAAGATATGGCCGGGACGGTTGGCGCCATTCTTCGAGTTGAATATCTCGTCGAGCAGGTCGCCATCCCAGTAGATACGGTTGTTCAGATTGGCGTAGCTGCCCGACATAGCGTCACCGTTGGTGTCTACCACCTTGTCGCACGAGAGTCCAATGACACCCGACGACACGCTACGTCCCTGTCCGCCGGGATAGAGGTCGGTGAAGTTGCCGGCCAAAGCCCTACCATCGTCTCCACCATCACTCTTGCGATAGTAGAGCTGACCGGTTGTGGCGTTCCAATAGCTATTGCCTTGAGCGCCTTCTTGACAGGTGAACTGCTCAAGCCCCCAACGATAAGGGTCGAGGTCGCCACAATGCTGAGCATCGCCGTGCCCGAGTCCTGTGGTGGCCAGTCCGTAGCCCGTGTCGTCGAGAATCATGGAGCCGTAGACAATCTCGTCGCGTCCGTCCATATCAACGTCGGCAATACCGAAGTTATGAAAGCCGTTGCCAAACCAAGGCGAGCCGCCTTCGTAGCAGTTCCAACGCCAGACAACCGTCAGCTCATGCGTGGTCGGGTTCACGTCCAGCGCGCAAGCCTTGATTCTGGTGTAGCAACCGCGCCCGAGGAAGATGCTTGCCTTGCGGCCGTCGATATAGGGAGCGCCAATATAATGTTTCTGCATGCGGTGCCCCAAGTCGCCCCATACGTTAGCGTCGCCCGTGGTCTCGTTCTTTTCAAACTGAGGTAGGGGATAGGCTTGTGGAGTCCAGTTCTGTTGCCCATTCCATCCATAGGGTTCGCCCGTTTCACCGTTCAAGTAGAGCAAGTATTCGTTGCCTGTGCCTGTGTATTCGGGGCGGTCGCTGCTGCCAAAGCCCGTGTTCATGTTGCCGATGTTGATGGTTGCGCCACTTGCCGTGTGAATAATCATGTTGTCGGCGCCACGCATAATCATCTCGGCCTTTCCGTCCTGATCCCAGTCGTAGCCAACCATGTCCCATTGCTCGTCGGCGCCAGCCATGAGGTTAGGCCCGAGGTAAATCCACCACAGACGTTCGCCGTTCAGCTTATAGCATTCGTAGAGGTTGAAGTCGGTTTTGTTCGAGGCCTGTCGCAAGTTGCCTTGTGAGTTGTTGCGCTTCACGATGAGTTCCACCACGCCATCGCCGTCGACATCAGCCAACGAAACATCGTTGAGCGTGTAGCCAGGGGTGGTGGTGTCGTTGCCGCTGGTGTTGCCAGCCACAGAGTTGCCGCTGGTTTTGCCAGCACGGTTCACCACGGGCTTTACCTTGACGTCCAGCCAGTTGTTTGCCCACGACTTCACACTTGCCGACCGTTCTCCGACCACACCGTGCACAATGGGCTCCACCTGATATGTGCTGGTGGCTGAGCCGCCCGTGTCGATGAAGTTGGAGACGCTCAAGGGCTCTGCGTTCACCTTCGTTCCGTTTCGGTAGAGGTTGTACTGGGTATCATAGTATTCCTCGCCAAACATTCTCCATGTGACGAGTCGTCCGCCTCCTTGTGCGGGAACGGCTACGATGCCGCGGTCGAGTGCGTCGGTTATGCGCTGAGCGCGGGTTGTAGGGGCAAGCGCAAGAAGCGCAATAGCTGCCAATAAAAGTCTTTTCATATTTAGTAGATTGAATTATCAGTTTTCCCGTTGCAAAAGTAATCATTTTCTACCGAAAAACGTGCTCTATAGCCTAATAATTTGCAAAATCATCTCAACTTTTCGATTTTTTATCATTTTATGGAGATAAAGAAGGAAAAAGAGGTGTCGGAAATCACTACTTTTAACGTGGTTAAAAAGCAGATAATGGCCGTTGATAATTGCATTAATTATTATGAATTTCCATTACAAAATCTTGTCAACTTTATCGTTCAATCTAGAGTGGAAATAGTGGTGGAAAAGCGATTTTTATGCTCTTTTCACTCCGCTTTTGAAGAGTGGATTTGTCACTTGTGGCTTCTGAGGGCGTCATATGTGGCATCTGACGCGCTCACTTGTGGCATCTGACGGCCTTAGATGTTATAAGTGACGGGCTTAGAAGCCACAAGTGACAAGGCGAAAGCATTGCTTTTGCAGATGCTGAAAATGTAAGAAAAACGGAAGTTGTTGATTGTTAGCGACTTCTGGAAATGTCGATTTTTTGCGTTTTTCGCACCAAAATCTTGTTTACTTCAGAAAATAGGCCGTTTTTAAGGGTTAAAATTCAGAATTATTTTGACATTTGAGAGGCTTATAAGGGTGAACTGCTAAATGATGATGAATATGACGTCAACGTGTTTGAAGACGGCTTTGTCTCATCCGCAAAATGATGTGACTTTTCCCATAAATGTAAAGTTTCTTCATTTTGGCGTAAAAAAGAAAGCCTTTTCTTTTGGTTCTGCCCGCGATTTTGTGTAACTTTGTCGGTCGAAAAAAGATGTTATGATGAAAAGATTGTTATCTGTTATGCTCTTCGTGCTCGCTTCAATGGCGATGCAAGCGAAAGCGGGAGCCCTTGAAAAAGTAATTATTACTGCCGACACAGCACTCAACGCCCAGCGCAAGGTGACGGCGCACATGAAGGTGGGCGACTATGACGGCCTGATAGGTATTAAGCTTCGCGGCAACAGTTCGCTCTCGTTCAACCAAAAGAAATACACCATAGAACTGCGCGATAGCAAGGGTGGCGATATTGAAGCCTCCCTGCTGGGTATGCCTGCTCATAGCGATTGGGTTCTGTTGGCTCCATATAACGACGTGTCGGCCGTTCGCGACCCGTTGGCATTCCAGTTGTGGCGCGATATGGGGCATTGGGGGCCTCGCACGAAGATGGTGGAACTGACGTTTAACGGCGAATACAGAGGCATCTATATTCTGTCAGAAGCCATCAAACGTGGCGCCGAGCGCGTGAACATTTCGAAGCTGAAGAAAAGCGACGTGGAAGGGCGCGACGTGACAGGTGGCTATCTCTTGAGGATTGACACCTACGACGAAGAAGACGCCACGTTCCCCTCGAAAGTGCCAGGCATCGGCCAAGGTATCATGACCAGCCAGATTACGTGGTCGTGCATCTATCCGAAGAAGAAAAAGCTGCAACCCGAACAGTTGGCTTATATCGAGAGTTACGTGGACACGGTGGAGCAGGTTATTCAGTCGGACTATTTTGCTGACCCCAATCGCGGCTATGCCCGCTATATCGATGTTCCATCGTTTGTCGACTATTTCATCCATACCGAGCTGAGCCTGAATGCCGACGGCTACAAACGCAGCGCCTATTTCTATAAGGAGAAGTTGCATGCTGATGGAACGGGAGGCAAGTTGGTGGCAGGGCCGGTATGGGATTACAATCTGGCTTATGGCAACTGTAACTTCTGTAATGCTGACAATATTGAAGCGTGGTGTTTTGAGGGCGGTAACACGCAACCTACTCCTGCACTTTGGCAACGCTTGTTACAGGACCCCGCGTTCCGAAAGGCGGTGAAGGTGCGCTATAAGGAGTTGCGGAAAGGAGTGTTGAGCAACCGTGCCATCAACAAATACATCGACCAACATGCTAAGCTGTTGGCTCCTTGCGTTGACCACCACTTCGAGACCTATCCTGAACTGTTGGTCTCTGAGGAACAGAAACAACAGATGCCTGCCCAGCAACCATTCGGCGGCTTTGGTGGCGGTTTCCCGATGATGGGTGGATTCTCTATGCCCGACTCAATTCCCCAGTTCCCGGGTGGTTTCCCGCCGATGGGAGGATTCCCGATGCCTGAAGGCTTCTCCGCTCCTGACTCCATCCCTGGTGGTTTCAACTTCCCGCCAATGGGAATGATGGGCGGTCGGTTCCCCTTTGGTGGATTCCCCATGTCCGACTCCATCCCTCAGTTCCCAGGCGGTTTCCCGCCAATGGGTGGTTTCCCGATGCCCGAAGGCTTCTCGATGCCTGATTCCATCTCCCAGTTCCCGGGTGGTTTCCCGATGATGGGTGGCTTCGGAGGCGATGCTATCGGATGGTTTGCGGCCTACCGCGTCAGTTCGTACGACGAGGAGATTAGGGTGTTGAAGAAGTGGCTTGCCGACCGCTTGGCCTTCCTCGACCGCAATATCGAGCGGTTTGACAAGGATTGGGAGCCGAATATACAAGAACTGAAAGAGATGAAAATGCCGTCGTTTGATGGCGGTTTCCCCTTTGCTTTTCCTTTTTAAATAAGTGTAAGGACCTGCTTGATAAGAGATTGGCTTATTGCAATCGCGAATGTAATTATTTAAGATGATTGAGAAATGAAAACGTTTTTGTCGCCTGGCCGTTTGGCGGGGAACCTGTTGTTTTGCTGGCTGTTACTTGCCAGCGTTTTGGAAGTCCGTGCCGACGGCTTGGACTCAGTGGCTCTTCGCTTGTCAACGCTGGGTGGCGAGCAGGTTCAAGAGAAGATATATGTGCACACGGACAACGAGTGCTATTTCGTTGGCGACACGTTGTGGTATAAAGCTTACGTGTTGCGTGCCGACAATTTGCACCAGACTGATATGAGCCGCATGGCCTATGTGGAGTTGCTGTCGCCTGATGGATTGGTTGTTGAACGCCAATGCATCGTTGTGGGGAAGGGCGGCTATGCGTGTGGTCAGTTTGCGTTGACGGACTCGCTCTATTCGGGTTTTTACGAGTTGCGTGCATATACGCGATGGATGCTGAATTTCAATGTGAGCGAGCGTGAGCATGCGAGTTTCGACCGATATTTGTTCTACAACAACGCGATGTGCAAAGACTTCTTCCGCGATTGGGACGGTTTGTTCTCTCGCGTGATTCCTGTCTATAGCAAGCCTGTGGAGGAAGGAGACTGGGGCGGCAAGTACATGTATGGCCGTCCGAAGCAGGAGATTGCTCGTCCACCAAAGGAAGAGCTGATAGTGGACTTCTATCCTGAGGGCGGCGCATTAGTGGAAGGCTTGAAGAGTCGTGTAGCGTTTGAAATAAGGGATGAATACGGTGAACGTTTCGATTTGGAAGGCCAACTCGATGATGGTACGAAGGTGAAGGTGATGCGCGAAGGGCGCGGCGTCTTCGAGTATTTGCCCACGAAGAAACGTGGCCAGCTGACCTTTGAATGGAAGGGGAAAACTCGTTCGTTTGACTTGCCAAAGGCAAGGGAAAAGGGATTGGTGCTCACTCTTTCCTCTAAAAGTCCTTCTTCCTCTTCTGTTTGGACCGCTTCCCTCTCTCATTCGGCAGATATGGAAGGCCAACCTGTGGGCGTTGCCGTTCTTTGTCGAGGCCGTCTGGTGAGCTTTGAGAAAGTGACACTTGGCGGAGGCAGACGTGAGGTGGCTCTTCCGAAAGATCTTCCTACGGGAGTAAACGATGTTCAGGTAGTGGATTCGGAAGGCAACACCCTGGCCTCTCGGTTGATATTTGTGAACGGAGAAAACAGGGCGTTGCCCGTGAATGTTGACCTCGGTGGGAAAACCGACTTCATGCCGTATGAGAAAATAGGGGTGACGGTTAAATCAGAGGGAACAGAAGAAGAGAAATTGTCAGTATCTTTTTCGCTTTCCGTACACGATGCACAGACCGACGAGGCAACGTATGCAGATGGAGACATGCTGAGTGAGATGTTGCTGACGAGCGACTTAAAAGGCTTTGTGGCTCATCCTGCGTATTATTTCGAACGCGATGACGCCGAGCATCGTGCGGCGCTCGACCTGCTCATGATGGTGCAAGGTTGGCGGCGCTATAAGGCTGTTGAGCAGTTGCGCTACACGCCTGAGGTTACTTTGACGGTGGAGGGCAGCGTTAACAAGATGCTGTCGGTGCCTCTGCTCTTGCTGACCGATGTGGAAGGCTTGAACGCTCGTCAATCGGTGGCGGAGGAGATGATGGAAATGATGGAGACCATTCAGGGAGCTCAGTCGGTCGACTCTGCTCAGGGGGACGATGCTGCAGAGAAGGAATCGTCTGAGCCTGTGTATGAAGGTGAAGAAGTGTGGGATGGCGAATTGGGCGTTAATCACGGCTCGTTGCGCAAAGAAGTGCTTGTTGAGGCCGAAGTTACAACGGGAACAGAGACAGCGGGCGTTGTTCAGAAGACGCACGATGGCGGCCGTTTCCTTTTCCAGATTCCACCATTCTATGGCAAGGCGATACTCTTCATGAAAGCTTATCATGAAAAAGATTCCGTTAAGCGGAACATGATGTCGCGTAAGGACAAGAAGGTGATGGACGAGGAAAGTTATCCAGACTTTTATGTGAAGCGTGACCTATTTTATCCTGTGTTCAGTCATCCTTATGATTTCTACCAGACTCATCAGCCCGTCAATGATTCCCGCCTCATTCCTTCTGATAATGAGGAGTTGGAGAGAAAACCAACATCCAGCAAGCTGGAGGGGGACCACACACTTGAGACGGTGAACGTTGAGGCCCGTCGGCGTGGGCGTCGGGGCATCGACTTTACGAAGCCCGCTTTTGTGATAGATGCTTACGACCTTTATAACGAGGCAACCGACCGCGGTCTGTCGTGGGGCGTGGTGAATATGGGCACATTTCCTCCCATTGCCTGTTACACAGTATATGGCAATATGAACCGTTATAATTCATATAATGTAAGGGCAAATCTCGACGACGGTTACACGTTCTATAAGAATTATCAAGGGATGCTTCCTGAAGTCAAACATCGCAGTACGGCGTTCGTGTTTGATGCTTTGCATCTGCGTCGTATTCAGAATTTCCGTTTCTATACCGATTATGAACCTCGCAATGCCGACCAGCGATTGTCAGAGAGTGAAAACCGCGATGACATCACGCTGGTGTATGAGGCTGTGGCCGACGATGGAAAACGCTATACCTATCGCGACCGACGGTATGTGTTCGATGGCTTTGCCTATCCCGAAGACTTCTACAGGCCCGACTACAGCAAGCAACAACCTCCCGTACCTACGGATTATCGGCGTACGCTCTATTGGAATCCGAATGCCAGGTTGGATGCTGACGGCACTTTCCACATTGATTTTTACAACAACTCACGCGAAACGAGGGTGGCGGTCAGTGTGGCTGGAATGACGGAGGATGGCAAGTTCTTGCGTTACGTCAAATGATGACCTCCTGATGTTCTGAATATGGAATTCCGAACATCTGGCAACTCGTAGCAGGATAGGAAGCAATGAAATTATCTGTACAATCTTTTTAACCAAGTGATAAGACATAAGAGAAAAATATAAGAATGAGAAAAGTGTTATTGAGCGCATTTGCAAGTATCTGTTGCTTGATGTCAGTCGCTCAGCCTACGATAGACTTGCGGGGAAAGTGGCAGTTCCATCAAGGGACTGCCGTTCCGCCCGTTTCATATGATGATGTGGTGACCCTTCCTGGTTCTATGCTGACGAACGGGAAGGGTGACGTGGTGTCTATAAAGACGCAATGGACGGGTTCGCTTTACGATTCTTCGTTCTATTTCAACCCATACATGGAGAAGTATCGTGTGGAAGGACAGATGAAATTCCCGTTCTTCCTCACTCCCGAAAGGCATTACGTGGGCGTTGCTTGGTATCAGAAGAAAGTTGTTGTGCCCAAGTCGTGGAAACGGCGTCGCGTTGTGTTGTACCTCGAACGGCCACACATTGAGACCACCGTTTACGTAAATGGTGTGGAGGTTGGGCACAGGATGTCACTGTCGGTGCCTCATGAATACGACCTAACTCCTCAGATTGTGTATGGCGGTGAGAATACGATTGCCATCAAAGTCTATAATGGTATTGAGAATGTTTGTGTAGGACAAGATTCGCATAGCGTGACCGACCAGACGCAAGGCAACTGGAACGGCATCATAGGACGCATGGAACTGCAGTCGCGTCCGATGGACTTTATAGAAAACATCCGTGTTTATGCCGATATGGCTCATCATAAAGCGCGCGTTCGCTTGCATTTCTCCACTCCTCTATCATCGCATTCATCTCGCCCATTGTCTCTGAAGGCTGAGTTGAAGAATAGCCTTCGGCATCATGTGGTGGAGTTAAAGAGGAGAGAGAAGAAAGGCGAGGGAAGAGAGGGTAAATATCTAGAGGTAGAACTCGACATGACTGATAGTTGTGAATTGTGGAGCGAGTTCAATCCTGCATATTACGAACTGACCACAGTATATGCTGGCGACACCGTGCGCACCACATTTGGCATGCGAGATATTAAGATTGAAGGGCGCCAGTTCTATCTGAACGGTGACCCCATCTGGTTGCGTGGAACGGTGGAGAACTGTTGTTTCCCTAAGACGGGCTACCCACCTACCGATGTGGAGTCGTGGCTCAGCGTGTTCCGTAAGTGCAAGGAGTATGGTCTCAATCATGTTCGCTTCCATTCTTATTGTCCGCCCGAGGCCGCTTTTGAGGCTGCCGACCGGGTGGGTTTCTATCTGCAACCAGAAGGTCCGTCGTGGCCGAATCATGGCGTGAGATTGCGTCGAGGTATGAGCATCGACCAATATCTGATGGACGAATGCAAGGCAATGCTAGACCGTTACGGCAACCACCCATCGTTCACGATGATGGCAGCGGGTAATGAGCCTGCTGGCGACTGGGTTCCCTATTGTCGCGACTGGGTAGCGGCGATGCATGACTACGACTCCACGAAAGTCTATTGTGGTGCATCGGTTGGTGGCGGATGGGCATGGGACTTCGGTAGCGAATACCATGTGAAAGGCGGGGCACGCGGTCTCGAATGGGACCGAAAGGCGCCTTCGTCCGATGACGACTATTCCGAAGGCATCGCCTTCCCGCGCAACTATAAGGACAAAGAGCCTAACCAGACGCCCATCATTGCCCACGAGCAAGGTCAGTGGTGTGCCTTCCCCGATTTCAAGGAGATACAGCAATACGACAACTGTGCCTATAAGGCAAAGAATTTCGAGATATTCCGCGACCTGTTGCACGACAATGGTATGGCGTCGCAAGCCGAAAAGTTCCTGCACGCAAGTGGTAAACTACAGACGTTGGCCTACAAATACGAGATGGAACGCAATCTTCGCACCCCCGACTATTCAGGCTTCCAATTGCTGTCGCTGAACGACTATAGCGGTCAGGGTACGGCTCTCGTAGGTCCACTCAATGTCTTCTGGCGTGAGAAAGGCTATGTGGATGCCCGTGAGTGGTGTAAATTCTGTTCGCCCGTTGTACCGTTGGCCCGATTTCCCAAGTTTGTTTACACGTCAAACGAGACCTTGTGCGTTCCGGTTGAGGTGTATAACGCCAGTTCGGGTGTATTGCGCGACACTCGCGTAACGTATGAATTGCGTGACAGTCGCAATCCATCATCCGTCGCCCGTCAACTTCTTACCCAAAAGGACATCCCCGTTGGTAAGAACAACGAAGTGGGTGAAGTTGTTTTCGCATTGGATAAATTCGATGCTCCCTGCAAGGTCACGATGACCGTGTCACTTCTTGATGCTGACGGAAAGACGGCCCAAAACCATTGGGACTTTTGGGTATACCCCAGTTTAGAGGAAAGAGGAGAGAGGGAAGGCAACGGGGGGGCGAGCTTTGCTCGGGATGGAGAGGAGAGAAAAATGCCTTCGTTCGTGAGTGGAGAGAACCTTCTCATCACCGACACGCTTGACGAAAAGGCATTGGCGGTATTGGAGAAAGGTGGCGATGTACTGTTGTGTGCAGCTGGAAAGGTGCGCTACGGCAACGATGTGCGCCACACGTTCTTGCCCGTCTTCTGGAACACCAGTTGGTTCAAGATGCGACCGCCCCATACCACGGGCGCCTATATCCAGAGCCATCATCCCGTTTTCCGCGAGTTCCCCACCGACGACTGGCAAGACTTGCAATGGTGGGAGCTGACCAATCGGGCGCAGGTGATGAACCTCTCGGAGTTTCCTATCGACTACCAACCTGTGATTCAGCCCATCGACACTTGGCATGTGAGCCGAAAGTTGGGCATGCTCATCGAGGCGCGTGTGCTGAAAGGGCGACTTCTCATGACCACGCTCGACATCACGTCCGCCCTCACTCGTCGTCCTGTTGCACGCCAATTGCGGCAGTCTATACTCGCCTATATGCACAGTTCGGATTTCCAACCGCAAATCACGTTGCAGCCCGAGACCATCACGCATCTCTTCGAGCGTACGGCACCACCGGTAAATATGTTCACCAACGACTCACCCGACGAACTGAAACCGAAAATCAATTAGAGAAAAAGGGTGACAATAGGGGAAAATAAAAACAGAAATATAAAGATAATTGGACCTATAAATAATCAGAAAATGAAACAGAGAAACTTATCAAGCGCAAGCCAGATGCCATCTGCTATTGTGCGGATGCTCCTCATGGGTGTTGTGTGTTGGGCATTGAGCGTCGGCACCATGTGGGCAGGAAACCCTGTTGGCAAGGCACATCCCACGGTGACCATCTTCGGAGACTCCTATTCCACCTTCGAAGGTTGGCTCACTCCCGACACGATGGAGACGTGGTACTTCAAGACGCTCGACACCCGACGTACTGATGTCTCGCGCGTCAGCCAGACCTGGTGGCATCAGGTCATCACGCGGATGGGGTGGAAGCTGGAGCGTAACAATTCGTGGTCTGGTGCCACCATCTGCAACTCGGGCTATAATGATGCCGACTATACCCATCGCTCGTTCCTCACACGCATGGACAATCTGGGTTCGCCCGACGTGATTCTGCTTTTCGGAGGCACTAACGACTCGTGGGCGAATGCACCGATAGGCGAATTCAAATATGCCGATTGGCGTCGTGCCGACCTATATTGCTTCCGTCCCGCAATGGCTTGTCTGCTCGATGGCTTGAAGGAACGCTATCCAACAGCTGACATATTCGTCATCTCCAACTCTGAGTTGAAAGACGAAATCACAGGCTCGATGAAGACCATTTGCAGCCACTACGGCATACAGATGATTCAGCTGAAGGATATCGACAAGCAGAATGGGCATCCCAACGTGAAGGGGATGCAGCAGATTGCCGACCAGATTGTGAATGCGTTGGGCGGCAAGTGATAAACTGATTGATTAACGTTGTGAGAATTCGCAACCGCAGTATTGTTGGTTGTAGAATCCGAATTCCTTCAATAGTTGGTTGCGGCGGTCGCTGAGCCCACCTTTGCGCCAGTTCTGTGCCCAGAATACGGTGTCGGGTACTGCCTCTTGTGCCGCCATCCCGGCACGATTGATTTGCTCGATGCTTTTCCAACGTGATGATGCTAAGGTTGTAGTGAAATACTTCAACCCTAGCATCTTTGCTTTTCGGGCGGTCTCCACCAGCCGGAGGGTGAAGCATTGCTCGCAACGTCGCCCCCTCTCGGGCTCGTTTTCCAATCCGCAGACTGCCGCCCTCCATTGTTCGTGATTGTAGTCGCCGTCAATCCATTGCAGCCCCAGACTCTCGGCGTGGCGTTTGCTCTCTTCTTTCCTGATTTCGTATTCCTCGCGCGGATAGATGTTCGGATTGAAGTAGAATATCGTCGGGCGCACTCCGTTGGCCATCATCCATTCGACAATGGCTGACGAACAGGGCGCACAGCAAGCATGCAGCAGCACCTGCTGAGCGTCTTCGGGCTTCTCAATGGGCGGTTTCTTCATTATTTGGCGAATCCGATGGGATGGTTGAGAACGATGAACTGGTTCTCGTCGAAACCGAATTCTTTTTGTAGGGCATCCTTGTCCATCATGGCGCGTGCAACGGTGCCCATGCCGAGTGCTGTGCAGGCCAGATAGATGTTCTGCGATACGTAGCCCGCATCGCAATAAGCAAAATCGCGGCTCGGGCGGCGTGCGTTCTTCTGGTCGCTCACGAGCAGTAACGTGACGGGTGCTTCCTTCACCGATGTCTGACCACCAGCAATGATGGCACGAAGGTCTTTGTCCTGCACTTTCACGAGGGCGTTCCCCTTGGCGTCGTAGAGCCATGCGCCGTCAGCGCGGCAGACGTAGACCTTGATGTCCTGCATGTTCATTGCCGTAGGATTGGTCAACTTCCCTGACTCGGGACGGTTGATGCCGCAGGCGGCCCACAGGATGATCGACAGTTGTTCGTCCGACAATTCACTCGGCACGAATTCACGAATCGACTGGCGCATTTTCAGCGCGTCCATCAGTGTCATCTTCGTCAACTTTGCGGGTTGTGGTGCAGGCAGTTGTTTTCTCTCTTGTGCGGTGGCTGCGATGCACATCAGTGCCATCAAGGCCGATAAAATAGTTTTCTTCATTGTGTTGGGTATAAAAATTGTTGTGTAATGAGGTGTTGTCAGTCTCTACCATTCATCGTCTTCGTTGCCCACGAGTCCATTCTTGATGGCCTCTTCCAGCTTGTCGATGATGGCGTTGGAGTAGGCATGCGTCATCACGAGGGCCTTGGCGCAGGTGCGCTTCTGTGCGTCTTTCTCCACAAAGGGGTAGTGGCGGGCAATTTCCCACTGTTCGTCGTAGAGGTTGGCGTTGGTCTTGTCGTCCTTCTTGCGCTTGGCGTCGCCATAGGTGCGGTCGTCGGAGTCCGACATGCTGAGCCATCCACCACTGATGTCGGCCAGGATGTCGTAGTTTTGCACGGTATAGGTCACGCGTATCTTGGCGTCTTTGATGTCTATTCTCACCACGGGCGTGATGCTGACCGAATATTTGTTCAGCGTTCCCGTGTGGCGCACGATGTCGGGGATGGTGGCCGAGATGATGATGCATCCGGCTTCCTTGTCGTTGAGTGTGATGGCCTGTTTGTCCTTGAAGGTGGCTGTTGCCCAATAGTTCAGTGCCACGTAGAGTTGCTGGCGCGTCTTGCCGGGGGCTTCTATCACCTCCTGGTAGGTGAGCGATTGGTTCTTGTCGAACGTGAGGCCCGAGGCCAGGTTCTTGGCTGCTTCAATCCATTTGTCGCCATACCGTTCTTTGGCATATTTCTCCAGGTCGGCGGCTTTCATCACTTGTGCTTGTGTGCTCATAGCGCCGCATGTTGAAAGGATAGCAGCGAACATCCATAGTCTTAATCTTCTCATGAGTTTATTTTATTAATGGTTCTGTTTCCCTTTTGTTCTTTATGCGCCTTTTTGTTGGGGCTCTGATAGATTGCAAAGTTACAAACTTTTTGGGAACAAGCAAAAAAAGTTGACACAAAAGTCACTTTGCCCTTCCGTGGGCTGGCAGTCTGGTGCCATTTTCTTCCATGCGGAGCAGCCACAATTTTCTCTCCGTTCCAGCGGCATAGCCAGTGAGACTGCCGTTGCAGCCCACCACGCGGTGGCAGGGCACGATGATCGCGATGGGGTTGTGTCCTACAGCACCGCCCACCGCCTGAGCCGACATCGTCGTGCATCCTTTCTCGCATGCTATGCGGCGTGCGAGTTCACCGTAAGTCGTTGTCTGCCCGAAGGGAATGTCCAGCAACATCTGCCAAACGGCCAGTCGGAAGGGTGAGCCGTTGAGATGGAGTGGGGGCGTGAACGATGGTTGGCGTCCCATGAAATAGACGTCGAGCCATTCTTTTGTCTGTTCGAGAATGGGACAAAGGCTTATTGTATCGAATTTGGCTTTTTGCCCGACCGTCATTTCTGGCAGAGGGGACGATGTGGTCTGCCCAAAGTATTTCTGCCTGTCGAACCATAGGCCGACCAAACCATCTTCATCGCAAGCCATCGTGATGCCGCCGAGTGGGCTCTCGTAGTGTGCGAAGTTTGCTTTGTTATGTTTCATATGGCAAAGATACTGATTATTAAAGACATATCCAAGTTTTGTTCTGTAATCTTTTGTTTTATCTTTAACATAGATCTAATAGCCAGTCCAAAAGATTTTCTTGACACTCCTTTTGGAGTGGGAATAGGAGAGATTTGTAAAATTAATTCCGAATTTTGACCCCTAAAAACAGGCCATTGTTTGGAGCGAACGGGAGATTGGCCGAAAAAACGCAAAAAATCAACGTTTTTGCAAGTCGTTGATAATCAGCCCTTTCCGTTTTTTCTTGCATTTTTCCACTCAACCAAAACGATGCTTTTCGGTTGTCAGAGCTATGCTTTGGGCCTCTCATTTGTGGCAAATGAGCGGCTCAGATGCCACAAATGACAAGGTCAGATGCCACAAATGACAACCTCAAAAGCCACAAGTGACAAATCCACTCTTCAAAAGTGGAGGGATAAGAGCATGAAAATCG
>ODAI014769370.1_pt1 | contig 22757 bp, 14 predicted proteins | sample 1539321 | NCBI WGS metagenome assembly ODAI01 (sample SAMN02144231, study PRJEB22623) | gut metagenome | biome: sheep rumen | host: Ovis aries | place: New Zealand | reverse complement strand
GCAGCCGGCTCATAACCGGTCGGTCCTGGGTTCGAGTCCCCGAAGGCCCACCACATAGGGGTATAGCTCAATTGGTAGAGCGGCGGTCTCCAAAACCGTAGGCTCAGGGTTCAAGTCCTTGTGCCCCTGCCAGAGAAAAGTCCGAAATTCGTTGTATAGCAACGAATTTCGGACTTTTCTTTTCTTCCGTACTCTTCTGTACGCTTCTGCAATCACTGGTTGATTTGTCGAAAAATTGTCGAAACCCAATATGATTTGTCGAAAATTTGTCGAATGCTATCTTCAATTGATATTGAATAGCAGGAAGGCAACACGGAACTGAACCGTGTTGCCTTTTTTCGTGCTAGATCTTGAAGTCAGATACGACATTCTCCTTCTCGCCTTCCAACAGATGTACGTAGGCGTTTTCAGTGAACGAAGCGCTGGCGTGCCTGACCATCTCTGACACCAGCTTCGCATTGCCGCCTGTCGCCTGGAAAAGCTTAGAAGCAAACGTATGCCGAAGAGAATGCAAGCCGCAATGATCAACTTTTGCTTGTCTCAAAAGACTGTTGAATCGGCGTCGAAACGCACTTTCCACGATAGGACGACCATTGTCGTTAATTATATATCCGTCATATCCTTCCGCTTCTTCATCATGCATTTCCCGAAGAATCTGAAGGGCTGTGTCGCTTACCGGAATGACCGACAGGCTTTTTTTGGTCTTCGGGCTCCCCTCTATCGTCTCAGTACCTCCCGTCGCTCTGCCGTCCGCCTCGCGCCGCTTAGCGGTCGTTCGGTTCGCATTGATCGAAATTGTTTTGCGATCAAAATCGACGTCGGAGTACCTTAAAGCCATTGCTTCCCCTTTCCGCAGACCGGTATTCAGTAAAAAAATAAAATACTTGGCCTGTTTATGCACAAAGGGCCCCGAGCGGACAGGCTTCCCACATCGAGATATCCATTCCAAATAGTATCCGTTGTAAGCTACATCACGGAGCCGGGCGATTTCTGCATCCGTCAAAATGCGGATTTCGTCCTGATCCTCCATTTTCAGTTGGGACGCAACAAGCGTCTTTTCCTTTTCATTAAGCGCTTTTCCTGACGACTCTTTTGCTATTGCCGCATCCCTCTCTGCCCGGATCTCTGCCTGCCGTCGCAGAACGAAATCGCGGGAGTACATTTTGAGCGTGTCGAGCGGGTTTCGGGCGAGATCACCCACCCTGCGTCGCACCTCAAAAAATTCATGTAAAAGGCGATAAATCTTTAACAGCGTTGAGTAGCTATACCCGCATTCGAGACTTGCGTCCATAATCTTTTTTATGTCTCGTGCCGACACATCAGCCGTCCGCAAGCCGGTAATATGCGGTGCGATCTGGTATTTGTAGATCTGCTCGATTCTGTCATAAGAACTCGCCTTGACCGTACCATATTTTTCATCATAAAGCCAGGATTCCAGAGCAGTCGAGAGCTGTGCCTCTGTCTCTTTGCGTTCGAGCTGGCCTGTAATCTGTTGCTTGATGAAATCATACACTTTGCTCCGAACTTCTATCTCATCCCCACCATAGATGGCTTTGTAGATATACTTATTGTTTTCGGAGTCATACCCTATGCGAACACGCGCCTTATACCGCCCGTGATCCGCGCTTACCGTAAGGCGATCATAAAGATCGCTGTCAACAAAAATCCTTTTTTCGATTCTGCTGACGGGAATTTCTCACCACCTCCAAGCGATTAGATTATGTTGTTATTATACTACATTTTTGGGGATTTGTACAGAGCATATCATATATCTATACGATTTTTTGTTTGTCGGGTCTATGGAAAGGTCCTTTTCAGCGCTGTGTTCCTGCGCAACTCAAATTTATCGGAATTGAAATGTAAACATAATATATGTAGAAGCATTTTCAATGAAGATGAAAACAGAAAGGATGTAAAAACCATGGTCAAATACGAAAAGAGTTTTAAATTTGAAGCAATCGCATTGTCAGATATTTTTGGCGTGGCATATACGGCTGGATGGCTTGGGATCCCCTACTGTACACTCAAGGACTGGCGTAGACAATACAAAAAATACGGCGTCCAAGCATTTAGCGGTAGATGCTCCAGAAGTCAAAACAACGAAAACGACGCGATCCAACAGATCATAAATCTGAAAAGCGAAAACGCTGAACTGCGGAAGGAATTGGAGACACTGAAGGCCGCATTGGCAATTTTGTAAACGGTAAATAACCCGTACCTGCCAAAAGCTGCCGGGATATCTCAAGCACCTGCTCACGGAGATTCCCAAGCACATGGACGATCCTGACGCAAGCTTCCTGGATGATCTGCTCCCCTGGTCCGACGCCATTCCCGACGAATGCAGAAAGGATCTTCGTCAGAAAACCACTCAATAATCTCTACCCTCCCCGCCGGCAGCGCCAACGCTGCCGGCTTTTCTATGGCGTGGAGGGTACGAGTAGTATACCATTTACGCTATTTTTTCAAATAAACCGCAAAAAATACACTTGCGTTGTGCCTGAATCAGATTTACAAAAAAATGAGCACATAATATAGATGTAAGCGCATTGTCAATCGCCTAGACTATATTAAGGAAGTGACACATTATGGCCGAGAAAAAATCTCTTAACCAAGAAACACGAAACGCCGAAACACCAAAATACTTGACCATTGGAGACCTTAAAGCGGTACTGCATATTGGCGATGAAAAAGCTTACCGTCTCGTCAAGTCCAGGGGGTTTCCTTCTTTTCGGATCGGCGCTGGCAGATGGCTGATTGATCCTGTTGGCCTCCAAGTGTGGGTTAGCAAGGTCCAGAAAAGTCCGGACAAAGGGACAAGCCTCTGAGTAATGTCGATTACCCAGTAATATTGTCAAGATTACGTTTTGATAACTTGAGACATGAGACCCGTCAGCCGCCTGCCAGCGTAACTCGACGCTGATGAACTGACCGCCTTGGTCAATTAGAATCGAAGGGGCTCCGTATCGTTAAATGGCGTTGCGGACGGCCATAAAACATGATAAGCAGCACCCGTTTGAAGCCGACTACCAGCCAATGATTGCAGTCAGATACATGTAGTGACAGCACATCTTGATACAGGTGATATCGACGGACCAGTGTTGGTTGGGGAGTATTGCGGTCTTATAGCTAAGTAGGTATGGATTAATCCCTACCTTGCCGTCTCTCGCATATAAGACCGGACGAATTATCGTCCAACTTTGTAATTTCAGGAATTTTGCAGTCCCGTGGTCCGGTCACGATGGACCATAATAGAGGTAACAGTCATGGCCAAGATAAATATAAAATTTTTGATGAGCTATAAACTATTGCAGCGCCAGGATCTCAGCCTAGGAGCTAAAGTCCTATATGCAATAATCCACAATCGATATCAATGCTCTCTGCGATCTCGATATAAAGATCGTTTTATCGATCCTTTAGGTGATACATATTGTATCTTAACAATCACCGAGGTGCGTAAACTCTTACACTGCTCGCAGCCTACGGCGACTAAGTATTATCGAGAGTTAGTGGACGCAAAGCTAATCGAACGTGTCAAAAGATATCACAATCGGGCAGATCTGATCAAGTTGTGCCTCGGCAACGATGCGTTGGACTAACTTATTGTGATAATAGTCCGGGTGTTAGCGTCGGGTGTTTTTTTACCAATTGTGGTTATTTATACCCGACTCTAACACGGGCAGGGGCAAATAATCTTTGTGCCCAGAACCAAAGTTTTTTTATCCGGCAATAATGGTTTTTTGCCTCCGGAACCAAATGATTTTTGCCCTAGTATAAAAACAGAGAAAATAAAAGAGAGTTCTCAATAAGGGAAAACACTCAGGCCGGTGAATACGTCTGCAATGGCTAACCATTTCCCTCTCTGACCAGGAATCGCCTTGCTTTAATTAGCAAGGCATTCCCTTTTTTGCGATTGTTTTTGTCTTACCCCTACCAGAACAGTCTTTATGGAGGTGAACGAAATCTGTTTTTTCAACATTGTACTCCTGTCTATTCTCTAAGACAGGAGTACAATCTATATATATTTCACTCCACGCCGAGCGCTTTGTAGACTGCGTCCTCTGCGCTGCTGTAAAAGATCAGGTTGAAACAGCCGATCAGATCAGACGGGACTGTTCCGATATCAGGGGCGGAGGTCATCGGCAGCAGCACCTTTTTTGCGCCGCTGTCCAGGCACACCTGTAGGGAATTTGCAAGCTCATCGACTTTGATGATGGTGCCGCTGATGCTGATTTCGCCGAGCACAGCCGTCGAGCTGAGAACCGGCTTTCCGAGTGCAATGGAGCAAAGCGCGATCAGCGTAGGAAGAGCGAGCTTTCCGGTCATGCCGATACCCTGCAGATCCTGGTAGTTGATGATATAATCCCGCGCCGTGGTGCTGATGGCGCCGCTGATTCGGTTCCAATTGGCTTTCAGGAAATTGAACGCGGTATTCGTCGCTTCACGGGCGTCTCTGTCCGTTCCGATTCCAGTTCGCTCGAGCTTTCCGCTGCCGGACAGCATCTGGCTCTCGAGGCGGAAGACGCCAATCATGCCGGATTTGCCGCGGCTTACTGTATAGACCTGGCCGGGGTTGCAAATCCCTTCGGGAATGAGCTTCCCGCCGCCTTGCTCCGGGACGGAAACATAGTGCTCTTCAAAAGACTCGTTGTCAACGTAGGAGAAGTTGACATCGTAGAATTCCATACCGCCCAGCTTTTTCAGCTGCTCTTTCACCCGGCGGCGCATTTCAAGGGAGATCCGGAGGATTTCTTCCAGGTCTTCCTTTTCGTATACACCATCAGGATAAACAAGCTTTACCAAACCGCCAACCATTTTGCGGACGGCGATCGTATCTCGCTGATTAAGGTTCTTGCCAAGGTGATAGTACCGGTCCAGGGCATCACCGTGTTGTTCTTTTCGCAGCTCTCTCAAGAACTCGGCAAGATAGTCCGTAATAAAGCCGTAATCGTCCGTGAAGTGCTCCGGGCGGAATTTGGGGATCTCCCAGCCAGGGATATAACAGTGCATTCTATCCAGGAAAGCCGTATCTGTTCCCATCTCAGGCGGGAACGGATCAAAAAGGCTTGACGTCTTCAGCAAAACGTCTACGCTCTGGTTGATATTGCCAACAAACACCATAGAAGCGTTGGCGGCCTTCTCTTCCTTGCCGCGGGCAAAAGAACCGGAGGCCATGTAATCCTTCATGATCTGGATGCCATCCTTGTCCTTGAACCGGATGCCAGCCACCTCATCGAAGGCCACGCAGTCCCAAAGGCCAACCAGGCCCATGGAATGCTTGGACATGTTGTAGAACAGGTTTGCGACGGTTGTCTGGCCGCCGGAGACCAGGATGCTGTTGGGTGACACTTCCTTATACAGGTGGGACTTGCCGGTGCTGCGCGGGCCAAGCTCGCACAGGTTGAAGTTGTTCTCCACAAGGGGGAGCATGCGAAGAAGGAGCAGCCATTTTTCGCGGTAAGTCAATTCGTCCGGCTCCATGCCGATGGAACGCAGAAGCACGTCGATCCATTCATCCTTTGTAAAGGCTTTTCTGCCCTGTTTAAGCTCATCAAGGTCAACATGGGGCATCTGGATCGGCGTGAGCTTCCGAATGCTGATCAGGCTCGAAGTGTTTCCCTTCCCCTTGGATTTAGGCTTACCGTTAAATCCGATTTGAGAAGTCTCCTCTTCGAGAGCGTCAGAGTTGTATTCGAGCTGAACAATGCTCCAGATTCCTCCACACAAAAGACGGTCATATTTCTCCGGGTATTCCTCCGAAATGGGTACGCCGCCGAGACCCAGGTTTGAGAAGCGTGCTTCGTAATAGTCGAACCGAAGATTCAGCTCGACTGTCACCTGGTCAATGATCGTCATACTGCCGCGCTGACGCAGCCGGGAAAGAACCTTCTCTGATTCATCCGGCCGGACATAGTTATCCGCCAAGATGCGCTTGACCGTCTCAACGCCCTTCTCGATCAGATCCGGATCGTCGATGGAGCAGTATTGCCCCAATAGGAATTCCAGGACGTAGACGGGGACGTTTGCGCCTTCCTTGATCTTTTTTGTCAAATCCTTGCGGACAATCTTCCCGTTAAAGAGCTCCCGCAGCTTGGCCTTTATGATCTCCCGGTTGTTGGGGATTTCCTGAATCTGATCCATAATGATCCTCCGGTTTCTCTCAGAAGAAGTTGAACTCATCGACCGCGAAGGCGATATCGATCTGGAATTCTTCTCTCTGGGGCATTTGTAGTCCGCTGTCGTCGGCAATCACAAGGTAATAGACCTGCTTGTTGTCGAACTGCATGGATTTCAGATTAAACGTGCAGCGGAAGGTTCGATCCTGGGCGTTCTCGCTGGTCTTGTCCGCTATGATGCGCGCTTTGTCGCTGACCGGCATTCCGGATGCGTCCGTGAAATAAAGACTGTAGGACGCCTTTTCGCGGTTTGCGCCAACGGCATCCTTTTGGAAGAAGCTGAGCGAAAAGATCATATTGCTGATCTTATGGCTTGCGGAGAGAAGGCTGATCGTTACCGGCTTCGTATCAATGTTGGCTCTGTTTCGCTGGTAGGTTTTTGAGTCTGTGCGCAGAAAATGATAATCGATGACAGGCACAACGAGCTCCTGAAGGCTGGCGCCGCCGTGGACATAATTCAAACCGCCGCCGCATTTGATCCTCACGTTCTCTCGTGGCGTAAACGCTTCATATTCCGTATTGCCGTCCAGAAGCTTGACCGGGATCATGTATTCCGGCTTTGCGCCTTGTTTCATGATTGCATAGCGTCTGCCGTAGTCAACTTCCATGCCGTTCCAGTTCTCACGGGAGAGCTTGCTGTCCTCTTTCAAGGGACTGTAGTTGTACAGGAAACCGTGGTCCGCGGTGACGAAGATCCTGGTCCCGCCGAAATCGTTGACGATGATCCGGATCAGATTCTTGATCTCATCGATCGCATCCTCGCAGGCCGGGAATACGGCGCTTTCGGAGGTATGGCTGGTCTCGTCGATCTTGTCATGATAAATATAGACGACGTCCATACCCTTTACAAGCGCCTGCCGATCCAGCCGTTTCAGCCCAATGATATGATCATGTTTGAGGGCAACGCTGGCAGGTTTCGCGGCTTTCAGAATCTTGTCCCGGTAGATGCTCTCGGTGGAGATGCCGTCTGCAAGAACAGCGATACCGCCGTTTGCTTTCTGCGTCAAGGTCAGCTCCTTATGCGGAAGGAGCGCAGCCATGCCGAATGGGGTGATCGACGGAAAGATCCCGCACATGCTTTCCAGCATGACCTTACTCTGGGTTTCACGCCGAAGCTGCTCGGCCAGAGATGCGGCCACTTCATACCGTAGCGCGTCGGAAATGATCACAAATACGCGGGTATCCGCATTCTTCAAATGGCTTCGGTAGAAATCCACCTGTTTCGGGACTTCATAAATGCTGCCGTCCTGCGCCAACTCCTCGGCGCAGACGTTGAACCAGTTTGTTCCGAGCTGATCCAAATACCAGCCGGAATACAGCGCTTCAACCTTCTGCACCACGTGCTTAAACAGGTCGTCCAACAGCTCATTGGAGCTCTTCAAACTGCGCTGGAAGCACAAATGGAAGCGCCGATAGGAAGCGTCCATCCGGTAATAATCCTGCGTGTAGTCTCTCCACAGCTCTCTGGCAGCGGCTGAGTGGAAACCAGCGGAATGCTTCTGGAAGAAGTCCTGCATTTCCGCGACGGCAAGAAGCCCTTCATAATAGCAGGACATATAATCATACCAGACCATCGTGCGGCGTTTCTCGACGGTTGCCTGTATCGTTTCGACCTTGATGATATGGTCCTTGATCTCGGTCATCAGCTTGGTCAGGAGCACTTCATTGACGCAGGGGAAGCACTCTGTATCCACAAGCTCCTCGACGCTCAGCTTGCAGAAGCGGGAATAGAGCCGCAGCTCATACTCGACAGACCGGGCAATCTCATAGAGCTTCTGCAAATCCTCGGAATGCAGCCACTCTGAAATAAAGTCATAGCAGAAGGACTGATGGGGAATGGAAATGTATCGCTCCAAACCCGCCAGATGCTCCTTGCGCAGGGTGCGAGCGGCGGCGGTCATCAAAATATGAACCGCGAGCTGCTGAAGATCCTGGCCGCTCTCAGGCGTATACCCCGTCGTCTGTTTTACAAGCGCCCAGAAGGGCACCTCCGCCCCATAGGAGACAAAGCTCTGATAGACGGGATTCCGGTCCGTCCTGAGGCCTGCTTTGAGGACGGCGCGGAGGATCAAGCCCTTGTTTGGTTCTCTGCCGCCGGTGAGCGCTGCCATGACTGCCAGATGCATCTGCGGGGCGTTCGTGATCGTCCCTGCCATAGCCGCGACTTTCGCGCGGCGTTTTTTGTCTCCGAAGAATTTGAAATACCGTTTGACCTGGCTCCGCAGCATCAAAGAGGAAGGCAGGCCCATCTCGTCCATCCAGATCGTACTCTGATCTGCGCGGAATTCTTCGCTGTAGAGGGCGATATTCAATAGCCAGTTATCTTCCTGCCGCGTAAAGGACAACGGGCAATAGACCAGGTAGTTCCCGGCCAAATCATCCTGCTGCAGGAGCTTCTTCAATGCAAAGGTATTGGCGCCTGTCGCCTTGACGACTGTCACGTTGTCCAGCCGAATCTCATCAATCTGATTCTCGAACTCTCTGTCCTCGTCATACCAGAAGATGATCCTGCGCTTATAAAACTCCGGCAGCGGCGCGGAAAAACGCCTGCTCAGGTCCTGTACGATCTTTTCGGCATCCATGGATATGCCTCCTTAGTTTTCTGTTTCCGCTTGTGCTTCGAGTCTCCGCCGCTCGGCCTCGATTTCACGCTGCAGCTCCTCAGCGGTTGGCAGCGTGAGTTGATATTTGGAGGCGAAAATCTGTTTTTCATCGTTCAGAACGGAGTATTTTACGATGGCCTCGTTCTTTTGCGAGCAGAGAATGATACCGATGGTTGGATTGTCATCCTCGTTCCGATAGATCGCGTCAAACATCCGGATATAGCTGTCCATCTGGCCCACGTCGCCGTGGGTCAGCTTGCCCAGCTTCAGATCGATCAGCACATAGCATTTCAGAATGCTGTGATAGAAAACGAGATCAATATAGAAATCCTCATCCTCATACCGCATAAGCTTCTGCCGGGCCACGAAGCAGAAGCCGCGGCCAAGCTCCAGCAGGAACTCTTGCAGTTTATCGATCAGGGCCTGCTCCAGCTCGGTCTCCCGAAGCGAGGGATAGTTTTTCAAATCGAGGAATTCCAGCACATAGGGGTCCTTGATGAAGTTTTCCGCGGCAAGCGGCTCCATCAGGGCGTTGGCCTCGTCCACAACCGGAGCCTTCTCGCGACTGGCCAGCAGGCGGTCGTAGTACAGCGTGGAGATCTGACGCTCCAGCTGACGGCTGGACCATCCGGCACGAATGCATTCCTCCATATACCAATCCCGGGCAGCCTCGTTCTCGACCTTCAAAAGAGCCCGGTAATGCGTCCAGGTCAATTGCGAACGCAGTGCGTTCGCATTTTGAAAGGTGACATAGAACTTCTTCATTTGCTGCAGATTTCGCACAGAGAAGCCCGTGCCAAACTCCTGCTGCAGCCGCTCCGATACCTCCTGCAGGACGCCCTTGCCATAATCCGCCCGGAGGCTCCCGTTCTGCTCATGCTCCACAATGATCCGCCCAATGTGCCAATAGGCCTGCACCATCGCAAAGTTGACCGCGCTGTAAGCCTGGTTGCGTGACCGCAGCAGGGCCTCTTTGATTTCGGAATAGATGTCCTGATAGGGGGCCAATATTGTATCAGTCATAATGGTTGCCTCCTGGTGATAAAGAAATAAAAGAATGTAGATGCTATTTTGAGAAATAATTATTTGCGAAGAAGCATTCAGCTATTAGCGTTATGTGAGTTCTTATACTTTGCTAGCAACATATAGAATGCCGACGGATAAATGCCCTCACGTAAAGCTATCTGACTTACGGCTTTGAATTGCCTTCCAAGATCGTCGATATCCTTGGGAGGGCCTTTTTCGCTTTTAGAATGCATCATCTCAAAGGCTTCTTTGCAAAGCGGATCAGAAACAAAAGCCGGAATGCGTTCTAATTCTTCAATTATTTCGGCTCTTGTGATTTCATCAAAAGAAATTGCGTTCAGCGCTTTGAGAAAATCTGCAGCCTTGCTTGTATCCGGAAAAACCACTTTGCAGTTATATGTCTTTCTGCAAGCGCCAAGCGTTTTCCATAATTGAGTGACGTCTAATACTTCAACTTTTTTTGTTATTGGCAGCTTGACTGAATCGGACCCAAAACGATAAAAAACAACTTTATCAACATTACTTTCCTCAATGCAACGGAAAATATGGCTATCATTTTGAGGCGACATTCCTATAACATGTAATTCTCCAGTTAAGGAAGAGAGTTTTGAAAAATGGTAGTCAGTTGCGGATTTCAATTCCGGATGTTCACAATATGCGTCTATCCAAGCGATTGATTCCGGAACCTTTTTCTTGATTGTTTCTATCGCACGCTGGTACTCAGGCGAATCATGGTCCATATTCCGCGCCTCTTCGAGGAAGCGAGAATAGGTAACATTCATTTTGGCAATATTGTACTTCAATTCACCGCTATAGTCGAGAAGCGCATTACAAAAACAGTGCTCATAGTTTGGAACAATAACACTTTTTCCTGAAGCTATTCGGCAGTAACCTTGTGCCATTTGGGGGTTCTCACAATCCATTGGCACCGAGAAGTCTCCGTGCAGGTGGTATACTTGCTTCTTGCACAGGTTTTCAATGTTGTTATCATAATTTAGTGTAAAGATATTGTCAAATCCACTGAAAAAACGCCGGACCTGTTTTCCCATCGTTTTATAAATCGTCTGAATTCTTCCATCATTGAAAATTGCATCCAAAACGATTCTTGCTACTGCTTGTTTTGCTATGCCCATCTGATCTGCAATGTCTGGGTGATCAATATAGAAGACCTGCATTAACATGAACCAATCTTCTAACGGGATCTCATAATACTTTTTGAATTCCTTCTTTTCAGCGAACCTCGATTTGAAATCTTGAATTGCTCTCAAAACGTCCTCATCTGAAATGGCGTCATATTTTCCAGCTAAAACATCATTTGCAATTGGCAGGAAGCCTTTAAAGACACCCGCAATTTCATCTCCGGAGATGGTTCCATCAAATAATGGATCGTATTTTCCCGTTTGCGCGCCAAAAATAATGCGGGACATTATAAAACGGTTGCTATAAGCTTTACCGCCGAACTGAATATCGATTCCATTGCCAAGAAGTACTGACTTCATATTTTTCTCCTATACTTTTTCTCTCAAGAAGATATAACGCATGTGGCTACATTTTATGAGACTTAAGCTCAGCGGATATACCGGAAAGCGCGGAAGTAAGTCTCTTTGCTGCCTCGATCTCTTGCTGCTTATGATTCCACTGACGCAGAATCATAAAGATTTCCCATGATTGAACCTCTTGTTTTCTATAATAGCCTAACGCTGAGATTTGTCTTTCTATTTGTCCTGTATCTGCAATGCGGCCTTATTGGAAAGAAGCGTATCCATAAATGCAGCACAAGAATCAAGAATATCTTTTTGAGAGTTCAGCAGCCAGAAGACCTTTTCCCCGTGAAACAAGTTGTTTCTGATGCGAAAGCATACGCAAACAGCCGAGAATATTTTGCTATCTGAATCAATCTCATTTTCTCCCAGAAAAAGCCGCACCTTTTCTGAAAACGACTTATCCTTTCCCCTCAGACAAAGGAATTCTTCCATTTCCCTGTTTTCAACTGAATTGTAGTGGGCAAGCAAAGACTTCTTGATTGAATCGGCAAGAAGTATTATTTCTCCCGAAACATTGAGTACTATCATTCTTGCAAGCTTTGGACTGGTGCAACACTTGTCAAAGAACTTTTCTTCAACCATACCCCAGAGAACAGCAAATTGTCCGATGGATGTAATAGTTTCGTCCTGAATGTAATAATTATCGATTGCCTTATACATATTGTTTCCCTCACTTTATCTTTGCCAGCACGTCCTGGAATTTTGCGTAGTTGACCTTCACGCCGTCGTCGAGGTCGATGGGGATCATCTGGTCGGCCAGGTGGTGGATCTTTTCCTCATAGGTGCGGAGCTCTTGGTCCTGGTCTCGGAGCTTGGAAAGCTGCTTGCTCAGCTTGACCCGCTCGGCGGTGGAAACGCTTTCCATGCGGCGCTCCAGGTCGGCGATGGCGGTGCGGTAGCGGCCCTGCAGCTCATGGACGTAGTCCGTGCGGATGCGGGCGATGGTGTCCGGCTGGTAGCGGTGCATGTAGATCAGGCACTTGAAGCCGTTCTTTTTGCCGCTGTCAAAGAGCCAGTAGATGGGGCGCTTTTGATAGACCTTCAGATGATCCGCATAGAAATCGTTGAGGAAGTAGTTTCGGATGACCTCGCAAGGAGAGCCCCTGCCGCCCAAGGCGTCAGCGATGAACTTCAGATTCTCCTCCAGCGTGTCCTTGCCGTAGACAGCTTCAACGAACTCCACGAAACGTCTGACGATGTCGTCTTCAAAATATTCGTCGTCGCAGATGGGGAGGATATTGTCATAATCCGGGGCAAACGTGGTCCGCTTTTCTTTTCCGTCAACCCGGATTACACTGTAGCAGTTTTCACCGTCGCTCAGATAATCGCCGTTTTCATCCACGAGCAAGTCTCCGTTTTCGTCCGTCAGCGGATTGCCGGCATTGATAAAACGGTCGCTGAAATTCCCGCCTGCAAAGGCAAGCCCGGGCATGTCCAGGGAATACCGGCCAAACATACAGCCGACGGCATAGGAGATGAAGCTGCGAATCTCCCGCTGCAAATCCGCCTTGCGGACGGTCACATCTTTGTCCTCGACCTCCGGCGTCAGTTCATCCTGCAAACCATAGATGTCGATAAAGATGCGGTTCAATTCTTCCTCGTTCTGCTTGAGCTGTAAAAAACGCCCATTGCATTCTTTCTGCCAAAGCAAGAAACATGCCTCTACTGGGCAAGACGGTTCAAGCCCTTCTTCATAATGGGCTAGATTTGCAAAGACAAATGCACCATCCACATGAAACCGATCAACAGAAATAAAAGGATGTTCTTTGAAATCCCAAGAAAACTCGAAAGAATCCCAGTCCTCTTTGGCTATTTCTATGTTTTGCAACACATAAGAACGCACTGCCTGCATTTTTCTATCTTCTGGAATTAATAATGGTATTCTCTTAAGATCTCCCACCTGAGTTGTTGTCGTAGGATTGAGTGCTTCAATATATACTGGAGTAACTTTGGAGTTGAAAATACCTATAAGAAGTTGTAGATCTGTCTCTTCGGCAAATGCGCATGAACCTTTTACATCAAACATGAACCCCCCATGGCAATACCTTCCCGCGAAAGAATTCCCTGAAATATCAGACCATGTAATACATGGTTTAAGGTAAACATGCGTCATTGTTGTTTTTGCTCGATTAAACTCCGAAGACCGAGACCAATTGACAACGTATTCATGATTACCATACCATTTCCTCATCTCTCCGCCTTTATGATATGGTATCCATTTTGTTTTGCTCAGATCAATTGCAGATAATGTAGTTTTGTTGAAAGCTATCTTTCCAACATCTAATTCGGTCCATGCCCTAAGAAATACTTCGTTATTACCAGTCGTCATTCCCGAAACAATCTCGGCAAGAGTGCCTAAGTTTCTTTCTTCAAAGTTTTTTAATGCATTCTGACTAATCCAATATGCGTATGGTTTAGCCGGAATTAATTCAAAATTTGTTTTTCTGCTAGAGAATCTGTTCAAGCCGCAAAGAAACGCATTTTCTTTTCCCAAGGGATCATCTACGGAAACCAATCTGTCACATATGGAGATATAATCCGGGATGTGTGTTTTATGGAGTATAAAAGCTACCGTCTGAACTACTTCACCACCTTGCTCTTCAAATGCGTGCGCGCCCAGATGCAAGATATTTGATACATCGGTTAATGACAGTTTATTTCGCAGCTTTTCATAGCTGGACAAAAACATCCATGACTGTTGTGTGATTAATACAGTATAGTACTGAGACGCAGTCAGCGACAAGCAGCGTTCAATAAATGCTGCAAAAAGGTCACCTTTACTTAGTGGATAATACTCCTTTAAGTAATTACCGAGAGTTTCACCCATTCCACTACTTGCCATATATGGTGGGTTTGTCACAACAACATGATATTTCTGACTTAGCACATAGCGGAAGCTCCAGCGGTTCAGGGCTGTCAGATAGTCCCCGTCGTGCAGCGTCCAGTTGTCGAAATTGGGAGCGGACTCCAGCTCGTCAACCGTAATCAGAGAGCCGTATTCCATGCCCTCCGGGTAGCCCTCGGGGGAATAGACCATGGGCTGAATGTTCCGGCTGAAGAAGCGGCGGTCGTACTGCCGGGCCTTCATCATCACGGCAAAATAGGAGAGCTGCACGGCGCGGGGGTCGATGTCCAGGCCGTGGAGATTGTGCTGAACAATCTTCTGGGCTGCTTCCCGGGCGGTATAGCCATAGTCCTCGTAAATCTGTTCCAGAACGTCGAACAGGTAGCAGAGGATGTGACCGGAGCCGCAGCAGGGGTCGATGACACGGATCTCCTCCGGGGTCAGGGCGGCATATTCTTTCCGAATTTCCGCAAGCTGCGCCTCGACCTCCGGCTCCTGCGGGGCCTCCTCCAGATAATAGTTCCACTTGCCCTCTTCCTTGCGGACGGAGCCGTCCTCGTTATGGACAGGCAGGAACTTCTCCCCGGTGGCCGGGTGACCCTCCTGCCAAAGGCGGCCCAGGGAGTTCTCCACCATATACCGGACGATCCAGTCCGGGGTGAAAAGCTGGGTGGCGGCGGGAATCTTCTCCTTTGTAATCTTGATGTTCTTTTTGAGATCGGCAAAGACCTGATCCTTCGGCTCGGTGTTGTAATACTGATAGAGCCAGCCGATGATCTGCACCTGATCCGTCCAGTCGGACTCCGGAATGCTGTCGGATTCCCCCTGCCGGACCATGCGGTCAATGACGCTGCCCTCCCGCAGCAGATTGTCCGGGAGCAGGAGTTCGGTATAGTCCTCGATGCGCTGGAACATACCGGGCAGAATGGGATTCAGAGCGTTGCATTGGACAATCAGCAGATACTTATAGAGCTCCTCGGTCTTGTTGGCGTCCTTCAGCGCGTAGACCTTCTCCATGTCCAGGCCTTCAAGGTCCAGATTAATGGCCTCGGTGAGGATCTGGGGCTTGAAGCTGCCCTGGTCGTCGGTAAAGACCCGGACGTGGCTGGGCAGATAGCCGTTGACCTCCATAAAGCGCAGGGCGATAAAGCGGTTGAACCAGGTATAGGCCGCTTCCTCCATGACCTGCCGATAGCCCTCCGCTTTGATCTTTTGGATCAGCCGCTGCCGCTGCTGCTTCTCCGCCTTGGACAGCACCCGTCCGTCCACGCTGTCGGCATCGGGATCGCCGAAGCTCTCCTCCGTGATCCCATACTGAACCGCTTTCTGGCTGACCCGGGCAATCAGCTCCCGCCGCGCCCAGACGGCAAACTTTTTGATCGCATTCTTGTCCATAACGCACCTCATTATTTGTGAATCATTTCCAAAAGCTCAAGTGTATTGTAGTATAGGAGGAAGAGCTGAAGACAGCTTTTTTTCGTAACCTTCCCCGTCATCATTCCATGATCCAGGAAGTTTCGATTGATAACCTCAGGTTGTGTTTTGAAATCTTTACCGTCTGCAAATACAGTAGCTAAACACGCGAACAGGTTTGCATCAAACATCGCAGCAAACAGGCCCTTTTGGGGGGAAGCCGTTTCAATTTGTTTTTGCAGCGATTCTGCAGCACCTTTCCCAACTTTCCTCCTGCTTTTCGCAGATGGATTTGCTCTACCTTGAAACCGGATTAACTTTGCATCAATCAGTGAAAAAAGAAGCATTGCACATGACTTGTACCTTTTGCCGTCGAAATCGGCGATTGCTTCTTCCAAATTGCTTTTCTTGACTCCACAGCTTTCGCGAAGAGATTTGAAAAGCTGTTCTGTGTCTCTGCAATACCCAAGAGCGAGTTTGTCTGCCTCTGCTCTTCTTTGAGGAGGCAATAGATCATAGAGTTTTTCAGCTTTCACCGTGGGAATAATAGTCCATCCCAACTGTCCCCATTCACGATGTGCTTGAATTAGATATTTTTTCCGTTCTTCTGAAATCTCAGGGACATGTATGTTCTGTATGACACTATCAATTACTGCTTGCAAGTTCTGCATTGCAGAGAGCATCGCATCGTAATTGAACCGGTCCCGTATTTGCTCGAATACATTTGCTGCTGTGGTTAGGCCTTCAATAATATGCTCCGGCTTTGGCATTAGCGATGTGGCCTTTGCTGCGTTTTCTAAAGCAATATGTAACGAGCCTGAGGGCTGCATGCTGGACTCAATTTGCTTTTTAAGCGCATTTAGTCCATTTAGGGAGTTCTCGATGGCCGAAAAATCAAATTGCCCATCAGGAATGTGGATATTACTCATTGAATTGCCTCTTTTTTATTTTAGCTCGATTCCGTCGCAGTTTTTCATCAACTGTTCCAGTTGGGTGCGAACCTGGGCAACATATGCGTCCAGGTCGGCCCGAGATTCTAGCCGCTTCGGCGGGAAAACGATCTGCCGGTTATAAGTCTTGATGATTTTCTTCACAGGAGGTGCTGGTGGCGGAACCGGGGGCTTCGGATGTATCGGTTTGTTCAAGGATTCAATTCTGGCGCAGGCAGTATCCTTCTGCTGGATAATCGACGGCGTCAAGCCGTCCAGAAGGGCCAGGCTTTCCAGCTCCTGAATGCGCTGCTTCTTCTGTGCATAGAACGTGTCAGCGGTGTCGCTGACCTTTCTGGCCTCCAGATTGTCGCCAGCCGCGGTATGTATCGCCTCCATGCACTGGCGGATCAGCTCCTGCAGCTCCTCGCGCTTGTCGGCCAGCAGACGGTTATGACCGGTGCGGACTGTTGCCATGAGGGTGTTCAGCTCGGGGATGCACTTGTAGTCAAACTTTTTCTGCACTTCCAGCAGCAGGCGGATGCGATTCAACGCGTCGTTGGCATCCTTCTCGCGGGAGAGGTAGTCCAGCTCGTTGCTGAGTTCATGCAACATCCGCGCCGCCGCGTCATAGACCTGTACCTGGCTCTTGAAGAAGGCCTCCACGTTCTGCGTGGCCTCCTTGTTGTCGAACAGATCATCCGCCTTCTTGATGACCGCGTTCACCAGAGCAACGTTGTCCTTCTGCTGTGCCAGAATCTCCTTCATCAGCGCTACGGAATCTTCCACCAGTAGTTTATCCGGGTATTTCTTGCCGTCATACCGGGTGAGCAGCCCTTCGTAGTGATCCTTTTGATCGGAAAAGCGTTTGACGATAAAGGCCACGAGGCCGTCTTCGTCGGTCGGGACGTCCATCACGTCGAAGTAATCCCGCAGAATCTCCCGCGCTCGCTTCATCGCCAGATCCGATGGGCTCTGCCGCATGGAAACCATCGTTTTGCCAATCTCGCTCTTTTTCCGAAGCATATCCGGCAGCTTCGGGTTGCTGGGCTGGATCGTGTTTCCGGCGTACTTGACCGTGACCTTCTGATTGTGGATCAGCAGCGCCATAACGGCGGCCACGTCGATCTCCCGCCAGCCGTAGGGAATGGCCTGATAGCGGCTCTGAATGTCCGACATGGATGTTGGCAGGTGCCGACTGTACTGCATCTGCAGATACTCCTCCATCTCCGCGGCCGCACTCTGGTTTGGCACACCGGCGCCCATGGTCTGGGCGGAGAGAATGTCACGAATGTCTTGGTCGGTTTCGGCGTTCTTTCCGATCAGATCCAGCTTGCTGTACACGTTGGCGACAAGATATTCCAGCGCCTGGTCGATCTTTGCCTTGGCGTCGCCGCCTCGAATCGTCAGGTGCTCCCCGGCCACATAGAACTCCGCTTCCTCGATGGCTTTCCGTAATGCGTCCGCCACTGCGGATTCTATTTTCGTCGCCTCATCCTGCTGCCTGCGGATAATGTCCTGGACCGCTCTCGGGAGCTGGGCGACATTGCGGCCTTTCACATAATTGCGGATCTTCATCACAGTTTCCAGGGATTGGTAATACGGAGTATCGGCAAGGACGACGATGGCTTGACCGTTTGATGAGTAAATGAGTTTGGAGTCGATTTTCTCCGCGGCGTCCGTCGCGATGGTCAGGAAGCGGAGCTTCATGCCGCCGGTGATCGCGCCGACGGCAACTCCGTCTACCATCTGATCATAGGAAAAATCATAGCGGCCATAACGGTATTTTTTGGAAGGATAAATATCTCCGAAAAGGATTTTCGCGATGTTCTCCACGATGCTGGCGGAGCTGACCTGGATTTCCCGGATGCCGCGCTGGATATCCTGCTCTTCGTCCGTCAGGAAAACATATTCGTCCCCGTTTTTGCCGACGTAGTTTTCCGTCATAAGCCGGCTCAGGGATTTCTGGACCTTGTCCCGCAGAACGATCTTATCGGTGCGGATATCATCCACCATGAGGATCACGATGTTATCGAAATTCTTTCTGATATCATCTACGTGACGCACCAGGTAGAGCATTTTCAGCAGATCAACGTCAAAGAGCTCCAGCCCGAGGCCGTTTTCCGCCGCCTTCTGCGCACGCTCGATCACACGGCGAATGGAGCCGTCCAGGAAGGTATGCAGGGTATCATAGAAGCGGAAGAACGGAACAAGGGCATACTCATCCCGGGTCTGGACCTTCTGCGCAGCCTCTTGGAAGCCGGAGAGCATGGACCGCTCGCCGTTGGAGTGGTGGGTTCCCACACCGCCATACTTTCTGATCTCGTTAAAGACCTTCTGCATGGTAATAAACTGATAAGGCACAAAGGGAAATATCTTCGCAAATTCACCGGGACCGGCATAGTTCACAATGTCGGAGACCGCGTCGCCCTTTTTGAAGTCCAGCAGATTCCGCAGCACCGAATCGTTTTCCTCGTAGACCCTTTCCAGACGGGCGGCCGCTTCTGCTTTCTTTTTCAGAATACGCTCCTGGACAACTTCATCCACAGAGGAAGAAGTCAGGGACAGGCGGGTCTTGAAGCGCGCCTGGATGCGGGAAAACTCATTCATCCGCACCTTGATGACGTCGTCCAGCGCTTCCTGGCCTGTGCAGACGACCCACACCTTGCCTTCACAGCTGTTCCCAATCGCCTCTATCAGGGACTGCAGATTGTCCAGCAAATCCAGATTTGCTCCAACATATTGCCCGACCTCATCGACCATAAACAGCAGGCGGAAATCCTTCGGCTGCCGATCAACATAAGCCTTGATGTCTTCTACCAGACGTGCGACACTGTAATCTACGTCGGATTTGTCGTTAAACCAGTTCGTCGCATCCTTTTCAGAAAGTCCCAGAACCTCCATCAAAGTAGGAATCACATATTTTCCGTTAAACGCAAGGACTTTCCGCTGTTCGACCCAGGGTTTTCCCTTCTTTTGCTCAAACACACGACGGAATTCCTCCGTTTTTCCGCTGTCATCTATATATTTTTCCAGCAGGGCGACCTTGAGACTTTCGCCGTAGAACCCGAGATGCGTGTAGAACATCTTGGCAAATACGCGAAGGACCGCCGTATTGGTTTTATTGATAGAGCCCTCAACACCGATGTTAAACAGAATTGTTTCGGTTTTTGGTTTCGTGGCATTGTCGATGAGCATGTAGGTGGCGGGATCATCGAATTTGTCACGGAACTGGTCAACCACGTACTTGCCATCGATACACCTGTTCTCCAAGAGGTAAGACAGCATCTTCAAAAAGTGGGATTTACCGCTGCCAAAGAAACCCGAAATCCAGACGCCGGTAGCCGTTGTCGGTTTTGCAAACGAATCTCCGTAATAATTAAAAAACGTGATAAAGTGACGCCTCAATTCGCTGGTGATCACATATTCGCGCACTTCATCCCGGATAATGCGTTCTGAATTTTGTTCGACCTGAACGACGCCGTTGATTGGACGATTGATGTCGTCCTTGAACATATCCCTGATAATCATGCCAAGTTCCTCCGATCAGATTACGTTGAAAGCCCTGTAATAGGGATTTGGCTCAAGCAGATCAAACAGCCGGACGTAGTTCCCATCATAGCTTCCCGGATACATGACCAGGACCGGGATCTTTGAGTCGTTGGGCTGCTGCATCGCCTCCAGAAGCTTGTGGACGCGCATAAACGGGAAAACCTCTCCGACGCCTGTCAGCAGAATGACGTCTCCAACTTGCGGCTGCGCGATCTCCTGCATTACACGGATGAATTCAGTCTCGCCGATGGCGGAGTGCAGCTGCTCCAGCAGGAAGGCGCCTCCTTCCGCTTCTTCCATTTCGGGAATGCTGTCAAGGATCGCCAGGTCCTCGCAGATCTTGATGAAAATGCGATAGAGGTTGTATTCGATCACATGGCAGCTCAGGGCCTGGTCTGCGGTCACCTGATCGATAAACTGCTTTACAATCATCTCTTCTTCCGGCTTGTAGCAGAATATATGATAATTCACTTCGTAGGAAAGGCCCTTTCCCTCCAGGAAGTCTTTGCTCTGCATCTGTTCACGGAGCCGGTCCAATCGTTCTTTTATATTGCTCATGGTGTCCGCCTCCTTACAGCAAGCAGTTAAATGCGGGAAGGGCTGCCAGATCTCCGGCCTCCCGGATCTTTGCCTCTAAAGGTGGAACGATCAGTACTGGGTTCAGGGTAACGGCGCGGTTGGAATCCAGATAGTCATTCTCAACCAGAATACGGACAAGAACGGACTTGATCTTTTGGATCGTTTGCTCCGTCCAGCCGGCAACATTGTCGTTTTGCTCCTGGAGCCGGGCAAAGAAGATGTTCAGGTCCATTCTACTAAAGGAATTGTCCAATAAGCGGTACTTTTCGCCGATTACCGTGATCATAAAATCCCAGACCAGCCTGTTTTGCTTCATGATGGCATACAGACAGATCTGCTTCGCGTCTTCGGAAGGCGCGCTGGCAATCGCCCGTACAAGCTCGGGATCGTTCAACGCATGAAGACGACGCAGACAGCACTGCGCCAAATTCTTCACGGAGCGTTCCGTCGGAAACTGAAACAGGTTGTCACGGGCGATCTCGTCCAGAATTTCAGCATCATTCTTGCCGCTGTCAAGCAGCTTTGCCGTCGTTCTCATCTCATGAAACAGGAACTGCTCCCGAGTCAGACCGCCATTGTATTCGGTTCCTGCTGATACCGATCTATTACGCTTTTCCATAGAATGTTCCTCCGTCACTGCTCGTCCGGAATGTACTCGACGATATCGCCAAAATCGGCGCCGAGGACTTTGCATACCCGTTCCAGCGTAGTCAGGGTGATCGGCTCGTCTTTTCTCATTTTGGTGAGCGTGTTGGGTGATAAATCAACCGCTTTCCGGAAATCAGACTGAGACATTTTCTTGTCTACAAGAAGTTTCCACAGCTTATTATAAGAAAGAGCCATAACAAACCTCCAGCTATACTTAATCTACTATATATTAACAGATATCGCTTGTTTTTGCAAGAGCAACTCTTATTTTTTTGCGAGTCCGCAGAGAACACCTTCGGCGTATCAGGGGAATATTCACCCTCCCTGTCAATCTGTGGCCCCATCTTTCCCACGGCAATTACGCAAGCCGTATTGACAAAATACACAACTCGCAACATAAAAAATGCCGGAGCTGGCGGCTGCCTGACCTCCCGCTCCTGCTTTTGTATATTTGTATATTCCTATTTATAAGATACCTCCGCGAAAACTGCACTATACCTTGTGAAAATCTACGCCTCCCATTTTTGAATGCATGATAACGAGGTGAATATTTATTCATAATCCGCGTTTTTCGCCGCATACCATGAATAAATATCTTACCGGCGAGACGTGCGAAAAACGAACCCTTATTTAGTTTATAATGCGAAATTGGTGCGAATTTCGTCTGAATTCAATGCGAAAATCGCACGATTGGACGCAAAAACCGCGTTTTACCCCGCAGATATGGCGCAAACATCGCGCAAACCGTGCGCGCTCCTTCTGAAAATGACCCTCGCATTTTGCACAATAGTTTTTCGGCGGAAATAACAAATAAGTATCAGGCGGCTGCTGCCGCCTCTTTTCTTTTCGCCCTATTCGCGCCCCGTTTACGTTGCCTATATGAAGCGACTTGGGTTTCCATGCTCTACGTTCTCATTTAGCTGATAATACCGCAAATAATAACTGTCAAAAAATGATGATTCTTGTTACAGGAAGGCTCCGCCATCTCACGCAGCGGGAGGTGACAGGGCCTTCTTAAGGAAGGCCCAAAAAAGGTTTTGATACTGAAAAATCAAAAACAGGACCTGTCCGCCCGGAACCGGGTGATGGGTCCTGTTTTCTTGCTTTGGGTGGCATACGCCTGAATCATGGGAAACGGAAGAGTTTTCAATCCCTCTTAGGTAAGATAATAGGATTGCACAGCTGGGCATTCGCTTTTTCGAGACTACCGAAGTTTCAATCCCTCTTAGGTAAGATAATAGTAACAGCAAGGATTCTGACTCCAGTGCTGACTCTAGCGGGTTTCAATCCCTCTTAGGTAAGATAATAGGTGGACTACAGCCTGTTCGGAGTGTTTTTCAGTGCAATCGTTTCAATCCCTCTTAGGTAAGATAATAGGTGGACTACAGCCTGTTCGGAGTGTTTTTCAGTGCAATCGTTTCAATCCCTCTTAGGTAAGATAATAG
>ODAI013113402.1_pt1 | contig 22764 bp, 14 predicted proteins | sample 1539321 | NCBI WGS metagenome assembly ODAI01 (sample SAMN02144231, study PRJEB22623) | gut metagenome | biome: sheep rumen | host: Ovis aries | place: New Zealand | reverse complement strand
GAGCGCCCTTTTCCTTGCGGAAGCAGGGAGAATAGCTGGTCAGCGTATGCGGAAGAGTCTCCTCGGAAACTATCGTATCTATATACTTGCCGATCATCGAGTGTTCGCTCGTACCGATAAGGTAGAGATCCTCACCCTCGATCTTGTACATCATAGCGTCCATTTCGGCAAAGCTCATAACGCCGGTAACAACGTTGCTTCTTATCATAAAAGGCGGAACGCAGTAAGTGAAGCCTCTGTTTATCATAAAATCACGCGCATAGGATATGACAGCCGAGTGAAGTCTTGCGATATCTCCCATGAGGTAGTAGAATCCGTTTCCTGCTACGCGTCTTGCCGCATCGAGGTCGATACCGTTGAGCTTTTCCATGATATCGGTATGATATGGCACTTCAAAATCCGGAACGACGGGATCGCCGAACTTCTCTATCTCGACATTGCACGAATCGTCTTTTCCGATCGGAACGCTCGGATCTATGATGTTCGGTATAGTCATCATGATCTTTGTGATCTTCTCTGAAAGCTCAGCTTCTTTTGCCTCAAGAGCTTCGAGTCTTGCAGAAAATTCTCCGACCTGCTTTTTAGCTTCTTCGGCTTCGTCCTTTTTGCCCTGACCCATGAGTGCGCCGATCTGCTTTGAGATGCGGTTTCTGTCTGCGCGCAGAGCATCTGCTTCCTGCTGGGTCTTTCTGCTCTCGGCATCGAGCTCTATGACCTCATCGACCAGCGGGAGCTTCTGATCCTGGAACTTCTTTTTGATGTTTTCTTTTACAACATCAGGGTTTTCTCTTAAAAATTTAATGTCGATCATTGTTTTATATCCTTTCTTTGAACCGGTTATCACCGATAAACTTTCATACCTTCAGACTTACTGCCGCACCGTTATTTTCTCACGTCCGACAAAAATCTTATCAGTTCTTTCAGCTCGTCTTCATCTGCGCACTCTACGCCAAGCACATATTTATCCTTAGTCTTGTCTATCCTTACAGGCTTTCCGATATGGTCTGTAAGGCTCAGCTCGGCTTCTACCAGGAAAGTATCTTTCGGAGCTCTCTCCTTTGCGGGTCTGTTGACTGTCATCTGCTTTGCGAGACGCTCAAGCGCGCGCACACTTATCCCGTCCTTGACTGCCTTCTGAGCAAGTACGCGCTGTATCTCCTCGTCCTGAATGCCGAGGATCACTTTGCAGTGCCCGACTGACAGCTCACCGCTCCGGACCATTACCTGTATATCTTCGGGGAGGGTTATGAGTCTGAGGGAATTTGCTACGGACGACCGCGGTTTTCCGACCTTTTTGGACACCTGATCCTGCGTCATATCGAAGGTATCTATCAGCAGCTTATATCCGAATGCGACTTCGAGGGGATTCAGGTCTTCGCGCTGGAGGTTCTCGATAAGCGCTATCTGCATAGTTTCCTCATCGGACAGCTCCATTATGCGAACGGGAACTTCTTTTAGTCCTGCTATCTTTGCTGCTCTCCACCTGCGCTCACCGGCAACTATCTGGTATCCGTCGCCGTAAGGGCGCACCGTAAGCGGCTGAATGACTCCGTGCTCTGCGATATTCTCCGCAAGGGCATTGAGAGCTTCTTCGTTGAAATTCTTTCTCGGCTGCTTTTTGTTCGGTTCGATATCTGACAGTTTCAGCTTCTGCGGAACGATATTCTCATCTGCGCCGAACAGTCCGTCATCGAACAGATCGTCAAAATTATCGCCGAGGGCGGATCTTTTTGCCATACAAGGCTCCTTTCTGCTGATTCATCAAAGCATTTCTTCGATAGACTTGCACTTTCTTGCAATTTCTTTTGCAAGCCTTGCATAAGCGTCCGCACCTTTTGAAGCCGGATCGTAATACATTATGGGCTCGCCGTGGCTTGGAGCCTCTGTGATCTTGACGTTTCTCGGTATCTCGGCATTGAAGAAGATATCATCGGGGAATTTTGACTTTATTGACATCATTACTTCACGATTGACTTTAAGTTTACTGTCAACCATAGTGAAAACTATTCCCATTATCTGGAGATTGCGGTTACTTGATTTCTTTACGCGCTTGACTGTTGAGATGAGTTCCGCCACACCTTCGAGGCTGTATGGTTCGCACTGCATTGGTATAATAAGTCTGTCGCAGGCGTTAAGACCGTTCAGTGCCAGCACGCCCAGCGAAGGCAGGCAGTCTATGATTATTATATCATAATTATCCTTTATCTGCAGTATTGCCTTTTTGAGCTGCATATTCTTGTTTTCAAAGCGCAGCAGCTTTATTTCGGCTTCTGCGAGAGCCTGAGTTGAGGGCATCAGCCAGAGGTTCTTGAATTTTGTGGAAACTACTGCATCGGCGGGTCTTGTCTCGCCCATGATAACATCGTATGTAGTATTTTCAAGGCTGCGTTTTGAGGCGCCGGAAATGCCTAAACCGGCGGTAGCGTTTCCCTGTGGATCGAGATCTACTATCAGAACGCGCTTTCCCATATTTCCGAGAGCCGCTCCTACGTTTACAGCCGTAGTTGTTTTTGCGACTCCGCCCTTCTGATTTACTATCGAAATGATGACCGCCAAACTTATCGTCCCCTTTTAAAGACTATTGTAATTTGCAACACCAATCATTATAGCATATAATGATAAAAAAATCAACCCCCTGAGAGGTCGCTGCGCCTGAGATGCGGGGAGGTGAGAGGAAGCTCATTTTATCGCGGCTTCATGCCGTCCCTGAATGAACAGTACGCCGCAACTGTCACAAAAAAGAAAAAGCACAGAGCAATTGTGCAGCCCTGTGCTTCAGCTTGTCAAAAAAGTATTTGTGTGAACTGTGAAGTGACTTTTCAAGTTCCGTTTTAACGGGATTCGCTTTTGCTTTCTTTGCGTTGCCGCTTTGATGCGCGTTTCCTGCGCTTTTTGGGCGGCAACTACCGCAGCATCGTGCTGCATCGCGTTCCGAAAGAAGCGGGGTTTGGGCCGCTGCATGATGCAGCGATCGATTGCCCAAGAGAGCGCACGAGGCACGCATATAAGGCAATCAAAGCAGTCCACCCAATATCAAGCGCAGCGGCTCTCTCGAGCGCAAGCGGCGTCTCAGACGGAAGAATGGTTCTTTACGTAATCTACGACATCATCTACTGTGGTGAATGCCATTGATACGCAGGTATCTGCGCAGCCGTAGTAGATAGCTATGCGTCCGGTATCACCGTCGCAGAGGGCAGCGCACGGGAAAGTTACGTTCTGTACATCGCCTACACACTCATACAGCTCTCTCGGGTTGAGGAGATATTCTGCGCAGCGGTACTTTACGATCCAGGGCTTGTCGATATCGAGAATGCACGCGCCGAAGCTGTAAACGAAGCCGTTGCAGCTTTCGAGAACGCCGTGATAGAATACCAGCCAGCCTTCGCTTGTCTCGATCGGGATAGGACCTGCGCCGATCTTCTTGGATTCCCAGCCTCTGAGCGGTCCCATAACGTGTCTGTGCTCACCCCAGTATTTCATGTCCGGCGACTGTGATACATACATATCACCGAAAGGAGTATGACCGCTGTCAGAAGGACGGCTGAACATAACATACTTGCCGTTTATCTTTCTGGGGAACATTACGCCGTTTCTGTTGAAAGGCAGGAAAGCGTTCTCGCACTGGTGGAATTCTTTGAAATCCTTTGTCCAGCCCACACCGATAGTAGGCTTCCAGCCGTAGGCGTTGCACCATGTGATCCAGAATCTGTCCTCGATCCATACGCAGCGGGGGTCATATCCGTACTGCCAGGGATTTGCCTCTTTAGTCTCGGGGTCATCGTTTATCCAGTCAACGCGCTTTTCGTTGATCTCCCAGTGGATCCCGTCCTTTGAGAATCCGGCGTGGATAGCCATATTTCTTTCCTTATCATCAACTCTGAATACGCCTGCGAACTTATAGTCGCCGCACTCGAAGGGGACTACCGCGCTGTTGAAGATAGAATTGCTTGTGGGGAGCAGATCTCTGGGAATGATCGGGTTTGCGTCATAGCGCCAGATAACGTCCTTGCAGCCGGCGGGCTTGTCCTGCCACGGAATGTTCGGGAGAGAAGGCTGTCCGATGATCTTTACGTTCATATTATTTATCCTCCGTAGAATTTTCTCATGTATGCGGGACGCATGGCTGCCGTAACCCGCACAACACTGTAATATCATTATATAATATTTTCCCCTGTTGTGTCAATATCGTAAAAAATAAAATGCAGACAAATTTTATTACTTGTTTTAGGTAATTTTTACTTATCGTTAACTTAAATTAAGTAAATATATACCTTTTATATATAATGCAGATCCTATTGAGGCGTACAGATCATTTCTCCTTTTGCCGGAAGGTATGTTTGCCACAAGTGTGCCGCTCTGCATAAATGAATCGAAAAAGTCTTTGTGGCACCTTACTGTAACCGATAAATAAAGATAATATTAATTTTTATACAAAAGAAAGCGTAAAATTTTGTAATTATACACTATTGTGATATAGGTGGTTTTGTGTTATAATCGTATTATATACAAGTGTGCGTATAACAAATATTTATGAATGGAGGGTTTACATGGCATATTATTCATATGTTGCCACCGATGTCAACGGTTCAACGGTGCGAGGCAAGGAATATGCAGACGATTACCTTGCCCTTACCGAAAAGCTCCGTGAAAAAAATCTCTTCTGCACTCAATACACCGAGATAGCTGAAAAACAGGCTGACGCAAAGTATAAGTTCAAGACCAAGGACCTGGCTTTCATCTGCCGACAGCTCTCTTCGATGCTCACCGCAGGTATCAGCCTCGTAAGATCGCTGCATATCCTTTATTCGCAGGAAGAGAACAAAAAAGCGAAGGCAGCATTACTGGAGATCTATGAGGACGTTCAGAAAGGACGCTCGTTCTCCGAAGCCATACAGGCAAGACCCGGCGTGTTCCCGCTGCTGTTCGTCAGCATGGTCGCAGCCGGTGAGGCTTCAGGTAACCTCGATGTTATTATGACCCGTGTTGCCGACTACTACCTCAATCAGAACAAGACCAACAACCAGATAAAGAGCGCTCTTACATATCCTATCGTGCTTCTGTTCCTGCTTGTCGGCGTATTCTTCGGACTGTTCATCTTCATCATGCCGATGTTCAGAGAACTTGCGGGTGAAGATCTGCCGCCTTTGTCTGCCGCGATGTTCGCGATAAGCGACTTCCTTATCCCGTACTGGTGGACGATAATCCTCGGCGTCGCTGTCATAGTTGTCATCATACACTTCCTCAGAAAGAATGATGGATTCGCGATGTGGTTCGATATGGTGAAGTGCAAGATACCGAAAGCCGGTCCGCTTCTCCTTATCATATATACCGGACGTTTCGCAAGAACAATGGCAAACCTTTATGCTTCCGGTCTTCAGATGGTCGATTGTATAGAGAAATCCGCAGATACGCTCAATAACCGTTATATAGCAAAGCTCTTCCACGAAAATGTCGTTGAAGATGTAAAGCACGGTGAGGCGCTTTCGTCTGCCATCACCAAGATCGGCGTTTTCCCGGGCGTATTCACCTCGATCATAATGGTCGGTGAGGAATCCGGTGCTCTCGACGAGATCCTTCAGAAATCCGCCGATTATTATGAAGACGAATCCGCAACAGCCATAGCAAAGCTCGTAGGACTTATGGAACCTATAATGATCATATTCCTCGGTGTTATGATAGGTATGATCCTTGCAGGTATCTTCCCGATCCTCTACGGCGGTATGGCAAATGTCGGCAAATGATCCGGAAACAACAATAAAATAAATCATCAAAGAGGTGCTATATGTTATCAATTGATATTACCGACAAGCAGTTAAGACTTGTTCGAGGCGCATTGAACGGAAACAAGATCCGCGTACTTGAGGTTGAGACGCGTGATCTTACCGCAGGAAGCATCAGCAACGGATATGTTACCGATATTCCTATGGTAGCGGGCGAAATTACCGATATTATCGCAACCAAGAACATCAAGGATAAAGAAGCTATCGTCTGCATCAACTCAGGTTCGATACTCTATAAGGATCTTGTGATCCCGAAGCCGAAAAAGATCTCAAATTCGGCTGCTATCGAGTCTATGATACTCACCACAATGGGTATCACGAAAGAATATAACATTTCATACTCTGTAGTAGGTGAGACAAAGGACGAAAACGATCAGCCCGCTCTGAAAATACTTGCTACCGCGTGCCCGCAGAGAATGGTAGATGGTTACATCAGACTGTTCACACAGCTCGGTATCAAGCTTCATCAGATAAACGTGTCCAATAACTGTATCACGCGTCTCATACTCAATACCCCGAAGCTTGAAGCTTCTATGCCGCTGATGCTCGTACAGATCGACAATGACTTCATCAATATCAATACATACGAGGACAATCAGCTCACACTTTCGAGATACGTAAGAGTAGATCCATACGATTATAACAACGACGAGGACTATATCAACCAGGCGGTTTATGACAACATCTTCCGTACAATGCAGTTCAAGCAGCAGCAGAAGGAAGCAAAGCCGATCAAGGAGATAATGTTCTACGGTCAGGTAAAGGACTTCATCTCGCTGTCAAATGCCGTATCATCGTTCAACCTTCCTTCGCATATCCTTAATATACCCAATAACATAGTTACGTTCTGTGACTTCGACTTTGCCGAGTACGCAAATGCGATAGGTGCATTCTTCAAGATAAGAAAAGACCTCGATCATGTAAACCTCCTCGATGCGGCTGCGGTAAAGGAGAAGAAGGGCACAAACACCTTCTTTGTTGGTCTGGGACTCGCGGCAGTTGCGTGCGCAGGACTCGTATTCGGCGCAAAGCTGGTTCTTGACGGCGTCGCAAACGGCATCAAGGCTGAAGCGGAAAGCATATCCAACGAAGTCCACAGCGAAGAGAACAATCAGAAGCTCGCGCTCCTCGCTCAGAAAGAATCAACTCTTTCAAGCGTTACGTCCTATGCATCAAACCTTGAAGAAGCCGATCTTCTGTTCAAGATGCAGCCTAAGGGAATTTCTGAAGTCAGAGCAAAGCTTCTTGAAGCTCTTGCGGCTGTTGAAGAAAATGCAGGTCTTATGGGAGATATAAGCATCAACGGATATAACGTAACTGTTAATGTGCGCTGCTATGACGTTAACTCCCCGACAAAGTATGTCAGAGAGCTTATAGATCAGGACTACTTCGAGAATATAACCTTTACCGGATTTACCGGAGAGGATATGACCAAAAATGAAGAAGAAGGTTCACAGGGCAGATCGGTGCGTGTTGCCGACAGTAAGGGCGAATACAGATATTCGTTCGGTTTAACCATGAGGATCAGAGGAGGCAACGCATATGAAGTTAAATAAGATCGAAAAGATATTTGTCATAGTGGTGATTCTGGGACTGATCCTGGTCGGCGGCTTCTTCCTGTTCGTAATGCCGTGCTTCACCAACATAGAAAATGCAAACAAGACCCGTGATGCAGCTATTTCAGAGCGCGAACAGCTCAACAGCCGTCTTGCGCGCCTTGAAACGATAGACGCGGATATCGCTTCGACACAGAAGACAGCCGAGACACTCGAAGGCTCGTTCTTCCCCGACCTGACCACATACGAGACTGTTGAATCCACGCTCGCTTTCCTGAAAGCTGCCGGATTCGAGACTCACACGATCAACGTTGTGCCTCTTGCAACAAGAGATCTTTCGCTTGAATTCTTTAAAAGCACCGATATCAATTATTCTCTGAAAACACTTGCTAAGGGTGCTAAGGATACATCAGATGAAGAACAGATAGTTGAAGGCGAATTCAAGGACGGCAGCAAGAAATACTTCATCTCCGTAAATTCGCTCACACAGGCAGTCATCACTGATGAAAACGGCGAAGAGATACCTGTGAACAAGTACAGCGATACCATGAAGAAGCTGTATAATCTTGCTATCTGCAAGTATGCGGCTGCCAACAGCAAAAAGCAGACAGTCGGCGTAGTGCAGGCAACATTTGAGATCACAGGAAAAAACAGTGATTATATTGAGCTGATAGATCGTATCTACTCGTCCGATCACAGAGCAATGATGACATCTGAAGTCAAGTTCCCGATGACTATCGATGCTTCAAAACTTGACAAAGATACGATACTCGTAAATGAGAGCGGTTATGCTACTACCAATGAGGAGTCAACCGAAGCATCTGAGGTAATAGTTGAAGACGATACAGTCGTAACCGAGACACTTACACTCATATTCCTGTCTGTTGAGCCTATGGATGCTCTCAAGACAGTAGATGTAGAAGGAACGGATATAGTTGTTGATCAGAGACCTGCTGTTTATCTTCCTGACGTTAATGAATAATCAATAAACAGGCTGCACAAGGACCTTAAAGGTCTTTGTGCAGGCTGAGCAGGTTCGGCTGCCATTAAAGGAGGGCGGTTATGCTAAAGTTTTTTTACAGAATGAAAAGACGCAAGGGCGTAGTCCTGTTTGCTGTCATAGCGATAATGACACTTATAATCGCTATGGCGAGCGTAGCATACTTCAATGCGCGTTCGTCATATAAGACAGTAGTCAGCAACTACGACTTCTCGCAGACATACATATCTGCGACATCGATTGCCGATATGCTCATAGGAGCTGCATCGCAGCAGTCATCACGTTCAGAATCGAATGATTTTTCTAATCTGAAGTCTATTATCAGCGAAATGGAGGTCGAAGCTTTTGATGCGTTGATCTTTGAAGCTGAGAAAGAAGATAAAGAAGACACCCCAAGAAATATCACCGAAATGTACTTCCTCAGAGACGGCGAGACATTGTCATTAGATGTGGTATTTGAGGGGTATGACGACAAGGGCAATAAGAAAACAGAGCGTGAAGATACACGTCTCTCGGCTGCTGACAAAGAAAAGGTAAGAAAGAATACAATTGCTACCGGTTCTACAAAGACTTCTGACGGTCTTCCGGTTAGCGGCGGTATCCTTGATTCTGCTTCTGTAAATATCACTCTCGATAAGGTAGTTACATCTCCTGACCTGAAAGCGACAGAGCTTGAGGCTAAATACAACTGCAACTACTACTTCTACACTTTCACCACAACAGCTGTTTACAGAGACAATACCGTTACGGTCCAGGACGTTGTATATCACAGATCAGCACCTGAGAGCGAGTCCTCAGAGCTGCCGGCATTTGACACATTCTTTACCGCAACAGGTCAGGTGCTCGACGGAAGCGGTGACGTAGATCTTACAAAGAGCCGTTCTGTACTTATAAACACAGACCATATCTCGGATAACGCATACTTCCAGAACGATGATACTCTCATCACAGACTTCGATTCTGCACGTACCGTAACAATGGACGGCGGTGTCCTCACTACAGGAAACCTCTGGGTAGATGCGAACATCGGCGGCACTCTTATCAAGCCTGAAGGTCAGAGAAGACATGACTGGATCATCGGAGGCGACCTGTTTATCACAGAGGGTAACTCCTCCGTGGATTTCAACGGAAACAGCCTGTATGTCAAGGGCGATATGTATGTTTCGTCAACAACGTGCAGATTAAATAACTTTGGCTCTGTGGTCATTGAAGGCAATCTCTACATGGTCAACGATACATCTACCACAGTTTTTAATTTCTGCAATTATGACGCACTCGGAATAACCGGTGCACACAGAACAAAACAGGGTATTTTTATCGACAGCTCAACACATAAGGCAACTACCGGTATAGACCCCGGTATCTATAAAACAAACGGAACTCAGCAGGTATGTCATTATATAACCGTTCCGGAAGGGGAAACGATACCTGCTGCGCTGAGTGATATGCCTTCCGGGATCGAAGGAAAATGGGTCCCTGAAAAATATGCAAAATATATTAAGGACGATATCCAGACGTATGAGTTAACATACAAAGACGGGACATATCCGAACGTAACGCATCATTATCTTACTATCGATGGTTATTTATCTGCGCTGAATGCGAAAAAGAAGATATGCTGTCTTAAAGCCGGACACAGTGATTTTACAGTCAAACTGGTAAACGGAAGCCTCGGTAATAACAATACATTTGGCGGAGCTACGCTTTATTATAATGCTGCCGGATTCCGTAACGATTTCACATCAAACTACACCCGCGGCGGAGACTATGAGGATATAACAGCTCAGTTCTCACAGCTTTTTCCGGTAACCGATGAAAACGGCAACCTTACTGATTATAAATACAATATGACCTCCATACCGTCGAGCCAGCTTCTCGATGCAAGTAATGGTGCGCTGAAAAAGAAGACATTCTCCATTTATTCGGCAAATGCAAGAACAATGGCTAATGTTCTTTCGCTTGACTTTGGCAAGATCGGAGATATGAACGGCGGAAAGACATATATCATCGGTTCTTTGAAAGCAAAAGACGAGAAGGGTGTAGAGAGAACATACTACGCAACTATCACCTGCTATAATAATCAGCGTGCAGTAATAGATCTGCCGTATGTTCCTGACGGTTATATCCTGTATATGATGAACGGTGTTACATATACCGAAACATATCAGGAACCCGATTGGAGCTCAGGATGCTATTGGGATCCGAATATACCGAACCAGTGGGGCGGTATGGGTGATACGGTATGGAACAAATATATAACTAAGACAAGAGAAGTGACTGTCGGTGGCTACCCTGGTGATCTTGATAATGGTCTGTTAACTGTTCGTATCCACACCGGAAATATGACAAGAGAAGAAGAAGAAGGAAAAGGCGTAAATATTGAATTCAAGGACGAGTCCGGTAATGTAGCCTATACTCTTGAGAATGTCAAGAACCCGTATGAGTACAAGACTATGCCTATAGTCCTTGCCGCAAACTGCTTTGACGGCAATGAAAACGTAAATAACTACGGTTCAGCAAAGGACCTCAACGGTAATAACGCTTTCAGCTGGCTTATGAAATACGACAATAAAAACGGTGTTTCTATTGTAGAGCTTGTTGATGAAGCACCCCTTATGTTCATCACTAAAGATGAGTATATCGACATGAAGGATGACAAAGGATGGTCCGATGCCGATCAGGAGTATTATATCTATGATGAGGATACCGGCGAAATGACCAAGATCGAAGGTATCGACAGCGCGACACATGTCAAGAACCCTGAGTTCAAGGATTATGTACCTAAGAACGCAGAAGGTTATGTAATGTTTGAAATGGGCAACATCGATATCAACAGCGAACCGAAGGGATATGTTTCATTCGATAAGTCGAAGACTCTTGAAAGTGTTGTATATTATGCAAGCGGCAAGCAGCTTATCGGTACAAAGGCCCAGATAGAAAAGATACTTACCGAGATGGGACAATTTAGCGCGGGTGATTCTTTTGATGAAAAGATCAAATATGATACCCCTAACCTCGGAGGTCTCAACGGCGGAACAAGCGTTGATGCTTACTTTGAGAGTATGTATGAATACCCCGATGCAAGAATGACGTATCCTATGTACAATAACAAGCTGATATTAGTATCCAACAAGAACGGCGCAAGAAAGGCGTTCGACGCAAGCAATTACAGCAACAGCACAAGTATGTGCGGATATATCTATGCTCCTAACGGTTCATATTCTGCTTGCTACAGTAACGGATCTCACCCGCTGTTCGGCGGAATGATAGTTTCGGACTATGTAATAGACCAGTCTTCGTACGTCTATTGTCAGCCTGACCCGAACCTTATTGAGGGTCTTACCAAAGGTCTTGAGGATAAGACAGGCGGGATCAAGGTCGAAGGCATAAATGAATGGAATATTCACGGTGCAGGATCTAACTATCTCGGATAATTTTGATTCCCGATGAACCGCAGGGAGGCGGTCAAGGGAAAATTGCGAAAGGAAATCGGTGTTATGAATAAATTAAAAATCAATATTCGCAAGGGCTTCACTCTCGTTGAAGTTGTTATCGCCGTTGCCGTTTTCGCTGTCATGGTCGTAATGGTCCTGATGATAATGCAGTCTGCCGTAAGAACTTCAAAGAAGGCATCGGACGAAGAGACTAATCTGAATGCGCTCGTCGAAAACGTTGTACGTGACGAGTCGCAGAAACGTTACGGTGAATATGACTCAAACGTGCTGAATATGGCATTTGCAAAGGGCGAAACCGTTTCAGACAGCGCTGCCGCAAATTTCAAGATGACATACAGCCTTGTTGACGGAAGCAAGAATTATGTTACCTGCCCGAATTGCGAACATCGCGGAAATATTATCGAATTTATGGCCAAAGAGGTCTATAACAGCATTGAATTCAAAAATGAGGTAATTGCCGCAGAGGCAGCCGGAATAAATATCGAGTCAACACACCGCCTCAGCCACTGGTTCAAGCTTGACAGCATGAATTTTTACTGCCCCGAATGTGACCATAAGATAGATCTCGGCACGGACGTTGATCTTATATGTCAGTCATGCGAAAACAAGGGCAAGGCACGCGGCGGAAAATTCACTCTGGACGGTGAAACAGGAGACTTTATCTGCGACGTATGCCACAGCGGCAATGTAAGACAGGATAATGTAGATATCGAGGCAGGCTTTGCAGTCAGCGGAATGGCGGCAAATACTCTCAGATACTCCAACCTGAAGGAGAAGAAGACCGAGGATAAGGCAAAGTTAATAACAGTTACCGCGTCTCCGTACAGTGATGAGCTTGCAGACGATGAGAAAAAAGTTCAGGTCATCCTGGATTATAATAACCTGAACAAATCGAGCAAGGTCGAGTATACGCTGACACTTAAAATACCGTACTTCAAAGCAAGTGAGGCGAGGGATATCACGCTGAGACTTCCGGGTTCGTATATCATAGATATTACGCAGGCACCGGCATCACTTTCATGGACCATGCCTGATAAAGACAAGCTGAGTTATATGAACTCAGAAACAGACAGACTGATAACATTCAATAATGTCAAGAAGAGTACAGTCGGATCAGAGTTCAAGATCAAGTTTACATTGAGAAATTATGTAAACAACAACTCGTTTGAATACGATTATGCCGAAGAAGGCGGACTGTTGTTGTTCTGGTTCGGTATGTCGCCGACAGGTTACAGCAGCACAGGCGGCTGTTCCGGCAACTTCTTTACAACAGACGAAGCTGATAAATTCTATATGTCGAGTGATTTGCCGTCCAAAAAAAGTAAGACCGAATAAGGCGGGTGAGGATCAATGAAGTTAATATTACGATTAAAACGCCGTAAAGGCTTTACTCTTACCGAGCTAATCGTCGTAGTCGCGATCATTGCTATATTAATGGCGTGCGTTGCGGCATTTTCGCAGCCTGTCCGTTCTATGGTAACAGGTACTAACGCGAAGAGCGATGCTGTCATGATCAATGAGATAATATCAAATTATCTTGAAAGACGGCTTGCGTACGTTGATGAGTTTGATATGTATGTCGGGGGCAATATCACAGACACGGATATTTCAGCAAGATTTGATGACTATAAGAAAAAGTACTCTCAGGAAACGATACACTACAGTGCTACCAGCAATGACAGTACGATAACAAAATCGCAGCCCGGTATGCTTGTTATCCATTATAACGGTAATGATAAGAGATTCAAAGCTCTCTATAATGGAATGCCGAACAAGGCTTCATTCGAGATCTACGATCAGCCGCTCACTACTACAAGCTCGATCAAGCTTATTGATGTCGATGCGACAGATGTTGATGAGACTGACGATATGAGAAAATACAAGGTATTTACCGATGATTTCTACGCTGGTTATCAGTTTTTCATCACATCAGATGAAGTATCTGTTGAGGGCAAGGAAAAGATCAATAATCTGACAAAAGAGACGTTTTTCTCAGCAAGTATCCAGACATATAAGATCGACAATTCTGAAAAATCATTATCAGCTGATATGATCAGAAATTATTACAAGGGTGATTCTACCGGTATAGACGGACTTATCGAGTTCAGGACGGGCGTTGAAGAAGTTTCGTTTGCTATGAAAAATCTTGTTCCTGACCGCAATACGACCTCGTGGGAATATTATGACACAATCAGCAAAGCAAATATTCACTGCGAAAAAGGACGTACAAACACGGATCCGCTGTACAGATTAGTGACCGGTACGGATATTATAATATTTTATAATACCACAAGATATACCACAGATGATGTGAGCATCATTCTACCGGCTGAAGAAGAAGAAGAACCGTAAAAGTCACAAAAATAAAAGTTCCCCGCATCTTTTGAAGTGATCCTGAATATGCGCCGTGTCCGTGCGGCGCATCGGAAAACTTCACTGAGGCAAACCTGCCTTCGGTGCGGGGTGATACTTACAGGTGCATACGTGCTGTGCGTCTGTAAGTGTCAGAAAAAATTCCCGGACGCCGGGCGTTCGGGAATTTATATGCTATACAGTATTATCAGAACATCTTTGTGTACCACGATACGATCATATCACCTATGAGGAATCCGGCAAATATCCCGACCGAGAGATACGGTCCGAATACCACCTGACGCTTGCAGTTCACTTTAACGACCTTCTTGTCGTCAAGAACGATCGAGATACCGAACTTTGTGATATCCGAAAGCTCCGCGTCAAGCATATTGTTCAGTGAAGCAATGTCGGGTGTACCCTTCCAGCACTTTTGGTCGATGCATTCGGGCTCGATATCCGATTTACCCTTGAAGATGCTTCCGTAGATAGCCTCGGTCTTGCCTTCAAGCACCGTTATACCGTTTTCTTTCTGAGAATCGTACCATTTTCCGGCAATATCAAGTGCTTTTTCTTTGGCAAGCTTCTTTGTTCCCTTCGGGATACTCAGCAATTCTATCGAGCCGCCTATCGCGCCCAGTATAATGCCGATAGCAGCCGCGGGTATCGCGTTCTTCCACCCGAGAAGCAGTCCCGCACCTGCCATAAGGTGTACATCTCCGCCGCCCATAGCTCCGAACAGCGCAAATATCGCAAACGGCACCGATATTGCGGCAGCTCCGATAAGATGCTCATACCATGGCATATTGAATACCGATGCAGCCTTTGTGGGGTCATATACGAATATTGAAGCGACAGTGGCAATCACGCCCAGTCCCGCAATGACAATGCTGCAGCCGTAAGGTATCTCCATTTTGTCGATGTCTATACCGCTTGCAACGATCAGTGCAGCAGCAAGTACGAACGCCATGAGCAGTGAAAACGATAGCCCCAGCGTTATGATCGAAAGTGTGAATGCCACAGCCGTTGTAAGCTCGACTATCCAGTATCTCGGCGAGATCTTAGCCTTGCAGGTGCGGCATTTACCGCCAAGGAATATGTAGCTGAGTATCGGGATAAGATCGATAGCTTTCAGCTGTGTGCCGCAGCTCATGCAGTGGCTCCTGTTGTGAGCGCCGGTGATAGGTTCTTTGTTCTGTGTCCTGATAATTACGACATTCAGAAAGCTTCCGATCACGGCACCGAGAATGAATGCCATTACAATGAAAATAACAGTGAAATAGACCGGAAAGCGTCCGTCAAATATGCTCAGCATATTTTTCTCAGGCTCCGGCTCGTCGAACCAGATATAGGTTATTTCTCCTGACATACATTTTAATGCAGATAAAAGATCCGGCATATATTTCTTCCCCCTTAGGATCATTTTTACTTATTTTAGCACAAAAACAAATTAATATCAACCTTTTTGATACAAAAAATCGCCCGATGTGCAGAAAACGCCAGTGTTCTGCGCCGGCAGTCCGATAATGACAATATCCTGCGCAGCGGCAGACTGCGCGTTTGTGAAAATATATCTAAACCCGGAGGTCAGCAAATGAAAAACATACCCATAGGTCAGATACTGCTTGAAAGCGGCTATATCACCAAGCAGCATCTTGAAGACGCTCTTGTCAAGCAGAAGGAAACGGGTAAAAAGCTCGGTGATATGCTGCTTGAACTCGGCTATGTATCAGAGACGCAGCTTGCTCAGGCTCTTTCTCAGAGACTTAAAGTACCGTTCATTGATCTTACCACCACCAAGATCGAGACAGAAGCCGTCAAGAAGATACCTGAGGCAGTCGCAAAGAAGAACTGCGTTATAGCTTACAAGATCAATAACGGCAGACTTTATGTCGCAACAAACGACCCTGTAAACTTCTACATATTTGAAGAGCTGAAGATCCAGACGGGTATGGAAATAAACGCTCAGCTCGCAACAAAGTCGTCCATAAATGAAGCGATAGGCAGAGTATATTCAGCCGCTACCGTTACGAACGTTATGGGCGATATCGAAAAGGAGTACGATTCTTCCGCCGCACTTATGCAGGATCAGGTTGCGGACGGCTCAGAAGAGCGTATAGACAATGCGCCGGTAGTTAAGCTCGTAAACACGATAATCGAGTCAGCATACCGCGACAGGGCTTCTGATATCCATATCGAACCGTTCAAGGACAGGACAAGGATCCGTTATCGTATCGACGGCGAGTGCGTTGAGAAAATGGCAGTAAAGCCCGCAGTTCACAGTTCGCTCATAACCCGTATAAAGATCCTCGGCGGTATGAACATTGCCGAAAAGAGAATACCTCTTGACGGACGTTCGAGTGCCGTCATAGACGGAGTAACGCAGGATCTTCGTATCTCGACTATCCCTACGGTTTATGGTGAGAAGTGCGTTATACGTCTTCTTGCAACAGGCGATGAAAAGGCAAGAAAGATCACCGACCTCGGCATGACGGATTATAACTACGAGATGTTCAGACAGATAATCCGCTGCCCTAACGGCGTTATGCTGGTTACGGGACCTACCGGTTCGGGTAAGTCCACTACACTGTACGCTACCCTTGGTGAACTTTCAAAGCCGAATGTAAACATAGTTACCGCAGAAGACCCTGTCGAAAAGAAAATAGACGGCGTAAACCAGTGCCAAATGAACGAAAAGGCTGGCATGACTTTCGCAGCAGCGCTTCGTTCTATCCTCCGTCAGGACCCTGATATAGTAATGGTCGGAGAGATACGTGACGGTGAGACTGCCGATATCGCGATACGTGCCGCGATCACGGGACACTTGGTTCTTTCAACACTGCATACAAACGATGCGGCTTCAACGATACTCCGTCTTGTTGATATGGGAGTTGCGCCTTACATGGTCGCTACGTCGCTTATCGGAGTTATAGCACAGCGACTCGTAAAGCTGCTGTGTCCCGAGTGCAGAGAGAAGATACTTCTGACGGATCCCGCTGATCTGAGGCTTGTCGGAAAAGATCAGCCGGTCGAGATATACACAAATCACCCCGGCGGATGCCGCGCCTGCCACAACACCGGATTCAGAGGCAGAACCGCTATCCATGAGATCATAGTTTCAAATAACAGCATCAAGGAGCTTATAGCCGCAAACGCTACAGCAGAGCAGATAGGCTTAAAGGCAAGAGAAAACGGCACACGACTGCTTCGTGACAACGTTTCGGACATGGTGCTTGAAGGCAGAACTACTATGGATGAGCTTGTAAAGGCAACATACTCTGTATAATACAGTAAAGGAACCGCTGATCAGATCCTGCACGCCGCTTGCACCGTGCCTTCAGCCGTCAAATTTGTACGATCTGCCGACTAAATTCACGGCACAACCGATGCACAGTCTTTGATCATCGTTTCCTAAAATACCCGATAATATTCAGGAATGGAGAAATAAAATGAGCATCAACAACACAATAGACATTAACCAGATACTCGATGAGACACGTGCAATGGGAGCTTCCGACCTTCATTTTACAGCGGGACTTCCGCCTATCGTAAGACTTCACGGAAACATCAAGAAGATGTCCGGCTATCCCGACTGCACCGAACCGATCATAGTAAACGTAATAAATCAGATCACATCTATAAAGCACAAGCAGACCATTCAGAAGGGTCTTGACGCCGACTTCTCGTATGTATCGAATTCGGGACACAGACACCGTGTCAATGTTTACAGACAGAGAGGATATCACGCTGTTGCAATGCGTCTTCTGAGAAATGATATCCCTACCCTCAGAGATCTCTACCTGCCTGAAATACTCGGCGATTTTGCAATGAAGCCCAGAGGGCTTGTACTTGTGACCGGACCTACAGGTTCAGGTAAGTCCACAACTCTTGCGGCAATGATAGACCACATCAACCGCCAGAAGAACTGCCATATCATCACGATAGAGGATCCTATCGAGTATCTGCACAACCACAAGCAGTCGATGATAAACCAGCGTGAGATCGGCGTCGATGTTGACAGCTTCGCAGGCGCTCTCCGTGCGGCTCTTCGTGAGGACCCTGACGTTATACTTGTCGGAGAGATGCGTGACTTTGAGACAATAAATGCCGCCGTAACTGCCGCAGAAACAGGACACCTTGTTCTTTCGACACTGCATACGACAGGTGCAGCCGATACACTTGACCGTATCATAGACGTTTATCCGCCTCACTCGCAGGGTCAGATACGTTCTCAGCTTGCAAACTCAATGGTAGGCGTTGTATCGCAGACACTGTGCGCTACCACAGACGGAAAGGGACGTGTTGCGGCACTTGAGATAATGGCAGCGACCGACCCGATCAGAGCTATGATACGTGAAGGAAAGATCTTCCAGATCCCGAGCTCTATCGCGACCGGACGCAAGGACGGAATGTTCTCTCTCGACCAGGATCTTGCAAAGCTTGTAAGAAACGGACGTATCTCCGACGAACTTGCACGTTCAAAGTGTCAGGATCCCGGCGAGTACCTGAGATTCTTAAAGATGGCGTAAGATCTGAGCCGCTGCGCTTGAGATCGGGGGAAGGAGAAATGGAACCCCCTTTCCCTCGGGGAAAGGAGTTTCCCTTCCTCCCTCCCCCGAACCCCTACTCTCCAACCCTCCTGAAAGGCGGCTCGCTTCGCCTGCAAACTCAAGCATAACTGCTCCTTTTATAGTAACATCTGCCCCGTATAACTTACGGGGCGTTGTTGTAAAAATATACAGCAAATCCTACGATATGATCCGGGTTTTGCACAGATCTGACAAACATCACCGAAAATGCAAAATAATTCAAAAATGTTTGTCACCTTTTGGGCAGATGATCCGTTTTATATAACAGAAGCGTAAATAAATGACCGCCCCCTACAAGCGATCAGTCAGCAAAAACTAAAGCCTGCGGCGATAACAAGACTTTCACATTTTATATGTAAAGTTTTTTGGAAGGGGGTCTGGGGGAGAACCTTTTTTCTAAAAAAGGTTTCCCCCAGTCTCGAGCGCAGCGACCTCTGCAAAGTCTCGAACGCAGGCGAACAACAAAACAACGAGGAGGAATATGAAAATGAGATTCAAGAAGACAGTCTCCGCAGTTCTTGCAGCTGCACTTACGGCATCGTCCGTGAGCATTTGTGCATTTGCCGAGGAGGATCAGACAATGAAGACCGAGATGACGTATGTAAAAGAACGTATGGACATTCCGGAGAATTGCACTGATTTCAACTACAGCACCGGTACAGACAACAACAAGACGAGCTATCGCTTTACATGGAACGATCCGTCTGAAGAGATAGACTATACCGAGATCGGAAAGGTCACTTCTCTGAATGTCAGCATTACAGGAAAAGTCATCAAGAGCATATATATCAACAGGATCAGCGATTATAACTGGCAGGCTTCTTTCGCAAAGCTTTCAGACAAGGCTATACTTGATAAGGCAGTTGCGTACATCAAGGAGATCAATCCCACCATTCTCAGTCAGACAAAGATAGATGAGGATTCTCTCAAGATCAGTCTGTTCGGCGAGGAGGCTACACTTTCTTTCCACCGCGAGGTAAACGGCGTCAGTGTGACCGGTCAGACAGGAAGAATAGTTATCAACAAAAATACCGGTGAGCTTATAAACTACCGCTACAACTGGATAAACGGTGCGTCATTCTCAGATTCAAAGGGCGCGATCAGCTTAGTTGAGGCTAAGAATGCGTATAAGAAACTGTTCGACTCTGATCTCATATATACCCTCGAATATGACTGGAAGGAAAAGAAATATATCCCCCACCTTACTTATCAGCAGAATTCATTCGGTCAGATAAATGCTTTTTCCGGAAAGCTCTCGACATTTGAGGATTATAATGCCTATACCACCGAAGATGATGTTGCCGATAATGAAGCTGCTGAGGCAAATCCCACAACCGGTTTTAAGAACGATAACGGCGCACGTGTAGTTACATTCAGCCCTGAGGAGATCGCAAAGCTTGAAAAGGAGAACACACTCATAAAAGCTGAGGACGCTCTTAAAAAGCTTGCAAAATATGATTTCCTGCTCATTCCTGAGTCAAGCGAGATATCATGGCAGTCATGCAGTTATAATGAGATGCAGGGCTATTATGTAAGAAATGTTACATTTACCGCAAAGGTAAAGGATTATTACGATCTCAATAAAGAACCCCCTGTACTCCTCGATGACCTGAACTACTATAACATAGATGATACCGTAAGCGGCAGATTCTCGATCAATGCTGAGACAGGCGAACTTCTCTCGTACAGCGGATTCTCTTATGATAACGGCTCCAACCTCAGCTCTGTGAAGGCTAAAGAGACTGCGAACAAGGCTATCAAGACTATCCTCGGTAATAATAAAGAAAAATTTGAGGACCTCAGCGAATCCTACAAGAACACAAGATATGCCGAATATGACCGCAAGACAGGTGCCGGCATCGGTAACCCGATAACAACATCTATAGCTTACAGTGCTTCAAGACAGGAAAACGGCATCAAGTGCATAAACGAGAATCTTTCAATTTCAATAGATAATAACGGCTATGTTTCTTCGTTCAGAGTAAACTTCAACAAGAATGTGACATATCCGGAGCCAAATAAGATCATCTCAAAGAATCAGGCATATAACAGCTTCTTCAAAAATGTTGATTTCGGTCTCAGATACCGCTGTGCATACAGAAGCGAAGACAAGAAGGTCGTTTCTGCACTCGTATATGCAGCAAACTCCACTCTTTGCATAGATGCGTTTACCGGAAAGTCCGTGAACAGCGACGGCTCGGCAATTTATGTTGATGAAACAGGAAATTATACAGATCTCGAAAACAGCAAGTACAAAGCTTATGCAGAAAAGCTTGCGAACTACGGCATAAAGCTTATTGACAAAGAAGGAAAGCTCAACGAGAATGAAGTTATAACTGCCGGTGATTTTATCAGCCTTTTAAATGCCATAGGATACAACTACTATGATGAGTCAAAAACGATCACGGAAGACAGAAAGCTCAGCAGACAGGTTGCCGCAATGATAATCGTAAAAGCAAGATACGGCAGTGATATTGCGGAGATGACATCTTTATTCAAGAACAAGTTCAAAGATGTTAAAGATGACAGCAAGTATCTCGGATATATAATGATCTCGGACGCAGCAGGATTCATAAAGGGAAATTCTTCCGGAAAGTTCAATCCGAATATTGCGTTCACCAGAGGAAGAGCAATAAAGCTCATTTATGATATCCTCTCTAAAAACTAAGCAGCACCTCTCATAAAATATCTCTATCTCAAAAGGCGCAGCCGCACGGATCATCTCCGCGCGGCTGCGCTCTTTTTATTATTACTATTCAAGTTCCGCGGAGCAGGATTTGCTTTTGCTGCTTTTCACATTGAAAAGCTGCGGTGACGGGGCAGGGCGCTGCCCCTATCTAAAGCGTAATCGACTTCTTTTCAGGCTGTCTGTTCTTTTGCTCTTTTCGACAAGGTCACATTAATTATGATCGAAGCCGCAACAGCAATAACACCAACGATAATAGGTGTGAGCCAGTCCCAGATCTCCTTGTTTGCAAGAGCTGTGATATCGAATCCGCCTGCCTCGCTCTGCATCATTCCGCAAACAAAAGCGAAGATTATGACAAGTCCGAGAGCACAGGGAAGTGCAGTAAAGAGTGCAATCGCTGACTTTTCTTTAAGCGGTATCCTCTTGATCGTTTCAGAGCGGAGCGTGAATATGCTTGCCGCAAAGAATGCTCCGAAAACTGTAACGATAGTTTCAGGTATCATGTAAGTCGCGTTATAGGCGAGGGAGTACAGAAGACCCTGTGTATCCGGTATAGAAACGCCTGCCCATACAGTGCAGCCTGAGATAACATGGCATACATAACGAAGGATACAGGTAATGAAGGTCCCAAGAGCAAGGGCTGTACCGTTGTCCTTTATCACATTTCTCAAAAATCCCGAAAGTCCTATCACTACAAATGCCACAATATAATCGAGCATTATTATTGCGATGACAGCTTCGGGGCTTGTTCCGTAAGTCAGGTTCTTCATGCCGAAAAGCATCTGTATCACTGCATTTGTGAAGCCTGCGAGGAGTCCCCACGGTATGCCGTATCTGAATGATATTATGGCTATCGGGAGCATACTGAACAGCGTAACGCTTCCGCCGAACGGCATATCAACGATCTTTATAAGGCTCAGCACAGCGGCAGCCGCGATCATAATAGCCGTCTCGGTAAGGCGGAGGGTGGAGTTTACGGGTTGTTTTGTTTTTTCCATATCTTTTGTCCTTCTTTCTTTTGGGGAAATAAAAAATCCCCGTTTACATAAGCAAAAGGGGATATAAAACCAATATTTCCCTACGGCGGCATTATCCGCATCAGGTCAGGTCGAAGCGTAGTTTCGCTTCCTCTCAGCCGAAATGTCATCAGCTCCCTTTTTGCGACATCCAGTATAGCACATTTTTACTGTATTGTCAATACTTTTTTGACTATCTGTGAAAAGGTGCAGAAACTTTCGGGTTTAATTGCGGAGCGATCAGCCTTTCAGGAAGGTGGGAGCAGGGAGGGGTCTGGGGAGGGGAGAGGGAGGGAACCTCATTTCCACTTTGGAAATGGGGTTCTC
>ODAI012726603.1_pt1 | contig 22764 bp, 24 predicted proteins | sample 1539321 | NCBI WGS metagenome assembly ODAI01 (sample SAMN02144231, study PRJEB22623) | gut metagenome | biome: sheep rumen | host: Ovis aries | place: New Zealand | reverse complement strand
TAATTTCTTCACTCGCTCCGCTCGCAGAAATTATACCTTCCGGTATGACATGGCTTTTACACCCTCTCCCGTCCCTTCGTGACACCCTCTCCGTTAGAATAGGGGACTTGTTTCATACATCCTCTCCCTTAAGGGAATATTCATGTCATGCCGCAAGTTAGAAAAACAAGGTGATAACCGTAGTTTTTCAACTATGCGGTATCGCGTTACTCTACAAAAATATCACGACATCTGGATACCGGATTGGTTAATTTCTTCACTCGCTCCGCTCGCAGAAATTATACCTTCCGGTATGACATGGCTTTTGCACCCTCTCCCGTCACTTCGTGACACCCTCTCCGTTAGAAGTGAGGGACAATTTTATGAGGCTACACTACTTGCAATATATTACCCCTTATTATAAAATCGGCGTATGGGAAAGTTGAGAGTATATTTTGGGTATTTGATATTGATACTGATTGCCGTCAGTATGCTTTATCCGTTCTTTGTTATGGTTAATTTGTCGTTTGTAAAAAACGACGAAATATTTAACCAAGCCGGAAACCTTTTCTATACCGGATTAACCCTCGAAAATTACAAAAACGTATTTGTTCAAATTCCTTTATCAAGATACTTTTTAAACAGTTTAATTGTTGCAGTCGTAACCACCGTCGGACAAGTACTATTTGCATCTATGGCGGGATACGCTTTTGCAAGGTTAAAATTTTGGGGAAGAGATGTACTGTTTCTGGTCATTCTCATCACAATGCTAATTCCGCCGCAAGTAAATATTATCCCATTGTTTTTTCTTATGAGAGAACTACATCTGATAGACACATATTGGGCGCTGATTTTACCCGGACTGTTTGGCGGTTTTGGGATATTTATGATGCGGCAGTATTTTTTAAATTACCCGAAAGACCTTGAAGAAGCTGCAAAAATTGACGGATGTAATTTATTTGAAAGCTTCTTTAAAATAGCTCTGCCTCTGGCACTACCTATTGTGGTAACGTTAGCTTTGTTCACTTTTGTCACTACTTGGAACAGCTTTATGTGGCCGTTGATTGTTACAAATTCTGAAAGTATGAGGACTCTGCCTGTCGGACTTGCAATTTTTAAAGGAAGTTTTAGAGAAATAACTCTTTGGGGAGAATTACTCGCCTGCTCGGTTATATGCACAATCCCTGTCATAGGGGTATTTTTACTCGGCAAAAAATATTTTATAAACGACATTATGCAAGGCGGTGTTAAGGAGTAATAACAGCAAAAGTAAAATCCTCTCCCTTGGATAAATAATCATGTCATGCCGGAAAATACAAAATCTGCGAATGCAATGAGCTTAGAATTTAATTTATCCGGTATCGCGTTACTCTACCAGAATTTCACGACATCGCGGTACATTCATGTCATGCCGCAAATTAGAAAAACAAGGCGGCAGCCGTAGTTTTTCAACTATGCGGTATCGCGTACTCCGCCAAAATTTCACGACAACGGGATACCGGATAGGTTAATTTCTTCACTCGCTCCGCTCGCAGAAATTATACCTTCCGGTATGACATGGAAAGACTAAACCGCGTAGTACTGAATTTGACTCGCCTTTATCAACTCTTGTCAATCAATACAAAAAATGCTATAATTCAACCGAGAAAAGGAGCTTTACTATGACAAATTATACCCTTAATCTTTCTGTGGAAGAATTGGAAAAAAGAACGCATAAAGATTATTTAATGACAAAAAAATTTTTAAAAGCCGATGCGCCTGAATATATGGCATTAGCTGACGGGGATAAAGAAGCATTAAAACATTTGGTCAGAGCCGCAAATATTTTGGAAGTTATCAATATGCAGCTTGATCACCCCGATAATCTTCCGTTTAAAGCTTTTTTGGAAGAAGAAATTAAAAAAGGCAATAAACAGGCGGAATTAACATAAATTCTTTTTGATGCTCAAAAAGGGGTTAACGCAATAGATACAATGTCTGAACCGATATTTTTGGCAAAAGAAGCTCCGGGATTAGCCGGAAAGGGCTGCTACCCAAAAAATCTTTCTAAAGAAGAATTTCATTCTATTCTTATTAAGATGCTTAAAAACGGTAAAGCTGATAAAGTTAAAAAAATTCTTACCCAGCGCTCTGTTGTTGAACGTGACGGTGATGAATTAGTCGGAATTGATTATATAGAAAAGTTTAAAGATGATTTTGCCAAAATGGCAGACGAATTGGTTAAAGCAAGCGAAACATCCACTAATGCAGACTTCAACGAATATTTAAAACTTCAGGCAAAAGCATTAAGAACGGCTGACCCGATGTTGGATGCATATGCCGATAAAAAGTGGGCAACTTTACAGGATACTCCGCTTGAATTTACCATTACAAGAGAGAATTATGCCGACGAAATGACAGGGACAGTAGTTGAAAATTCTGAACTTAAGCAACTTTTGGATGAAAATAAAATTTCACCTATCCCAAAAGACTTTTTGGGCGGTCGTGTCGGGATAATTAACAAAAAAGGTACGGAAGCTCTTATGGCTATAAAAAAATACCTTCCTACATTAGCAAAAAATATGCCGTATAACGATGAATATGAACAAAATATAAAACCCGATGAAGATTCAAAACAAACAATGGTTGACGTTGATATGGTAACGGCAACAGGAGATGTAGGAGAATACAGAGGCGGAATTACTTTAGCGGAAAACCTTCCGAATGACGACAAGCTATCGCTCACAATCGGCGGCGGCAGAAGAAATGTATACCACAGACAAATCCGATTTATTAGCGATATGAAAAAACTTCAAGAAAGATTAGACGCTATTTTAGATAAAGAACAACACCAATATTATCTTGATGAGGCAGACCACTGGTTCACAATCGGGCATGAAAATGCACATTCCCTCGGGCCTAAAAAAGGCAGTGAAAAATTAGGTAAATACCGTAACATTATTGAAGAAAACAAAGCCGATATGGGTTCTTTAGCATTTGTTGACTTGCTGACAGAATTAGGAATGTACACTGAAGAACAACGTAAGCAAATTATCGTGACAACTATTGCCGATAATTTCTTAAAAACAAAGCCTACACTATCTCAAGCTCACAGAGTTCGCACGGTTATGCAGAATAAATATTTCTCCGAACGCGGAGCGTACGATATTGTTGACGGTAAAATTCACGTAAATATTGATAAAGTTGTTCCGATAGCTAAAGAGATGCTGGCAGAAATTGTTCGGATACAGATTGACGGCGATTTTGACAAAGCTGAAAAATACGTAATTGATAATTTTGTCTGGACAGATAATATGGAACTTATCGGACAAAAATTACAGAAAATCAGCAAAACGCTAAACGGCAGACTGGAAACGGAATTAGCCGACAAATTGTCATAAGTTTTAAAGGGTAAACAAAAAGTTTACCCTTTTTTTAGGACAAGATATGTTTTTTGGCACAAGTAAATATCGCATCAGCCAAAGCGGAATTGGCAGATAAATTCATTCCGTTTGTTTCTAAAATTTGGCGCATACGCTTTTCCCACATATTGTAGATTTCATTCTCATCTAAATCCAAAATTTTTGTAATCATCTGCAATTCTTTATAGTCTATCGGTGTAGGCAAACTTCCTCTCATAATATCAACAATTTCCAACCGCTTTTTACGAGGAAACGCTTTTAAAAAATTGACGACGGACATTTTTTGTTCTTTTAATTCATCTCTTAAATATTGAACAAAATCATCTATTAATAACGGCTCTTGCGGAATTTTATATTCTTCAAATTCTTCGGGTTCAATTTCCATAACCGTCGCAATTCTCTCTAACGTTGTACTCCTTGTAGAAAACGGTATCGTATTGTCTATTAAATTGTATACGTATGATAAAGTTACCCCTATCATTTCTGCAAAATCTTTTTTGTGCAACCCGTTTTTTTCCAAAAATTTTGCAACCATTTCGGAACTCTGTTCTTTTACAATCGTTTTATTTTTTGACTTCATAAATTTTTCCTCTTGTTTGACTTTGCATTTATAAGATAAATTTATTCTTTCATTTTGTTAAGCGAAAAGGCGGCAAGTCATGACGGTAATATTTATTTGAGTTAAAATTATAAACAAAGTATGATTATTTGAGGGAAATATGAAACTAATTGCAGGACTCGGTAATATTGGAGATAAATACGTTTTTACCCGTCATAATGCCGGATTTATGACTTTAGACAGATGGGCGCTTACGGAAGGTTTTTCGTTTAAACAAGAGTCAAAGTTGAAATCGTTTATTGCACGTTATAAAGTCGATAATGAAGATATAATTTTTGTAAAACCCACCACTTTTATGAATTTATCGGGAGAAGCAGTTCGAGCCGTTATGGATTATTATAAAATAGATGTTTCCGATATAATTATCATATATGACGACATTGCACTTCCCGCAGGCAAAATCCGTATCCGTGCAAACGGCTCGGATGGCGGTCACAACGGAATAAAATCAATTATTAAACATATAGGTACCAGTGACTTTAACAGAATTAAAATCGGAATAGGCCCTCAAATAGGGCCCTCCGAACATTTTGTACTTCAGAATTTTTCTAAAGAACAGATGGATATTTTAAAGGAAGTTTTGGATAAATCGATTGACGCAGCAAAATCGATTATAAAAGAAGGTATAGAAAAATCTCAAAATATTTTCAATTAATTTTTATCCCTGAATATCTAACTTATTGCCTAAATTCGGATTATTATTTTTAAACGCAATAGCCTGCTGTTTAATTGCACGTGCTTGATTAGCAACTTTATAATCCTGAGCGGAAGGATCAGCAGGTGCCATCGCTGATGATATTACAGTATTTGCATGCTCTATTGTTCTTTGAGGATTAGTCTTGTCTAAAGTCGGCATTTGAATGGCGACATGCCCGCCAACAGGAATCCCTTCGGCATTCTTTTCAATAACAATATCTCCTGCAAAACACCCGCCTGCACGCTTGTGCGCAAGCTCATGAGCATATATCTCGTTGTAATTTTTCTCTATTAACGCCTGACGTTGTTGGTACATTGAATTTGTAATAGCCTTACTTATTGCGGTATTTATGTTCATGCCTACACACTCCTTATCCTAACGATGATATTATACTACAATTGTAGTATTTAGACAACCCTTTTGTTAAGAAAGTTGAATTACGGATAAATTTTGCTTGTGTTTGTATAGGTTATCAATCAAGTTGCCTATGTTTTTACTTTTAAAAGTATCCAATACTTTTTTGTTTAAGGTATCGGCAATAATTTTTTTATCAATGGAATCCGGCGTTGTCATATAAATTGGTGTTGAATAATAATATGTAGTTTTTACAGTGGTATCACCCAGCATCTCAAATTTAGAAACTGAACTTATCGCAGAAGAATCTTTTTTATAATTTATACATCTGGTTACAATACCGGTATCGGGAGAAATCTCTTTTACAAAAGCTACATTTTTGCCATCTACTCTATATACAGTCATACGAATAATTTTTTCTTTTTCGATATCATAATCATATACAGACATTTTTTTGTTGTAATCTTTTATGTTGTAATTTGTGGTTCTGATTTTTTTGCCTGTCTTTTTATCAAAATCAGTAACTGATTTAAAAAAAGAAAAAGTGGTTACACGAATTTTTACACCGTCTTCGTAATCGAATACAGACTTAATTTTTTTATCATTAAAATAATCATAATTTATAATACGGATTGTATTTCCTGTAATAACATCGTATTCGATAGTTTTATCAACAGTAATCCCATCACTCCTGTATACAGTTTTAACATCAGTCTGCTTAACTGTCGAAGATTTTGGGGAAATTAAATCTTTCAAAAATTTTGACCCGTTTTTAATACTTAACTTTAAAGCATATTCTTTTTCTCTTGGTATAAGATTAAACATTCTACCTCCTTATTCATCATAAGAAAATTTAATATTAAAATCATTACCGAATAAATTAGACAACAGGACAATTTTTAACAAAAAAAGACTCCGAAAAAATTTTCGGAGCCTTAATTTTATATTAATCCGTAATAATCAACTATACATTAGCTAATTGCTTTCTCGGATTAGCGATAGCTGCTTGAGCTGCAGCCAATTTAGCTTGCGGAATACGGAATGGTGAGCAAGAAACATAGTTAAGTCCGATTTTGTGAGCGTACTTAACAGAATCAGGATCTCCGCCGTGTTCACCGCAGATACCGCCAACAAGTGAAGAATTAACTTCTTTACCTTCGTTGATTGACATTTCAATTAGTCTGCCAACACCTTTTTGGTCTAAAGTGATGAATGGGTTAGACGGTAAAATCTTTTGTTCTACGTAGTTCTTTAAGAATTTACCTTCTGCATCATCTCTTGAGTATCCGAATGTCATCTGAGTAAGGTCATTTGTACCGTATGAGAAGAATTCAGCTTCTGTTGCAACTTCCTTAGCTGTTAAAGCAGCACGAGGAATTTCAATCATAGTACCGAATTTGTAATCAACTTTAACGCCTTTTTCAGTCATAACTTGTTCTGCAACTTTAACTAAAGTTTCTTTTGCAGTCTTAAGTTCATTGATATGACCGATAAGAGGAATCATAATCCAAGGTTGAATGTGGTGACCTTCTTTAGTCAAATCACAGCATGCTTCAAAGATTGCTCTGACTTGCATTTCGTTGATTTCAGGATAAGTTAAACCTAAACGGCAGCCTCTTAACCCCATCATAGGATTAGATTCTGACAAGTTTTCAACGATTTCAAGCATTTTTTCATCTTCTGAGTAGTCTTGATTTAAAGCACGTTTTGTAGCAACTTTTTCAATCAATTCTATCTTAGAAGGTAAGAACTCATGAAGCGGCGGATCTAACAAACGAACTGTAAGCGGTTTGTCGCCTAAAGCCTTGAACATTGAATAGAAGTCTGAATATTGCATAGGAAGAAGATGAGAAAGAGCTTCTTTTCTTGCTTCTGTTGTTCCTGCAATAATCATTTTTTGTACCCAAGGAAGTCTGTCAGGATCCATGAACATATGTTCTGTTCTGCAAAGACCTACACCCTCAGCACCAAATTTCTTAGCGTTTTCGATATCTTTAGGAGTATCAGCGTTAGCTTCTACATGAAGTTCTTTAATTTCATCAACCCAAGAGAAGAATGTTTCAAAGTCTTCATCAAGTCCTGCTTGAACTAATTCAATAGCACCTTCCATAACTTCACCCGTACCGCCATCAAGAGAAATGATATCATCTTTATGGAATACAGTACCGTCAGCACAAGTAATAGTTTCTTTAGCTAAATCAATAACTAAGTCCTCACAACCTGATACGCAAGGTTTACCCATACCTTTTGCAACAACTGCTGCGTGAGAAGTTGCGCCGCCTCTAAGTGTTAATACACCTTGAGATACAGCCATACCGTGAATATCATCAGGGCAAGTTTCAATACGTACAAGGATAACTTTTTCACCTGCCTCACCACGACGAGCTGCTTCTTCAGTATCGAATACAATCTTACCAACAGCGGCACCCGGAGAAGCGTTAACACCTTTTGAAACTTTATGAGAGTGTTTAACTTTATCAGGGTTAAAACATGGTAACAATACTTGGTATACTGAATAAGGATCAACTTGGTTGATAGCTTCTTCTTTAGTTATAATACCTTCTCTGTACATATCAACGGCAATCTTAATAGCAGCCTTAGCTGTTCTTTTACCGTTACGGGTTTGAAGAATCCATAATTTACCTCTTTCAACGGTAAATTCCATATCTTGTACATCGTGATATCCTTTTTCTAATTGTTTTGCGATATCAACATATTGTCTGTAAATATCAGGCATATCTGTTTCAAGTTCAGAAATTTGTTTAGGAGTTCTGATACCTGCAACAACGTCTTCACCTTGAGCATTAACAAGATATTCACCGTAGAATTTATTTTCACCGGTAGCAGGGTTACGAGTGAATGAAACACCTGTTGCACAATCATTACCCATATTACCGAATACCATTGTCTGAACATTTACGGCAGTACCGAAGTTATGATCAATCTTATTCATGTTTCTGTAAGCAACTGCACGAGGGATATTCCAAGAACGGAAAACAGCTTCAATAGCTTCTTGCAATTGAACAAACGGATCTTGCGGAAATTCTTTTCCCGTAACTTCTTTAATTGTATTTTTGTAAATAGGAATCAAAGATTTCCAACCTTCAGCTGAAATTTCAGTATCAGAAGTTACACCTTCTCTTGCTTTAACTTTTTCAACTTCACTTTCAAAATATTTTTGTCTGTCCATTTCCCAAGCAACAGAACCAAACATTGTTAAAAATCTTCTATATGAATCGTAGCAGAAACGGGGGTTATTAGTTAGTTTTACCATAGCTTCAACTGTTTCATCGTTCAAGCCTAAATTCAAAATTGTTTCCATCATACCCGGCATTGAAACTCTTGCGCCTGAACGAACAGAAACTAAAAGCGGATTTGATGTATCACCGAATTTTTTACCGGCTTTTTCTTCAACATCTTTCAATGCTAATTTAACTTCATCCATCAAACCTGCAGGCATTGTATTACCATGGTTAATATAATCCATACAAGTTTCGGTTGTAATAGTCAATCCCGGAGGAACCGGAAGACCTAAATTTGTCATTTCGGCAAGGTTTGCCCCTTTTCCGCCCAATAGGCTACGCATATTTGCGTTTCCTTCGTGGAAAAGCCATACTCTTTTTTCTGTCATAGTTTTCCTTTCCATGTTTATAAAATAATCACCTTAATATAGAAATCCTTTTCTATGACAAAATCTTACCATGCTCAATATTTAATGTAAACAGATAAACCCTTTAAAATATAGGAAATTAAGACAAAATATTAAATGAATTTATTATTGTTACCGCATAAATCAAAATTCTAACGGAGGTAACGGTTTTGATAAATTATGTGTATCTGTACTATTATTATTTTTAGAGGCTTTTGTTTTATTTTTCGTTAGACGAACAATTAACCTGTCATTCGGATTAACCTGCAGCTCTTGACCGATTTCAACATACGATAACGGAGAACTCTGATAGACGTTTTGCGCTGCTGATTTTATTTTATTGCCTTCTTCCCCTTTTACAGCCCCTTCAATAGCGGAAATACCTATCCCTAACCCCGGAACTATTTTCCCGCCAACGGTTTTGACAGCCGTTGAAGCAACAGCCTTTGCAGCAGCTGCCGGCTCAAGTTTTTTTATATATCTTGCCTTCTGCGGGGTTTTAAACTCAACATGTTCTTGTTTTTCATCAGCATATGATACGGGAATCAAAGTAAACGATGCACCTCTTTTTAATCTTTTTGGAGGCGTTATATCTGTCAAATTACACTTTATAACAGTATCTTTCGGTAAAGTAATATCATAAAATTTTGTTTCTTTTGGCAGCCTCACTTCAACACTTTGCGGAGGATTACTTGTAGAAAATTCTGATACAGCATCAAGTGTAATAACCTTAGAATACGCAAAAACAGGTGTCATAAAAATAACACCTGCTATTGCTAAAACTTTGATAATTTTATTAACCATACTATCTTAAGAATTCTCCGTTACGATTTCTTAAAATATTAGGTAACGGCATAGCCGGATTATATTTACAAGTAGAATCCATTGTGCTCAAGTCTGTAATAGGCAGCCCCGGCAATCTTCTTGCAAAAGGTCTTTGAGATTCAATTGTTTCCGGTAATGTTGTATCAATAGAAATTTCTGTTGCAGTACCTGAAACATTTTGCGGTAATTCTTCACGCTTTGGAATTACATCTTTGAAGTTCAAAATAAACATTTGATTTGGACTGACTGTAACTGATGTGTTTGCAGGGAGCTTAACCATTCTGCCGTTATCAGCAACATATCCTTCAAAAACACCATAAGTCTGTGTTTCAAAAGAACCTTCTTCATTATGAACATTAATAAACTTATACGGAACAAATGATAAAGCACCGTTTTGTAATATTACTTTACCTTTAACCGTATAACCTTCAAATAAAACAATATCATCGGTTACTTGAACATTACTGTTAATTCTTACTGCAATTTCAGCAGGAGGATTAGAGCTTGTAAATGGTGTAATTGCCGTAACCGGAACATTTTTAGCGAATGCAGATTGACCTGCTACTAATGCTGCAACCGCAGCTATGCTTATTAAAATTTTCTTCATACCGTACTCCTAGTATATTCTAACTATAACGAAAGTTTATCATGTTTCTTAAAATACGTCAATATATAATTCGTATGATATTTTTATTTAAAATATAATCGAGTATATATCATGTTACAAATTGTTAATCTTTAGACAAATTTTATTATTTTGGTGTTTTAGAACATTTAATTGAAGTCAAAAAGGAGTAAAAATGGACACACTTAACAATAGCGCAATAAATTTCACTGCGCGAATACGATTAGCAAAAGGCATAGGAAACAGAACTTTTAATAAAGCCTGTAAAGAATTTGAAAAGGCAACCGCAAATGATAATACAGTGCTTCATATGTGGGAAGATGGCGGGGTATACAAATTTGATACGAAAGTAAAAAATGAATTATCAGCATCAACTCAATATGTAGGCAAAGATGTTTTAGGTTATTTAATGATGGAAAGTAGTATCAACAATATAGCTGATTTCCTAAAAACAACTCTTAAAGCTGTTAAAATAAGACAACAACACAATACAGGCAGTGAATTTATTAACAATATGAGAGCAAATATCGACGCAACTCTTGTATATTTGAAAGATAAGGCTATTGGCCATAAAATAAAAACCAACTTTGAAAATGGTTTTGTTGATTACGACAAAGCCGGATCCTGCATACATATAGAATAATTTATATACTAAGGAATAAGAAAACTACCTGCGAATATCTCGCAGGTAGTTTTTTACATATTATTCAAATTATCCATAAATTTGTTTAATCTGCTCATTACATCCTTGAACATTGGTATCGGTAAACTTTGCTTACCGTCAGATAATGCATTTTCCGGATCATTATGAACTTCCATCATAACACCCGAAGCACCGACAACCAAACCTGCTTTTGCAAGCGGTTCTATTAAATATCTTTGCCCTGTACCATGACTCGGATCTACTATAATAGGCAAATGAGAGTATTTCTTTATTACAGGAACAGATGCTATATCCATTACATTACGAGTAAAATCACTATCAAAACTTCTTATGCCTCTTTCACAAAGAATAACTTGGCTATTCCCGTTATACATAATATGTTCGGCAGCAAGCAAAAATTCTCTGATAGTACTTGCAAGCCCTCTTTTTAAAATTACGGGTTTATTGCATTGTCCGACAGCTTTAAGTAACTTAAAGTTCTGCATATTTCTTGCACCAATCTGAAGGACATCAATATAATCCATCATCAGCGGCAATTCGGTCGCATCCATAATTTCACTTACTGTTAATAAGCCGGTTGCTTCACTCGCATTCTTTAAATATTTTAGCGCTTTTTCTTCATATCCTTGAAAATCATATGGTGAAGTTCTCGGTTTAAATGCTCCGCCTCGTAAAAATTGACCGCCGCAATCCTTCACAGCAGTTGCAATTTCTAAAAGAGCATCATAACTGTCCTCAACTGAACATGGACCTGCTATTATAACCGGACGATTATTCCCGCCGATTTTAACACCATTTTTAAACTCTATAACAGTATCTTCAGATTTTCTGTCACGAGATGCCAAACGGAAAGGTTCTCTAATCAGCTTTACTTCTTTTACCCCTTCAAACGCCGCAATTCTGTCAGGAGTAATTGTTGTTTTATCACCTAATGCATCAATTACAGTATGAACTTCGCCAATATTATATCTTACCTTAAATCCATTATTTTCTAAAAAATCAATAACTCGCTGAGCTTGTTCATTCTTCGAGTTACGCTCCATTATTATAATCATTACATCTTCTCCTTATTGGGGATTTAATACGCTAAGAGTCTACCATAAAAAAAAGCGACTTACAAATTCTGCTCTAATTTTTTTAATATAGCAATAGCAGGATAATAATCCGGTAAAACTTTCAAACACGAATTTGCATATTTTTGTGCACTCTCGGCATCGGAATTCAGAAAATAGTATTCTGCCAGCAAATAATGCAGCTCAGGGTCGTTATAAAAATAGTTAATACCTTGTTTTAAATAATTTAAACCAAAATCATAATATTTATTTTTCATAAAAACTCTGCCGATATATTTGAACATTTCAGGATTTATGGAAACCAGCCAATCAATATAAGCACAAATATTTTCTATATAATCGCCAAGATAATAAGTAAACAAAATATTAAAATCTATTTCAAAAAAATTACGCAATTCCATATACGAAGGATATCCTTCAACTTTAGCTTCACACAACGACGCAAACACAGCACCCCAATGTGCTCTGATATCAGAATCGATTATTGACAAAAAAAGTTTTCTGGCTTGGAGCGGTTCTTTATGAAATAACATATAATATGCCAATTCTAATTTATAATCATTCTCAACAAAAAATTGTTGACACTCCTCACCTGAGGCTGTCAACAATTCATACTTTGCTTGTGAATATATCATAGAAATTCTTTCTCTACTTATTATCCGTTGAATTTAAGCTGTTTAACCCGCTCATCATGGAATTCATCATTACTGCCTGTATAACTTGCGGGTCAATATTTTTACCGTCACTATTTGATTGCAGCATATAAGGAAGCATGTTCATCATAGGGTCGTTATTATTGTTATTATTACCGTTACCAAGCATCATATTAATCGCTTGATAATCAGAATTCACATAATCTGCAGGATTTTGACTTTGAGGTTGAACAACTGCTTTAGCCCTTATATCACCGGACTCTGCAGGTTTCGATATCATAGGAGATATAGAAATATTCAATCCTGCTCTTTTAAGTACATCAATCGCTTGAAGTACTTCTTGGTCAGTAGGCTGTTCGCTAATCTGAGCAGCAGCACCCGTATATGTACCTTCTATTTTACTTTTTTTTTTGGGTATCAATAGACTTCATATTACGAATGTCATCTCTATTTAGAGAATCCTGACTGTTTATTTTTTTCTGCATATTATTAAGTTGACGCTGTCTATAATCTTGTTCAGCTTCAGGTGAAAAACCGTTGCCGGTATATGGAGCATTAATAAATGCATCTAACGGATCCAGCTCAATATTAGGATTAAGTTGTTCCATAGTAGGATTTATAGGTGCATGACAATACATACCGCCTGTAATACAATCTCTTCCTTTAACTGCTAACTCTAACAATTTTCCTTTAGCATCACAGTTAATAGTCTTTTGGAAACAATTTTTTGCTGCTGTTGACTCACCTAACTTTGTATATGCCAAACCCATATAATAATATGCATAAGCATCATTTATATGTTTTGGATTAGAAATATATGAATATAATTCTTGTAAACATCCGGTATAATTACCTACCTTATATCTATATATTGCACTTTTTACGGACGCATTCGGATAATATTTTGAATGGTCGATATTTGGAACATACAAATCTTTCATAGGTACAAACGAGTAAAAATCTTTTGCAGTCTTAGGAGTCATATCAACCTGTTCCTCAGGATTTTGTTCATCACCTTCTGTTTGTGTCGTTTGCTGCTGATCACGATGTAAATCATCATATAAATCATACCCAAATGGACCTGACGGCACGGCACTCGCTGCGCTATAAGTGATGAAAACAGCTGCAATAGCCAATAATATAACATTTTGTTTGCTCATTTTTATACCCTTCTGTTTTTTATACTTTTGCAAATTACGCTATTTATATTATATAACATTTTTTATAAAAAAATCTAGTTCATATATATGATTTTTCTAATTTTTTAAATTTTTATACAAAATATTAAGATATATCAAAAATTAAAAAAAAAAAAACTATATATCATACAGCTTTTGAACATCGTGTATTTTTAATACTTATACTGCATTTTACAACAACAAAAAAAGCTTGAGCTTTTGTTTTGTTAAGAATTGTAAATATACTACAAATGTAACAGTATATAACAAGATTTATTTCTTAAAAAGTGTTATAATATACATGGAGATAGTTGAATAAAACCAATACGCCAACAATTATTTTGTAAATATAAACGTCTATACAAAATATAGAAAGGCAAAAGAAAATGAGCAGTTTACAATTTCAGAATGACCTCGACCGACTCATGGAAGTGGTGCCGGACAAAGTAAAACGGCATGTTACTTATGAGCAAATGGAGGATGTAATTGAAATTGTTTTGGACATAGGACGTGTACCCGAAATCAGACATGCAGGCGGGCGGATTGAATATTTTGGTTTAGAAATTGTAAAAGATAACGACATAAAATATATAACCGACAGAATACAAAATTTTACATCAGATAATCGTTCAGGCATTCCGGGAACATTACACAGAATAAGTGCTATCCGCAATCGACAGGGAAAAATTGTCGGACTTACATGCAGAATAGGGCGTGTAGTAACCGGTACAATAGCTTGCATAAAAGATTTCTGTATGATGGGAAAAAGCATCTTGTTTTTAGGTCGTCCGGGAGTCGGTAAAACCACAAAATTAAGAGAGATATCACGGCTTGTAGCAGACGAGTTAGGGAAAAGGGTTGTTGTAGTAGACACCTCAAATGAAATAGCGGGAGACGGCGATACTCCGCACCCTGCAATAGGGCATGCAAGAAGAATGCAAGTATCACAACCGCAATTTCAAAAAGATATAATGATTGAGGCTGTAGAAAACCACACGCCTGAAGTAATCGTAGTAGATGAAATCGGCACGGAAGAAGAAGCGCAAGCAGCAAGAACCATCGCGGAACGTGGTGTTATGTTGATTGCAACAGCACACGGAAACTCATTAGAAAGTTTAATTAAAAACCCGACATTATCGGATTTAGTCGGGGGAATACAATCGGTAACGTTAGGGGATGACGAGGCAAGGCGTCGTTCTTCACAGAAAACAGTATTGGAAAGAGAGAAACAGCCTACATTTGATATAGTAATAGAAATATTAGACAGAAACACTCTTGCAGTGTACAAAGATACCTCGGAAGCAGTTGATTATATACTTAGAGGCTGGCCTATTCGCCCTGAAATCAGAAAAGTTGAAAATATTCCCGAAGAAGAGAATAAAGAAAATTCAACATCGCAAAACGTTATTGCTGAAAAAATTAATCCGCTTGAAGAAAAAATTAATCCCGCAGACAGCTTGAAATTCAGTTTTTCAAGACAGAAATACGTAGAAGATGTCAAGAATTTCAAAAAGATATATTTATATGCCGTATCACGAACTATTGTGGAAAAAGTGATAGAAAGACTTGATTTAAATGCAGAAATTACAAGAAACTTAGATGAAGCGGATATTGTGATAGCGCACAAAAACTTTGCAAAAGGCGGAGCTAAAATATTAAGCACCGCAAATGAATACCGTCTTCAGGTTTTCTATATAAAAACAAATTCTATGGCACAAATTCAAAAGGTATTAAAAGATGCGCTTCAAGTGGGTTCGTCCGAATCTTTGCAAGGGTACTACGATGAAGCCGAAAGGGCACTGGATGAAGCTAAAGAAGCTATCAGTAAAATCCTTGCCGGAGCGGAAGACGTTGAACTTCAACCGCAAAATCAGCAAATAAGAAAATTGCAACACGAACTCGTTGAACAACATAATCTTATAAGCAAAAGTGTAGGCGAAGGTTCTGAACGTCACTTAAAAATTGTTGGCGGACAAGATTTTCACCAATAAAGTATTTGCTAATGTTTACATAACTTCAGCATCTTTATTGAATTTCAAGGAATTACTTTGCATACGGTTATTTACTAAAATTTTATCCCATCTTTTTATTGCACCAAGGTGCCATAAAGATGATATTGCGGTAACTAATGCACTGATTTTATGCAGCTTCATTTTATGAGGGAATTTTACCTGCTTAATCCCTGTTAACCCGCAAACTCCAATACTTCCCAAGGCAATATAACCTGAATACTTTATATTCTTATATCTTGCATTTGATTTTTTTTGTATATTGTTTGTTGTGACTGCGCTTATCATACTTTGAGTATAACATAAAAGAAATTTTTTCATGGTATACTAAAATTATGATTGACAGATATTCACGTGAAGAAATTACAAATATATGGACTTTACAGTCAAAATTCAGTTATTATTTGGCTGTCGAAATTGCAGTATGTGAAGCATACGTTGAACACGGTGATTTTCCGGCAGAAGATATTAAAAAATTAAAACAGCTAGCAAAATTTGATATAAACAGAATTGACGAAATTGAAAAAGAAGTTCGCCACGATGTTATAGCATTTTTAACTAACGTTAATGAAAATTTAGGCGATTATGCTAAATACATGCATGTCGGGATGACAAGCTCTGACGTTATTGATACGGCGTTTGCCCTGCAAATCCAAGACAGCGGAAAAATTATTCTTGATGATTTAAACAAAGCCATCAGCGCCGTAAAAAATCTTGCTGACAAACATAAAAATACCGTGTGTATCGGGCGTTCCCACGGGGTACATGCAGAAGTTATGACATTTGGAGTAAAATTATGTTCGTGGCTTGATATTCTTAAGCGCCAAAAAGAAAATTTTGAACTAGCACTTGAACAAATAAGAGTCGGTCAAGTATCCGGACCTGTCGGCACGTACAGCAACATTCCTCCGGAAATAGAAGAAATTGCCTGCAAAAATATGGGACTTAAACCGGCAAAAATTTCTACACAAATTATTGCACGTGACTATCACGCACACTTTATGCAATCATTGGCACTTATTGCAACCGTAATTGAACAGTTTGCGACGGAAATCAGACATCTTCAAAGAACAGAAGTCCTTGAAGTTGAAGAAGGATTCGGGAAAAATCAAAAGGGTTCTTCTGCTATGCCGCATAAAAAAAATCCTGTTTTAAGCGAGAATTTGTGCGGGTTAGCAAGAGTTGTCAGAAGTAATTCAATGGCAGCTATGGAAAATGTGGTTTTGTGGCACGAAAGAGATATTTCCCACAGTTCTGCAGAAAGAATTATTTTTCCTGACAGTTTAATTTTAGTCGATTTTATGCTCTCAAGATTTAGCAATATAGTTGAAAACCTTGTTGTTCATGAAAATAATATGCTAAAGAATACCGAAAAATTCGGCGGCATAGTTTTTTCACAAAAAGTCATGCTTGAATTGATTGAAAAAGGCTTAACAAGAGAAGATGCTTACAGAATAGTTCAAAGAAATGCTCTCGATGCTTTTGAAAATGACGGTAATTTTAAAGCGAATTTGCTTAATGACAGTGATGTCACATCCAGATTATCGACGGATGAAATAGATAAAATCTTTGATAAACATGAATTTTTAAAACATATTAATGTTATTTTTGATAGGGTTTTAAAATAAAAATTTCGCAAGTATGTTACTTAGCGAAATTATAACCATTATAAATGCGGTGCCGAATAATATTTCAGTACCGCATTTTAAAATCTTTATTAATTATTGCCGTTAGGACTTTCGTATTCGATACCCATTTCTTTCAATGTTCTTATAAAGTTCTGAGCACAAATTTTTTGAGCTTCCGGCGGAACAATTCTTAGAATTTCTACCGTTTTGGAAATAATCGGATCTTTATCGTACCAACGATTATTAGCGTTCACAGGTTTGACCATAGCATAAAATTTGTCAACTGTTTCTTTGGAAACTTTTTCCTCAATCTTATGCAAAAATATTTCCGCTTGAGCATGCAGCTCAGTTTGGTAATTTCTCAATAATTCGATTACTTCCAATAGCAGCGGGTCATGGTCGTACCAACGCTTATAAGTAGGATTCATTGTGGATTCCCTCCGTTAGTTTGTCGGGAGAAATGATTAATTCCTCATCTTTTCTCTCAATCTTTCCTCCTAACAATCTTAACTTAGATTCGAATTTTTCGTATCCTCTATCTATATGATGTAAATTATCAATAACGGAAGTTCCCTCAGCCATCAATCCTGCGACAACTAAAGCAGCACCGGCTCTTAAATCTGAAGATGAAACTCCGGCTCCTGTTAATTTTTTTACACCCTTAATAATAGCATGATTTCTGTCCTGATGAATATCCGCACCCATTCTGCGTAACTCAGGCACTTGCATAAATCTGTTTTCATATAAGCTTTCAGTAATTATACCGACACCGTTAGCGGTAGATAATAAAACCATCGCCATAGATTGTAAATCTGTCGGGAATCCCGGATAAGGCTGTGTTACAAAATTAATTGAATTAAGTCTGTTTTTGCAGCTTACTTCTATTACGGTAGGTTCTAATAATTTTATGCTTGCACCCATTTTTAACAACTTATCTGTAAAGAAAGTTAAATGAGCAGGGAAAACATTTTTTATTATTCCTTTACCGCGAGTAGCAATAATCGCTGTCATAAATGTACCTGCTTCAATTCTGTCAGGAATTGTCGTATATTCAATAGGATGTAAATCTTCAGGTTTTACACCGTTAATTACAATTTCCGACGTACCGGCACCCGTAATATCAGCACCTAAAGTATTTAAGAAGTTTGCCAAATCAACAATTTCAGGTTCTTGAGCAGCGTTTTGAATACGAGTTGAACCTGATGCTAATACAGCAGCTAACATAATATTTTCAGTCGCACCAACAGACGGAATATCAAGATAAACATCTGCACCGACTAATTTTGAAGCCTTAGCATGAACATAACCGTTTTCAATTTTAATCTTTGCACCTAACGCTTCCAACCCTTTAATATGAAAATCTACACGTCTTTCACCGATAGCACATCCGCCCGGAAGAGCGACAATAGCTTCTTTACATCTGGACATCAACGCACCCAAAATTATAAATGAAGCACGCATTTTGCTAACTTGCTCATATCTTGCGGTAATACTTGTTAAATCAGTTGCATCTATTACAATTGATTTCTCTTTTTTATCATAATCAGTTTTTGCACCCAACCCCTCAATTACACTAAGCATAATCTCAACATCGGTCAAATCAGGTACGTTATATATTTTTGTAGCCCCTTTTGCAAGAATAGCCGCTGCCATCAATTTCAATACGGAATTTTTAGCACCACCTATCTCAACTTCACCTTTTAAAGGGGTTCCTCCCTTAACATAATACTTATCTGCCAATTTTCCCTCCGGAAAACATATCCTACTAATCTTTACTCTTCTATCATAATACAACCATAAGCCAATGATGTAAATTCATTAACATATGTAAAGACAAGTTTTTTGGATAATTTTATCAAGAACATAAATCCTCTAGCTTTAAAAAGAAAAAACCGCCTACTTTGGCGGTTCCTTCTTCAAAATAAAATTATATAATTCTGCTCAATACAGGTTTAGAAAGTTGTAACGGGTTTTCTTTGAGCAGTTGCACCCGGAATAGATTGCCAATTAGCAGCCATAATCTTTTTGAAAGATTTCAATGCTGTATCTTCCAATTCACCGAGTTCCTCAGCTTCCATAATCAATTCTCTTAACGGAAGCAATGCTCTTTGATCACGAAGAACACCTAAAGCTGCTGCTGCACCTGCTCTAACTAATTCGTTTTCTTCACGATTTTTCATAACATCAATTAAAGCGGGAACTGCTTTTACATCATTCAACTTACCTAATGATGTTACAGCATAAATTCTAACGTTTACCCACTCGTCATACAACATACTAATCACTTTATCAACAGCTTTTTTGTTACCGATTTCACCTAAAGCACGAGTTGCGTCACATCTTACGTTAACTTTTTCGTGGTCTAAAGATTCAATCAAAGCATCAGTTGCAACGTCACCAATTTCGATTAAAGCATCAGTTGCTGTTATACAAACTTGAGGATTTTCATCATTTAAAGCTTCAACAAGAGGTTCAACAACAATTGCACCGCCTAAACGGCCTAATGCACGTGCTGCACGAACTCTTACGTCAACATTTCTATCTTCTCTTAAAGATTCGATTAAATGAGTAGTTGCCTTGCAATCACCCAACTCACCAAGTGCGCGAGCTGCGTATAAACGAACAGAACCGTTTTTATCATTTTTCAATACATCAATTAACGGTTCAACGGCCTTTGAGTCACCCATTTCACCGAGAACTCTTGCTGCGTTATAACGAACCTTTTCAGAATTGCTTGTTTTTAAATCAGTCAATAATTCTTCAAAAGATTTTTTAACTTGTTTTTTCTTACTGTTCACACTAATTGTCATTTGCTTTCCTCCGACACATTACTATTTCCACACCTACATCTGTATAAAGATTTTTTTGTGAAAATAATTGCCTTTTTTATCTATCTTTCTTAATCTATTGTTACAAATTTATTTTAACCTTATTATATAATGTCTCCGGTTCGTCTTGTTTTGCCTTTATATCATGGGGTTTGGCATCCATCATTTTAAATGTACAACGAACACTTTATATTTTTATATTAACACATGTTTTAAATTATTACATGGGTAATATGTATAATTTGAAAGATTTTAGTGATTGTTTTTTTAATATATTGTTTAATTCAATAATAAATGAACGAAATCTGTAATAAAAGTTAACATTTACTACTTACCATGGATAGTAATAATAAATTCACTACCCTTCCCTATTTCACTATTTACGGTAATTTCACCGTTATTCTTTTCAACGTTTTCTTTGCAAATTGCTAAACCATAACCCGTGCCGACACCAACTCCTTTTGTCGTAAAACCAGCAGTAAAAATTTTATCCAAATTTTCTTTTTCAATTCCCTTACCGGTGTCTTTAATAGATATAGTCAAAGTTTCAGCCTCATATGAGGTTGTTATGGTAATAGTTCCGTTACCGGAAATTGCCTGACAAGCATTTATCAAAATATTAGTGAAAACTTGGTTTAACAAATTCGGGTAACACTTTATCAGAGGCAAGTTTCCGTAATTTTTTACAATTTCAATTCTGTTCTTTGTTTCATGCCTGATTAAATCCAACGTTAAATCAAGTTCTTTATTAATATCTGCCTCTTGAATATCAACCTCATCCAATCGGACAAATTTTTTCAACGATACCACTATATTAGAAATTCTTTGTATAGCCTCTTTATCAATTTGATTTATTTCCGTAATCAGCCCAGAAAGTTCTTCATCCTGTATCTGCGAAATCAGTTTCGCAATAAGTCCGTTATTTGATTTTATGGAAGCAACTGGGGTATTAATTTCATGGGCGACACCGGCAACAAGCTGACCGAGTGATGCCATTTTTTCGGAATTAATAAGCTGTAACTGAGTGTCTTTTAATTCTTTCAGCGTATGCTTCAGCTCTTTTACTGTTTCTATATTCTTTTGATACAATTCCGCCCTTATAATTGCGTTACCCAACTGAAAAGATATCGCCTCTAAAATTTCAAGTTCTTCACCTGTTTCCCGTTTTTGATAACTAAGCAAAACTATCACTCCGACTAATTTTTGAAGATGGTATACCGGCACCACAATTCTCGTAACAGGCTGCTTAAACGGTTCCGCATCAATATATTCTTTCATGCATCTGACAACGGAAATTTTTTTATCACTAATTGTATTGAAAGTTTGACTGTCAAAGGATATTACGTTTCCCTTAGCGAGATTTTTTCCGCCGTAAATTTCTTCAACTTTAAACTTTCCTTGATTATTAGAAGCATAATATGATTTAAATGCACCAAACATTGATGCTAACTCAAACAATGCAGATTGAAGAATTTTTGAAATATCCATTGATTCTCTTATAGAGTTAGAAACTTTGTTTATCAGGGCAATACGGATAGCTTGAGCTTGAGCTTTTTGTTTAATATTTTGTAAATCCTCATTTTCTTCTTTAAGCTCTTCAAACTCTTTTAAAAGTTTTTCATAACGTTTCTTTTCAACGCTTAAATTATTTGTTGCACTCACATCAGAAAAGAAAAATATAGAATAATGACTCTTTTTCTGAACAGTTAAATCATAATAATATAATTTATTTTTATTATCCTGATAAGAAACATTTGCGAAAAAATTTTCTTTTGAATTTAGCGCATGCCAGATAGGAGAATAGTTTTCGAGATTTTCACTATTCAGAGGGCAAATATCAAAATTCATATTGTGGGAAAACTTTTTTAAATCAACAAAATCTTTAAACCAGCGTTTAAAAGTATAATTTTTATAAACCACATCCCCTGATTTATTGACGATTAAAACAGCATCCCTAAACTGATTAAAAATATCAAATTTCTTCATACCGTAATTATAGTTTAAATTATTAAGAACAGCAATATATAACAAAACATAACAGGCAATTTTTATTTTTTCCGTGTTTTAATATAAATATGTATAGTGTGTCTAATAATGTACCTGTAAATTATACGGCAGCAAATGTCGGAGTAATAAATCCGCCGGACAAATTGTACCGCTGGGGAGGTTTGTCTGATTCCGAAATGGAAAAAAGCTTCCGCAAAATGGACAACAGTATTAACAAAAAACAAAAACACATAAGTTTTGAAGACAGAAAAAATACTCCTTTTCTTATAAAAATAGGGATAGCTGCACTGGGAGTTGTTGCACTTTTGAAGAGCGGAAAATTTTTGTTTAAAAAATAGGGTTATTTAATAGATTATAATTAAAGACATTTTTAGCAAAAAAAAACCACTCATAACTGAGTGGGTCGTTTTCTGCATCCTAATGGTCTCTTTTAGTGTTTATTATTTAGGAGTTTATATGTTTTTGGGGTTAATGAATCTATTTATATTTAGTGTTTCGACTACACTTAAATCTTACTCAATTATTATTGCATACATAATTTTAAATGTCAACTATTTGATTTAATATATTTTTTC
>ODAI014336829.1_pt1 | contig 22765 bp, 25 predicted proteins | sample 1539321 | NCBI WGS metagenome assembly ODAI01 (sample SAMN02144231, study PRJEB22623) | gut metagenome | biome: sheep rumen | host: Ovis aries | place: New Zealand | reverse complement strand
TCTCCTACTACACTAAGGGACACAAAAAAGCTAATCTTTCCGAAGAAGTTGAGCAGGCTTTGGAAAAAGAAATTGACATGGAAGCGGTTAAAGAAACAGAATAAAGATTATGCCGGACAGCTTTGTCCGGCATTTTTTGTTTAATACTATACTTATAAATCGGCTGTCAGTTCAACCGGGCAATGGTCGGAGCCGTAAACCTCGGTATGTATTCTTGCTCCGATAAGCTTATCGTCAATTTCCTTTGAAGTAATAAAATAGTCAATGCGCCATCCGGCGTTCTTCTCCCTTGCCTTAAAGCGGTATGACCACCAGGAATATACTCCTTCGGTATCAGGATAAAAATATCTGAATGTATCGGTGAAGCCGCTTTCAAGCAAAACAGTCATCTTGGAACGCTCTTCATCCGTGAAACCTGCGTTTTTGCGGTTTGTTTTTGGATTTTTAAGGTCAATTTCCCTGTGGGCAACATTTAAGTCGCCGCATAGAACAACCGGTTTTTTTGCGTCGAGACGCTTAAGGTAATCGAGAAACGCGTCCTCCCAGGTCATTCGGTAATCAAGCCTTTTGAGCTCGTTTTGAGAATTTGGAGTGTAACAGGTAACCGCGTAAAAATTTTCAAATTCCGCGGTAATTACCCTGCCCTCACGGTCGTGCTCCTCAATTCCTATTCCGAGGGAAACGCTTAGGGGTTCCTCTTTTGTAAACATAGCCGTACCGGAATAGCCCTTCTTTTCGGCGTAATTCCAGTACTGATAATATCCGGGAAGATCTAATTCAATCTGTCCCTGTTGAAGCTTAGTCTCCTGCACACAGAAGATATCGGCGTCAATTTCATTAAAAAAATCGGTAAAACCCTTGGTTACGCAGGCTCTGAGTCCGTTTACATTCCATGAAATAAATTTTTTCATAATTCCACTCCTTCTGTTTCTAAGTATACTTGATAACGGCATTTTTCGCAAGTGTTTTGAATACATTTTGTTGAGGTGGTATTGTGTTAGGATTGTTGGGCTTTTTGAGTCAGTACGTATACTTTTTTATACTTCATGTATGCGGAGGAGGTTCATTTCCGAAACCGCTGAGCCAAAAACAGGAAAAAGAATATCTTGAAAAGGCGGCGCAGGGCGACAATTACGCCAAAAACAAGCTTATTGAGCACAATTTAAGACTTGTTGCTCACATAATCAAAAAATATTACGGCGTGAACGCCGAACAGGACGACTTGGTTTCAATCGGAACAATAGGTCTGATTAAGGCGATTAACACCTTTAAGCCAGACAAAAACATACGTCTGAGCTCATATGCCAGCAGATGCATTGAAAATGAGTTATTAATGTATTTCCGGAGCATGAAAAAGAGCGCGCAGGACATATCGATTAATGAGACCATAGACACCGACAAGGACGGAAATCAGCTGACGCTGCTTGACATTATGGCAGTTGACGACGATATAATTGACAACCTTGACAAAAAGCTGAATATTAAAAAGCTCGGTCAATATATTAATGAGGAGCTTGACGACCGCGAAAAAACCGTAATAGTATTGCGATACGGTTTGAACGGCAAAAAACCGGTTACACAAAAACAGATAGCAAAGCTGATGAATATATCAAGGTCGTATGTAAGCAGAATTGAAACAAAAGCGTTGAAAAAGCTCAGGAAACGCTTTGATAACAGCTCTAATCTGTAAACTCCTTTTAATAATACCTTGAAAAAGCTCTTATAAAGATATATAATAGTTTTGTTATGTATATATGAGGAGTATTATTATGGAACGTGAAAGCTTTAAGTCGCGGTTGGGCTTTATTTTGGTAAGCGCCGGCTGCGCAATCGGAATAGGAAACGTATGGAAGTTTCCTTTTATAGCCGGACAAAACGGAGGCGGAATTTTTGTTCTGATATATCTGTTTTTCCTGGCAATTATGGGTATACCTATACTGACGATGGAGTTTGCCATAGGACGCGGAAGCCGTAAGAGTATTGTAGGCGCTTACAAAACACTTGAACCTAAAAAAAGCAAATGGCATATTCACGGATGGCTGTGTATTGCGGGATGTTACCTTTTGATGATGTATTACTCAACCGTTTCGGGCTGGATGGTTGATTACGGATGGAAATTCGCGTCAGGTCAGTTTGAAGGAATCAAAAGCGCCGACGAGGTTTCAAACATTTTCGGCAGTATGCTAAGCGACCCGTGGGAGCTGATACTGTTCACCGCCATTATGGTTGTCGGGGGCTTTTTTGTATGCAGCATAGGTATCAAAAACGGTCTCGAGCGAGTAAACAAGTTTATGATGCTTGCGCTTCTTTTGCTGATTATTATTCTTGCGTTTAACAGCCTTACGCTCAGCGGCGTTGGCGAAGGTCTTAAGTTCTACCTTATTCCCGACATGAACAAGGTTAACAAAATAGGCTGGATTAATGTAATCAGCTCCGCAATGAACCAGGCGTTCTTTACGCTTAGCTTAGGCATTGCGTCGATGGAAATCTTCGGAAGCTATATGAGCAAGGACAACACACTTCTGAGCGAATCGGTCAGAATTACGGCGCTTGACACATTTGTGGCGATAATGAGCGGACTGATTATCTTTCCTGCGTGCTTCAGCTTCGGGGTTGAACCGGGTGAAGGTCCTTCGCTTATTTTCCTTGCGCTGCCAAATATTTTTCTGCATATGCCGGGCGGACGAATTTGGGGCACTTTGTTCTTCCTGTTCATGAGCTTTGCAAGCTTTTCAACAGTTACCGCCGTGTACGAAAACCTTATTTCAAGCAGTATGGATAACTTTAAATGGAGCAGGAAAAAATCAACCGTTATCAACTGCTTGTTTATGCTTGCGGCGTGTCTTCCCTGCGTTTTCGGATTCAACATCTGGAGTGATTTTCACATTATAGGCGGTCTCGGAATGTTGGACAGCGAGGACTTTATTGTCAGCAATATTCTCCTTCCGTTGGGAGCTCTGCTGTTCCTGATGTTCTGTACAACAAAAAGAGGCTGGGGCTTTGACAACTATCTTGCGGAGGTAAACTCGGGCAAAGGCATGAAGCTTAAAAAAGGCTTTAAGATTTACCTTAAATATGTTTTGCCGCTGCTGTTGGGATTCATTTTTGTTTACGGCCTGATAACCAAAAATTATTCGGGTTAACCTGAGCCGATAAATAATTTATTACAGAAGCATATAAAAATTTCAGGGTTCGGAAATGTCCGAACCCTGTTTTATGTTATATCAAATTGTCAACAACAGACTTTAATTCTTCTAAAGAATATAAACAATTAAGCGCGGAAAGCATCGCGTTTGTGCTAAGATACGACGGCATGTTAAGCTGTTTTAAAAGCTTTTGACGCAAAACTGCCGAGTTTTCGGTACCGGTTAGACCGAGCATATACAAATCAGTCTTTGAAATTTCAGGTTCGGGCGCGGATTTTTCACCGATAATTGTTGCTCCGCAATTCTTCACGGCGTTCAGGATAATTTCATCCGTAACGCCTTCAACTCCGAGCAAACCTTCTTTGCTTTTTTGCGCCTTGCGTTTTTCCTTACCTGCTATCTGCGGAATATAACAATGCTTTATCTGCTCCTTCGGAACAGCGCCTTTCAGAAAATTGCGAATTATAAAGCCTGCGCCGTCGCTGTCAGTAAGCACAAGAATACCTCGGCTTTGAGCTATCCGGCGTATTAAGCTTTGCTTTTCCCTGTCTGAAAAAATGCGGAATCCGTTTGTTTCTATTATCGGCGCGTCTATTAAACCGCTCAGCTTGATTTTATCGTATCTGCCCTCAACAATTATTGCCTCACGGATTTTCAGCATCAGGCTCTGCCCTCCCTTGTTATCAGCAGCAGCTTAGCGATAAGCTGTTCAAGATAAATTCTTTTGTCAACTGAGGTTGACTTCATTGCCAAATCAGCTTCAACAAGCGCGTCAAGGCATTTTCTGAGCGCCTGAGTGCTTACCCGCGAGGTTGAGTTCGCGGCGTTTCTGAGCGTAAACGCGCGCTTTTTGTATTCAAAGTCTTCGGCAACTCTCTGCTGATTTACTCCGCATTCGTTAGCGACACGCATTCGGTACGCGTCTACAAAAGTACCCGACAGCACATAAAGCATTGCGATGGGTTCTTCCTTTTGATAAAACAGCAAATCGAGCGCGGTGAAGGCTTTGTCACCCTGTCCGCGTATTACGGCGTCTGACAGCGCAAAAATTTTTGTTTCAAGATTTACTGTCGCCAACGAGTTTATATCCTCAAGGGTAATTTCCTCACCCGAAGCGTAAGCGCTGAGTTTATCCACCTCGTTTTTGAGCATATTGAGGTCGGTTCCGCAGCTCGCAATAAGCTTAGAGGCGTTGATGTGTGAAATAAGCTTGCCGTTTTGATTTGCCCACTTTGCTATATATCTTTCAAGGGTGTTTTGGTCGAGCTTGTCAAATTCAATAACAGAGCCGTTTTTTTCAGCTTTTTTAATTATAGAAGAAAGCGCGGCTTTGTTTTTCTTCGGGATGTATGACGGCATTGAGATTATTACGACCGAGCCGTCAATTTTTTGCGCAAGAATTGTTTTAAGTCGGTCAATGGTATCGGCGTCCATTGAGTCCAGAAAAACATCTGTAATTAAAACACAGTTGTACTCGCTCATAAACGGCACTATTTGAACCGACGCCGCAAGCTCATCAAGATTAATGTCGCCGGAAAACTTGTGAAAATTGAAATCCGAAGGACTTTTTCCCGCTACCGCCGTGACAAGCATTTCAGTGTAACGCTTAATAAACATCTGTTCGGTGCCGTAAATTACGTAAATCGGCGAGAATGTTTTTTGTTTTATATGTTTTTTTAAATCAGCTTCAGTGATTTTCGGCATTTTATTCTCCGTTACATTTTATTTTTATTGTTTCGCAGTTTACTCTGATTAATGAATCGCATACGCCTTCAAGATCGGACAGGTGCTTTTGAAAAGTTTTTTGCGAACCCGTAAAATACAAATCCGTGCAGGTAAGCAATTCGCAATTCGCGGGTACCGAAGCGGTAACAATTATATCCGCCGCGCGCATATTTACCGGAATTTTGGAAATGTCGGTTCCCGTGGTTAACAGCAGAACAGATTTTCCGTCGGTTTTCAGGTACTGACATGAGAAATTGTTATAGGCGTAAACCGAATTAACCGCGCCCGGCAAAAGATTGCTTTTGGTTATAGTATACGGTTCACATAATACGCAGTCGGCATCTGCCGCGGCGCCTTTATTATCATACACTAAAGTTTCCTGTACGTCAAATTCCGAGGTAAATCTTTCATAAAGGCTTGAATAATATTTTGTCTGCCTTGGAACTACAAGATAATCAATGGTATCTGTCTCCGACAAAAGCGATTCGCAAATCATTTTATAGCTTTTATTTGTACCTCCGCAGCATAAAACAGAAACGTTGCTGTCGTTATTGACCGCCGCAATCATTCCGGCGCTGTCGCAGTTAACGGTAAGATATGTGCTTTTGTCCCTGAACATCCGGGTAATGCTAAATCCGGCAAGCAGTGTAAGCGCCGAAAGAAGGATTACCGGCACGGGATAGCGCGCTCCCTTTTTGCGGTATCTCCACATAAAATACGCTCCTATTGCCAAAAGCACGGTAACCGCAATCCAGATGTAAAAATACGGCTTGTCCGCCTTTATGCTCGCGAACGGCAGACCGGCAAAAAGCTTAATTACAAATATCAAAAGCTTGCCGCAAAGCGCGGCTGCAAGCGCGAAAGGATTAAACGGATTAGGAATAAAGCAAAATACAACAGTAAGTAATGAACAGAACAACAAAACTGCCGCAAGAGGTTCCGCGAATATCGAGATAATTGCGGAAAGCGGAGAAATTTTACCGAAAGCCAAAACGGTTATCGGCATTATCCAAAGTGAAGCCGTTAACGAAACAGAGATAATCTGCAATACAAAGTTAACTATACGGTTGGCAAAATAATACGCAAGAAATCGAGGCGAACGCTTTTTGGCAATTTTAAGTTCAAACGCGCGTTTATTAAAGCTATTTAAGCGCAGCGCTTTAACAAGGAAATTATACAGCGGCGTCGCCCAAATAAGAATTCCGAACGTAGCGGCAAAGGACATCAGCAGACCTATATTTCCGACAGCGTAGGGATTGCCTAAAGTCAGCGCGAGCGCGGCCAAACCGAGCGAATTAATGCTGTCGGGCTGTCTTGAAAAATAGTATCCCAAGAGGATTATGAACTGCATTATACCTGCGCGAACTACCGACGGCGCAAAACCCGTAATCGCGGAATACACAAGTATGAAAGCCGAGGCGGAAATCAGCATCCATAATCTTGGCTTAAGCTTTTTAAATAAAAGCGTAAAAAGGCTTAACAGAATGGATAAATGCAAGCCCGATACCACAATTAAGTGGGACATTCCCGTGTTGCGAAAGGAATCATTTAAATCGTCCGTCAATGCGGATTTGTCACCCAACATTACAGCACAAATTACACCGTAATCATTACCCTTAAAGAAGCGTGACAGCTGCTCCTTAATCCAAACGCGCAAACCCACGGCATAGGAATATAAATTAACTTCCTTTTCCCCGGCAGGCTGAATTTCGAATTTATCGGAAGAATTAACAGACAAAAATATTCCTTCGCTTTTGTAACGGTCAAAGTCCGTTTGAGTTACGGTTAAACCGGCGCTGAGCTTATCAAATTCATCAAGATGTAAATCGTTATAGCTTCTGAACAGGATTTTCAGCCTTTCGTTTACACCGTTTACCGAATAAGTTTCAATAATATAATTTACTCCTTTACCGGAAAGCTGAGGTTCATCCGCAATATATCCTGAAATTTTTATTTCTTTATCGGAATATTTATCAATTACGGGATTATAAACAATATTCTGATAAAGAAATAAAGATAATACCGCACAAATCGCTGCAAGAGAAAGCACGACACAATTTGTAAAAAATTCAAAATCACGCTTTACAAGCCTGATGATAACAGCGGTTATAATTACAGATACTGAAATTACAACTATCACTGCCGAAATGTTAAAATAAAAAACGGCTGCAAGAACAGAAAGGTAAACTAATCCAATCAATCCAAGCAGCCGTTTCATATTTATTCTCCGTTAATTATTTCGTGAACACAGGCAGCGGTTCAAGAAAAATAATATCATCTCTGTCTTTTGCGTCGCCTTCGGCAAGAACGCACGCCTTGCCGACTACTTCGGCGCCGCATTTTTCCATGAGCTTTTCAAGCGCGGCAAGGCTTTCGCCGGTGGAAACAACGTCGTCAACAATCAAAACGCGTTTGCCGTTAAGATAATCAGCCTCATCATCGCCGAGATAAAGCTTTTGCTCATTTGCGGTTGTGATTGAATTAACCGTAACCTCGGTGCAGTTGCGCATGTAAACCTTAACACTTTTACGTGCAATTACATACTCGCGGCAGCCCTGACGAGCCATTTCATAACCGAGGGGAATACCCTTTGCCTCAGCAGATACAACAACATCATGTTCGGGACAGAGCTTTAAGAGCTCAGCCGCGGCTTTTTCCGTAACCTCAACGTCGCCGAACATGATAAACGCCGCGATGCTGAGATTGTCATTAACCGGATACAGCTTTAAATCTCGTTCAACGCCTGCGATATTAATATGGTAAGTGTCCATTGCGTCCTCCTTATGCCATTCCGCCGGCCATTTGAGTGCCGCCGAGAATATGGAAATGAATATGCTTAACGGTTTGACACGCGTCATCACCGCAGTTATTTACAATACGATAACCGTTTACAAGTCCGAGAGATTTGGTGATATGCGGAATTTTTGTGAATATATGCGCAATTACATCGGCATTGCTTTCATCAATTTTATCCGCACAGCAAATATGCTGCTTGGGCACAACGAGTACGTGCACGGGAGCCTGCGGCTGCAGATCGTGAAAAGCTACGATTTTATCATCTTCATACGCCTTTTTTGACGGAATTGAGCCGTCTATTATTTTACAAAAAATACAATCGTCCATTTAATCGTCCCCTAAATAATAATTTCATACAATTCTCTGTCAAAAAGCAGAAGTCTGCTTTATAATAAAGATTGGTATCAGTTAATAATTTAGTATTATTAACGCTTAACATAATTTTACATCATTTCAGCGGGAAAATCAATAGTAAATGCGCGGAGGAAACAGTTTTTTTGTTACCTCCGCGCAATATTACACGATTATATTTAATTCAGCTCTTTGCCAAATGCTTTGTAAACTCCGGGCTTTCAATTATACTTTCGTCAAGCTCCTTTGAGGTGTTTTGCTTAATAAGCTCATCGCTGTAGCTGTAGTACGCGTTGTAATAATCATAAGCCGAATTCCATTCTGCCTGACGGTTATCAGAAAGCTTTGAACCTTTGATACCGTATTTTTCACCGATAAACCCGGTAATATAATCTGTGAATTTACGTTGTCCGTAAACATTCAAATGGTCAAGATTATAAAAATCTTTTTCATAGTCAAGTCCGATTTCTTCACAGTTTTTTTCGAAATTCAGATACTCAAACCCGTATTCGGTAACTATCTGTTCAACGGTATTGCTTCTTTCACAACGGTCTAAGGTTCTTCTGGTAACAAGATGCGGGAATCTTGCGAATACCACATTATCAAGGTTTTTATCCTTGCAGAAACGCAACAGCTCTCTGAGCTTTTTTTCCGAAAGCTCGGTAAGCGGCTTTTTGTCATTAATGTCGGCAATAAAGTCGTTAACTACGCGCTGAGTAGACTGAAAGATTACCGTTTGGTTCATCATGCCCTTGAGATAATTGTAACCGCGCGCACGACCTTTGGCAATTGTGGAGATGAAGCCCATGTTGTCGCCGAGGTCTTTCCATGTGTCGTGGTATTTTATCAGCGGAAACAGATATTCTTCCTTATTTTTATCGGTGTAGCTGTTTACAAAATCGACCTTGTCAAAGCTCAACGGCGTATTGTCAACATAATTGCGGACATTTTCGTCCTTTACAACCTGCTCGTCGTTTGCGTAAACCGCGGAGTTAAGCTCGATTACAATAAGCTTTGGATTTTGATGCTTCAAAAGTTCGGTAAGCTGATATTTATAGCTCAGTATCGAGCTTGCCTGAGAAGCATAAAGGTAGCTTGTTACGCCGTTATTCTTGTAGGCGTAGCCCGGCGCCAGGTCGGAATAAACCTCGCTTGCGCCCATGTATACTACGTCAAGGGAATTGTTTTCCTCAAGATAAAACCCCTTGATTCTTTCCCGGTTATGGTCTGCGTTGCAAAGCACAAATTCCTGCAAAAAGCAAACGGAAAGACCAACCGCCAAAACCAGCGATAACAACTTTACCGATTGTTTGATAACTGTTTTAGCCCGCATTTTATGCTCCTGAAATTAGAGAATATCGTAGTTGTAGTCGATTTCAACAACCTTACCGTCCTTTACAAGGAACATAAGGGATTTGTCGCCGACCGAGTAATTGATAAATTTGCCGACCTTTTTGTAGTTGTTGCCGTAAACCTGAGTAACCTTGGATTCGCTGTCGCCTACGGAAACTCCCTTGGGTGTGCTTCCCGAAAGAAGCGTTACGGCGCAAACCTTATCTACGCCGTCAAAGGGTACGGCAAGAACGGTGAATCCGTTGTATTTATAGGTCTTGTCCTCGCCGACTCCGCGGCAGCTTGCTTCGGAAACAACTTCATTTGCCTTACCGAGTTTCGCAAGAACATTGCTCATATTTTCGTTGAGGGCAACGCTTTTTCCTTTAACTACCGCAACAAGGTCTGATTCTGAAAACGGACCGGAAACGGACTTCTGCGCGCTTTGCTTCTTTTCGGCAGCCTTGCTTGCTACACTGCTTTGAATTGACTGCTGACTGCTTTTAACAGAACTGCTTGCAACAGAAGAGCTTGAAGCCTTGCTTGAAGCAGCGGAAGATTTCTTTTCGGTTGCCTTTGTGGTTTCCTGAGCCTTTGTTGTGGCGGGAGCTGTTGTGCCGGCTGTTGTGCCTGCGGTTGTGTCGGCAGCCGCAGTTGTGGCTGACTGCGACGAAGTCGTTTCGGATTTATTTGAGCTTTCGGATGAGCCGCAGCCTGACAACATGGCCGCGCTTGAAATAACTAATGCCGATAGAACAATTGCAAAAAACTTTTTCATAATACTCTTCCTTTCTTGTTTGTCAAATTTATATGTTGATCAGGATAATGTTTAAACCGCATTATCGTTAAGAATTATATCACATTATTTTTGCTTTATCAATAAATAAAACCAATAAAATTTAATATTCTGCAATTTTCAACATATATAAATATTTTATGATGAAAATATAGTAAAAAAGCGTGCGCGCACTGTGCGTGCGCTTTTTCAGCCATTGCTCGTGCGCGCGCAGAGCGCAACTGAGCGGGCATTATAATTATTTTTATTTGACAGGCATCCGATTATATTACTATCCATATATTTCGCTAAGCGCGATTAGCAAATTATATATCCTATCAAATAAAAAAGCAGCCGCTTAAGTCGACTGCTTTAAAATGCATAAATCTGCTTTATTTTTTTACGTGAATTTTCTTTTCTTCGCCTCTTAAAAGACGTTTTATATTATCCTTATGCTTTACCGTCACGAAAATTCCGATGATTAAAGCCGCGCAGGTTGATATAACTATGTAGCTTGCGCAAATGTGATTGCCGTACGGTAAGCGGTCAAAGAAAAATGTTGCCAAAAACGTGTAAGGACCGTACATCAGGGCTGATGTGATGCTTCCGACAGAGATAATTTTAGTAATTAAAAACAGAATAAGGAAGGTGGCGAGAATCATCAAAAATACTCTCCAGTCCTCGGTAAGCATAAGCGCCGCCGCGGATACAACGCCCTTGCCGCCTTTGAAGTGAAAATAAAGCGGAAAAGAGTGTCCGATTATACAAAAAATGCCCGCAAGGTATTTTCCGCAGTTCGCTGTCATTTCGACATATCCCGAATAATCATAGGGAACCGGAATTAACGAAAAAAGCCAGCCGCCGATAAGTACGGCTATTACACATTTTAAGGCGTCGCAAACAATGGTAATTATTGCGGGAACCTTACCTACGGAACGCAGAACATTTGTAAATCCGGCGTTTCCGCTGCCCATTTCACGGATATCCTTTTTTCCCTTTGTAAATGCCTTTGTGACAATTACGGCAGGATTTATGCTTCCCAACAGATAGGCGATTACCGGCACAAGTATCCAGCACCACCAGTTTGTGCGGAAGCTGTTTGCAATTATATTTAAGACGGGATCCATTACTTCTCTCCCCTTTCACGCACTATGATTCTTACAGGAGTTCCTTCAAGTCCGAACGCCTCGCGGATTCGGTTTTCCAAATAACGTCTGTATGAAAAATGGAAAAGCTCAACGTCATTACAAAAGAACACGAATGTAGGCGGCTTTACGGAGGCTTGGGTAACATAAAAAATCTTTAGCCTTCTGCCCTTGTCGGACGGCGGCTGAACTCTGGTTGTAGCCTGAGCGAGCAGCTCGTTAAGCATACCTGTTCTGATTCTGAGCGCCGCGTTTTCATTAGCCATTATGATATTTTCAAAAAGCTTGTCCAACCTCAAGCCTGTTTTGGCTGAAATGAAAACCTGCGGAGCGTAAGACATAAACGCAAAGTCAGCGTCAAGCTTTTTGCGAAACTCGTTCATTGTCTTGTCGTTTTTTTCAATTGCGTCCCACTTATTCACAGCCAAAATGCATGCTCTGCCGGCGTCGTGCGCAAGTCCTGCAACCTTGGTATCCTGTTCGGTAACACCTTCGGAGGCGTCAATCATAATTACGCAGACGTCGCTGCGCTCAATTGCCATTTTCGCGCGAAGTATGCTGTATTTTTCAATATCATCATAGATTTTGCTTTGACGGCGCAGACCGGCGGTGTCTGTAAAATTAAACTTGCCGTATTTATTCTCGATGAGCGTGTCAATTGAATCGCGTGTGGTTCCGGCGATATCAGATACAATGCAGCGTTCCTCGTTTGTGATTTTATTAATCAGCGAGGATTTGCCGGCGTTGGGCTTGCCGATAACAGCGACGTTTATTACGGTTTCATCATCTTCATGTTCTTCGTCAAAGCTTATAAACTCAAAGCAGCGGTCAAGCAAATCTCCCGTTCCGTGACCGTGAACCGCGGATACCTGAACAGGGTCGCCCATGCCGAGATTATAAAATTCATAAAAATCCATTGAAGGTTCGCCGATATTGTCGCATTTATTAACGCAGACAACAACGGGCTTACCGGACTTTTGAAGCATTTGTGCGACGTCAATATCTGTTGCGACCAAGCCGCTTTTCAGGTCGGTAACAAGAATAATTACATTTGCTGTATCTATTGCAAGCTGTGCCTGACGACGCATTTGCGAAAGGATTACATCGTCGCTTTTAGGCTCGATTCCGCCTGTGTCAACGACCATAAAACTTTTACCGAGCCATTCGGCGTCGCCGTAAATTCGGTCGCGGGTGACACCCGGAGTATCGTCGACAATTGACATGCGCTGACCGATTAATTTATTAAACAAGGTGCTTTTGCCAACGTTGGGACGTCCGACAATGGCAATTACGGGTTTATTCATGCTTTCACCTTCTTATACCGGATAGAAAAACAGGGCAACAGCAAGCTGTCGCCCATCTTGTTCGATAGTTTAGATTAAGCGTCCTTCTGAACGATAACCTGTCTGCCGTTATACATACCGCAGTTGCTGCAAGCCTTGTGAGCCGCAGTAAGCTCGCCGCAGTTGGGGCAAGTTGTGAGTGTGGGAGCGTTGAGCTTCCATACAGTTGAACGTCTTGAGCTCTTTCTTGCGTGTGATGTTTTTCTCTTAGGTACTGCCATTACAAAGACCTCCTTATATGTGTGTTAATCTTCAATAAGCTGTTTTAAAATAGCGAGCCTGGGATCAATTTCCCTTCTGTCACAGCCGCAGTCACCATTATTTAGGTTTGCGCCGCATTTCGGGCAAAGTCCCCTGCAGTCGGGACTGCAAAGAAACTTTTGCGGAAGCGCCAGCAGGATGTCGGAAATGACAACCTCGTCAAGCTCAATAGTAAAATCAGGTGTTTCAATATAATCGTCGTTAGCCTCGTCAACCAAGGTTTGCGCAAGCTTATGAGTAAAGTGTTGCTCAACTTTGCGTAAAACCGTGTCCGAACAGCGGTCACAGCTGCGCTGATAATCATAGCCGCAATTAAGGTCAAGCGTTACAAGGCTTGCTCTGTTAAAGGCCGTTGCGGTAACAGTAACGGGCGATTTGAATGGAAAAACACCGTCAATGTCAATATCCGAGATGTCGAGCTGATAAGTAAGTTCTTTTGATTCGCCTTCGTTTAAAAAAACCGACTTTAATTCAAAAAGCATTGCCGCACCTCAAACCGGAGAATACTCCCCTCCGCATATACGCATATTAAAACGCTGTTTATTATTATACAAAAGGTTTTCTCCTTTGTCAACCGAAAAACACGATAATTTGAGGAGTTTTTTTATTTTTTACGGTATATATTGTGCTTTAATTCTTTAAAAGCAATTTAATTGCCGCGAAAATTTAGCATAAACAAAAAACCGGCGCAATCCAAAGACTACGCCGGCGTAAACAGTAAATATTAAAGCTTCTGGCAAACCGCGTTGATTGACTCGGGAATGTCAGCCTCGTCTGCAGAAATAAGAACAACAATGTTTGTTGATGTTGTTTCGGAAAGAGTTTGAAGCTCCTTTGTGAAGTCCTCAAGTCCTTCTATGCCTTCCTTGCAGATTTTGAAGGTTGAATCTACGAGAATATCGGTAACGTCATAGTTGCCCGCGCAAATTCCGCTGATAAAACCGTAAAGCATTTTGTAGCCTGAAACATCGTACTGGTCTGTGTCGATAAGTCTTGCCTTGTGAGTAACGTCATAGGTAAGCTTTGCGCCCTTTTCAATTACTACAACGTTGCCCGAAGAAGCCGCAACGGCCTCGTTAGCGAGCTGAATTAATTTTTTTGTCTTGCCGGTACCCTTTTTGCCGATAAGTAAAGTAACCATATTTATTACCTCCGTAATTTTTTACATTGTGAGATTAACCGAGTCTTGCCTCGAGCTCCGCCTTTTGATCCTCATATCCGGGCTTGCCCAGAAGAGCAAACATATTCTTCTTATAGCTTTCAACTCCGGGCTGGTTAAACGGATTAACGCCGAGCATATAGCCTGAAATTGCGCAGGATTTTTCGAAGAAGTAGATAAGGTAGCCAAGCTCTGTTTCATTCATTTCGGGTACGTTGATAACAACGTTTGGAACGCCGCCGTCATTGTGAGCAAGAACCGTGCCCTCAAAAGCTTTTCGATTGACAAAGCTCATTGTTTTGCCCGAAAGGAAGTTAAGACCGTCAACGTTTGTCGGATCTGTGCCGAGAGTAACCTCTTTTTTACATTTATCAAAAAGAACAACAGTTTCAAACATTGTGCGTCTGCCGTCCTGAATGTACTGACCAAGCGAATGAAGGTCGGTTGAAAAGATAACGCTTGCAGGGAAAATGCCCTTGTTATCCTTGCCTTCGCTTTCGCCGTAAAGCTGCTTAAACCATTCCGCCATCATCGTGTAGGCAGGCTCATAAGATACCATAACCTCCATTGTCTTGCCCTTGCGGTAAAGAATGTTGCGGATAGCAGCGTATTTGTAGCAGTCATTTGTCATAACATCGTCGTTGTCAAGCTCCTTTTGCGCTGTCTGAGCACCCTGCATAAGAGCGTCGATATCAGCGCCGGAAACAGCGATGGGAAGCAAACCGACAGCCGTAAGAACGGAAAAACGTCCGCCTACATCATCGGGAACGACAAAGGTTTCATAGCCTTCCTCATCGGCAAGAGCCTTAAGAGTTCCTCTTGCCTTGTCGGTTGTGCAGAAAATACGCTCGCGCGCGCCTTCCTTGCCGTACTTATTTTCAAGCATTTCGCGGAATACGCGGAACGCAATTGCAGGTTCGGTCGTTGTTCCTGATTTAGAAATCATGTTAACGGAAACATCCTTGCCTTCGCAAAGCTCCATAATTTCCGCAAGCGCGGATGAACTTATTGAGTTTCCGGTGAAGAAAATCTGCGGAGTATCCTTGCAGGTAAGGTTATAATTCTGCGATGTAAGAAATTCAATTGCGGCGCGAGCTCCGAGATAGGAACCGCCGATACCGATAACTATGAATACATCGGAGTTCTTTTTGATTTTTTCCGCCGCGGCTTTAATACGCGCGAATTCTTCCTTATCATAGTCCGTAGGAAGGTTGAGCCATCCGATAAAATCGTTACCGAGACCTGTGCCGTCATGCAGCATTTTATGAGCTGTCTTGACCTCAGCGGCAACACCGGCGTACTCATGCTCCCCGATAAACCCATTCAAATACTTATCTGTCAGCTTTGTAGCCATATACACTTTCCTCCATATGCTTTTGTAATCACAAATTAAATCAAGCCGAAATTATCCATGATTACGTTTATTGTTTTATTATACAACAGACTGAGGATAATTTCAAGTTGTTTTCGGCATATTTTTTATTATAGTGTATATTTTGAATTATATTTACATCATGGAATTATAATTACATTTGCAGCAATGAGTTCATTAAATAACCGAAAATCCTGCCGAAGCTTGTTTTTTCAACCGACTGCGCGGCTGTTATATTAAAATCAAGCTTCTCCTTTCCTATTTGATATGTTACCGTGCCGACCTTTTGCCCCTTTTCAACCGGAGCTTCAAGCTCATTCGGCGCGTCAATATTGACCTGTGCCTCATCAGCGCTTGCTTTATTTACAATTATTCCGCCCGAAATTTTACAGTCCAGCTTTACCGAGTCTGTCATTCCTCCGCTTACCTTTGCGGAATCCGGCAATTCTTTAGGAGGATTTAATTCTTTTACAGAATAATTAGAAAAACCGTAGTCAAGCAATGCCGCAGCGTCGGCAAACCGCTGTTTTCCCGTGTCGGCACCTAACACAACCGCGATAAGACTCATCTTATCACGCTCCGCGGTTGCCGAAATGCAACAGCCCGCGTCGTCGGTAGTACCGGTTTTAAGCCCGGTTATGCCGTTGTAGCTTTTTAAAAGCTTATTTGTGTTTACTATCTGTGTTTCGCCGTTGCGCAGCCAATCGAGCCAAATTGATGTGTAGTCAAAGATTTTTTTGTGCTTTACAAGCTCGCGCGACATTACTGCCACATCATATGCGGAGGTTATGTGACCGTCCTCATCAAGTCCGTTGCAGTTTTTAAAAACCGTGTCGTTCATTCCGAGAGTCTTTGCCTTTTTATTCATTTGATTTACAAAGCTTTCCTCGCTTCCGCATAATTTCTCGGCAAGCGCAACCGCGGCGTCGTTAGCCGAGGCAACTACCGTTGCCTTAATCATGTCGTCAGCTGTCATGCTTTCTCCCGGTTCAAGCCAAATATCGCTGCCGCCCATTGACGCCGCGTGCTCCGAAGCCGTAATTGTATCCCCGAGCTTTAGTTTACCGCTGTCAACAGCCTCAAAAACAAGTATCAGAGTCATTACCTTTGTGATTGAAGCGCAGGGACGCTTTTCGTGAGGATTTTTCTGAAAAAGAATTTTACCTGTCCCCTGTTCCATTAATACGGCGGCAGGCGCCGACACAAGCTCGTTTTCCGCCGCGCTGACCGTGATAACCGGGATAACAATCAAAAGCAGCGATAAAAACACCGAAATAAAAGATTTTTTAACCATAAAATTAACACCTCATTCAAAAGGTATGAACGAGGTGTGTTTTTTATGTTATTCAATAAGGCAAACTGCGTGAGCCGATATGCCCTCAAGTCTGCCGGTAAAACCGAGTTTTTCCTCGGTTGTAGCTTTAACGCTGACACAAGAAACGTCAATACCGCACGCTTTCGCGATATTTTCACGCATTTTGGGTATGTGATGCATAAGCTTTGGCTTTTGCGCGATAACCGTAGAATCAATATTAACAACGCGAAAATTATTCTTTAAAAGAATATTGTTGACTTCACTTAAAAGCACAAGACTGTCCGCGCCCTTGTATTTATCATCGGTGTCGGGAAAATGCTTGCCGATATCGCCGAGAGCCGCAGCGCCCAAAAGCGCGTCCGAAATCGCGTGAAGCAGTACATCCGCGTCGGAATGTCCGAGCAACCCCAACTCAAAGGGAATTTCAACTCCGCCTAAGATAAGCCTGCGGTTTTCGGCAAATTTATGTACGTCGTATCCGTGCCCTATTCTCATGATTTGCTCCTTCTGCTTAAGATACTTTCGGCAATGATTATGTCCATCGGCGTTGTAAGCTTTATGTTTTCGGTACTGCCCTGAACAATTTGAATTTCAACGCCGAGATTTTCAATCAGCGAGCAGTCGTCTGTAAAGCTATCCAAATCATCTCCCGCTTTATCAAGCGCAAATTCATAAATTTCGCGGTCAAACACCTGCGGAGTCTGCACAGCCCTGAGCGTTGAGCGGCTTGGTGTGCTGACAATAACGTTTTCGGAATCAACAACCTTGATTGTGTCGGTCACAGTTGTGCCGAGGGTTGCCGCGTCTGTTTCAAATGCCTTTTCAATTACCGAGTTTATTTCTTTTGTAGAAATAAGAGGGCGGGCGCCGTCGTGTATCGCAAGGTATTCGGCGTTGGTACTAACGGCTTTTATACCGTTTTTAACGCTCTCTGCCCTGCTGTCGCCGCCGGCGACAAGAGAGGTGAGCTTTGTTATTGAGCTTTCCTCGGCAAGCGATTTTATCCTTTCGTAATCCTGTTCCCGGCATACGACAATGATTTCGCTTACCAAACCGCTTTGCTGAAAGGCGTTGAGGGTGTACTCGATTACCGGTTTGCCCAAAAGCGGTATAAACTGCTTGCTGTCCGCTGTTCCCATGCGGGTGGAGCTTCCTGCCGCAACAATGACTGCTGATACAAACTTAGACATGGTTCTGCCTCCGCGATAATTTGTGTCGGTTATATTTTAGCAAGTGCCTGAGTTAAATCTTCAATAAGATCGTCAACGTTCTCAAGACCGACCGAAAGACGGATAAGGTCGGGTGCTACGCCTGCTTCGCGGAGCTGTTCGTCGGAAAGCTGGCGGTGAGTGTGGCTTGCGGGGTGAAGCAGACAGGTGCGCGCGTCCGCAACGTGAGTGGCGATTGTAGCGAGCTTTAAGCTGTCCATAAACTTAATCGCCTTGTCTCTTCCGCCCTTAACGGCAAAAGCAATTACGCCGCATGAGCCGTTAGGAAGATATTTTTTGCAAAGCTCATGATACTTGTTATCCTCCAAATCAGGATAATCAATCCATGCCACCTTGTCATTTTTACTGAGGAATTCGGCAATTTTAAGAGCGTTTGAGCAATGTCTGTCCATGCGTACATGGAGCGATTCAAGACCTGTGTTAAGGTAAAACGCGTTCTGCGGAGACTGGATTGAACCGAGGTCGCGCATGAGCTGCGATGTCGCCTTGGTGATATAGGCGAGCTTGCCGAATTTTTCGGCATAAACCAAGCCGTGATAACTTTCGTCCGGAGTAGTAAGTCCCGGGAACTTATCGGCATGCGCCATCCAGTCAAAATTGCCGCTGTCAACAATAGCTCCGCCGACGCCTACAGCGTGACCGTCCATATATTTTGTTGTGGAGTGGGTTACAATGTCAGCTCCCCATTCGATGGGACGGCAGTTTACGGGAGTTGCGAAGGTATTGTCAATGATAAGCGGTACGCCGTGCTTATGCGCGAGGCGAGCAAACTTTTCAATATCAAACACCGATACGGTCGGATTTGTAATTGTTTCGCCGAACACCGCGCGTGTGTTGTCTTTAAAGAGCTTGTCAAGCTCCTCCTCGGGCAAATCCTGATCAATGAAGGTTACGTCGATTCCCATCTTCTTCATTGTTACGCCCAAAAGATTATACGTTCCGCCGTAGATTGCGGAAGAAGCGATTATATGACTGCCTGCTTCGCAAATATTAAAAAGCGCAAAGAAGTTTGCCGCCTGTCCGCTTGAGGTAAGCATGCCCGCGACGCCGCCTTCAAGAGCGGCGATTTTCGCGGCCACAAAATCGTTTGTGGGATTTTGAAGTCTCGTGTAAAAATATCCTGCGTCTTCCAAATCAAAAAGCCTGCCCATGGCGTCGCTTGAAGCGTATTTCCATGTTGTGCTTTGGTAGATGGGAAGCTGGCGCGCTTCGCCGTTTTTGGGTTCGTAGCCTTCATGAAGGCATTTTGTTTCAATTTTCATATAGTTTTAATTCCTTTCAAGAATAATATATCAGTTGAACAGACCTTTAATAAAACCTGTTATTGCGTCTGTGCCGAAGATAATAAGCGCGGCAACTATAATGAAGAGGATTGCCGAAAGTATTTTTACGGTTGTGCGCTTTGCCGGAGGCATGTCCTCAAACTCTTCCTGCGCGTCGTCGCCGACGACCTTTACCTCGCCGTCAGGCTTAATCGCGCCGATGCCTACGCAAATATCATATGCCTTATCATACGCGGAAAAAGGCACAAGAATATCGCGCCACGAGCTGCTGAAGCCCTTGATTGATTCGGGCGCTGTATCCTCCTCTTTTATTATGCTGTCGTTGGGAATTCCGTTGCTTGTAAGCGCGGTTTGAATTCGTTCGCGCTCAAAGCCGTCCGCTGAAATCAAATAAACCGGTGTGTTTTGATCGGTAATATCCTCAAGCGGTTTTCTGTTTTTGCAGTTTGAGCAGTACTCCTGTGAATCCTCAAAGGTATGCTTGCATTTTTTACAGAATTTCATATTATTCTCCGTTTTTCATATTATTATTAAATTCATTTTAGCACAAATTAACTTTGGTATCAATACCCAATTGTCATTAAATTAATTGAAGGCAGCCCTGACCGTAGGTCCCGGCTGCCCTGAATTACATTATTGAAGAAATCATCCGATAATCGGTTGAATTTGTTTGCCTCCGAGAGCGCTGATTACGCTTTGCTCCAGTTTGCCGAAATCAGCCACAAGCGAATTTGGCTTTTTTACGGGATTGTCCTGCTTAAGGGGCACAAAATAGATGTTTTTAGTGTTTAAAAGCCTGCCGATGTTTTGAGCGGAAGCACCCAAAGCGTCGTTTGTGGCTGCGCAAATAAGCAAGGGCTTAAGCACGCGCAGGTGCGACTTTGCCGCCATTGTAACCGAAGTGTCGGTTATTCCGTTTGAAAGCTTTGAAAGGGTGTTGCCCGTACAGGGAGCGATAACAAGCAAATCGCACATGTTTTTCGGCCCGATGGGTTCGGTGTCGGCAATAGTTTTAAGCACTTTTTTACCGGAGATTTTTTCTGCGGTTTTTATCATATCCTCAGCCTTGCCGAATCTTGTATCGGTAGTAAAAGCGTTTGCGGACATAATCGGAATTATGTCAAATCCGCTGTCCTTAAGCTTTTGCATTTGCTCAAAGGCTTTTGAAAAGGTGCAAAAGGAACCGCACATGGCAAATCCTATGGTTGCCTTTTTCACCCGTTCACCTCCTTTTCAGGAAAGTTATTTCATGACAGTATAGTGTAAACCGTGTTTTTTATTATTTCTCCCGCCGCCTTCGGACTGTATTTTCCCGGTAAGGATAACGCGCGGTGCGCGTCAATACCGAGGGCGTTTGCCGCCTCAAAATCAATTCCGCCCGGAAGCGACGCGAGGTCTATAAAAAGAGTATCGGGGCAGGTGTTTTTCAAAACGTTTTCGGTAAAAATCAGCGAAGGAATTGTGTTGAATACAATGTCAATATTTTGAACGCCGTCAAGCCGGGAGGTATTTTTAAATTTATAACCCAAGGCTTCGATATACGCCTTATCCGTTGAGCTTCGCGCGCAAACGGTAACCCTTGAGCCGAGAGACTTTAAAAGCCCTGAAAGGATTTTTCCTATTCTTCCGAAGCCGGCTACCATGGTTCTGCTTCCGGCAATTGTACCCTCATATTCGCTCATCGCGCGCAATACGGCTCCTTCGGCAGTCGGAACGGCGTTTAACACCGCAAAATCGTCACGGCGGGCATAGTCGTACACATTTCCGGCCTTCAGCTCCGGATAAGCTCTTAACAGCTTGTCAGCCATTCCCGCAAACACGGGCTTATTTATAAGCGTCCGGATTAAATCGTCGGTAAAGTATAGCTTATCCGAAGAAAACGGAGTATTTAAGCTTCCGTCCCCGCGTATGCACGGAAGCGGCATTATTACCGCGTCGGCATAATTGATTGCGGTGGGAACATCAGCCAGGGTTATCGCGCCTATACTTAAAAGGCTGTCAAAGCCGCCCATGATTACACGAAATCCGTCGCGTACAAGTGAATCCGCCAAAAACAGCTGCCGTTTGTCGCCGCCTATTACGGCGAAGGTTTTTATATTGCCGATAGCTTTCATATGAACACCAACCAAAATAATCTTTACAATTTTATAGTATTCATTAAAGGCGTAAAAGTGATAAAAATACCGCCGCAGAATGAAACCGCGGCGGCTGATGATTTATTATTTTAGAATTTATCGGCGAATGCTTTGAGCTTTGCTTCGCTTTGTCTGCCGTTCAGGATTTCACCCTCAACAATAGTCGCGTTCGGCGCGCTGGGCTGCAAACCCGCAACAGCTTTTCCGAAACCCGATCCTCCTGAGGTTGCAAACAGTACTATCTTTTTTCCGCTGAAATCGTAAGCTTCCAAAAAGCTGTTTATTATTGTAGGAGCAACATACCACCAAATCGGAAAACCCACAAAAACGGTATCATATGAGGCTATATTCGCGTCTGTGTCGGCAAGCGCCGGACGTGAGCCTGAGTCGCGCATTTCAAGCGAGCTGCGTGAATTTTTATCCTGCCAGTTGAGGTCGGCTCTTGTATACGGTGTTTCGGGCTTGATTTCATACAAATCCGCGCCTGCGGCCTTTGCAAGATTTTTTGCTGCCAGCGCGGTTGTGCCGCTTGCGGAAAAATATGCTACTAATTTTTTACTCATGTTTATTCTCCTTTACACAAACTGTTTTTTTCATATCGTTACTCCGTTTTATGAAAGCTTAAGACCTTTTATCCATCCATCAATATCGGACGAGCTGCTGAGGCGTTCGCCCTCAAGCCAGTTGCCGCTGCCTGCGTTTTGAGCCAGGTTAGTTCCGCTTGAGCCTATTCCGGAGCCGCCCGAGGTGCAAAACGGAACAACGGTCTTTCCGCTGAAATCGTAGCTTTCAACGAACGTATCCATTATGCGCGGTTCTTCTCCCCACCAGATTGGATAACCAACGAAAATTGTTGAATAGCCGTCAAAAGAAATCTTTTCACTGCCGATTTCCGGACGTACGGATTTGTCGTTCTGCTCCTTTGTGGTGCGGCTTTCCTTATCGTTCCAATTTAAATCCGCCGTGGTATAAGTTTGAGCCGCGAGGATTTCATAAGTATCTGCATTTGTTATTTCGGCAATTTGCTGAGCGACTCCCTTTGTTGTGCCGGTAGCCGAAAAGTATACAACTAATGTTTTGTTGCCGGCTGTGGTTGTGCTGCCGGCGCCTGACTTTTCTTTTTCGGCAGCTTCGGTTTTCTTTTCCGTTGTTGCCGCCGCAGTTTCATTTTGCGGTTGCGAGGACGATTTGCTGTCCGCAGGCGCATTGCCGCAGGCGGAAAGAGTAAACATCAGAGCGATTATAAATAAATATGCCAACAGCTTTAATGCTTTTGAATCGGTATTTTTAGTCATAGAAAACTCCTATTTAAATTTATAGTATTCATTTGAATCAACTGCCTCGAGCCATTCTGTTGAAGCATTGTCGCCGTCAACTTCAATCGCAAGATGCGAAAAC
>ODAI012694709.1_pt1 | contig 22766 bp, 19 predicted proteins | sample 1539321 | NCBI WGS metagenome assembly ODAI01 (sample SAMN02144231, study PRJEB22623) | gut metagenome | biome: sheep rumen | host: Ovis aries | place: New Zealand | reverse complement strand
TTGTTATTGAAGAATGCATAGGCTTCGGGCGTAGGCGTTGCAGTGAGGCCAAGGACCTTCGCTTCAGAAAAATAATCCAATACAGCACGCCATTTACCATAGATACTACGATGACATTCATCAACAACTATGAACTGGAAGTAATCCGGCGGCAGCTTCAAGTCAGTGCCAAGCTGGATTGCTTCCTCTGGCTTATCTTCATTTTTCTTTGCTTCTTCGTCCTCGGCATCCTCGTTTCCATCAGTTAGCTGCTGACCCGTAAGAACCGCAAAGAGTTTTTGTATCGTAGATATAACAATATCCGCATCAATATCCGATTCTCTTTTGAGCCTCTTTATCATATAAAGGTTGCTCATCGGCTGCTGATGCTCGGTTCTGTCGAAAAGACTGAACTCCGATTCGGTTTGTCTTGCCAAATTATTCCTGTCTACAAGGAACAGAACACGTTTCGTAGGCGTATAATTAAGCAACCTATATGATGCTAAGCATGCAAGATACGTCTTACCAGAACCCGTAGCAAGAACTGCAAGGTTTTTCTTCTCACCGCTTTTCAGCGCAGTCTCAAGTTTAATCTCTGCATTATACTGGCAGTCACGCAGACCTTTACGCTGCAGATATGGCAAAGCACCGTATTCTGATTTTGCTCCAATCATCTGAAGCATCTTCTTCGGCGAGTGCATTTCTGTCAATTCCGCATAGTCGGCTTCAGAATCTGTGAGCATATTCTTGAACAGAATCTTCTTACCATTCGCAAGATATACCAACGGGATAAGACTCTGTTTCCACAATCCATACCAGTTCTGCGGATGCGTTGCATAATCTTCTGCCTGCTCTGCGACATCAGCTCCCAACAGATTCTCCTCGCGCTTTGCTTCAACAACCGCAATAGCCTTGTTGTCGATAAATAAAAGATAGTCGCTCTCGGTGTTGCCCTGCATCAGAGCTTCCTTAACAGCAGTGGTGCTCATAGGTATATACTCGTCACGAGATACAATATCCCATCCGACATTCATAAGCTGTTTATCTATTTTCTCACGTGCAGCTTCCTCTGGTTTCATCGGCATTCTCCTTCTATTAATCCTCTGTTTGCTTAGCAAAAAATCTACATTTCTTTTTGTGTTTCATTCACCGAAACATCTCCGAATTTTCTCCGAACTTCTCCGAATTTTCTCCGAACTTCTCCGAATTTTCTTGAGCGACATCTTGAGCGACATCTTGAGCGACAGTTCCTCATCATTAACCAATTTCTGAGATAACTTAAAGTTCGGAATAGGCTATTGGTCATGATCTTACTTTTTATTATGTGTAATTTTTCGGGCTTTACGCGGATCAATGGGCTTTTCCGTACCTGCTGGTATAAACCACATGCGCCCTCGCTGAATGGCTCCCTTAATCCTTCCGTTTTTACAATAAATTGCCACCCATCTCTGCGAAACATTCCATTTCTCTGCACATTCTGCTGAAGTCAAATAATCCATATCTTTTCCCTCCAAAAATGTGTACTCTACCCTAATTTTATTATATTCTATTGAGCGAATACTTTCAACAAAAACAAAAGGCAACCATCGCAAATTTGCACCAGCGTTATCAATTCCCTAAAAATCCACAATTTGAAGGACAAACTCAATTATTGACATTATTATAAATAACGGCCCAAATATTATCCCTTTAATCATAAAAGGAAAATAGCGGCTCCCGGTTCATCGCCGGAGGCCGCTTGTACTTACTTTACCTGTTAGTTCAGTTGAATATCCATCGCATATGCATAGGAAATAATCTGTCCTGTTTTTGTAGCATTGTATCCCTTCTCTCTATGCGAATAGTTAGATATCTCTGCTGATCCGAAGTTCTTAAATTTCTCATATATACGTTCAAGAACTTCTATTTCTTCAACTGTGAGAGTTCCTTCAGGAACATCACATTCGGGAACAACCTGATGACTCTCATAAGCTCCGTCATAAAGAACTTCAATATGGGCGATATGATCTGCTGCCATTTTACCCAAAATCATGTCAAAATTATCAGGTACAGGTCCATAAGGAAGATGCGCATACTTTAAACCAGAGATAGATAATCCATTTTCTTTGTAGAAAATCATATCTGAATAATTGAGCAGTTTCATTAGTTTTGTTTTTAGCAATCCTTCACTTTTATGCGTAAAAAACAACACCATCGCACAGAGCTTTTCATAATCAAACCCTTTAAAGCCATTTTCTTCACATGGAATTTTGGAAAAGAACAAATCAAAATAGCGTCTTCCAACTCTGAAATCTGTATCTTGCTCCAGTTTTTCGACAGTCTCAAGTAATCTAGCTATCTGCTTTTCGTCGAGAGCAACTTCATTCTCAGTAAGATAGGTGCGCATGTTTTCAGGCTCGCGTAAGAACAGAAGCAAGCTGTTATGTGCCCGATCCTGAACAGCACCATTTTCATATCTGCAAATAGTCTTATCTCCCCAATTTAAAAGCTTTGCAAAGCTTCTCTGGCTAAGGCCATACTGCTCTCTTATCTTTCTTATTTCTTCCGGAAGAAGAAGCTTATGTCTCCGTCTGTACTCATTGTAGGCATTGATGAGTGTCGCCGAATCCAGCTCCTCATTGAAAAGCTCTTCGCCGCATTCGGCACATACCATCACCTGCGCAGAGATTTCAATGTCTTCTCCACACACATTGAAGACCTGATTTCGAGTGATTATCTTCGTTTCAACTTCTCTTTCACATACTTCACAGTAATCCATCATTGCCATCACCTCCTTTGCCTAACTATAATCATCCTCGTGGAAACTTAGGCATTTGAGGACATCCTTTCCGTTTCGATTTTGTATTTTCAATTTCACATAAAACTGTTCACCATCAACAGTTTTCTTAAACTCCCAAATATCACCAGGCTGACTTTTGTCAAAGTCTTGCTTAGGTCCTTTGAAGTAATCTCCAACCATTAGCCCAAGCATTTCGTCTTTTGCATCTTTGACCGTAAGTCCATGATCTGATAGGGCTTGTAGATTTTTCCCTCTCGGAACAAATACATAATCCCCCGCTGCAATTAGCCTTTTAGCCTGAGCAAGGAATGATGAGATGTCCGATGTGCTCGCTTGATTACTCACTCAGTCACCTCCGTATACTTTATATTATACTCAGCGGATCCGATTTGTCAAGAAAAAATGCGGTCATATGACCGCATTTTTATTTGACATAGTACACATTCAAATATCCATTATCTAGCAAGCCAGCCGCCATCAACCGCAACAGTGAAGCCGTTAACGTAATCAGAAGCTTGTGATGCGAGGTATATAACTGTTCCGCCCATATCCTCCTTAGTTCCCCAGCGTCCTGCAGGGATTCTCTCGAGGATTGCTTCGTTACGGTCCGCGTCAGCCCTGAGTGCCTGTGTGTTGTTAGTCTCCATGTATCCTGGCGCGATCGCATTGACGTTGATGCCGTACTTTGCCCACTCATTGGCAAGCGCTCTTGTAAGGCCTAAGATGGCGCTCTTACTTGCAGTATATGCAGGAACCCTGATACCGCCCTGATATGAGAGCATAGACGCAACATTTATAATCTTGCCCTTAGTACCCTGCTTAACATACTGTCTTGCGAATGCCTGTGAAAGGAAGAAAACTGTCTTCTGGTTGACACTAACAACAGCATCCCAGTCCTCTTCAGAATAATTGATAGCATCTTCTCTTCTTATAAGACCTGCGTTATTAACAAGTATATCTACATGTCCATAAGCTTCTATAGCAGAATTAAGGATTCTCTCAACCGGCTCTATAGTGCCAAGGTCAGCTATCACCTCAACGAATCTAGTACCTTCCTTCTCTACAAGCGCCTTAGTCTCGGAGCACTCTCTTCTTGCTACACCGACTATGTCAGCGCCTGCTGATGCAAGTGCTACGCACATACCCTGTCCAAGTCCTGTATTAGCGCCTGTTACTACAGCTACTTTCCCTGTAAGATCAAACATGTTTGTCATAATATTTCCTCCCTTTTTCTTAATTAAATCCTATGAATCTCTGATAAACCTTATATCCAAGCTTTGATATCTTGCGTCCGCCTCTTCCAGGAATATTCACAGCACTGCCAATACGGCTGAATCTTATCTTGAACCAAAGCTTAAGATTGATAGTCTTAAGATAAGACCACAGTTCCTTCTTCTTCGCGAGATTCTCCTGTGTTCCGGATAGGATGAGCATGATAGATGGCACCATCATCATCATCTTGAGATAATTGATCATATAATAACGGCATCTCTTATTCTCAATCTTATCAAAGTGAAAATAATCGATCATAGTTTTAGTGACTCTTATCTGCTGATCGATCCTACTTATCATGATCTCTTCATTGACCGACTGATCGGCTCTTCCTATAAAGTAACGATAGAAGTTCGTATCTATGTAATACATGTTCTTAACGTATGGAAGCGGTTCGAACACAAAGAGATTATCAACATAGAAAGTATGGGCAGGAAGCGAAAGCTGACACTCTCTAAGAAGCTCTGTCCTATAGATGACAGAATGCATAAGTATGTACTGGTCAACTTTAAAATGCTTTATGTCATCCCAAGTAAAGTAAGTCTCTATCGGAAGAGCGTTACGATACTGTATAACCTTCTTTCTTCTCGCACCGACCTTCTCATATACATAATTAGATATAAGCATATCAAGAGGAGTCTCAGTTATCATATTCTCCTTCAAGAATGCTAAGATCTTCTTATAGCTTTCTTCATTAACCCAGTCATCACTGTCAACAACCTTGAAGAACCTGCCACCAGCATAACGAAGACCTGTGTTAACAGCCTCGCCATGTCCTCCGTTCTCCTGATGTATAGCAAGAACTATATCAGGGTACTTCTTCTCATATTCATCAGCTATAGCTGCCGTATTATCCTTAGTTGAACCATCATCAACTATTATGATCTCGACATCCTCACCGCCCGTAAGCAAAGTATCAAGGCAATGTCTCATATATCCTTCTGAATTGTAGCATGGAACTACAACCGACAAGACCTTCATCTCTCTTCCTCCTTAGTCTGTACAAAACGATTCATAATAACACTCAATACTATCATCATAAGTAAAGAACATATCACTATAATAAGTCTATGTCCCTTTCTGGTATTGTTAGTTATGAATCCTGTACATATATCCATCATAGCCAGAGTGTTGGCGCTCACATGAAGTAATATCGGAGCGCACAACATCCTTATCTTATTATACACCATACACAGAAAAAAGGCAATTATAAACGCATAAAGCCCCTGTATGAGATCACCATGTATCAAAGCAAAGAGTATCGCCGACAAAAGATACGATAATCTATGTTCTACTCCGCCTTCTCTTGCCCTTCTATATACAAATCCTCTGAACACCAGCTCCTCATAAACAGGCGCAAGCAAGACACTATACACAACATAAACTGCGTTGTTTGAATCAGAAAAAGGATTAAAAGGAACCACATCAGGAATCCTGTTAAGTCCGGTCAGATCAAACAGATAATTAGTCATAAGACAGACAAGAATACCAAAAATCACAGCTATAACAAAGTATACACCTGGTCTTGTGTTCTTAACCGCCCTAAAAGAGTTCCTCTTTATATCCTTCTTATACCACAAAGAGAATACCACTATTCCAATCACCGCTTCGATTGCAAGGATATAACTCTTGTTCTTCTGTGAATCTACGCCCAGAGCCATAGCTATCGCGAAGCAAAATGTTGATATAAGTATGTACAACAGTGACGGAATAACAGCTTTCACCAAACTATCTTCCGTTGTCTTCTTTTGTTCTTTCATAATCACTTAAAAAATCTCATAATCTCGCCTATATTGGATATGCCTACAAGTTTTACTTTAGTCTTATCCTCTATGGCACTAAGGCTTGACTTAGGTATGATGCATGTTGTGAAGCCGAGCTTCGCCGCTTCACTAACCCTTGCGGATATATAGGATACGTTCCTTACTTCTCCCGCAAGTCCCACTTCACCTAGTATCAGTGTATCCTTAGGTATGACCTTACCTGTAAGGCTTGACACTATGGCTGCAAGTATCGCAAGATCCGTACCTGTATCGTTAAACTTCATGCCGCCGACAACATTTATATAAGCATCCTGGTTGTATAATTCCAGACCCGCTTTCTTCTCAAGAACTGCCATAAGTATGTTCACACGGTTAAAGTCCGTACCGTTAGTAGTTCGCCTAGGCATAGCAAAGTTAGTCTTACATACAAGAGCCTGAATCTCGGCAAGTATAGGCCTCGTTCCTTCCATGACGCAGGTCACGCAGCAACCGCTTGCATCCTCGCTTCTTCCTTCTAGCATATATGCCGAAGGATTAAGCACCTCTTCCAATCCTTCCCTCTGCATCCTGAACATACCTATCTCGTCAGTTGAACCAAAACGATTCTTAACAGCCCTTATAATCCTGTAAAGAGCATTGCGATCACCTTCGAAGTACAAAACTGTATCAACCATATGTTCAAGTAGCTTAGGTCCCGCAACAGCGCCGTCCTTCGTAACATGTCCGATGATGAATACTGTGATCCCAAGCCCCTTAGATATTCTAAGGAAACGATTAGTCGCTTCACGAACCTGTGACACACTGCCTGCCGTTCCCGGAATATCAGGCGTATACATAGTCTGTATAGAATCCACGATAACAAGTTCCGGTTTTATACGCTCTATAGTTCCTTCTACAAGACCAAGATCATTCTCACACAGAAGCTTCATGCCTGAATTAAAGTGACCTATACGATCGGCTCTAAGCTTGATCTGCGTTAACGATTCCTCACCCGAGATATAGAGTATCTGCTTGCCTGCTTCAGAGAGATTATGACATAACTGAAGAAGCAAGGTAGACTTGCCGATACCAGGATCTCCACCAACCAAAACAAGTGAAGAATCTACTATACCTCCGCCTAAGACTCTGTCAAGTTCGCCAAAGCCTGTTGGTGTCCTCTGTGCTTCAGACGCACTTATCTCATCTATAGCATAGGCTTTCACATCAGCAAGACTATTCATACTCACATGACCACCCTTAGTCATAGACTTCGGTGCCTCAACCATAGTATTCCACTCTTTACACTCGGGACACTGCCCGCTCCACTTACTCTGTTCACAGCCACAGGCTGTACAGAAAAAAAGGCTCTTTTCCTTAGCCATATATACCCCCTTGATATAGTAAAAGCTCATGAAGAGCTTGTCTTCCATGAGCTTTTTGTCTGATTATGCTCTTTCTATTCTTACTTTAACAAGTGTGCTGTCACTGTCAAACTCCACAGAAAATACAAGCTTTCCGCCAAGATTAGTCTTCATCTTGCCTATGTTCACATCGTCAACAAAAACCTTATATTCTTTCTCTGCTTCAAGTTCAAGTGTTATCTGTGCGTCCTGACTTCCCGATACTAAGAAGCTTACAACTCCGTTATCCGCTACATTAAAGTTATACACGCTTGTTCCCGGAACTGACTCATATACGAATAATCCATTCCTCTCAAGCTTCGTTATCTCGTTGAAAGTCTTAACTTTATACAGATCACCTGCATGTTCAAAATCAGAAAGCTTAGTCTTCTCAGATAATTCATAATTACCAAAACTTAAGCTTCCATCCTGCTCAGACTTCAATAATTCTTTAACTATAGGCATCTTGTTGCCCTCCTTTGGTTCTCTTCCCCTATGGGTTTTATACTCCTAATTCAATTATACTGTATCACACTCAAATATGCTAGTTTTTTTTCACTTTGAAAACCAACTTTTTATCCTTAAGTGTTATGTGAACCTTCTTGCCTTCTGTGATTTTTCCACTAAGTACAAGATCTGCCAGTTCATCCTCAATCTTATTCTGCAAAGCACGCTTAAGCGGTCTTGCTCCATACTTCGAATCATAGCTTTCATCGATGATAAAGCCCTTTGCAGCATCATCAAACACAACTGATATCTTAAGACTCTCTGCAAGTATCTTATTAAGATCCGCTATCAGAATATCTATGATCTTATACATATCTGATTTTTCAAGCGAATGGAAAACTATTATGTCATCTATTCTATTGAGAAATTCAGGCTTAAATATCTTCTTGATCTCATCAAGAACATCGGATTTCATCTTCTCATAATCAGCTTTAGAATCAGCTACATTAGCAAATCCAAGATGCTTTGGAGCAACAATAGAAGCAGCACCCGCATTTGATGTCATGATTATGACTGTATTCTTAAAGTCCACCTTTCTTCCAGTAGAATCAGTTATGTGACCGTCATCAAGTATCTGAAGAAGCACATTAAATATATCAGGGTGCGCTTTCTCAATCTCATCAAACAAGATGATTGAATAAGGATGTTTTCTAACTCTCTCAGTAAGCTGTCCCCTCTCTTCAAATCCGACATATCCAGGAGGCGATCCAATAAGTTTTGAAACTGAGTGACTCTCCATATATTCTGACATATCGACGCGGATCATCGAATCACGGCTTCCAAAGAGCGCATCTGCAAGCGCTTTGGTAAGTTCTGTCTTACCTACACCTGTAGGACCAAGGAAAAGGAAAGAACCGACAGGTCTCTTTGGATCCTTGATACCTGTACGCCCTCTTCTGATTGCCTTAGCAAGCGCAGTAACAGCTTCATCCTGAGCAACGACATGACTCTTAAGTGTATTGTCTAGTTCAAGAAGCTTAGCAGTTTCACTCACTCCAAGCTTACTAAGAGGGATCTTGGTCCACATAGACACGACTTCACATACCTCGTCAACGCCGACGCCATGAGAATCCACTTTCTGCTTAAGCCATTCAGCCTCAAGTTTTTTCGCTTTTCTCCTGATCTTCGCGATTTCCTTCTTCTTTAACTTGGCTTCTTCGAATTCACCTGCTATGATAAGATCTTCTCTCTCCTTATCGAGTTTTCTAAGCTCCTTATCTAATTCATTGAGTTGTTTTGGTCTCTGATCTGACATACTGATACGCGAAGCAGCCTCATCAAGAACATCTATCGCCTTATCCGGCAGATGTCTGTCGTTGATATAACGACTCGACAACTTAACAGCCTGCACAACTGCCTCATCAGTAATCACAGTATTATGATATGACTCATAATATCCCTTGATTCCACGAAGAATCTCTATAGCCTCGTCAACTGTAGGTTCAGCTATATCAACAGGCTGAAACCTTCTCTCAAGCGCAGCATCCTTCTCAAAATACTTCTTATATTCTGAATAAGTTGTGGCACCTATGATCTGAATCTCGCCCCTTGAAAGCGCAGGCTTAAGGATATTCGAAGCATCAAGTGTACCCTCGGCACTGCCGGCACCAACCATAGTATGAATCTCGTCAAGAAACAGGATTATATCTCCAGCCTGCTTAACCTCAGCTATAATCTTCTTAATTCTCTCTTCGAACTCGCCGCGATACTTAGATCCAGCCACAAGGCCTGATAAGTCTAGCGTAAGTATTCTCTTATTCTTGAGAGCATTGGGTACGTCCTGCGACACTATACGCCACGCAAGTCCCTCAACAACAGCTGTCTTACCAACACCAGGTTCACCCAAGAGACATGGATTGTTCTTAGTTCTTCTGCACAGTATCTGTAGGATACGCTCAGTCTCTGTTTCCCTGCCTATGACTGCGTCGAGCTGATTATCTCTTGCTTTCTTAGTAAGATCAAGGGTATATCTCTCTATAAAGCCGTTATTCTCCTGCTTTCTTACAGGCTTATCAATCATGATATTCTTAACTATATCCCTGACAACCGTAGGCGCAAGAGACATAGTCTGGAACACACTCTTGGTAAGATTGCGCCAGTTTGAATTAGTGATCTCATCTATAACCTGAAATGCTGTGCAATTCGGAACCGACATGATAGCTAGCAAAAGATGCTCAGATCCTATCTCTGGATATCCACTCTTCTGCGCAATCTGCGCAGCTTTAGAAAGAACCTTTTCAACCATAGGAGAATACTCGCCACCTACGCTCGCTTCCGCAAGTCCTACCTTATGGTCCTGTTTTGAAGTATATTCTATGTGCGAAACAACCGCATCATAAGTTATACCATGTTCCTGACATGCGTTATATGCTACACCCTCTTCTAAAGAAAGCAAAGCAAGAAGAAGATGCTGGGTTTCAACAAACCCATCATCTCTTTCTTTTGCTATAACAGACATCTTATCGATTATCTTTTTTGCCAAAAAAGTATATTTGTAATTCATATATCATCCCATCTTATAATTCATCATCTATCTCTGCTATGTTTTTCAGAGCCTTATCGATTTCACTCATAACCTTCTCATCATTAAGATCAACATCACCTCTTGTAACAGGAACTTCGAATCCGGCTTCTTCCCGACCTATGGCACTGAAGTCTATCTCTGGACCATCGTTCTTTTCTTCTGACTGCACCGATATACCGCTAGCCTCGTAATTGAGCTTCTTAATCTTCTCCATCGCACTTGTAAGAAGTTCATCCTGCTCTTCATTCTTCTTGTTGAGCGAATAAGCATATATACCTACTGCCAAAGCAAGTACTACAAAAAGTCCTGCGATAACCCATGGAAGAACAGATGAATTCTTATTGTTGCCGTTCTTCTCAAGAAGCTGCTGCTCAAGGCTCTTAACCTTACTGTTAAGAGAACTTATCTCAGATGAAGAACCTGTTGCAACTGTTGCAGGCTTGGTTGTAATCTGCTCAATAGACTGTGAACCTATAGAATAAGCTCTCTGGATCGTTCCTTCCTTAGCATCGTAAGAATACCAGCCTCTCTCACCCTTGTTGTTAACAGCATAGAAGAAGTATACCTGATCAATATCCTTACTGATATATGCACTTACAGTCTGACCATCAAGAGTGAACTTTTCTTTAGCAAAACCGCTAAGTGCTGTTTCAGGCTCAAGGACAACAAGTTCAGATGAATTGCTATTCTTAAGAGTCACAAACTTGGTAAACGTCTTCTTAGCACTGTCATATACATAAAATGCGCCGACATTCTTACTGTCTAAGAGATAAGCAAGATCTACGTTGATCTTTGAATTTCTCGCAACACTTATGTTGGAAGATGCGTACTTGCTGACAGCTATCTCATAGCCCTCTGGAAGCTTAACATCAGAGATATCTGTAACTAGCTTATACTGAACATTATTAACTGTAACCAAAGTATTGGCAGCATCAGCCTTAGTTGTAGCCTCCTGTGTGGTTGTCTGCTTCTCGGTAACCTTCTCTGTTTCCTTCTCTGTAGGCCTTTCAGTCTCGCCTTCCTTACGCATAACAGTCACATAGTATACCTTAGTGCTTCCATTCTCAGCAGTAACTGTGATAGGAACAGTATTCTCACCTACAGAAAGATTCTGGAATCTCTCTGCACTATAAGATACCTTAGCATTAGCATCAGCAGTCTGACAATCTATATTGATTGATGTCACACCATTATCAACATTTACCATATAGTCTGTTCTGTCAGAAGAAAAACCAGGATCAAGATAACCGTGTGATACAGAAAGCGATGAAAGATTAGCGTTGTCAGATGCCCTGTGATCTATGGCTTTTACTGTTGCACCACTTGTAGAAGTGTTGGCAACCTCCAAAGAGTTAAGGACAACGCCTTCATTCGCAAGCTCAATCGATATAGCTGAACCATCAGGTGCAGTACCGATGACTCTGAAAGTATAAGATGATGTCTTACTAGTAAAAGGTGCACTGTTATCTTCATGCATAACACCGATCACACCATCATAACCATCAACTGAAAAAACAGATGGATCATATATTATATTGAACATAGATACGTTTATCTCTTCACTCGAACTTGTAGTGACACTCACTTCGAACGTCTCGCCCTTCTCATATTCATCGCCACTGACCGACACAGTGATTGCCGCATCGCCGGCAAGAACATCGACAGGCTTTACAAGTGCCACAAAAAGCATGGTCATTATCAAAAACACACCAAAGACTTTTGATCTCATAATCAATTATTATTCCTTTCTAATCTCTAATAAGTCTGCGCTATATCTATTTCTTTCCACATATATTTTTTGAGAATCGCATAATCAAACAGAGTAGCCTTGCCATCATGACTGACATCTGCCGCCTCAAGATACACTCCTGTGAATTCAGGATCCTTCCAAAGATGCTTCTTAAAGAAAGCATAATCAAGAAGACTTATCTTTCCATCACTGTTAACATCACCATATATCACAAGAAGCTTTGAAAACTTGACCGTTCCCGACTTATCGACTACTTCCACTCTGTAACCAGTGCCTAACACCAGAGAATCATCAGTCACAGCCTCTGATTTACTATTATATATAACCAGATCACCATTCTGAACTATAAGCTCGTTACGAAGGTTCATAACAGTTGATGAAGGATTAAGACCATAGATATAATCATCCTTGACCTTAAGATTACCAAGTGTGTATGTAGCCTCGTTAGTTCTTGTTATAGTGATATTGTATGAAGTAACAGTCTCTGAATCCGGACTTGATACATTGATCACGAACCTGTTTTCGCCTATATTAAGACTTTTTTCTCCGGCACCTTCTATTATGTAGCCGTCCTGCGCTGAAGCTTTGATTACGACACTACTCTTACTATAGTCAGCTTTTGCGGTATATTCGTATACATTTGGCGAGAAAGCAGGCGATAAGCTTAAGCCGTCCAATTCAAGATACGACAGGTTATTCTCTATAGAGATACTTCTCGTGATGTTGAGATAATAAGAACGCTTTGTACCATTCTGGGCTGTAGATACTATCTCAATCACGTTATCGCCTTCAGCTAACTGACGCACACCAGCTCCCTCAACTGTAGTAGTAGACGCATAAGGTGTTGCGGTAATATTGATTGAAGAAACATTAGTCGGAACAATAAGTGAATACTGTGTCACATCGGTATCAAAAGAAGGTGTAAAGTTATACCCATCAACTGTTATATTGCCTAACTTGAAGTTAGGATTCCTGTCATCTGTTGGCTTTGTAACCGCTTCAGAAGGCATGTTACTGTATATCGGTATAGAGAACACAAAAGGGCTGTCCTGAAGACCCAACTTATAATATGTATCAGAAGCTGTCATAGAAGCATTCAGTTCAGCATCCCACACATACTGTGCATACTGTCTTGGCCAGCTTCCCTTTGCAATATCAACAGCATCCCAATCCTGAAGATAAAGCGTATTCTGCCCTCTTTCTATATAATCAGATATAGTAGAATTAGCTCCTGCAAACAAAGCCTTATATCTTGTGTCCCAACCATGCTCTTTAGCATAAGTAAGACCATTGACTATGATTTCTGTGTTGCCAACACCTGTAGCGCCTATGTTGTAGAAGTTATAATAGCCCTCATATCCAGGATAAGTTCCACTTATAAGCGGCGAAGTGCCACTTCTTCCCTGCTCACTTATTATCTTACCTATGAGATAAAAAGGACTGATATGTGCACTTGCAGCTATTCCTATCAAAGCCTTGGCATATGTAAGTTCTGCACTTTCACCCTTAGCCTCTTCTCCTATCACAACGCCTCCCATGAAGGTGTCTGCAAGGGCTTTCTCAACTGCCTCTTCTGTATGTACAAGAGGATTATAATCAAGTATCTCAAACTGGAATATCTGACCATCTGTAAAGAAATTACGAGGATCCATATAGTATGCAATTATATCGCTGCTTGCCTGCACTCTTGTATTACCCTCCATGATAACCCATGAGTTGGTTTTATAATTAAAGTAACCCTTTTCTATAGATTTCCATGAAGCAGGATCATCATTGTCTACAAGTTTTCTTCTAGATACATTCTGCTGCGCTAGCATAGTATCCCAGCTAAGATTGGTATCATAAGGTATGAATGTCCACTGTGGATGAGCAATTTTCAACTTGGCAAGAGGCCTTGCATAACTCTCAGGAAAGCCAAGCTCGATAAGCTCATTATATATTCCTTCAAGATCCTCAGGATTGGCATTTTCTATGACTCTTATAAGGTCACCACGAACAAAACCATTGACAGTCACAGAATCCTTAACGAATCTGACATAATACCAGATATAATCATTCACTAAATCCTTTGCTTCGCCAAGGACCTCAACTCTTTCCATGTAATCAAGGACATATCCCGTCAAATTCGAGTTAGTTGAGGTGGTCGGTGTGCTTCTTACATTGACCCAGCCTTCCGGATCAGAGATTATACCAACCTTGGAATTCTCATACGCATCATATTCATTTTGAGCGCAAAGTACCATGCCGGTGGGGAGAAGCCCCAGCAGCATGGTTATAATAAGCATTATAGAAATGATCGATCTGCCTATACCTTTTTTCAAAATCAAGCCTCATCTATGGCATGACCTATGTCATGTCTCATATATTTGTTTTCAAAATCAATCCATTCGGTTGCTTTGTATGCATTGGCTCTCGCTTCCTTAAGATCCTTGCCCTTAGCAGTAACGCCAAGTACACGACCACCGTTTGTCACGATCTCGCCATCCTTGAAAGCAGTACCTGCGTGGAATACATAAAAACCATCTTTGCCTTCAAAATTCTCAAGGCCCTTAATTGGATAGCCCTTCTTATAGCTCACCGGATATCCATCAGATGCAAGAACTACACAAACTGCAGCATCATCTTCAAACTGAAGATCTATATCTGCAAGCTTGCCATCTATACAAGCTTCGAATACTTCAACTATATCATTCTTCATACGTGGAAGAATAACCTGAGTTTCAGGATCACCGAATCTTGCATTGTACTCAAGAACTCTAGGTCCATTAGGAGTAAGCATGAGACCAAAGAATATGATTCCCTTGAATTCTCTGCCTTCCTTGGCCATCGCATCAACAGTAGCCTGATATATGTACTTCTTACAGAATTCATCTACTTCAGCTGTATAGAAAGGACTCGGTGAGAATGTACCCATACCACCTGTATTAAGACCTGTGTCCCCATCTCCAGCACGCTTATGATCCTGTGCAGAAGTCATGATCTTAATAGTCTTACCGTCAACAAAGGACAATACAGACACTTCTCTTCCTGTCATGAATTCCTCAACAACAATCTTATCACCAGCAGTTCCAAACTGCTTATCAACCATCAAAGTCTTGATGCCCTCTATAGCCTCTTCTCTAGTATTGCATATAAGAACACCCTTACCGAGCGCAAGACCATCAGCCTTCAAAACAGTAGGCAAAGGTGCGCTCTTAATATACTCAAGCGCAGCCTCAGGATCATCAAAAGTCTCATAAGCCGCTGTAGGAATATCATACTTCTTCATGAGATCCTTTGAAAATGCTTTGGATCCTTCAAGTATAGCGGCATTCTTTCTAGGTCCGAATATACGAAGGCCTCTTTCCTCAAACACATCGACGATTCCGCCGACAAGCGGATCATCCATGCCGATAACTGTTAAGTCTATACCGTTAGAAGCAGCAAAATCAGCAAGCTTCTCAAATTCCATAGCCTTAATATCAACAAGTTCAGCTACTGAAGCTATACCGGCATTGCCCGGTGCACAATATATCTTATCGACCTTCTTACTTTCACGAATCTTAGCACAGATAGCATGTTCTCTACCGCCACTGCCTACAACTAAAACCTTCATATGACAAATCCTTTGCTTTATATAATATTATTCGCGATCATATTGATAGCCTGCGGAAGAATAACCCACTCAGCCTGCTCCATGATCCTTTTTTGCAACACTTCAGGTGTATCGCCCGGCTCAACACTGACAGCCTTCTGCAGTATTATCGGACCAGTATCCATACCAGCATCCACATAGTGAACAGTTGCACCACTGACCTTAACGCCTCTGTTAAGGGCAGCTTCATGAACCTTGAGTCCATAATAACCCTTGCCACAGAAAGAAGGAATCAGCGAAGGATGGATATTGATAATCCTTCTCTCATACTTCTCAACCATCTTTGCAGGAATAGCAACTAAAAAGCCTGCAAGTACGATAAGATCCACCGAATAACTGTCAATAGTTTCAAGAAGAGCATCCTCAAAAAGAGCTCTGTTCTCATAATCCTTAGGACTGATACACTTATGCTCTATACCAGCGTTCTCTGCCCTTGTAAGAGCATAAGCATTCTGATTGTTACTTATAACAACAGCAATCTCAGTATTAGTTATACGGCCGCCATCAATAGCATCGATTATAGCCTGGAGATTGGTTCCGCCACCGGATACCAATACAGCGATTTTTAGCATAATATAACTCCCTTTTCGCCACTGACTGCCTCACCGAGTATGACAGGCGCTTCACCTGCAGCCTTAATAGCAGCAACAGTCTTATCAACATCGTTCTTATCAAGAGCAAGTACCATACCAATACCCATGTTAAATGTATTGTACATGGTATGCTCTTCTACATCGCCCTCTTTGCTGAGCATCTTGAAGATAGGTGGAATATCGTAACTGTTCTTCTCAACCTTAGCAGCTATGCCATCAGGAAGCATTCTAGGAATATTCTCATAGAAACCACCACCTGTGATATGTGAACAACCCTTAACAACAACGCCTGACTTCTTAATCTCCTTCAAAGCCTTAACATAGATCTTAGTAGGCTCAATAAGTGCCTCTCCAAGAGTTCTTCCGAGTTCATCATAATGAACCTGCAAAGACTTCTCATTCACAGAGAATACCTTACGAACAAGTGAAAATCCGTTACTGTGGATACCTGAAGACTTCATGCCAACAAGGACATCACCCGGCTTAATATTAGCACCTGTGATAAGTTCAGCTTCATCTACGATACCTACAGCAAAGCCTGCAAGATCATATTCATCAACAGGATAGAAGCCTGGCATCTCTGCAGTCTCACCACCGATAAGAGCACACTCAGACTGAAGACATCCTTCAGCAACACCCTTAACGATAGTAGCAATCTTCTCTGGATAATTCTTGCCACAAGCAACATAATCGAGGAAGAAAAGAGGCTCACCACCTGCACATGCGATATCATTCACACACATAGCTACGCAATCGATACCTACTGTATCATGCTTATCCATAAGAAATGCAAGCTTAAGCTTGGTTCCTACACCATCTGTTCCCGAAACCAAAGTAGGTTTCTTCATGTTCATGAAAGAAGCCAAAGAAAAAGCTCCAGAAAAACCGCCAAGACCACCTAAAACTTCAGGTCTCATAGTCTTCTTAACATGCTCCTTCATGAGTTCGACAGCCTTATAACCTGCCTCTATATCAACACCAGCGTTCTTGTAATCCATCTTAATTATGCCTCCTACTTTCCTTGATTGAGATATTCTGCATATCCGATTTTTTCTATCTTTTCCTTCTTTGCAACAACCGAACTCTTAAGTTCATCCTTATATGCTTCTATCTTCGAAAGAAGCTCATCATCAGAGATTGCAAGCATCTTAGCCGCAAGTATAGCTGCATTAGCCGCGCCATTGATAGCAACTGTAGCAACAGGTATACCACTTGGCATCTGAACTATAGAGTAAAGCGAATCAACTCCTCCGAGTGACTTTGTATGTATAGGAACTCCTATAACCGGGAGTGGGAATATAGCTGCAGCCATACCAGGAAGGTGAGCCGCACCGCCTGCACCAGCGATTATAACCTTATATCCCTTATCCTTAGCAGAATTAGCATAATCGAAGAATATATCTGGCATCCTGTGAGCCGATATAATAGTCATATCGTAATCAATACCGAACTTTTCAAGTAACTGCGCAGCTTTACTCATGATCTCAAGATCAGAATCACTGCCCATAACTATACCTACTTTTGGCATAAATCCTCCTTAGCGCAATCGCGCGATATAATGATGGTCATAGCAACCCGCTTATTATTATACATAAAAACACTCAATCAGTCAAGAGGCTCATTCAGAAGAGAAAGCCCATCAAGCACAAATCTTCCATCCTTTATGATTGTTGTCACTTCTTCCTTACCATCAACCTTTTTTACAGCACACAGCTCACCCAGTTCATCATAAGGAATCGTGATATCCGTATGACAGTTGAAGTATGCCTTCTTAGGAGCATCCTTCCTGTACTTCAAAGTATGCTCATTATCCCTTGACACGATTTCTTTGCCGTTAGGATTATAAACCCTGATATCCTCCGACCTGCTATAGCATGTATCACCAACAGCAAAGTGAGGTCCCGTCTTCTCTGCGATAAGTATAGGCATGTACTTCTCTATGCCATAGCGTCTTGCCATAGTATAAGCAACAGTGTTAGTTCCGATCGCGAACTCTCCCATCGGAAGCGAATCATGATCAAAGAGAATATTATCGCGAATAAACTTCGCGCCCTTTTCGCCTTCATAATTACCGCAGCTTACCTTTTTAGTAAAGCCATCTTCAAAATGTATCTCAAGGTTCTTATATTCTACACCCTCAAGATGAACCCTCTTAACATGCAGCACACCACATGTCCCGGACAGCTTAGGCGATGTGAAGACCTCGCCAAGAGGAATGTTAACGTCTGCAAGACAATTCTCAAACTTAGTCTCACTTTCAGGGTTCTCAAGCCTCATAAGTGAAACCCTAAGGTCCGTTCTGTTACCATTCATACCCTTGACCTTCACATAATCAGCTTCATCAAGGACATCTATGATGATATTCTGTATCCTCTCATATTCGCTCTGCTCAAGAGTATTCAGTTTCACAACTTCATCAAAGATTTTCTCAAAATCCTTACCTATACAAGGAAGTGGCAGGGCCATGATAGTAAAGCTTCTCTCATCCGAATGTATGTATTCGTTCACAAGATTACCCTTACCCACCATATAGTCAAGCCTGTACTTAGAAGTCTTAGAATCGTACTTAATAGCAGACTCCTTATTAGCAGGCTCAAATACACTCTCTCCGAACACCTCTAAGACAGCAGGACCCGCATAACCTCTGGCTTCTTCCTTATGAGCCTCATAAGTTGCCTTAATAACAGCAAGCCTTCTATCGTTCAACTCCTTATCAAGAAAAAGTGCGATATCATGTCTGTGATCATAATCAAACTGGCGATTTGCACTGCACGATACATAACCTATCCTCTGATCACCTCTGTTGATTATATCAAGAGCCCCCCTGTAGATAACCGGCTTAAGTGGCACCGCTTCAAGCTTCTTAACAGCGCTTCTGATAATTCTCTCGAAGCCTAAGTTATAGCGAATATCGCATACATTTTTGATAGTTATGTCCTTACCTGTCAGTTCAAAGCCTCGCACATAGCCATTCACAAATGTATCGGCAAGCTTATCTACAACCTCTTTAGGAAGCTTGTTCATATACTTCGCAGTCTCAAGCTCAATATCCGATATATATTCGCCGTAATAATAGAGGTAGCGAAGGTCTGATAAATCAGCGTTCATGACGATATCAACCGCCTCGGAAGGCTCTTTTGACACCTGCTCATATACACGGTCAGCTAAGATAACATCACAGTAATCGCTTATATGCCAATATATGGTATCATGCACATCCTTAGCAGCAGCATCAGCTGCACACTCACAATACACCTGTATAAAAAGCTCCAAAACCGCCGTATAAGCTTCGCGCTTATCCTCAAAGCAAAAAGCTATGCAAGCTCTAACCTCTGTATACAAAACACATAGGAGCGCTCCCATATCCTTACCATAACACTTTTCACAATAATCAGGATTTGCAAAACTCTTTTCGTATTCGCCATCCAGGATATCCTCATATAGCCCGTGATTCAGGTTCTTCAACTCCTCAAGCGAAAGCCCCTCATACTTGCCCTCTCTCCTAAGCCTGTATATATGATCAAGCTTCAGGATGAACTTGGATGCAGCATCAAAGTAATCCTTATATACACCAGTTTCATCGGACAGGCCGATCTCTCTTATTCTTTCTATCGCCAGTTCATATCTGGTTTCTATCATCTCATTCAATTCCATACACATATTACATACCCATTAAAAATATAAGAACAAGGAGTATAGCCATGATTCCGCAACACAGACTTCCTATGTGCGAGAAAAGATAATACTTATCCTGCTCTTTATAACTGACAAGTCCTATCACAAGGCCAAAAAAAGAAAGCAAAAAGGAAGCCAGTGCCATATCACCGACTATGGCACTCGCCTCTCCGTTATTATTAAAGCTTATATACACTGCAACGCCTAACACCACTATGGATGCAAGTCCCATAATGCACGAAAGGACACCGCCCTCAGAATGATTCTTGTCAGTAAACTTATACTTCGCCATAATATTAAAGCAATGTGTCAGGCTCTGTAGCAAGAAGCTTTGCACCGTTAACAATCATAACAACGCCTACGCCAATACCAACAACTATGTTGATGATACCGAATATAAGCGATACAGCACCTGTTCTCTTAATCCTCTTATATATCTTCTCATTCATCAGTTCTTACCTCCGTAAGTCTCATAATACTTGTCAATAGCTGCCTTAATAGTATCATCGATAACAACCTTGCCGCCTACTTCCTTGTTGTAGAGGCACTCAACAACCTCTGCCATAGTAACTATAGCAGTTGTCTCCATGTTATAATCTTCCCTGATCTGTGAAAGTGCGCTCTTTTCACTGCTTCCTCTCTCCATACGATCAACAGATACGCACAGACCCTTAACAGTGACATCTTCAAAAGACTTGATTATAGGATAAGTCTCAGCTATAGAAGTGCCAGCAGTAGTAACATCCTCGATGATAACCACTCTGTCACCCTTTTCTATAGGGCTTCCGAGCAATATACCCTTATCACCATGATCCTTGATTTCTTTCCTGTTAGAACAATATCTTATATCCTTACCATACATCTCGGAAAATGCTATGCAGGTCGCAACTGTAAGCGGTATTCCCTTATATGCAGGCCCAAAAAGCACATCAAAATCAGTGCCAAACTTTGCATAAATAGCCTTAGCATAATACTCTCCAAGCTTCTTCAACTGGCTACCCGTTCTGTAAAAACCAGTATTAACGAAGAAAGGAGTCTGCCTTCCGCTCTTGGTAACAAAATCACCAAACTTCAATACATTGCAATCCACCATGAATTCTATGAACTCACTCTTATAACTTTCCATGTATGTATCCTCCGCAAAAACTAATACATGTATATCGTACCACATCCCTCGAAAAATGTAAAGAAAAACCATTGATTTTCATATCTGATTGTGATATTCTAAAGGCTAGAGTGTTTGCGTAAAACACCGCATTGAATTAAAAAAAGAGGTAGATAAAGTGAGTGACTTATATAAGAACATATTTGAAACATACGAATCTAATGTAAGATCTTATTGCAGATGTTTTCCTTCTGTATTCAAGAAAGCTAAGGGTTCGATAATCACAGATGTTGACGGCAAGGAGTATATCGACTTCTGGTGTGGTGCTGGAGCAGTCAATTACGGCCACAACAACCCATACATCAAAGAAAAGTTGATCAATTATCTCGAAGAGGACGGAATAATACATTCTCTCGATATGATGACAGAGCCTAAGGCCCTCTTCATAGAAGCTTTCGAGAACGATATTCTTAAGCCTCGTAACTTAGATTATAAGATCATGTTCCCGGGTCCAACAGGAACTAACGGCGTAGAAGCAGCACTTAAGCTTGCAAGAAAAGTAAAAAAGAGATGCCAGATCTGGGCTTTGATGGGCGCATTTCACGGTATGACACTCGGTTCTGTAAGCCTTACATCTGATTTCGATTCGAGAAAGGGCGCTGGTGTTCCACTTCAGTTTGTAACACACATCCCTGCTCCATACATGGTGGACTTCGATACAATCGACTACATGAGATTACTCCTTACAGATGATCACTCTGCAGCAGAAAAGCCTGCAGCTATCATCATAGAGACTATTCAGGCAGAAGGCGGAATATGGGCACTAGACGTGGATTACCTCAAGAGATTAAGAGCATTCTGCGATGAATTCGATATTCTTCTCATAGTGGATGATATTCAGGTAGGCTGCTTAAGAAGTGGCACATTCTTCTCTTTCGAGCGTGCAGATATCGTACCTGATATAGTTGTTCTTTCTAAGTCTATCGGTGGATACGGTCTTCCTTTCGCTCTCACACTTATGAAGCCTGAGATAGACGTATTCAATCCTGGTGAGCATAACGGAACCTTCAGAGGTAACCAGTTATCTATGGTTGCTGCCAAGGCCGCTATAGAATTCATCAAGGATAACAACCTCGAAGCAGAGACTAAGAGAAAAGAAGCTATCATGAGAGACTATCTCACAAGCAACATAAAGGATCACGAAGTAAGAGGTATCGGTCTTATCTGGGGCGTAGATATGGGCGATGGCAAGAAGTGCGCAAGAGTAACAGATACCTGTTTTGCCAATGGCCTCATAGTTGAGAAGGCTGGTCGTGACAACAGAGTCGTTAAGCTCATGCCTGCACTCACCATACCTGATGATGAGCTTCTGAAGGGTCTTAAGATACTCTGTGATGCTGTAAACGAGTAATCAGATAATAAAAAGCAATTGCCAGGACACGTGTCGATTTCTATACTTTCGCGTGCATCAATTAGCAAAGCCCTCTCGCAAACTCGTGCTCTTCGAGCACTCAAACAGTGCTTCGGGCTTTGCATTAGCACGCTCAAGTATTACGAAATCTCGCGAATCGTCCTGTCAATTGCTTTTTATTTTTTACTTTATGGCAACCAGAAGGTTTTTCTTAGCCAACCAAAAAGCGAAAACAACAAAAATGCCAGTAATTGCGTACAAGCACGCATTACTGGCATTTTATTATCCTATGATTGCAAGCAGTGGCTGTTGAGACAAACAGTTCGCCCGCACTTGCAGCGAACTTGCAAAAAGATGACGAAATCTTGCGAATCGTCCCCGTGATAGTTTTTTTA